>Ga0307509_10000664_pt1 | contig 58406 bp, 43 predicted proteins | sample 10_EM_MG_FD_202245 | JGI IMG/M metagenome (GOLD analysis project Ga0307509, IMG submission 202245) | Populus trichocarpa ectomycorrhiza microbial communities from riparian zone in the Pacific Northwest, United States - 10_EM | ecosystem: Host-associated > Plants > Roots > Unclassified | place...
AAACCCCCGCCGTTCTTGAACTTCTCCGAAACAACGACATCACCCCCTCTCTAATCCCTTCCGGCTGTACTGGTCTTGTCCAGCCCCTTGATGTCTCTATTAATAAGCCACTCAAGGAGCTGGTACGAGATCTTACCGACCGGAAGATCTTTGATCTAGAGTCAGCGGCTGATTTTGAGAAGTGGACAGTTGGGGACCGCCGGGTTATGACCACCTATTGTGTGGGAGAGGCTTTTAATCAGTTTCATACTACAAAAGCTAATCTAATATCACGCTCCTTTCGCAAAACTGGCCTGTCTCTTCCTATTGATGGAAGCTTGGATTCTGAGTTGGATATAAAAGGGTTTACAAACTTGGAGATTGGGAATTGGAGAGAAGATTTTGTATTAGCGGATGAGAGGGCAGATGTACATGATGAGGACGATGAGCTTATAGAATTTGTAGAAAACCAAAACTAATAATACAAGTTAACTTTTAGATGGCCGGCGATTGACCCCCCCCTTACACTCATGGCCGCATGAAAACTGATGTTCAAAGGTGCTAATTTCGGCATCATTGCCGATCACTCGATCTCTTGGCATCATTACGCACACCCATTTGCGCAACTGCCAAGCCCCGATCCCCGATAGTGGATATACCGAGTTTTTACGGTACTCCGCTTCGCCTATGACTAGCCTCGTTAGTACTATATTCCAAACCCTTGCTTGCTTATGGCGTCAAGCATCATCGTAGCAACCATTGAGTTCCAAATCCGTCCTAGTATCACGAATTGTCTTTTTTCCAAACCTCCGCGGGTCACTCCCGGCACTACCAGTCCTTAAATCGATGAATCAAAGCCTCAACCGAAGCTGCGAGGCTAATATGACTGGAGGGATAAAGTCTTTATCTGTCGTTCTGTGGCGTGCTGTTCCCAAGAGACCCAGTTAAGGAAATAAACATAACTTATCCGAAAAGTGTTCTTCATTTGTTGGAAACTAAGGCCTCCTTTACCGAACCGTCTAGTTATGAATTCTGGCGATAAAACCTGGCGGTAGCGTCTGAACCAGCTCCATTTTCAGTTACGGTATAAAAGTGTTTACATAATTTTCTACAGTCCCAAACCCCTGCTGTTTGGCTGTCGAAATGTGACGTGGTTTCGCAGGTGGGTTTCGGAATTCCGCTGGGAGTTGGATGTCAAGCTCGGTTACAGTACTTGTACACCTCGGGGGTAGAAGTCAGCCGTGAGACGGACAAATTGATTTAATCGAGTGCGGTAGGCATGGCTCTGGTGTGGCACGAGTACCGTATGTGGCGGTGCAGTTATTATTGGTAGTGGCTTGAAGACTCGTAACTGAATGCAGCGCAACAGCCGGATCTCGCTTGCAGAACAACCTTGGATAAGTTGGATTTCAGGGCGAATGAAAAATACCATTTGCTCGTACTGTACGGTACTAGTACCTCACTCTGTACTCGAGCACACTATCAAAGTTCTGCTGAGCACATTGCGATACGGTAAAAACTGTAATAATTGAGTGGTGTACTATGTAGTCAAAGTTTCCCCCTCTCGTAAGGTGTCGTGTTTTTTTGTTTTTTCATGTCTCTCAGAAGAGCGGAGCCGCGATATTTTTCGCCCCTATTCCAAGGTAGGGAATCCTCTACTGCATAGCACACGACTCAATTATTACTTTTTTTTTTCTTTTTTTTTTGTTAAATCCGCGGTTTATTTGTAGCTAACTACGGGAAAATCCATGGTATCGACCCTGAGGTATGACCTGAAAACCCAATAACAAAAGAAACTTAACACCTCCAAATAACAATTTAAGATGAAAAACATCACAACATTCCTAACATTAATTGAAGAAAACAATTTAATAACTTATGAAGCCAAATCGGAATTTCGCATAAAAGGAACAACCCCTCCCCTCACTGGGAAGTTGATCCTGTTACCTATCACATAAGAAACCAAACCCTTGGCCCGAGCCAGTCCCTTCTTCCCTCTCTTCCATGTTACCGAACTTGGAGTTATGTCAAAATAATCCGGTGGGTACCCCCACCTAGCACTAGCCAGTGCAGGGCACTTTACAACGTGTTCCGAGGTTTCTGGTCGACTCAATTATTACAGTTTTTACGGTACTTGTACAAGTACCTGCTGTCCACAACACCTTCACAATCGCATTTCCACCGCATTATCTAAACGCCTCTTTTTCGCCCCTGGTGGTCAGAATAAGGTGCGAGTCAGGATTTTCAAAATCTCTCTCCGGTTGTACGGTAGTTGCCCTTCTTGAATAAAAGACAAAAATGTCTCGAAAGTGACACCTATGGTGAACATTTGTGGAAACCATAATTTACCAATGTGGAATCAAAGGAGCTCGGGCATTTCGCAACACACACTCTTGTTTGCATGAAAACGACTTTCACAAGATTGTGCTGTATTGTGCTTTCACAGATTTGGTACCCTACCTCCCTTTACTTTTCTACAGTTCCGGCAGCTTGGGCTTATAAAGTTATGGCTTCTGGTAGACTGCTCTTCCAAAATCGGAGGTTATTTTCATTACCACACTACCGCTATTCCGGATCAATTATCGGCTCGATCAGGAGTTTAGACCGTATCCTCACTCCAAGTAGAAAGTCGGATGGCAAAACACGCGAGCCCATGGTCATTTTACACCAAAACTGCGCAATCTTTACCAACCATTTAATCACCCCCGACAGATGTGAGGGTTATACTTTAGGCTAAATAAAACTGGGGAACAGAGTGTAGAGAGTAGTTTCCAAGAAAGGAAATTAAATGGAGGATTTATGGGATTGACCAGGCCAAAGTTGTGGTAGGTTAAACGGACTTCGGCAGTCATTGAATGAAGATTAATGAACAAATTGGGATTATGAGAGCGGTATTCTTGAAGAGAATAGTGAATAAGCGGGACGGTGGATGAGGATTTCTCGACTGTGACAAACTTGAGAGTGTATGCTAGTGGTGTTTCCATCGCGGGAATATTCTCAATGTTCATGTCCGTAGGTACTTCTTCTACGCCAAGGGCGTGCCACGGCATATGATGGTCGTTCCGAATGCAATATCCACACTAAAACTTCCATGCCAAGTTTCGACCTACTTCTCTGTTGTGCCTTAATCCGTGATATGGTTGCCGCGTAAGCGTTACCCAGACCCCGCCCCCCTTTGGTCATCTCGTCAAGCTTTTTCCTTCTTTGATTGACAGTAATCTCGGCCAGGATTGCATCAATGTTTAGAGAAACGAGAACGAAACTAGACATCACAGAGGGCGAATATCTTAGACTTATATTGGAAATGTATTTGGTATTCTGGCTTATATTTGTGACATCTTCTCCAGAATGACCCCCATAATATCCGTTGGCAATTGGGTTGGAAATGATGCCGCCCGCCATACTCTCACGATAGCCCCTTTGCCGTTCGGATACCTTCATGGGAGCGCGCTTTGTTTATGGCTTCGGAAATGCGCTGGGGATATGGGTTTGTTTTAGGCGGGATGCTTTAGCTTTTAAGAAAGCATTTACCGTTCCGGGATGCAGCCGTCGGAAGGGAAAGGGAAAGGTCGTAAGGAAAGCCGGAAAGAAAGCGAAAAGGTCGTAAGGGTGTTTTACACCTGAAGCGGACGCGTGCGGATGTTCTGAGCGGTGGTGTGTATTATTTCATTTTGTTAGCAGAAGGTTCGGCAAAGGTGAGAAAAGAGCAAAGTGTGAAAGGAACCTGTGTGGTACCTCCTAGAAGGATAGGAGGAGTTTGTCATGATATATCTCCCGCCTTCGCCATTAGTCAGTTGTTGTCGATGTAGCCGTCATTGAGCGTGAGACCGTAGTTGTTAGTGAAAAGATTTTCCTGGCCCCTGAGTGTGTGATGGTTTCGCTGTGGGTTGCCTGGCGTTTCCACCCGTTTCACCGCCTGTCACTCGCCCTGTATCGTTTAGTCGCCCCCTTTGGAGTCTGCAAATTGGCTATCTATTGCTTTGGGAGTACCGTAAGAACTCAAATAGAAGAGAAATGTGCTAGGACGTTGGAATTTCCCTTCTCAGCTACGCGAGGGGAAAACACCGCAAACTCAGCCCACGGTTGAGACAAAACAAAAGGAATATAAGAGGCGCCTTACTAGGAGAGGCAACTCCAACGTCCTAGCACATTTCTCTTCTATTCGAGTTCTTACGGTAGTATCGCTCTTCAGCCTGATTTCTAGATAATTTTTAATATCATCTTGGGTAGGGCTAATGGATATCCTTCCTGCCTTGCTAAAAATTTCTATGGATTCGTCGTCAATATGGGGCCTCCCGATAAAGAATATCCGCATGTGGGTTGGGTAACGCCTGAACGATTTGTAGTGATTCAACGAGCCCCCATCAACGTCTCTGAGCTAATTCGTCTAAAGCGTCAATGCATCCAAATATCCGCTCCAGGGTTATGATTGTCTTCTTCCGAATTTCTATCATATCCGGGAGCGGGAACCTTGACCGCCAAATTCTCCCTTGCTCCTATGCAAAGCCTCCCGTATGTGCTCCGGGATCTCTCCTCTCCTGACAAGTTTCCTGAGGATGGCACCAACATGCTTGCAGTGGACTGTTCCTGCAAGTCCAGAAAATCGCATTAGTGCCCCCCCCCCACAGCCGCGTTTTTCCCTCTAAATTGGCTTCATAGCACAGACTATGAATTACTAGGGAGATATGATTTGCCACTCGTTAGTGGCACCTGCATTCCTCCTCACTACAGAAGATACTACCCTACATAGGGCCTGACTAACCGTCTAGTTCTAAAACTTCCGTGATACAACTAGACGATGGAATTCCAATTAGCATCATTTTCCGATAGATGGGTCAAAAAGGCTTACCACATTTTCCACCGTGCGAAATTCTTCTCTCTAGACTGTCAAAACGTGACGTTGAGTCGGGGGTGCGTTTAGAACTCCCGCTAGACAGTGCACTATTACCGTTTTCGAAAAGGTCGTCAGTACAAGTTACAGGCATAAAGAACCCGAACACAGGGATGAGGAATTTGTATGGCAAAATGTCTGTGCGTGTCTGACCGCCCATACAAAGTTTGGACTCAAATGTTCTGGTTCTTTATGCCTGCAACTTGTAGTTGTCCGTGCCTAGTTTCCAGAATTTTTTTTCACCATACGCCAAGGGCGGCCTAGCGTGCAATCTGTGCGCGCCTGGGTTCATTATTCTGGGAGAGGGTTCTAGTCCTCTATTTTCCTTCATTCCCGCCAACTATCTAGTAGCCAAGTTAAAGATTCCTATCATATGATACCACCAGTCAACTTGACAATGTATTGTTTAAAGCCACAGTATGCAGCAGCATTTTTCAAGATATCCAATCACTAGGAAAAATATATATAAACAATCAATCAAATATTATTCTGATGCATAATTTAATTTAAACTATCATTAGTAAAAGAGTATGATGAACCTGTCACCTTCTCCCTCGGCATGTTAGGTGTGGAATCTTGAGCCTCCTTTAGCTACTATGAGCTGAAGGGAAGGAAAATAGAGGATTAGAAACTTTGCTCCTGGAAGAAATTGAACCCAGGCGCGCACAGATTGCACGCTAGATCGCTCTTGGCGTATGGGTGAAAAAGAATTCTGGAAACTAGGCACGGACAACTACTACTGACGACCTTTTCGAAAACGGTAATAAGGTTGGTAAACACCAGCTTCTTCCCCGTGAAACTCCGGAGGTCCAACCGTCTGCCCCCCCCTTAACAGTGGCCACCGTCCCGAAGTGCTAGACGGCCGTACAGGCAACAGAGCCCTTCTCCCAGCTCTTACAGAAGAGAAGCGGTTCTTCCGTTCCAATTATTCTGTTGTTTGGTGGGTCAATGAGCCTTCTTATCCGCCGGTCTGCACAGTATAGTACAGGCGCTCTGCAAAAGTCATTGTGAAATAATTCTCCTCTGCCAGTAGAATAAATGGGCCCCCACCTCCACATACTCCCCAATCGGGTAATCCCCCGCCACCATTGAAGCCGGCCAAAATCTTGACAAAGAGGGGGTCCCCATCTCCCTGACCAAATTATGGAGATACAATGCGCAGCATTGACGGACAAGCGTGCCGGGCGAGACGAAGTATGTCAAAGTGAGACGTATAATTCGGTGACCTGAACTTCCTACAAGTGTGGGCGGAGGGGACCCTTTTAAACACAAAATCAATTCCAACTCTTCCAGGAATCTGTTTATGATGGTCGGACCATTGCCATAACTTTTTGCGCCATTTCCGTACCCCACATTCCGCCCCTTGCTTCTCCGCATTGATAAATCCTCGACCCCTCCCCTCGCGCCCTTCACTATAACAAGAATGATGAATGGAAATTTGTATTGTTTGAATGGAAAGCGTGTGGAGAGATGAAACGAGTATATCAAAGACAGGCTTGTAATTCGGCGACCTGAACTTGCTACAATTCTGGCCGCAGGGCCATCTTTAAATACATATATCAATGTCAACTCTTCCGGGGGTCTCTGGGACATAATCAAGCCATTTCACTTCTTTCTCGCGCCATTTACTTACCCCACCTCCTTGTCTTTGCTTCCCCGGTATTGTGAATCGTTGACCCTGCTTCACGCGCCCTTCACCGAGTGCTTGACTACGGGGAATGCTCCGATATGTGTTTAGCATGTTCTAAGTGGTAGTGTAGTAGGTATCGTATCTGGGGGGGCGCCTGTGGTTAGCAAGGTTCCCGACTGCATCAGCTAAATGATTGTGCAAATGCCAACGTCCGATAGGGAAGCTCATGAGAGGACCTCGCTCAAAAATAGGTGAGGAGGAAATTATAGGTAAAACAGACCTCATTATACGGTACCAATAAAATGGTAATAAAAATCTATAGTTTACAGGAGGAAAAAGAGAAAAAAAGAATAAGTTTAATGATCTGAAAAGTACGGTTGAACAAATGAGAAAAAGGTGATCCTACAGGAAAAGGGAGGATAACTAATTGGAAAACAAGACAGGGGTCAATGAAACATGATAAAAGGTTGCGAGTGAAGTAGGAAAATATCTTGCCACATCATTATTCCATCTACAACAGAAATTCGAAATTCACCATCCAATCGAACCATTGAATATCTTAGAGGCATTCGATAATTATGCATATGACCTACGCTGCGGGAGAAGATGAATTGCAAGGATACAGGGTTTGCAAGTTCAGGTATAAGTTAATGATGATTGCAGAAGGAAAGGAAAGGGCGCATTAAGGAAAATATACCAGGGGCGCGTCGTAGCCCACAGGAGACTGGGGAGGAGGGGGAGATAAAGGCAGTGTGGGGGAAGGCACAAATAGCCGTGGTTAAGGGGTTGAAGAGGGTAAAGAAGCCCAGAGCTGGTCGACCGCGAAAGGGACTGGAGTTGGAGGCTCCCACGCTTGCAGTAGATTCACTACTGATTCATGGTCGTGGATGAACGCATAGTAGAGCGGGATGTTACCAGATATGTCTGGCTTGTAGGGGTTGACGTCTGGGCGGTCCAAAAGCAGCTTCACCACTAGCTCATGCCCTTGCATTGCGGCGATTGAAAGTGGTGTCCTGCCTCCGCTCTCTGGCTTGTCGGGGTTGACGTCTTGCCGGTCTAAGAATTGCTTCACCACTGACGCGTACCCACCATATGTGGCCTCGAGAAGGGGTGTAATACCGCTGTGGTCTGGTTTATCGGGGTTGACATCTTGCCGGCCTAAGAGCTGCTTCACCACCAACTCATTCCCGTTAATTACAGCATACGAAAGTGGTGTTTTGCCCACGTTGTCTTGCTTGTCGGGGCTGACGTCTGGGCGGTCCAATAGCAGCTTCACCACTAGCTCATGCCCTTGCATTGCGGCGATGGAAAGTGGTGTCCTGCCCCCGCTCTCTGGCTTGTCGGGGTTGACGTCTTGCCGGTCTAAGAATTGCTTCACCACTGACTCGTACCCACCATATGTGGCCTCGAGGAGGGGTGTAATACCGCTGTAGTCTGGTTTATCGGGGTTGACGTCTTTCCGGCCTAAGAGCTGATTCACCACTAACTCCTTCCCGTTAATTGCAGCATACGAAAGTGCTGTTTTGCCCTCGTTGTCTTGCTTGTCGGGGTTGACGTCTTGCCGGTTTAAGAGCTGTTTCACAACTAACTCCTTCCCTGCAATTGCAGCATAAGAAAGTGGTGTCTTACCCCTGTTGTCTAGTTTATTGGGGTTGACGTCTTGCCGGTCTAAGAGCTGTTTCACCACTAACTCCTTCCCGGCGATTGCAGCAAATGAAAGTGCTGTTTTGCCCTCGTTGTCAGACTTTTCGGGGTTGACGTTTCTCTGGGCTAAGAATTGCTTCACCACTGACTCATGCCCACCAGCTGCGGCCTCAATGAGCGGTGTAATGCCGTTGCAGTCTGACTCGTCGGGGTTGACGTCATGCCGGCCTAAGAGCTGTTTCACCACTAACTCCTTCCCGGTCATTGCAGCATACGAAAGTGGTGTTTTGCCCTTGTTGTCTGACTTTTCGGGGTTGACGTCTTGCCGGTCTAAGAGCTGTTTCACCACTAACTCCTTCCCGGCGATTGCAGCATACGAAAGTGCAGTTTTGCCCTCGTTGTCTGACTTTTCGGGGTTGACGTCTTGCCGGTTTAAGAGCTGTTTCACCACTAACTCCTTCCCGGCCAATGCAGCATACGAAAGTGCTGTCCTGCCCTTGTTGTCTTGCTTGTCGGGGTTGATATCTTGCCGGTCTAAGAATTGCTTCACCACTAACACGTGCCCACCAGCTGCGGCCTCAATGAGCGGTGTAATGCCGTCCCAGTCTGGCTGGTCGGGGTCGACGTCTTGCCGGTCTAAGAGCTGTTTCACCACTGACTCCTTCCCGCTTAATGCAGCATACGAAAGTGCTGTTTTGCCCTTGTTGTCTTGCTTGTCGGGGTTGACGTCTTGCCGGTCTAAGAGTTGTTTCACCACTGACCCGTGCCCACTATAGGCAGCTGCAATCAGGGGTGTAAAACCATTGTTGCTTGCATGGTCAGGGCTGACTTCTGCCCGGTCCAAAAGTTGCTTCACCATTGAGTTGTGCCCATTAAACGCAGCCCACGAAAGCGGCGTGTCTCCACAGTTGTCCGGCTTGTCTGCGTTGACAACTTCCTGCCTCAGCAATAGCTCCACCGCCTCCCCCTGTCCGCCCTTCACGGCCCATGCGAGTGGAGTTCTGCCAGCAGGATCACCCTGGTCGGCATCCCAGCAATTCATTCCCAACAGAAAGTTCATAAGATCAACAATTCCAAAAAATGATACACAGTGCAGTCCACCAAACAGCGAAGGCGCATTGACTTCCACGAAACCATCTGCATCTATGATTTGCTCAAAAAGTGAGTTGGCGGCTACGTGATCCTCATACTGGTCCAAGAGCTCCATTGCAAGGGGTATCACCCGATCTGAAGTGTCTCTCTTTGCATGTGTACCCCAATATCGAGAGCAATACTTGAGGAAAGGCATGCTGGAGAGGTCAGGTTGGCGGTTTGTCGGAAAAGCTTTGACCTGGTCTGAGATCAGATAAGTCAAACAGGTTTCTGCCATCTCCAACTGAGCTCGGGGGAAAAGGTTGCAATGAGTAGTGAGATACTCGTGGAGTGTCTGGTGGGCCAACCGGACGGTCGAGGCTTCCCTATCTATCGTGACCAGCCCTTGACAACAGGTGAGCAATGTTTCTGTCGTAGGGACATTGCAGCTATTAAAATGTGTAGACCCAATTTCCACCGCGAGCGCATGGCTCAGTTCGTCTACCCGTAATGGCCTTTCCGAATGGCATATCCACATTAGTGTGGTCATGGCAAGTTTAGCTTTCTCTCTTTCTTGAGCCGATATTTGTCTCAGAGTTGTGTCGTATGCATCTTCCAACCCTAACCCATTTCCCATCGCATTCAGACTATTTCGTCTTCGAAGGGTTGTCGTTTCTCTGAGGATTGTTTCGACCTTGAGTGAGGCCATTAGGAATCTGTGACTGTACCTATCAGTATACGACTCACAACAGTACAACAGTTTTCTGGAATCCATGACGCTACGCACTTTTCAGAAACCTCTTCTGGAATGCTCCTCATAATCTCATCCTCTAAGCAATTATCCATCGCCTCGGAAGTGGTGTCCTTCCCCAATCTCGCTCGCAGATATGTAACTATATCGTCTTCTCGAGACATTATTGGTACACTTGTCGTTCTCGCACCTAGTTCACTCTCAACCACCCCCCGGATATGGGGCCGTCCGGTCATGAAGATTCGTGTATTTGGGGACCCCCGGAGAATTTGTCCCAATGCACCAAGAACCTCCAATCGATGTCTGGGAACGCACTCGTCGAGAGCATCAACACAGATGAGTGTGCGCTGTAAAGATGTGACAGCCGCACACATCTTGACAAGATCAGGAAGCTGCAGCCTCCGGCCGCCGATCGCCTTCTTCTGGTCCCGAAATTTCTGCACGATTTCCACCGGAATTGCTCCTAACCCACGAAGAAGTTGTTTGAGGAGAGAGCCTAGCATATTTGTCGGAGACTGGGCCTCCCGGGAAGCGAAGTCATAATAAAAGCAAGCGACTACCATATCCTGTCCTATGATTTGGTCGCATAAATGATCCACAACCACAGAGCTACCCTCGCGAATTGTCAGTAATCATGCCCCTCTTTCCTCGCCGGTAAAGTTAGCCTCTCGTACCAGATGTAACTCTTGCCGACCCCCGGCCCGCCATAGCAGAACAATGCCGCACAATCAGATCCACCATTCTCACTACCATTATACCAACCCCTGAACTCTTTCGTCTCCAATAGCCAGTTCCCTACTCTATCCACCCGCTGCTCACAAATATCGTGATGTCGCACCCGGGGTTCCAAAGGTGACAACCATGCCAGGATTTTGGACTCATCATCGGCAACAACGAACGTAACTTTAGTGACATTGTTATAACTATTCGATACATTGAAAGAATGGGTGTTATCTGTAAAGACTCGCGACATCCTGGGTTACTTCGCTGCTTGATAGGGTAGAGAGCGGGTTGCTGAAGTGCTTTGAATCGTTTGGCAGGGCTCAAGCAACTTTCTAAAAGGCGGGGTTCATCGCTCAGCCCCCCAACCATCTCATTTCAGCTCAATCAAAATGGATCAGGAACTTGTGGGTGGCGCTGGAGCCAAGCTTCGCCAAGCTTCGCCAAGCGCTACCCGAGTTCTGGTGTCGGCACTCCCCTTCGCCCATTACTAGCCTCGTTACTTTCGCATAAGGACACTGGGTGAATATTCCAAACCCTTGCTTATGGCGTCAAGCATCATACGGTATTTTTTGGTGTTATCCGGTTTTCTGCCAAGAAAGTTCATCACTTAAGGTTGGACGTTGCCCGTAGTCTAAAATAAGGCCTTCAATGCTGCCAGCCAGCATAGTAACCAAGGGGTGGATTTTAGGTGTCTACGACATTGCGGCTGAGGGTCTTCAATCCCTCTTTTGCAAGGGTTGGGATGGTGATCAAACATGCGCCACACTCTGATTGGTGGAGTAATGGACACCTAAAATCCGTTCCTTGGTTACTACAAGTATGATAAACTGGGGAGCATCTAAGGGCCCTATTTCACACTGCGGGCACCGTCCAACCTTAAGTGACGCACTTTCTTGGCAGGGAACCGTATAACACCAAAAAATACGGTACAGTAGCGACCAGTGAGTTCCAAATCCGTCCTGCGAGTGGTATCACGAATTGTCTCATTTCCAAACCTCCGCACATCACTCCCGGCACTACCAGTCCTTAAATCGATGAATCAAAGCCTCAACCGAGGCTGCGAGGCTAATATGACGGGAGAGATAAAGTCCTTATCCATCGTTCGGTGGCGTGCTGTTCCCAAGAGACCTACTATAGTTAAGGAAATAAACATAACTTATGCGGAAAGTGTTCTTCATTTGTTGGAAACTAAGGCCTCCTTTCCAGAATCGTGTAGTTATGAATTCTGGCGATAAAACCTGGCGGTGGTAGCGTCTGAGCCAGCTCCATTTTCCGTTACGGTATGAAAGTGTTTACATAATTTTCTACCATCCTAAACTCTTGCTGTTTGGCTGTCGAAATGTGACGTGGTTTTGCAGGTGGGTTTCTGAATTCCGCCGGGAGCTGGATGGCGAACTCGGTTACAGTACTACTTTTTTCTTTTTTGTTAAATCCGCGGTTTATTCGTAACTAAGTACAGGAAAATCCATGGCATGCACCCTGAGGTATGGCCTGAAAACCCAATAACAAAAGAAAATCCTCCACACCATTCCTTCGAATAACAAGTGAGATTTGTAAACCAACAAAGGTTTAAGTGAGCCCATAACCACAAAAATTACAGGGATCAAGTGTCGGCTATTTCCTCCTAATTCTCCTCCTCTTGAGGTACCCTATCAGGGCGGGTAGGGCATGACATTGAGTGGGCTTGGTGTGGGCCACCACAGTTCACACACATAAGGGCAGTGTGGCTGCAAGGGCGGCCTCGGATACGGCAGATAGCAGTGGGGCAAGTGTGCGCCCCGGTTGGGTGCTAGTGAGGGCACCATCGGCAGGAGGCAGAGTTACTGCATCTCTTGTTATGATGAGCGAAGCCATGACAGTTCGAGCATCGAGTGTTTGAGTTGAAACACAACCGGCGTTCTGTTCAATACGTGGAAGAAAAGGCCGCCAGTCTCCTGCCAACAAAGTCAGGAGCCCTAGGGCCGGTTATCGCGATTACAATCGTAGAGGCAGCCTTGCCTACTCTAGATTCCTCCGTAGTGAGCCCTCTGGGTTGTCCTGTAAGGGCGAGCCCGGTATTGAAGGTGGTCAGCTCGGTTGCGATCGCATCCAGAGAGCTAGAGGTCGGGAGTCCGGGCACCAAAAGTTGTGTGACCGGGGTGTCCAAATGAACACTAACAGTGCCAGGAATAAGGTGGAGGAAGGTACCCACCTTGCTGTTAACCAAGGTGGCCCTGATCGATTCCATCGTATTAATTGTGATGGTGTTCCCCTTCACGGAGACTGTTTGTATATAAGTACCGGTGAGCGCAGTGTTGATTTCATTCCTGAGTTCCAACTCGGTCTTGTTAAGGGGACTGCCTTCCCGTTTGACGATGAGGCGGCGTTCTCTGGCTGTGATGCCCTTTCTTGGTTGCAAGGGCTTGATATTGGTTGTAGGTTTGGGCTGTGCAGGCGTTGTACTAGTCTGAAAGGTGTTACATTTCTTGCCCCCTCTTCGGGCCACTGTGGCCCAAGAAGCCTTGAGTTCAGCCGGCAGGGGGTTCGCAAGAGGTTGGGTACCAGAGCCAGCGGTTGCGCCAGGGGTCTTGGTATTCGCGAGGGAAAATGATATCGGGGCAGGTATATCCTGGCGAGGTTGCGCTACTTGCAGCAAGGCTACTTCCTGCGCCAGCAGGTCGATACTCTCCATTATGGTGTCGACAGCCGATCTATAATCTTTACAGATGGAGGCGATTATTTCGATGATCATCTGGCCTTCCATTTCAGGTACGTATGGTTCCACTTCCAGCCTTCTCGCTGCCTTCATGTAGACGTCCATGAAGTAGGCCTTGTGGGAATAGCCTGCCTGGAGGTGACCTCCATACCAGGCATGGTCAAAACCGTCAAGCTTCTCCGTCGTTTAAGAGGTGGGGGGCCCATAGGCAAAAAAATCGGTGACAGGGTCGGGGCGCCCTCTTCCGTAGTGGAGGGTCTTGCACCTGGTGTCGGGGAATGATTATCCGTAGCCTTTCCCTTCTTGCGGCGACGCCGGCTAGAGGGGCCAGGAGAGGGTCCATATAGTACTTGTGTAACCTGACAGGTCACGTTACGCGGAAATCTCGAGATAGGGTACATGGTGTTGAAAAAGTGCAAATTGCACTTTGAGGACAATAGTGGAGGGGAAGCTGGGTTACAGTACTACTACCGGTACTGTACTTGTACTCGGGGGTAGAAGTCAGCAGTGATACAGGGGTTTGAGGCCTTCGTGCTCATGATTGTGAGAGGGACAAATTGATTTAATTGGGGGCAGTACTTGTAGGCATGGCTCTGATGTGGCACGAGTATGTGGCGGTGCAGTTATTATTGGTAGTGGCTTGAAGGCTCGTAACTGAATGCAGCGCAACAGCCGGATCTCGCTTGCAGAACAACCTTGGATAAGTTGAGGGCGAATGAAAGATACCATTTGCTCGTACTCTACTAGTACCTCACTCTGTACACTGTCAAAGTTCTGCTGAGCACATTGCGATACCGTCAAAAATGTAATAATTGAGTGGTGTTCTATGTAGTAAAAGTTTCCCCCCTCTTGTAAGGTGTTGTGTTTTTTTTGTTTTTTCATGTCTCTCAGAACAGCGGAGCCGTGATATTTTTCGCCCCTATTCCAAGGTAGGGAATCCTCAACTGCATAGCACACAACTCAATTATTACAGTTTTTACGGTACTTATACCTGCTGTCCACAACACCTTCACCCTCGCATTTCCACCGCATTATCTAAACGCCTCTTTTTCACCCCTGGTGGTCAGAATAAGGTGCGAGTCAGGATTTTCAAAATCTTTCTCTGTTCGCAGTTGCCCTTCTTGAATAAAAGGCAAAAAAGTCTCGAAAGCGACACCTATGGTGAAAATTTGTGAAAACCATAATTTACCAATATGGAATCAAAGGAGCTCAGGCATTTCGCCACACACACTCTTGTTTGCATGAAAACGACTTTCACGAGATTGTGCTGTATTGTACTTTCACAGATTTGATATCCTACCTCCCTTTACTTTTCTACAGTTCCCTTAGCTTGGGCTTATAAAGTTATGGCTTCTGGTATACCGCTCTTCGAAAATCGGAGCTTATTTTTATTACCCTACTACCGGTATCCCAGATCAATTATCGGCCCGATCAGAAGTTTAGCTCGTATTCTCACTCTAAGTAGAAAGTCGGATGGCGGGACACGCGAGCCAATGGTCATTTTACACCAAAACTGAGTATTCTTTACCAACCATTTAATCACCCCCAACAGATGTGAGGGCTATACTTTACACTAAATAAAACTGGGGAACAGATTGTAGAGAGTAATTTTCAAGAAAGGAAATTAGATGGAGGGTTTATAGGATTAACCGGGCCAAAGTTGCGGTAGGTTAAACGGACTTCAGCAATCATTGAATGGGGATTAATGAACAGATGGGATTATGAGAGCGGTACTCTTGAAGAAAATAGTGAATGAGCAGGACGGTGGATGAGGACCTCTCGAATGTGACGAGCTTTAGAGTGCATGCTGGTAGTGTTTCCATCGCAGGAATATTCTCAATGTTCATATCCGTAGATCCTTTTTCTACCCCAATAGCGTGACATAACTCGACATAAGATGGCCGTTCCGAATGCGATATCCACATTAAAACTTTCCTGCCGAGCTTCGACCTACTTCTCTGTTGTGCCTTAATCCGTGATATGGTTGCCGCGTAAGTGTCACCCAGACCCTCCCTTGGTCATCTCGTCAAGCTTTTTTCTTCTTCTTTGATGCATCAACGTTCAGAGAAACGAGAAGGAAACTAGACATCACGGTTGACGAATATATTAGACTTATATTGGAAATGTATTTGGTATTCAGACTTATATTTCTGAGATCTTCAGAATGACTCATAATATCCACCCGCAATTGGGTTGGAAATGATGCTGCTCACCATGCTCTCATGATAGCACCTGTGTCGTTCGGATAGCTTGATGGGAACGCTCTTTGTTTGTTGCTTCGGAAATGCGCTGAGGATTCGGGCATGGGCTTGTTTTCGGCGGTGTGCTTTAGCTTTCGGGGGAGCATTTCCCGTGCAGGAATTCAGCCGTCGGAGGGGAAGAGGAAAGGCTGTCAGGGAAGCCGGAAGGGGGGTGAAAGAGTCATAAAAGTGTTTTACACCCGAAGGGAACATGCACGGAGGCTTTGAGCAGTGGTGTGTGATTTCTGATTTGTTAGCAGAAGAGCTCGGCAAAGGTGGGAAAGGAGCAAACTGTGAAAGGGACCTGTGTGGTGCCTCCTGGGAGGATAGGAGGGCCTTGTCACAAAATATCTCGTGTCTTTTCAATTAGTAAATTGTTGTTGATGTAGCCGTCGTTGAACATGAGACCGTGGTTGTTAGTGAAAAGATTTCCCCTGCCCCGAGGTGCGCGATGGTTTCGCTGTGAGTTTCGCTGTGAGTTGCTTGGCGTTTCCTTTCGTTTCACCGCTCGTCACTCGCCACGGATCGTTTTGTAGTCGCCGTCGGGGTCTAAAAAATTAGTCATCCATTGCTTTGGGAATACTCGAGTAGTGTCACCCTGCAGCCTGATCTCTAAATAATTTTTAATAGGTATCCTACCCGCCCCTCTAAAAATTTCTATGGATTCTTCGGAGGTATGGGGTCTCTCGGTAAAGGATATCCTCATGTTGGGTGACACATGGACGATTTCTTGTAGTGATTCAACCAGAGCCCATCAATGTCTCCGAGCTAATTCGTCTAAAGCGTTAATGCATACAAATATCCTCTCTCACTCGTGACTATCTTCGGAATTTCTACCATATCCGGTAGCCGGAAACCTTGACAGCCAAATTCTCCCTTGCCCCTCTAAAAGGCCTCCCGTATGTGCTCCGGGGTCTCTCCTCTACTGACACATTTCTTGAGGATGGCACCAAGCATACTTGTATAGTAGTGGACTGTTGCTGCGAGTCCAGAAAATCGCATTAGTGCCCCTCACGGCTATTTTTCCCTCTAAGCCAGCTTCATCGCACAGGCTATTAATTACTAGGGAGCTATTATCTGCCACTAGTTAGTGGCACCTGCATTCCTCCTCGCTACAGAAGAGACTATCCTACCTAGGGCATATTTACCTAACCGTCTAGTTGTAAAAATTTGGTGAAAAAACTATAGTAGACGATCGCATTTCAACCGGCATCATTTTCCAATAGACCGGTTAGATGTGGTTACCACATTTTCTACCGCGCGAAATTCTTGTCTCTAGACGGCCAAAACGTGACCTTGAGTCGGGGGTGGGTTTGAAAATCCCGCCAGACAGTGCACTAGGTAGGTAAACACCAGCTTCTTGCCCGTGACCCTCCAAACGTCCAACCGTCTGCCCCCCTTAACAGCGGCCACCGTCTCGAAGTGCTAGACGGCTGTATAGGTAACCAGGCCCTTATCCCAGCTCTTATGAAAGCAAAGCTATTCTTCCGTTCCAATTATCAGGTTGTTTAATGGGTCAATAAGCGTCCCTGACCGCCGGTCTGCGCAGTATAGTACAGGCGAGCTGCAAAGGCCGTCGTGAAATTGTTCTCCTCTGCCAGTAGAATAAATGGGCCCCCACCTCCACACAGTCCCCAATTGTGTAATAATCGCCCTCCGCCCTTGAAGCGCGCCAAAATCTTGACAAAGAGGGAGTCCCCGTCTCCTGGACAAAATTATAAAGAGACAATGCGTAGCGTTGACGGAGAAGCGTTCCGGGCGGGGCGGAGTCTATCAAAGAGAGAAATTGTATAATTCGGTGACCTGCACTTCCTACAATTCTGGCCGCAGGGCCATCTTTAAACACATAAATCAATGTCAACTCTTCCGGGAGTCTCTTGAACGTAAACACGGAATTTCAGTTCTTCACCACGGAATTTCCTTACCCCTCATACCCCTCTTTGCTTCCCTGCTTTGGTGTACCTTTGACCGCTCACTTGGCATGCTTCACAGGGTTTCTGGCTCCAGTGAATCCTCCGATATTCTTCTCGCATGTTCTAACATGTGGGGGTATAGGTATTGTGTCCGGGGAGCGCTGGTGATTAACAACAACCAAGTGCCTGACTAGGGGGAATCCTCCAATATTCTTCCAGTATGTTCTAACTGGTAGAATAGCAGGCATCGTGTGCGGGGGAGTGCCGGTTATTAACAAGATTCCTAACTACCTTCGCCATCTGACTCTGCGAATATCAAGGGTCCGGTATGGAGGCCCATGCCAAGACCTTTCTGAAAGGCAAATGGAGCAAAGGGCAGGGAGTAATTTATAGGGCAACCAGAACTCACTATACAGTACAAACAAAATAGCAATATCAATCTATCATTTAGAGGAGAAAGCAAAAAGAAGAAATTGAATAATCTAAATGATACCCTAGAACAAAGTGATCATACATGAAGGGGAAGGATCAAAAATTGAAAGTCGAGACATTGGTCAATGAAACGCGCTAATAGGTTGCAAGTCAAGTAAAAATATAACGTCCCACTGCCTTACATTTCGGGGAGATGATGAATTGGAGGCATACAGAATTTGCGAATTCAGATATAAGTTAATGAGGAATGCGGAAGACCGCTTGAAGCAAATTATTATAAGGGCGCGTCGTAGTCCCCAGGGGGGCCAAGGAAGAGGTGTAGAGGTGGGCAAAGGGAATTTGGGGGAGGGGCACATATAGCAGCTGCCGAAGAGTTCAAGAGGGTAAAGAAGCCGTGAGCTGGTCGGCTGCGAACGTGGCTGGGATTGGAGGTTCCCACGCCCGCAGTAGATTCGCCACTCCTTCATAGCCCATGCCGGACGCATAGCAGAGCGGGGTGTGACCATTTTCTCCTGACCTGCCGGGGTCGACGTTTCGGCGGCCCAAAAGTTGCTTCACTACTGGCTCGTGCCCTCGCATTGCAGCCACGGAAAGTAGTGTCTCGCCCTGGTTGTCTGGCTTGCCGGGATCGACGTCTTGCCTGTCTAAAAGCTGCTTCACCACTGACTCGTGCCCAGCAAATGTGGCCAGGATGAGGGGTGAAATGACGTTAGGGTCTGACTTGTCGGGGTCGACGTCTTGCCGGTCCAAGAGCTGCTTCACCACTGACTCGTACCTATTCAACAACAGGCTGGAAGCTCGCAGTGGATTGCACTTCTGGTTTGCCGGACGACAAAGAACTTTTATTGTACGAACAAGAATATAGAAAGAAGGTGTAACTAAACAAAAAGATGACGATGAAAAGATGCGACAACAATTTGGCAGCTGAGTAGGGAGATGGAACGAATGTGTGATAATGAACGAGATAGATAACAAAATGAACAAACGGAAGAACCAATGACCTTATATCCTCCTCAAGAGAAAAGCCCACTTCTGCAGCATGCTTCCTGCGCATGCTAAATCTCACATGAGATTCGTCCACCCAAGTACCATATCTCCGGTTATTCTGCATAAGTTCCGAGGTGAGAACCGAATGCCCGAGGTCGTTCTTCTGCAGTTGACCGAGGGTATGGTGGTTATTCGGCATCTGAGATATTCGTGTTCTGTTGTAGGTGAACCAGTGTTTCATGTTGTCGCATTAGATATGCAGGGTTGGTGTTTGAACAAGTATGAACCTAATGGTAGTGAAACGGTTCGTAAGGAATAGTGTGTCGCGGGTGGAGGTGGTGGTGTTCCGTGTTCGTGGTGTTGGGAAAATATGTATGTCGTGAGCAGCCCAAAATATTCCAACAGTACCCACCATATGCAGCCTGCATGAGGGGCGTAGAGCCCTTGTTGTCTGGGTGGTCAGGGCCGACCTCATTCCTGTCCAAAAGTTGCTTCACCATTGAGTTGTGCCCATTCCTCGCAGCCCACCAAAGTGGCGTGTTGCCACAGTTGTCCGGCTTCTCGGGGTTGACAGCGTCATGTTTCATCAATAGCTCCAACGCCTCCCCTTGCCCACCCCTTACGGCCCATGCCAGTGGAGTTATGCCAGCAGAATCTCCCTGGTTGACATCACAGCTGCTCATTCCTAATAGACTGGTCATAACACCAACAATTCCGAAAAATGAAACACAGTGCAGTCCACTAAACAACAAAGGCGTATTGACTTCCACGCAATCATCCAAATTTAATAATTGGTCAAAGAGTGCGCTGGCTGCTACATGGTTCTCGTATTTGTCTAAGAGTTCCATTGCAAGTGATATCACCCGACCTGAAAGTTCTCTCTTTGTATGGGTGCCCCAATATCGCGAACAATATTTGAGGAAAGGCATGCTTGAGAGGTCAGGTTTGCGTGTGACTGGAAGGGCCTTGGCCTGGTCTGAATTCATATAGGTCAAACAGGTTTCAGCCATTTCGAAGTGAGCTCGGGGGAAAAGGTTGCGATCAGTAATAAGGTACTCGCGGAGTGTGTGGTGGGCCAACCGGGCTGTCGAGGCTGCCCTATCTACCGTGACTAGCCCCAGACAGCAGGCGAGCCACGTCTCCATCGCAGGGACATTGTCCCTATTGAATTTTGTAGACCCGATCTCTACAGCGAGCGCATGGCATAGTTCGTCTACCCGTAATGGCCTTTCGGAATGACATATCCACATTAGTGTGGTCATCGCAAGCTTTACTTTCTCCCCTTCTTGAGCCCTTTTCCGTCCCAGAGTTGTGTCATATGCATCTCCCAACCTTAACCCATCTCTCATTGAATTCAGTCTAGTTCGCCTCCGGTAAATTGTCGTTTCTCTGAGGATCGTTTCGACCTTGAGTGAAGCTAGTAGGAATCTGTAATTGCATCTGTCAGTATACGACTTACAACGGCTTCTTGGAATATTCGATGGTACGCACGTCTCAGAGTCCTCTTCTGGAATGCTCTCCATAATCTCACTCTCTAAGCAACTATCCATCGCCTCGGGAGTTGTGTCCTTCTCCAGTCTCGCGCGTAGATGTGACTATATCATCTTCTCGGGACACTATTGGTACACTTGTTGTTCTCCCACCTAGCTCCCTCTCAACTATTGTTAAATCACCGGTGCTCTCCCAGTACTCGGATCATTCACCGTTCAGTCCTCTTCCCGGCGAACTATGCGAGCAGTGGGGCCGACCCGGCACGAAGGCCGTGAAGTAAAGCGGTGAAGGACAGGGGTGAAGAATAGCGGTGAAGAATGTACCGAGCTAAGAGAATGGTGTCAGAAGCGATGGAAATGGTGTGATTGTGTTCGAGGACTCCTGGAAGAGTCACCTGTGTTTTTTTTTGTATTTAAAGTGTTTGGAAAACCCGTAGTTGCAAGAAAAGTAGGTCACCGAAATACAAGTCTGTCTTCGATATCTTTTGCTCTATCATACACTTCTTTGTTCTTCTTCACCGGTCAAGCTCATTCGCCTTCTATCAAGATCTCATAACATTATCAACCACCCCCTGTATATGTGACCTTCCCGTCATGAAGATTCGTGTATTTGGCGACCCCTGGAGAATTTGTCCCAATGCGCCAAGAACCTCTAATCGATGCTTAGGAACGCACTCGTCGAGAGCGTCAACACAGATGAATGTGCGTTGTAATGATGTGACAGCCGCACACATCTTGACAATATCAGGGAGTTGCAGCCTCCGCCCGCCAATCGCCTTCTTCTGGCCCCGAAACTGCTCCACGATTTCCTCCGGAATTGCTCCTAACCCACGCAGAAGTTGTTTGAGCAGGGAGCCCAACATATTTGTCAGAGACTGGGCCTCCCGGGAAGCGAAATCATAATAAAAGCAAGCGACTGCCATATTATGTTCTACAACCTGGTCGCATAAATGATCCACTGCGACAGAACTACCATCGTGACATGTCAGCAATCATGTACCTTATTCCCCGCTATTAGCCTCCCGTACCAGATGTAGCTCTTGCCGACCCCTGGCTCGCCAAAGCAGAACAAAGCAGCAGGATCAGATGCATCGTTCCCACTACCATTATACCAGCTCCTAAACTCTTTCGTCGCCAGTAGCCAGTTCCCTACTCTATCCACCCGCTGCTCGCAAATATCGTGATGCCGCACCTGGGGCTCTAAGGGTGACAACCATGCCAGGATTTTGGGTTCATCGTCTGTAGAGTTAGCGGTAAAGGTAATGCTATTCGATACATTGAAACAATTCATGTTATCTGTAAAGACTCGAGACATCCTGTGACTTTTGCTGCTTGAAATGGGTTTAGAGAATTGGGTACTGAAAATTGTTGAGCTGGTTGACAAAGTTCCAGTATGTTGAGGAAATGCGAGGTTCGTCTTTCAGCCCCGCATCTCATCGCAACCCAATCAATAAGCCAGGAATTTGTGAAACCAAAACCCTTGGGCAAGGTTCCCGAATTGCCGCCCGGCCTCTCAACACCCTCGTTGCTCTCACATCATATGAAAGGGTGAATATCCCAACCCCTCCCCCGGTGCTCCTATTATGACTCCAGGTACTTGTACCATACCGGAGCGATAACTCAGTTCTAAAGCCACACAGATATCACGAATTTGTCTCCCCAGGCATTATCTATAGTTCTATCTAAGAAACAAAGCGATAACTGAGGCTGCGAGGAGAATACCACGGAAGGTATACAGTCTTCATCTGCCATTCCGTGCGGTGTTATGCCCTGAGACCCAGTTAAGGAAATAAACATATTTACATTTCGCGGGTGTCTTTTGTGTGCTAGAAACCAAGACCCCGTTTACCTAACCGTTTAGTTCTCAAATTTTCGTGACAAAAGGTGACGGTGGCCTCTCGACCGGCACCATTTTCCTTTATAAGGTGCAGAAGCGTTTACCCAATTTTCTACCGTCCTAAATTCTTCTTGCTCGAAGGTCAAAAAGTGGCCTGGTTTCGGGCGGTGGGAGAGTTTTCAAATCCGGCCGGGCCCTGGATGGCACGCTAGGCTTGGTAAGAACCATGTCATGCCTCGCGGGGGGTGCTGCCTCGCTGAACCCTCACCCGGTCTAACTGCGGTGATTCGTCAACGAGTTGAGCGAGTTGATAATGCTTGTGACCTGTTAGCGCCCTAGCGGCATCTCCACTTGAGTAAGTATCTGATTTCAATTTGTTTTCTGAGAAAGAGAGGAGTCATGTGCGAGGAGAATTTGACTGTTCTCGGGGTTGAGGAAATCCCTACGACCCGAGGTGAGCGGAGACGGGAACTTATTACTAACGTTGCAGTTGTGATCGGTAGCGTCTTCAAAGGTCTTGGCTGTATGCAGTGCACTAGCGGATTTCCCTGGCAGATTAGCCTTGGATTTTAGAGCGAACAAGAAGAGCCAAAGGTTTGAATGAAATATACCATTTACTCGCACCGAACTCTGTACTTTTGATTTGCAGTCCTGTTAGGCACAGTGCCGTACCTGCTGACAACAATCGCGTGATAGAATACCTACCACGTTACATGTGGGAATACAAATACAACCATGAACGCTTGTTTTCGAACTAGGAGGTCAGAATAAGGTGTGTATCAGGAATTTTCACAAATTCTTCTCGGTTACAGTAGCTGCCCTTCTGAAATAGGGCCAAAAGTCTCGAAAGTGACGTCAGTGGACCATGGTGAAAATGAAAACCCTACCAATGTGTAACCAAAGCAGATCGGGTATTTCGCCACACTGTTTTATTAATTAGCATGAAAACTAGTTTTACCACATTCCGCTGTATATCGGCATTTTCACAGATTTAGTAGCCTGTATCTTATATGTTTCCACAGCCCAGGAAGCTTGGGCTTATAAATCTACGGTTTGTCTTGTGGTAGACTGCTCATCGAAATCAGAACCTATTTTGATTGCCATCTTTTTCGAAATCAACTATCGGCCTAACCGAGAGCCTAGATGATATCATCACTCCCAGTAGAGTATGATACTTGAAAAACTTGTAAGTTCAGCGCTTGTAAATTAGGAGAAGCCGAAAAAACTCTATCTTCCTCTATTCAGTTCTCTTGAGGTCACGCCAGCATATATCACAGCACATGATGATAAATAGGGATTACAATTATAGATTAAACAAGAAGATATGTGTTATGTCACCAGATTTTTTATAATGATAAACTAAAAGTAACTTTACATGCTAGGCGAAGCAAAAAACAAGGGAGGAGGCTCGGTAATGGTTCAGTTTAGCAACAGGGCAAACCGCATTGGTGGCCGCGACAATACAGCACAGTACTTGGGAAAAAATACAAAAATCTATGAATTTTGGGTATGAAAAATCTCAATTTGGACTTCCCCCTCTCAATTTATTAAAATAAAAAGCATATCAATAGTTATTCAGTAACCTAACAATAGTTGTCTTTATTTTTATAGAGAATTTCTTTGTTCTGGGGATTGTGCTAGTTAACTTGGGGAAATAATTTAGATGTAGAACCTAAGCTCTAAGGATTCGCATCGGGGTCTATTGAGAGGTTCATGTTTTCAAAGTTGACAATTTCATATCACCATACCATGCCTAATATTATACTATTCACTCGAATACCTAAATAGCCAGTTTAGAATAGAGAGAATAATAATTTTGGCAAGAATTGATCAGCTAGGACTGCAGTTGTGGAGTTGTATATCTGGGAACATGTTTTGCATTTTCCCAAAATCTTCAAGTGTTCATTGAATAGGCTCTCCAAGTTCTCACCTCTATAAAAACAAAAAACTGGTAGTTCCTAGTGCCAGCCTTCTGCTATCACGCAGCAGTTTTATTTTTGTAAAATTCGGAGACTTGGAATACCTATCCGACTTCCTGTGGGAGTTATTTTGACATGATGGTTTTAAGTGATTTGTGCTGTACAACTTGCCGGCTCACTTTTTTGAGGTAGAATACTTGAACTCTTTGGAGGCCCTACCGGCATCACATAACTTTACCTGTGCATGGGGTTAGGAGCCTATTCGACCTAATGTTCTACTCTGCATTTAGTTCCCACTACTGTATTAACTTGTACTAGTAGCAGGCTCATACAGCATGTTCATGAATGTCATATTTGCCGACAGAAACAATTAGTAGTAGCACACTTGCCCCAATTATATCAATCTGGCCAAGGCACTGCTGATCCCTTAATTGTTTGTCTCCTAAAAACCTTCAGTTGTATTGATCGAACGGTTATATGTTGATAGCCTGAACCATAAATTGATGATGCCTATAGACTCTATTCCCATTATGAAGCCATAACCTAACCAGCAGATTTTGCTCTGCTCACATGGGGCTCTGATTCGCTTATCCTGTATTATACTAGTATTTTGTTTGAAAAAATCTGCTGTTCGATTCCCTTGGTTAATATTTCATGCTTTAGTTAGATAACTAAGACTATGGGAAACATTCTCCATTGTATACGGGAATATGCTCTAATCTTAGCTGAAAACAGTAATCACCGCTCATTCCCAGCTAAAATAGGACAGTTCATATCCAAGGAAAATAATTATTGGATATGATTGTATTTCAACATTGTTGAAATACTGTCAAGTAAAAACTCAATAACCGGAACATGTCCTATGCAGTCCAAAATCTCCTCCCATGGAAAGTGGTGACAAACACAGTGAAAATGTTACCTCCCGCGACAGAAAGAAAGAGAAAAACATCAGTGAGACCACGCTAAGAGAAGCAACTCCAATGTTCTAGCACTGTGTAATACTATTTCTGTTTAAGTGGCACAAAAAAGGGAGGTATACGCAAGGTCAACCAAGGACAAGTACAGAATAACTAGATTTAATAGGTATGAGAAATAAAAGATATATTAAAAGGGGATATATAGAGAAGGGATGTGAGAAAAGAGCTTATGGGCCGCTGATGTATATAAAATGGGTTAGATGGAAATTGAGCGAGAAAAGATGCAATGCAGGGGGGATAGGGTGGGGGGGAAGGGGGGGGAAGGGGGGGAAGGGGGCAATAAGATAACGAGAAAACCCAGGTCGATAATCCAATCTGGGAATTCAGCATCTACGGTCGCCTTTTAGATCGCCTGCACAGAACGGTGAGTAGTAGGCTTAGCATTGCGTTTCATTAAAGTTCTTCTATTGCCGGAAGGGGTATGTCTAGTAGACGAAGGTAGAAGTCTGGGAGTGTCTTCTTGGCTATCAAAACCTGCGGGCCATTTGAAAGGGGGTTTAGATACCCCGGGCCGCTGGGGTAAGAGATCTGTTGGTTATGTGCTTGCTGTGTATCAAAGGAAGAAATCCAGCCGGACTCAAAGCAGCGCTACAATTCTCTCGTGCCTGTTCCGCGCAACCAGCGAGAGCGGTGTTTGGTCATACTTGCCAGGTGTATCTAGATTGAGGTGGTTCCGTTATAGTTGTATGCTCACTAGCCCTAATGCTGGCTCTCGGCGGCAAACGAGAGCTGTCCTCGGACATCTTGGTCTGCCCTGTTGAGATCGGCGCCGCCCCGCCCGCGAGGCATCCCCACGGCCCCCCCATACCCATTCCCGGCAGCAAATATGAGCGGTGTTTCGTGATATACAGCATCAGTTGTGTTGGGATTGGCGTCTTTCCGTGCAAGAAGTATCCTCATTACCCCCTCGTGCGCTCTCTCCGCAGCAAACGAGAGCGGTGTTCGGCCACATTCGTCAGGTGTGTTGGGATTGACGTCGTCCCGTTCTAGCAGCATCCTCACAACCCGCCCATGCCCGTTCTCGGCAGCAAACGAGAGCGGTGTTTTTCCACATTGGTTAGCTATGCCAGGGTTGACGCTATCCAATTGTAGCAATGTTCTTACAGCCCCTTCATGCCCGTACTCGGCAGCAAACGAGAGCGGTGTTCGGCCATATATGTTAGCTGTGTTGGGATTGACGTCGTTCCGTTCCAGCAGTATCCTCACTACACCTCCATGTCCATTTCGCGCGGCCCACATGAGCGGTGTTTGTCCATATATGTTAGCTATATTGGGATTAACGTCTCTCCGTTTTAGCAGGACCCCCACGACCCCTCCATGCCCGTACTCGGCAGCAAACGAGAGCGGTGTTCGGCCATAAATGTTAGCTGTGTTGGGATCGACGTCGTTCCGTCCGAGCAGTATCCTCACCACCCCCTCATGGCCGTTCTCGGTAGCAAAATGGAGCGGTGTTTGTCCATATTTGTTGCTTATGTTGGGATTGGCATCGTTCCGTCCCAGCAGTATCCCCACGGCCTCCTCATGCCCGTTCCACGCAGCCCAGACGAGTGCTGTGTTACCATTTAGATCTGTCGCCAGCATATCCCGTCTATTCACTTCCAATAAAGCCACTATTATCTCAACACATCCGAAGTATGCCGCACCGTGAAGTCCTGTAAATCCCCTAGGGCGGTTTGCACAATCAAAGGGCCGATGCCAAATAGGAACTCCGCGCAATAACAGCACCCTCAAAGATATGTGATTATCGTATTCATAGAGTAGTTTTAAAGCGAGCACTTTTACCCTTTCAGTCGTTTCCCGCTTCGCATGTGAACCCCAATAACAGGAAGCATACTCCAAAAAATGGAAGGTGGATGTGACCGGACGAACAGTAGGCGAAACACCCCTGACCTGCCCAAAGTTGAGGTAGGTCAAACAGACTTCGGCAATCATCGAGTGGGGCGTAATGAACAAGTTGGGATTAGAGAGGTATTCTTGTAGTGTGTAATGAACAAGCCGGACTGTAGACGAGGACCTCTCGACGATGACAAGCCCTAAGGTGCATGCTAGTAGTGTTTCTATCGCAGGGATATTGCGAATGTTCAAGTCCTTGGACCCTTTTTCTACCCCAAGGGCGTCACACAACTCGTCGACATGCAATGGCCGCTCTGAATGTGATACCCACAGTAGAACCTCCATGCCGAGTTTCGACCCACCCCCCTGCTGTCCTTTGATGCGTGATATGGTTGCGGCGTAAGCATCACCTAGACCCTCCCCTTTGGTCATTTGCTCAAGCTTTCGCTTCCGCTGATAGGGAGTAATTTCAGCCAGGATTGCATCAATGTTGAGAGAAACGAGAAGGAAGCTAGACATGACTTGTTAGAGAATGACGGCCGGGACAGGCATTGAAAATGCACCCGATATTGTGGCTTACATTTCTGAGATCTTTTCCGGAATAACTCTCATAATATCAGCCCTCAGCCCGTCGTCCATCGCTCTAGGAGTAGTGTCACCCTCCAGTCTCATCTTCAGATAGTTTTTAATATCATCTTTAGAAGGACTGATTTGTATCTTAACTGCCGTTTTAAAAAATTCCCCAATTTCGTCGTCGACATGGGGTCTCCCGGTGAGCAATATCCGCATGTTTGGTGACACCCGAACAATTTCCCGTAGTGATTCAAGGAGCCCCCGTCTATGTCCCAGAACCAATTCGTCTAAAGCGTCAATGCATACAAATATCCGCTCTAGCGATGTGACTGCCTTCTTCAGAATTTCTACCATATCCGGGAGCCGGAGGCCTCGGCCGCCAAATTCTCCCTTGCTTCTCTGAAAAGTCTCCCGTATAACCTTCGGAATCTCTCCACTGCTGAAAAGTTGCTTGAGAATGGCACCCAGCATACTTGTAGTGGACTGCTCCTGCTGGGCAAGAAAATCGCCATACAGCCCCACCACGGCTTTGTTTCCCTCCCTAGCCTGATTGCACAGGCTATCAATTACTAGGGAGCTATGATTTGCCACTCGTTAGCGTCACCCGCATTCTTCTTCTTCATACAGGGCCTGCTTACCTAATATAGGTTTTCCCCACCCCAGGATTCCCGTAGCAGAACAACACTGGCTCAACGCAACCATCTTCCGCATCACTCCATTTTCTGAACTCGCCAGTTTCTAGTATCCAGTTTCCCACGCCATCGAATCGATCAGTTCGTACACCTTGGTGTCGTTGCTGTGGTTCCAGTGGCGACAGCCACTGCAGGATTTGATGCCTCTCGGCATCTAGTCCTGTAGCAATGTATATAATTCTTGTGCTATTGTAGTTCGTCGACGAGTTGAAACAGTGGGTATTTCCTATGACCTGGATTCCTAGGGACATCTCGGGTAGAGTTATATATCCGAATTCCCTTTTATTCGTGAGAGATAGGGAGAAATCTTGTGCAATGATGGTTCGGTTTCTCTCGGGGTTGGGGAATCTTTGGGATGTGAGTGCGGAGACGGTAACTTATAAGGCTTTGGGTTTCATAAGGAATTGGCCCTTCATTAAACCTAGTGAACCGCTGGATTTCGCTTGTATGTCAGCCTTGGATCACTAAGCGAAAAAAATGGATCAAAGGTTTGAATGACTATAATAGCCCCGTTGCTTGCCCGGCACTCGGCATCGGGAACTTAATGTATCTGCCGAGCACCGCATGGTATCGGCCGTTTACAGACCGCGCACAGTGGCATACCAATACGAGTACCTGCTCTAGAGTGCAGTGAAGGTATAATATTATCGGAATACTACCAGGAATATAAAGATATCATCTTTTCTGCTTCCCCCTTGGCAGAGGCATCCCCAGAACCATAGCCACGGAAATTCCCAATGACACCACCGCGAGGACAATTTGTTTTCTTTCTTCTCCCTCGCCTTTTCTTTCCCCTTGTTCAGTTGTTTTTTAATTTCGTATGTCTGTTCGTGCCTGTGGGCCAACTGCGGATCGTAGACATTTGATCCAGGAGGGTCGAACGTGGAAATACGAGCCCGAACATGATAATACCTCTACTGTTGATAGAGTGTGTGCTGCTTAGAATTTGTGTTCCATCTCCGGACCCCGTTTTGGTTGTTCCAACACCAATTCTCGCTTATCGTACATAAATTCATTATCGATAGTTCTCCAAGTCTACCCTCCCCTACCACGCGACAAGGCTACCACAGCGCTTACCTTCCCAATCTATCCTTTTCAGCCCGCAAATACCCACTCCAAACTGAAAAAGAAAAGCCATGTTACTGGTATCAACTAACCTCATCACACTTGCACCAACTTTGCAAGGCTTCGGCGGCCCCCAGGTATGTTTCCTGCATTACAAGAGGGGTGAGGCGATTCGAATTTCATGCTACATATGGAACAGCACTCTTGGATACCATACATTGCCTCAATTGAAGAACAATGCCCCATGATCAAACAGGTTTTGGGGGATTTTTACGAGCTTTGGGAATGGCCTTTCTTGTAAGCATGGGATGAATGCATTAATATTTCCAAGCTACTGTCTGGGCTTAGAGGGAAAAACACATGACTGCCGAGTATCACTGTCAATGCATCCTCGACTCTGCAGCCATGGGATAACATCTTGTACATACCCGGTACCAATAGTTCTAATCTATTGATTTAAGCATTGTGCGACTATATTCTGATTCCATCGACGCTTAGTTTTGTGTTTTGCGTTGTTGGTTGATTCCCCTATACCTGAATATACAATTCCTTGTATTTGTCCGGGCCTTCGGAACAACGGGAGCTAGGAGGAAACGGTGGGTTGTAGGGTGCGAGAAACGAGATAGAGAGACGGCCGTTGTTCCGGATGCATCACGTGCCATAACGGATATGATAGATTGGGTGCTCTTGACGGCGAGGAAGGCCCAGCAGACAAAGATAAGCTCCAGGATCCCCTATAAATTGTGCGATTGCCGAAGGGAATTATTATTGATAATCACTAGCACTCTAAGGTATGATAGGTTGGGCTGTTGGTGGTTATGCCCGTTGGCCCGCTCTTATCATATCTGTTAGAATATGCTAGCTGGATGTCGCAGGATTCTGGAAAGTCATGTGCGATACTGGGCGCAGGTTGCAGGTTAATCCAAACCAGGGACGGAAAGCGGGGAATGAAAGATAAGGAAATGACATGAGAATATTAAAGAGATTCATGAAGGAGGCGCAATTGTGTATGTATGTAGTGTATGTTTGCATAAATAACGTTGACCGAACATCCCGATGCAACGAGGCGCACCTTCTGGATACCTGAAATCTCAACAAATGACCGCACAAATCCACAACTAAAAAGCATTTAAAAATAAAATAAATACATAATCCTAATTAGTGTGATTCCAACCATCTGGTGGTTGCGATGTAGCGCTGCAGGGCTTGGTGAGGCCAAATCTTCGGTTATTTATGCTAGGGTGCAATATTTTAGGGGCCCCATCTGCCGACTATCGTCGGAAGCGCAGGTCATCGAATTTAAGTCATCCTTTGATATACTCTGTTCCATGTTTAAGTGCACTTCTCGGTCAACCACCATGTTTCCTCGCATAACCCTGTCAACCCTTGTACAAGGGTCCGGCATATAGCGATCGCACACGCTATTTTGTGACCCACCAGTTTTCACGGATTTTTTGCTGGTAAGCCACTTTGGTGTGTGCGAGGACTTTTTTTTTTTTTTTTAATAAACTTTTTCCATTTCAGGCACCCCAGCTGCTCTAAAGCGTATGGCCTGCAATCAAAGTCCCTACAGCCCACTCCCAGGCCTTGACAAAAACCGGCTTCAAAAATCCCCCTCAACTCAGGCCTCAATAAGTGCCGGATACCCCCCATCTCTGGACTTTGGCGTCAGCTGTCCAAGCCAACATGCTGATCCGAGAGCCCATGCGCCAAACCGAAAACCCAAGCCCTCAAGAATTCCATCCACCCAAAACATCCACAACCAACACCATAAACCCCCCATCCCAACACATATCCCTCCTCCCAAGTTATATATACAATGGCAGATGTACAAAACAAAAGAAACATCCGCATATCCAGCCGTCGACCCGAACCCTTCTTTCCCAGTTACCGCTCACGGGAATAACCTTGGTGCTTCATCCATGAGTCGCATACACGGTGGGGTGGACCTGTGCCTTTTTAACTTGCCCATACCAACCAACAAAAGAAAAACTAACCAAACGGAGGCCCTAAATACCCCCGCCCCAGAGGCCTAAACCCCTGTCTCGGGTATGAGCCCAGAACAAAAGGAACTCCACCATTGCCGGCAAAACCCCTACCTCGTCCCCTCCCCCTCATCGGACCCACACCAAACCTAGGACCAACATGCCCCCTAGGCCCAGTCGGCACCCCAGATGCCCCCCTACCCCCTCCCTCCGCCAACCCTCTTGGACCCAACGGTGCTTTTACAACCGCCAAATCCTCAGTCACCTCCAAACTCCCTCCATCCTCATCCAACCTCCTCTTCTTAACCCCCCCCGGTAGCCTCACCAAAGCTACCGAAACCTCCTCTTCCTCATCATCCTCAACCGACACCGCCACCACAGTGCCAGCCACACCCGTCACCATCACATCCTCATCCCCAAACGCCAAAATGTGGCTCACCATCACGGGGTCTGGGACCCCAGCCTCCTCTTCCTCATCAGCCACACCCTCCACAGGCACAGCCACCTCCTCATTCCCCTCCCCCCTCCTATCCCCCTCCACCAGGACCTCACCCAGCCGCAACTCCAGCTTGTGATTCCTCTTCGACAACACCGAAACGTGGTGCCGAAGCCTCGAAACCTCCTTTTCCAACTCCAGAACTCTTTCCAGAGCCTTCGCCGTAATCAAACCCGATTTGGCAACCTTTGTCGCCCAAAAAGATGTAGAACCTCGCTTAGCCATATTAACCGATAGTGGGTATTTCGGTAAGGATGAGGAACGATAAATATGAGATGGAAGAGATAATTCTATCTTCCAAATGATAAAAATCTAATGAGTAGGAAGCTCAGAAGATAAAGACTTGAGGCTATCGTGAGATGCGTCCCAAGGATCTCAATTGGTCAAAAACCGAAAATGTGACGTGTCACTGAAGTCAGAATTTCAATGACTGTGGTTGTAGCTGACGTGGTGGATGTGTGCGAAGACTTTATGCCGGACCCTTGTACCTGCTGGTTAGATTTCGACCTCAAGGCGGAATGATACAAGAGGTTCGCCAAGGGGACCCCAATTGGGATAGATTATGCATCTAGTCCCCCCCCTCTTTTCGCCAGGTGGTGAAGCGGTACGACTACTACGGTGTATTCTTGGTATTGTCCCCTAGCATAAACAGGTTAGCCGAACATTTGTCTTCGCAGCGTTCAACAGCACCAGCTGGCAACCCCTCCCACTCACTCCCGAGCCCCGCCATTGCTTTACCACGACAAAAAGCTATGATTGAGGCAGGTAGATGGCATGACACTAATTAGGATTATGTATTTATTTTATTTTTAATTACTTTTTAGACGTGGATTTGGCAGTCATTTGTTGAGAAGTCGGGTATTAAGAATATTCGCCCTATTGCATCCTCGATGTTCGGTTATTTACGCTAAGGGGACGATACTGGTATCTTGTTATTCCCACTTGATTAGTGAGTCGGTCGGGGATATTGGACGGATGGGTAGAATATGTCTTTACTGCTGGAATGGTTAGGGTCTGTTTACCTATAGGCGGCTAGCAACTCAAAACGGCACCGATTAAGTGGAGGTTGACGATTGGAGGCGTGTGGAGGCGTGCAGGAAAGGGTAGGATGTTTACCTGCCGTAGGGCGCCGCCCAAGGCCCGTGGGAATTCTCAAACTCGCCGCCAAGGCAACATACTGTAGCAAGGAGAATTTGGGACAGTAGAAAATTGGGTAAACACTTTTGCACCGTATACCGGAAAATGATACCGGTCCGGTTGAGAGGGTTCTGTCAAGTTTTATCACGAAAGTAATGGGACTAGGCGGTTAGGTAAACGGGGCCTTGTTTTCCAGCGGAAGGCCACTTCCCAGATATGTTTATTTCCCCAACCAGGTCTCTTGGGCCCAGCACGCCACGGAATGACGGATGAAGACTTTATCCCTCCCTTGGTATTATCCTCGCGGCCTCGGTTAAGGTTTTTCTTCATGGATTTAATCGCAGATCGTGCTGTGACTGGTCTGTTAAGATTTAGAGGAGACAATTTAAAATGTTGGTATCTTGGGAACCGACGGATTGCTACTTTATGATAAGGGAAGTAGTATTATACAAGGACCAAGCAAGGATTTAGGATAATCACCCTCTCTCATCATCTCTCATCATGAGAGAGTAACGAGGCCGTCGGGGGAAGTGAAGCCGTTGTTCAGGAACCTTGTCCACAAAAGCGCCCAACTATAAAGAGAGACACGTGCGCAAGAGTCTTAGTTTCACAAATTCCTGATCCATTTTGATTGGGTTGCGACGAGATGGTTCCGGGGCTGAGTGATGAACCCCGCTCTTCCTAAACTTAACCGAACTTTGTCAACAGTCCAACTGCCTTCAGTACCCAATTCTCTACACTATTTCAAGCATCAGAGAGCGAAGGATGTCTCGAGCCTTTACAGATAACGTCAATTGTTTCAATGTGTCAAATAACTTTATCTTTACCGCTACCGATGATGAGCCCAAAATCCTGGCCTGGTTGTCACCCTTAGAGCCCCAGGTGCGACATCACGATATTTGCGAGGAGAGGGTCCGGAGCGTGGGGAACTGGCTACTGGAAACGAAAGAGTTTAAAGGCTGGTATAACGGTGGTGAGAATGATGAATCTGATCATGCGGCCTTGTTCTGCTATGGCGAGCCGGGTGTTGGAAAGAGCCACATTTGGTACGAAAGGCTACTAGCGAGGATCAAGGAACATGATTACTGACAATACCCCATGGTAGCTCTGTGGTTGTGGATCATTTATGCGACCAAGTCATAGAACAGGATATGGCAGTCGCTTGCTTTTACTATGACTTTGCTTCCCGGGAGGCCCAGTCTCCAACAAATATGCTGGGCTCTCTTCTGAAACAGCTTCTGAGTGGGTTAGCGGGAATTCCGGTGGAAATAGTACGGAAATATCGGGGCCAGAAGAAGGCGATCGGCGGGCGGAGGTTACAACTTCCTGATATCGTGGATATGTGTGTAGCTGTTACATCTCTACAACGCACATTCATCTGTGTTGATGCTCTCGACGAGTGTGTTTCCAAGCATCGATTGGAGGTTCTTGGCGCATTGGGACAAATTATCCGGGGGTCGCCAAATACACGGATTTTCATGACCGGAAGGTCACATATCCGGGGGGTGATTGAGAGGGAACTAGGTGGAAGAACGGCAAGTGTATCAATAGTGTCCCGCGAGGACGATATAGTAACATATTTGCGCGCGAGGCTTGGGATGGACACAACTCCCGAGGCGATGGATAGTTGCTTAGAGAATGAGATTATGAAGAGCATTTCTGAAGAGAACTCTGAATCGTGCGTACCAGCGTGGATTACAAGAAGTCGTTACGAGTCGTATACTAATGGATTAAAATACAGATTCCTACTAGCTTCACTCAAGGTGGAAACAATCCTGCGAGAAACGACAATCCATCGGAGGAGAAATAGGCTGAATGCGATGGGAGATGGGCTAGGGCTGGGAGATGCATACGAAACGACTCTAGGACGGATAAGAGCTCAAGAAGGGGAGAAAGCAAAACTTGCTATGACCACACTGATGTGGATATGTTATTCCGAAAGACCATTACGGGTAGACGAACTACGCCATGCGCTTGCTTTGGAGATTGGGTCTACACATTTCAGTAGCGACAATGTCCCTGGGGCAGAGACGGTGCTCGCCTGCTGTCAAGGGCTGGTTACGGTGGATAGGGAAGCCTTGACGGCCCGATTGACCCACCACACTCTCCGCGAGTACCTTACTACCCATCGTAGCTCTTTCCCCCGTGCTCACTCGGAGATGGCGGAAACCTGTTTGACTTATCTAAATTCACAACAGGCCAAAGCCCTTCCAGCCACACGCAAACCTGACCTCTCAAGCATGCCCTTCCTCAAATATTGTTCACGGTATTGGGGCACCCACGCCAAGAGAGAACTTTCAGATCGAGTGATGTCACTAGCAACTGAGCTCTTGCACCAGTCAGTGTTCCCAACGGGCCAGGCCGGCCAGGCTTCGGTGAAGCCGGGCCCGGCCTATTGAAATTCTTTCGGATCTAGCCTGGCCCGAGCCTGTAGGCTTTGTTAAGCCTGAGCCTGGCCCGGCCCGGCCCGCCTATAGGCCATATAGGCTTTTTCCCGGCTGCCTGATAGGCCGGCCTATATGGCCTAGGCCGACCCACTCCTAGCAAGCGGCCACTCCCGTGTCAACAGCAAAATTCACGGTAAATGTTTCCCAATTACCCATTACGATTAAAAAAAAAGTAACAATTTCCCTTTACGAGCGAAAAAAACATTAAAAGCTAGTAGAAATAGTGAATTAATTAATTGATTTAATTGTAGAAAAAAAGCTAATGTTTTGATGGATCAACTATGAGCAGTAGGATAGTGACTATTTCGGGCAGGGTTCCGAATGGTCCGCGGAAGACTGGTCCGGACCAGCTAGTCCGGTCGAAAGTCAAGTCTAGTCTAATTGTGGAAATTAGACCGACTGGACAGTCAGGATTATCAGACCCGACTCGACCGGGATTGGTCTGACCAGGCCCACCAAGCAGTAGGATTTGCACGGTTCTCTGACAAAATTAGCATTCTGTCTTGCTTTTTACTATTTTTCTCACAATATATTAAACTCAAATAAAACTTTTCTAGATTAAACTCATTGTTTCCATAGGTTATATTGTAGAATCTCAGGAGAGTTGGAATGGAGATAGTGCCTCGCTTAGATTAGGGACGGCGAAAAAAGGTTCGCGAGTATCAAATTTTCTCAGGGCCCGAAGTGAGTGATATTACGTGACTATGCAATCTTTTATAAAGACCGGTCCAGGACCTGCTGAGTTAGTCAGGTCCAGTCATGGACATCCACCAGGACTGGCGAGGCTGGTCCTGCCTCCAAGACTTGACCGGTCCGACTATTCGGAACCCTGATTTCGGGGGTATCAATACGGGGGGGTTGACTGTAAATAATTTATGAAATAACATTGAAAAATTTAATACAACAGTTTCGCTTTATTCGCTTGGGAATTTAAAGTAGTTCCTGCTGAAGAGGCAAAATAGGGGGGGATGATGGTAGCATAGGGTTACGAGTTGGTTGAGTATCACTCGTTGTGTGATTAATTAAGAGGCAATAGCCGAACGTGGAGAGGAAAAAAATCAAAGGCGATAAACTCGAAAGGGGGTAGAGGGTCGGAATACCTTTAAAGAGATCTATTCTCAACGCCAATCTCCGGGCCTATAGGTGCCTATCAGGCCTGATAGGCTTTCGTAGGCCGATCGAATTCGGCCTATATCGGCCTATAGGCCGGCCTACCATCCGCTTGGCCCGTTGGGAACACTGGCACCAGTATGGTAACCATGTAGCCGCCAACTCACTATCTGAGCAAATATTAGATCGGGACGATTCCCCGGAAGTCAGTGCTCCTTTGCTATTCGGTCGACTACACTGTGTATCATTTTTCGGAATTATTGATGTTATGAGCAGTCTACTAGGAATGGACGGTTGTGATCCCAACCAAGGAGATTGTGCTGGTATTACTCCACTGACGTGGGCCGTGAGGGGAGGGCAGGGAGACGCGGTGGAGCTATTGCTGAGACAGGGGGCAGTCAACACGGACAAGCCGGACAACAATGGCAACACGCCACTTTTGTGGGCTGCAAAGAATGGGGATAACTCAATGGTGAAGCGACTTTTGGACCGGGCTGAAGTCGACCCTGACCACCAAAGCAACAAGGGCTTTACACCCCTCATAGAGGCTGCAGATGGTGGACACGAGTCAGTGGTGAAGCAACTCTTGGACCGACAAGACGTCAACCCCGATAAACCAGACAACGAGGGCAAGACACCACTTTCGTGGGCTGCAACGGGAGGGCACGAGTCGGTGATGAAACAACTCCTCGACCGACAAGACGTCAACCCCAACCATCTAGACATTAGTGGCCTTTCACCTCTTATATTTGCTGCAGCTTGGGACCGGGAGTCAGTGGTGAAGCAACTCTTGGACCGGCGGGACGTCGACCCTCACATGTCAGACAACGAGGGCAGGACACCACTTTCGTGGGCTGCAATGAAAGGACACAGGTCAGCGGTAAAGCAACTCTTGGATCGACAAGACCTTAACCCCGATAAACCAGACAACGAGGGCAAGACACCACTTTGGTGGGCCGCAGCGGAAGGGCACGAGTCGGTGGTGAAACAACTCCTGGACCGGCAAGACGTCAACCCCAACCATCTGGACAACAGTGCCCTTTCACCACTCATATTGGCTGCAGCTTGGGGCCGGGAGTCAGTGGTGAAGCAACTCTTGGACCGACAAGACGTCAACCCCGACCAGCCAGACTGCAGCGGCATTACACCACTCATTCGTGCCGCATATGGTGGGCACGAGTCAGTGGTCAAGCAACTCTTGGACCGACCAGACGTCAACCCCGACAAACCAGACAACGAGAGCAGGACACCATTTTTGTGGGCTGCAAGTCAAGGGCACGAGTCAGTAGTGAAGCAACTCTTGGACCGACAAGACGTCAACCCCGACAGACTAGACAAAGAGGGCAGAACGCCGCTTTTGTGGGCTGCAATGCGAGGGCACGAGTCAGTAGTGAAGCTGTTTTTGGAAAGAGAAGACGTCAACTCTGGGGTACTAGACGAAAACGGTCACATCCAACACTAGTCTGCGTCTGGAGCGGGGCGCCCTGAGTGCAAGTGCCGCCCACAATTCATCGTCTCAATGCAACGCTGGGCACGAGGAGTCACACGTGTGGATACCACACAGAGTTGAGATGTACATTAGTTTAAGCAACCGCTATATTTGATATATAGTAATTGAGCTATAGAGGGGGTGTATATACTCGGAATTGTGGTGCAAGGAGGTGGGGTTAAAATAATAGAAAATAAATATATGCCAGAAGATTACGGTTGATTGGAGTGACGACGCCCGGGTGCTTAAGCACAAGTTAGAAGCCAGATCTCCAAAGTACGATAGAGGGGGTTCTGCTTGAGGCAAATCTATAGAAAAAGTCAAGAATCATCTATGACATAAACTAGCTATCCTACCGTAGCCTCCTTCCCTTCTAAATGTTTACCAAAAGTTCTAGCATGCAATTCTAAGTCGCACCCCCCGGGTGGGGCTGCATTACTCTGCTCCAGAAGCCACAAGAATGTTGCATATCGTTGGGGAGTACAATGTATTGTTCTAGTTCTTCCGGTCTCTTCCGGAGAGCATTGTTCCAACTTGTCTTCCGTTTTCTATCAGGTGAACGTGCGGAGAAATGTGGAAATGTAGTGAGATACGGAGATAGGTGTTGTGATCAGTAGAAGGTTCGGGATATCTTGCATGTTCTTCATTTTTCCACCCGTCATTAGCGTTAATTTAGTTCAGTTTCAAGTGGGTGGGGACAATGTTTTGGAGCAGTGCTCCCAACCGTCTGGTCCGTCCGTCTTCGGGTAAGGACGGAACGCACTACAGCCCATAGTCCGTCTTTTTTGGGGTGCCAGGACGGACTACGCCTGGGAATGTGAGGACCGAACCACAGGGGACTATAGTCCTAGAGCTCGAACCTCCTCTACTAGCTAAGTTGAGATCATACACCATCAATCGGATTCTTTTCACTTCATGAGACATCACTCGTGCTGTCACCGGCAGTCCCTCACTATTCCCGGCTGTCCTCGGCCACCCCCTGCGGCCCTCCAGACTGTTGGGGACACTGTTTTGGAGGCTCCGTATCCCACCCTTGCTACATAGTGCCCAAGTTCCAAACGCATCCCTCCCTCATTACACCCCCCAACGTTCTGCCGTGTATTTCCCCTCCTCTGCAGTATAGAGACCGGCAGCTGTCCATTCAAGGATTGATGGGAGAGTTTAATGAGTTGGCCTGGCGATCTCATAACAATACCAATGATTGCCCGGCATCAAATATCTTTGTGTAAGATACCCTCTGACGACAATGTAACTTCTAGAGGTAGTTTAGATTATTTAATCGGTTGTTAAAATAGGCCGGGTACCGTATAATTCGAAGGGTACCAGGACTTAGGACTTGAGCTCTGAATTCCCATCCAGAGTTCGCAGGCGGCCAGGTCGGCCTGTAGATGGCCGGCAGGCTTACTGTCCCGCCAGGCCAGGGCAAAGTGAGACTGACCTGGGCATCGTAAGCCAGGCTTTGGGAAACCCTGCCGGCTTCATGAGTGTCTGGCGGCGCCGCGAGGCCCCCGGGATACCCCATATGATAGGTTCTTGTTTTTTCATATCACTCGATTTATTGCTAATATTGTCCGTGGACAATGCAACTCTCCTGATCACTCCGCACTTTCTGTACGAACTAAAAGAACCTTTCTCTGACTTAAATATTATCTACTATGAATTTAACCCTTTACTTACATTTTTGAAATTCCCCTCCCCCCCCGGTTTTAACAAATGTGGGGTTGGTCGGGTTGTCTTATGATACCCAAAGTTTTTCCCTTCTCGTTCAAGTCCGATCAATTTTATTCCTGCCAGATGTTAGTTGGTTATGAGCGCGATCATGAGGGCAAGGGTGAATAGAAAGAAACTGTCCTCCTTGGTTGCACCTTTGTGATTCCAATTGTTTGTAGCTGTAACTCCTGGCGTTTCATTCTAACTTAACTTATCTTAATCACATTTTATCACTCGAAAGCCCGCAGATATCTGCAGTCTGCCGCGGTCAGATATGCCCTGAAAGCCGAAATGTAGACGAGGACCTCTCGACTATGGCAAGCACTAGAGAGCATGCAAGTAAGTGTTTCTATCGCTGGGATGTTCTCAATATTCAAATCCATGCTTTCTTCCTCGACCCCAAGGGCGTGATGGAACTCGTCGACATGTGATAGCCGGTCCGAATGCGATATCCACATTAAAACTTCCATCCCGAGTTTCCACTTGCTTCTTTGCTGTGCCTTGATTCGTGATACGGTTGCGGCGTAAGCGTTACTCAGACCCCCCCGTTTGGTCATCGCGTCAAGCTTCTTCCTTCTCTGATGCATAGTAATCTCGGCTAAGATCGCATCGGTCGGTGATTAGAGAAACTAGAACAAAACTAGACCTGACGGTTAATGAATAAGGACTGAGACTTCTATTCGAAATGTACTTGATGTTTGGACCTACATTTCCGAGATCTTCTCCAGAATGACTTTCATATTATAATATCGGCCCGCAATTAGCCATCTATAGCTCTAGGAGTACAGTATCCTGGCCACCTGGCTAAAATATTCCCCGATTTCGTTGTCGATATGGGGACTGCCGGTGAGCAATATCCTTATGTTTGGTGATACCCTAAAGCTTCCCTGTAGCAACTCAAGCAAATCCGATCGGTTTTTCGGAGCTAATTCGTCTAAGACATTAATGCATACAAATATAGGCTTCAGCGATGTGACTACCCTCTTCAGAATTTCTGCAATTTATTACCCAATTTCCCACGCTATCGAGTTGGTCGGTTGGCACGCTTTGGTGACGTTGCTGTGGTGCAAGCGGCGACAACCACAGTAGGATTTGATTCCTCTCAGCGTCCGGTCCAGCGGCGATGCCGACAATATTCCCGAAGTTCGTCAACGAGTTGAATGAGTTGAAGTTGGTGTTTCCAGCGACCTACTGGCTCCCAAACGACATCTCTGCTAAACTTGATTATCTGATTTTTAGTTTATTTTATTTTATGGGATGTGATTGTGTGCAATGAGCATTTGGCATCTCTCGGGTTTGAGGGAACCAGGACCTGCAGAGAGTTGGAAACTTGCCGGTAGCCTCTATCATAAGCCTCTGGAGTTCCCTGCTTTGGGCTGGTCGAATTATTATCTGTGGCGCTCTGCAGGCTGTCGGCTGAGACCTGTGCACCGCCTAACTCGGCCTGCGGATTGCGGGTGACGAACAGGGATTGGTTACTCACGCAGCGGAATAATTTTTGTAACCCTAACCTTAAGCTACAAGAACGCAAATTAAAGATTCAGAACGAGTGACGGTCAAGAGCGGCTCGCCATTAGTCAGACCTTTCCATAGCAGCCCTTTAATCCAGCCCAATATTTAAAATTATACATGAAACAAATTATTCCGCTCTTATGGATAACAAGCAACATTCAGACGAGGAAATTCTCAAAAAGTCTTCAAAAGGAGATAGCTGAAAAAATTGAGGTTCACAATAGTTGGTTTCAAGCTACCAAGCTGACATCATCATGGGTCCTATGAAAAAGTCTCGCTGGTAGTGGACAGCTATCGATAGTTTTCCACTCCTTCCAAAGCTTGAATTTGCGCCGCATGAAGCAGATTACCCCTGTTCGCTCACCCATCTTCGTCATGCCCCTGGTAGTGGCTGTGCCCTTACCTGCCTTGCGTTCGGCACCAGTGATTTACCGGTATGCACAGCGCCACCGCGCACGATGGACATACCGTACCGTACCGTCGACTCCCGTTGGGGCTAAGTTATGTTGGTCCGGGGGTCATGTCAAGAGCGCAGATACAAGTACGAAGGGGAACTGTAATATCGTAGACAACCAGTATGCTTCAGTAAAGTGTTCTACAGACTCAAATATTCAGAATGGCGTCAAATTTTAATTCTAGTTCCTATGCACTCTGTGTATGTCTCTTCCCGATATTACCCCCGAACGGAAAAAACGACATAGCCCCCGACGCGAGTTAGCACTTTTACAGTAACATACCGGTATCCACCGTACGTTATCTGCTCACAACCGAGAATGCACAGGCACTTTAATAAAGTTGGCGTCCTTTCCCTTGTCGCTCACGATATCGAAACCCTTTTTTAAAAAGAACCACCGCCACTGCAGCATACCACCCAGATTCGAGAACGAATGTCAAATAGTGGTGGATAGTAGTGATACCAAAGTTACCAGGCAATGTTAGAATTAGATCCCCCCCAACGAAGGAAGATCACGGTATGATTGCAACTGCGTTAGAGCATCATTGTGATCAGAGCCATATCCCACCCTAGTCAATACCATAATAACCCAAAATGCCTACCGGAAACCTTTACAGTAGACTACACGTACAGGTATCATAGTCAAAAAATATGTCTGCCAATGTCGGTTTACTTTCATAGGACGACCTGACCCCGGATCATGCTCGAGTCGTGCTGGACTACCGTTACAGTTCTCGTCTATTAGGTTCGATCACAACGGCCATAGGGGGTCTTCGAATGGCACTCACGTGACCTACTCGATTTTACCCCATCAGAGGCACGGCCCGATCATACCCGAGCATCCTCCATATTAGGTCACTGACAAATCTTAATTGCCGGCGGTAACGAGGCGGTACTTCACGATGAACTGGAATAAATACTGTAAATACCGATAATGTATATTATTTCGATGAACAGAAGAGCTATCGAAAGATCGAAAAATAAGTGAGAAACACGAGTGCGAGATACTGTATAATGCATTATTGCAGCAACAAAATTAAAACTAATTTTTCAGGCGAGAAGTATTATACCGGGAAACCGGGGGGTCAATTTGTCTAAGCGGGTAGGGCTGTATTTCTTGCCTGGGACGAGTAAAATCATATTAGGAACAAATGCTTAGGATATTCACCCTCTGTCTTTAGGAGAGAGTAAAGAGGCTGAGGAGGGGCCGTGGAGTGGTTCTTCAGGAGCCTTGTCCACAGCATACACCCGAGGACAAAAGTGCATGAGTTTTTCCGCAGTGCAACCATGGAAGAAGAAAAAAATCTTCACATCCGAAATGAAGCACACAAAGCACAGATCACCACCACGATGCCTCTATGAACCCCTTACATAGTGTCCCTACCGGCTTAAGTCAATTCTCTCTTAGAACTAGCAATTTCTTCTGGTAAAAATCGGAGTCAGGCGAGAATTATGAAACCCAAGGCCCACAACATACGTCCCGGCTGATGGGTCTGCCGGATAACTTGACTTGCTCTCCGGACGAGACTTGCCTTGCTGTGCTAGACTCGCACCTGTCTCCACCATTTCTTAGCTAGAAGACTACATTTATACAAGGTAATAAAAGGCCTCTGCAGCCTTATCAGTATTCTCGCTTTAGTATGTGTAAGTATGTTGTGTTGCTGGCATCACGTTGGATTTTGACCTTGCGAGTATTCGGTGTTTGTTTTTTTTGGCCATTGTTGCGTTGTACAAAAACTCATGCACTTTTGTCCTCCGGTGTAACCGAAGCCCCCAAACGGAGAATAAGAGCCTTGGTCCCACAAATTCCCTGCCTAGTGATTAGGCTGCAATTAGGTGGTTACGAGGCTGAGCGATCAACCCCGCTTTCTGAAACTTCCTCGAACTTTGTCACCTAGAACAAAAGACCTTCAAGCACCCAATTCTCCACAGAATTTCTAACAGCAAAAAGCGAAAATGTCTCGATCTTTTACAGATAACATCAATTCGTTCAATGTGTCGAATACGAATAACATTATCTTTACCACTACCGACGATGAGCCCAAAATCCTTGCTTGGTTGTCACCCTTAGAGCCCCAGGTACGACATCACGATATTTGCGAGCAGCGAGTGGATAGCGTAGGGAACTGGCTACTGGAAACGAAAGAGTTTAAGGGCTGGTATAATGGTGATGAGAATGGTGGATCTGATCATTCGGCTTTGTTCTGCTATGGCGAGCCTGGTGTTGGAAAGAGCTTCATTTGGTACGAGAGGCTACTAGCGAGGAGCGATGGACATGATTGCTGACAGGTCACGATGGTAGTTCTGTGGTTGTGGATCATTTATGCGACCGGGTCGTAGAACAGGATATGGCAGTCGCTTGCTTTTACTATGACTTCGCTTCCCGGGAGGCCCAGTCTCCGACAAATATGCTGGGATCTCTGCTCAAACAGCTTCTGAGTGGGTTGGGAGAAATTCCGGAGGAAATCAAGCGGAAATTTCGTGGTCAGAAGAAGGCGATTGGCGGACGGAGGCTACAACTTGCTGATATTGTGAAAATGTGCGCAGTTGTCACATCTCTACAACGCACATTCATCTGCGTCGACGCAATCGATGAATGTGTTCCAAGTCATCGACTAGAGGTTCTTGGCGCATTCGGACAAATTCTCCGGGGGTCGCCAAATACACGAATTTTCATGACAGGAAGGTCACATATCCAGAGAGTGATTGAGAAGGAACTAGGTGGGAGAACGACAAGCGTGTCAATAGTGTCCCGGGACGATGATATAGTCACATATCTGCGCGCGAAATTGGGGAAGGACACAACTCCCGAAGCGATGGATAGTTTGTTAGAGAATGATATTATGCAGAGCATTCCTGAAGAGAGCTCTGAGACGTACGTACCAACGTGTGATCCGGCAGGTCACTGTGCGTCGTGTACTAATAGGCTCGAATACAGATTCCTGATGGCTTCACTCAAGATTGAAACTATACTGAGGGAGACGACAATCCATCGCAGACGGAATAGGCTGAATGCTATGGGAGATGGGTTAGGGCTGGGAGATGTATATGAAACAACTCTGAGACGGATAAACGCTCAAGAAGGGGAAAAATCAAAACTTGCGATGACCACACTGATGTGGATATGTCATTCGGAAAGACCATTACAGGTAGACGAACTATGCAATGCCCTCGCTGTGGAGATTGGGTCTACAAACTTCAATAGCGACAATGTCCCTGCGATGGAGACGTTGCTCGCGTGCTGTCATGGGCTTGTCACGGTAGATAGGGAAGCCTCGACGGCCCGGTTGACCCACCATACACTCCGCGAGTACCTCACTACTCATCGCAACCTTTTCCCCCGAGCTAACTTGGAGATGGCGGAAACATGTTTGACTTATCTAAATTCAGACCAGGCCAAGGCTCTTCCAGCCAAACGCCAACCCGACCTCTCAAGCATGCCTTTCCTCAAATATTGTTCGCGATATTGGGGCATCCATGCAAGGAGAGAATTTTCAGATGACCTGAAATTACTGGTAATGAACCTCTTGGACCAGTACGAAAACCACGTTGCCGCCAACTCACTTTTCGAGCAAATATGGTATGAGAGTGATTCCCTAGAGGTCAATTCTCCTTTTGTGTTCGGCGGACTACACTGTGTGTCATTTTTTGGACTTGTTGATGCTATGGCTTGTCTATTGGGAATGGGCGGTTGTGATGCCAATCAGGGAGATTATGCCGGCATAACTCCACTGACATGGGCAGTGAGGGGCGGGCAGGGGGAGGCGGTGGAGTTATTACTGAGGCAGGAAGTTGTTAACGCCGACAAGCCGGACATCAGGGGAAAGACATCACTTTTGTGGGCCGCAGCGGAAGGGCATGAGTCAGTGGTAAAACAACTCTTGGACCGACAAGACGTCGACCCCAACCAGCCGGACAACAGCGGCCTTTCACCTCTCATATTGGCTGTGGATTGGGGCCATGAGTCAGTGGTGAAGCAACTCTTAGCCCGGCAAGGGGTCAAACCCGACAATCCAAACAACAAGGGCAAGACGCCACTTTTGCTGGCTGCAACTTGGGGCAGGGAGTCAGTGGTGAGGCAACTCCTGGAGCGGCGGGATGTCGACCCGGACAAGTCAGACAACGAGGGCAAGACACCACTTTTATGGGCTGCAGCGGAAGGGTATGAGTCAGTGGTGACGCAACTCTTAGACCGGCAAAACGTCAACCCCGATAAACCTGATAACGAGGGGAATACACCACTCTCGTGGGCTGCAATGCAAGGGCACGAGTCAATAGTGGAGAGACTTTTGGACCGGCCAGAGGTCGACCCTGACAAACCCGATAATGAGTGCAAGACACCACTTTCTTGGGCTGCAATAAAAGGGCACGAGTCGGTAGTGAAGATACTTTTAGAACGGCAGGACGTCGATCCCGACAAACCAGACAACGAGGGGAATACACCACTCTCGTGGGCTGCAATGCAAGGGCACGAGTCAATAGTGGAGAGACTTTTGGACCGGCCAGAGGTCGACCCTGACAAACCCGATAATGAGTGCAAGACACCACTTTCTTGGGCTGCAATAAAAAGGCACGAGTCGGTAGTGAAGATACTTTTAGAACGGCAGGACGTCGATCCCGACAAACCAGACAACGAGGGCAAGACACCACTTTCGTGGGCAGCATTAAAAGGGCACGACAGAGTCGTGAAGCAACTCTTAGACCAGCCAGACGTCAAACCCGACAAGCCAGACAACAAGGGCAAGACACCACTTTTACAAGCTGCAGCTTGGGGCGAGGAGTCAGTGGTGACGCAACTCTTAGACCGGCAAGACGTCAACCCCGATAAACCTGATAACGAGGGGAATACACCACTCTCGTGGGCTGCAATGCAAGGGCACGAGTCAATAGTGGAGAGCCTTTTGGACCGGCCAGAGGTCGACCCTGACAACCCCGATAATGAGTGCAAGACACCACTTTCTTGGGCTGCAATAAAAGGGCACGAGTCGGTAGTGAAGATACTTTTAGAACGGCAGGACGTCGATCCCGACAAACCAGACAACGAGGGCAAGACGCCACTTTCGTGGGCAGCATTAAAAGGGCACGACAGAGTCGTGAAGCAACTCTTAGACCAGCCAGACGTCAAACCCGACAAGCCAGACAACATGGGCAAGACACCACTTTTGCAAGCTGCAGCTTGGGGCGAGGAGTCAGTGGTGAAGCAGCTCTTGGACCGCCGAGAGGTCGACCCCGACAGGCCGGACAATGAGGGCGGTACACCACTTTCGTTGGCTGCAGCTAAGGGCCACGAGTCAGTCGTGAAGCAACTCTTAGACCGGCGAGACGTCAACCCCGATAAGCCAGACAACGAGGGCAATACACCACTTTTGTGGGCTGCAAGGAGAGGGCAAGAGTCTGTAGTGAAGATACTTTTAGAACGGCAGGACATCGATCCCGACAAACCAGACAACGAGGGCAAGACACCACTTTCGTGGGCAGCATTAAAAGGGCACGACAGAGTCGTGAAGCAACTCTTAGACCAGCAAGACGTCAAGCCCGACAAGCCGGACAACAAGGGCAAGACCCCACTTTTGCGGGCTGCAGCTTGGGGCGAGGAGTTAGTGGTGAAGCAGCTCTTGGACCGGCGAGAAGTCGACCCCGACAAGCCGGACAATGAGGGCAAGACACCACTTTTGTGGGCTGCAAGTCAAGGGTACGAGTCAGTGGTGAAGCAACTCTTGGACCGGCAAGACGTCAACCCCAATAAGCCAGATAACGATGGCAAGACTCCACTTTTGTGGGCTGCAAGCCATGAGCACGAGTCAATATTAAAGCAGTTCTTGGAAAGGGAAGACGTCAACTCCGGGGTACAAGACAAAAATGGTCACATCCTACCCTAGTCTGCGTCTCGAACGGGGCGCCCCGGAGTGGCGGACTTACTACAAGTGGCCCACAATTCATTGTCTCCCCTCAATGTAGGGCACAAGGGGTCACTCGTGCGGTACCACATAGAGTTGAGATGTACATTAATTTAAGCAACCGCTGCATTTGATATATAATAATTGGGTCACAGAGAGTTAGTATATACTCAGAATTGGGGTGCAAGGAGGTGAGGTTAAAATAATAGAAAATAAATATATGCCAGAAGATTATGGTTGATTGGAGTGACGACGCCCTTGTGCATAAGCACAAGTTAGAAGTCTGATCTCCAAAGTACTATAGAGCGGGTTCTGCTAGAGGCAAATCTATAGAAGGAGTCAAGAATCAGCTATGGCAAACTAGCTATCATAGGGCAGCCCCCTTCCCTCCTAAATATTTACCAAAGTTCTAACATGCAATTCTAAATCTCCCTTCTGGGTGGGGCTGCATTATTCTGTTCTAGAAGCTACAAGAATGTTGCATATCGTTGGGGAGCATAATGTATTGTTCCAATTCTTCCGGTCCCTTCCGGAGAGCATTGTTCCAACTTGTCTTCCGTCTTCTATCATGTGAACGTGCGGAGAAATGTGGAATTGTGGTGAGAGACGAAGATAACTGTTGTGATCAGTAGAAGGTTCGGGATATCTTACATGTGCTTCATTTTTCCACCCGTCATTAGAGTTAATTTAGTTTAGTTTCAAGTGGGTGGGGACAATGTTTTGGAGCAGTGTTCCCAACCGTCCGGTCCGTCCGTCTTCGTGTGAGGACGGAACACACTACAGCCCATAGTCTGTCTTTTTGGGGGTACTAGGACGGACTACGCCCGGGAAGGTGAGGACCGAACTATAGGGGACTATGGTCCTAGCGCTCGAACCTCCTGTACTAGCCAAGTTGAGATCATACACCTCCAATCGGATTTTTTTCACTTCATGAGACATCACTCGTGTCGTCACCGGAAGTCCTTCACCATTCCCGGCCGTCCTCGGCTATCCCCTGCGGTCCCCCAGGCGGTTGGGAACACTGTTTTGGCGTTCCATATCCCACCCTTGATACATAGTGCCCAAGTTCCAAGCGCATCCCTCCCTCATTACACAGTCCGGAATTCTGCCGTCTATTTCCCCACTTTTGCAGTATAGCGGCCGGCAGCTGTCCACTCAAGCATTTATGGGAGAGTTTAATGAGTTGACCTTGGGATCTCATAACAATACCAATGATTACCCTTCATCTAATATTTTTGTTTGAGATACACCCTAAGAGCAACGTAACTTCTAGAGGTAGTTGAGATTATTTAATCTGGTGTTAAAATAGGCTGGAGTACCGTATAATTCGAAGGCTACCAGGAGTTAGGACTTGAGCTCTAAATACACATCCAAAGTTCGCAGGCGGCTAGGTTGGCCTGTAGATAGCCAGCCGGCTTACAGTCCCGCCAGGCCAGTTCAAAGTGAGACTGACCTGGGCATCGTAGGCCATGCTTTCGGAATATTCCATATGGCAGGTCAATATTATGTTAATAGGTAGCTGACATCTACAGATATCTGAAGATACCTGAAGATATCTGAAAATGCCGGAAGATCTCTGAAGATACCTGAAGATGTCTGGAGATGCCGGAAGATATCTGGGGACGCATGAAGATATCCGAAGATGCCTGAAGATATCTGATGATGACCGCAGATCTCAGCTAGCTCTTATCATAAACAGCCATCGGGTATGATAGGCTCTTGTTTCTCATATCACTCGATTTATTGTTAATATTGTCCCTGGACAAAATTAACCACCTAACAACAATCCACGTCAATGCAACTCTCCTCATCACTCCGCACTTTCAATACCACCTTTCTCTGACTTAAATATTATCTACCATTAATTCAACCCTTTACTTATATTTTTGAAATCTCCCCCCCCCCCCCGTTTTAACAATCGTGGGGTTGGTCGGGTTGTCATGATACCCAAAGTTTTTCCCTTTTCGTTGAAATCCGATTAATTTTGTTCCAGCCAGATGTTAGTTATGAGCACGATCATGAGGGAAAGGGTGAATAGAAAGAAATTGTCCTCCTTGGTTGCGCGTTGGTGATTCCAGTTGTTCGTAGCTGTAACCCTTGGCGTTTCATTCTACTTATCTTATCTTAATCACATCTTATCACTCGAAAGCCTGCAGATATAGTATCTGCAACCCGGCCCGCCCGGACCACTCATATATGCCCTGAAAGCCGAACTGTAGACGAGGACCTCTCCACTATGACAAGTACTAGAGAGCATGCGAGTAGTATTTCTATCGATGCGATATTCTCGATATTCAAATCCATGCCCCCTCCCTCTACCCCTAGGGCGTGGTATAACTCGTCGTCATGTGATCGCCGGTTCGAATGCGAAATCCACATCAAACTTCCATCCCCAGTTTCCACTTGCTTCTTTGCTGTACCTTGATTCATGATATGAATTTCTACCATTTATTACCCAGACCCCCGCCTTTGGTCGTCTCGTCAAGCTTCTTCCTTCTCTGATGCATGGCAATCTCGGTGAAGATCGCATCGGTCGGTGATTAGAGAAACTAGAAGGAAACTATTGTAGACATGACAGTTAGTGAATAAGGACTGAGACTTCTATTGGAAATGTACTTGATGTTTTTTATCTTCTCCGGAATGACTTTCATATTATAATATCGGCCAGCATTTAGCCATCCATAGCTTTAGGACTAGTGCCACTCTTCAGCCTGAGCTCAAGATAACTCTTAATATGATCCTGGGTAGGACTAATAGGTATCCTGACCCTGGCTAACAAATTCCCCGATCCCGTCGTCGATATGGGGACTCCCGGTAAGCAGGCTCCTTATGTTTGGTGATACCCAAAAGATTCCCTGTAGCAACTCAAGAAGATCCCATCGGTTTTTCAGTGATAATTCATCTAAAACGTTAATGCATTCAAATATAGGCTGTCACTGCCCTCTTCAGAATTTCTACCATTTATTACCCAGTTTCCCATGCCGTCGAGTTGGTCGGTTCGCACACTTTGGTGACATTGCTGTGGTTTAAGCAGCCACAACCACTGTAGGATTTGATTCCTCCCATCGTCCTGTCGCGCGGCAATGCCGACAATATTCCCGAAGTTCGTTAACGAGTTGGTGTTGCCGGTGACCTACTACTGCCAACCGACATCCCCGCCAAACTTGATTATCTGATCTATTTTTTTTATGAGATGGGATGGGATCGTGTGCAATGAGCATTTGGCATCTCTCGGGTTTGACGGAACCTCTAGGATGAAGAGAGTTGGAACTTGCCGGTACCCTCTCAGCCTCTAGAGTTGCCAAGTAAAGTTGTTCTAATTATTTTCTGTGGCGCTATGCAGGGTCACAGCTAAGGCCTGTGCAGCGCCTCATTTCTCCGGCGGATCGCCGGTGGTGAACGGGGATTAATTACCCGCATAACCGTATCATTTTTTGTAACCCTAACCTTACGTTAATTTACCAGGGCGCAAATTTTAAAGATTCGGAACGTGTGACAGCCAACAGCCGCTCATTGTTAGTCAGACTTTTCCATCAGCAGCCCCTATGTCTCCAATGATATCATGAACGATTCTTTAGCCCAGCCCAATATTTACGGTTATGTGTTAAACCAATTATTCCCCTCTTATGAGTAACAATCATTCAGACAAGGAAAATCCTAGGAAGTCTTCAAAAGAAGGGGAGAGCCGAAAAAATTGATGTTCACAACTGTCGGTTCCAGGTTATCCAGCTCACGTCACGGCGGTTCCTATAAAATAGGCTTGCTGGTAGCGGGCAGCTATTGGTCACTGGCAGATACGCAGGCGAGCTACTACTCGCAGACCATGCTTCAGTAAAGTGCTCTACAGACTCGAATGTTCATGATAACGTCAAATTTTAATTCTAGTTCCTACGCAAACTCTGCACGCCTCTTCCCGGTATTACCCCCGAACCGATTTACCGGTAACGTTAGCCCCCGACGCGAGCTCTGCGCTCTGCAGCACGTTCACAGTAGAATACCGGTACCAATCGTAGGTTATATCCGCACAACACCGTGAATACACAGGCACTTTAATAAAGTTGACCTCTTTCCTCTTGTCGCTCACAGTATGGAAACCTTTTTACAAAATAACTACCATTACCATTGCATACCCTCCCAGATTCGGGAACAAGTGTCAAATTTTAAGAGCGCCATAGTGTTGGATCGTAGCGATAGGAAAGTTAGTCTACTGAACGATTTCGGAATCATGTAATCTGACCCATATCCAACCCTAGGCAATACTATAACAACCCAAAATGCCTTGTAGTTAAAAAAACTATCCTTGCTAGTGTCCATTTTTTTTGTTTCTTGGTGCGACCGGACACCAGATTATGCTCGAGTTTTGCCGTTGTGATCGAGCCTGGTCTACGGTAGTTCAATGGTACCTCAAAAACTCGGTAAGTTAAATCCACTGTCGGAGATCTTAACATGAGTTACTATCTAAACCACAATAGTTTTAGCAGAGTAGGGTAGCAAAATCGCGAATATAGTTTGATGAGGTCCAGAAAGCTCAGGCTCCCCGACCTATGCACTGTCTAGAAAACACTATTCTTTCTCGGGGTATTTTGCTTCTAATCGGTGTGATCTGAGGCCGATGGACGATAGTGGATCTACTAAGTTTGTTTTTACGGTAATCAAGCTAAACTCGAGCATGATCTGGTGTTCCTGTCGCGCCATCACAACCCCATGGGGGTCTTCGAACCGCACTCACATGATCAAGGGAGCGGCCCGATCATACCCGGGCATCCTCCATCATGTTAGATCACGAACAAATCTTAGTTCCCAGTAATAACGAGGTGATACTTTACGATGAACTGGCATAAATGGAGTATATACCGATAATCTATATTATTTCGGTGGACAGAAGAGCTATCCAAAATCGAACGATGAGCGGGAAACTTGAGTGCGGGGTACATTGTTGCGGCAACAAAATTGAAACGAATTTTTCAGGTGAGAGGTCAATTTTGTAAGGGCGCTTAAACATGGTCAGATGTTTTGCCATACAGGTATTTCGCGAATCCCATGTTCCGAGTACAGTACAGTACTTGTACCCTTGTTTCCATTCTTTCTAGATACCAGGACGATCCATCTGTCAAAACAGGTAGCGCTGGATTCCTTGCCTGGAACGAGTAGAATCATATGAACAAGTGTTTAGGATATTCACCTTCTGTCTCTATGAGAGAGTAATGAGGCTTGGGAGGCGCCGGGTGGTTCTTCAGGAGCCTTGTTGACAGCTGAACCGAAGCCCCAAAAAGGAAAGCCCAAGAGCCTTGGTATCACAAATTCCCCGCCTATTGATTGGGTTGCGATTAGGTGGTTGTAAAGTTGAGCGATCAACCCCTCTTTCCGAATCTTACTCGAACTTTGTCGCCCAGGACAAAAGGTCTCCAAGCCCTCAATTCCCTACACTATTTCAGCAGCAAAAATCGAAGGATGTCTCGAGCCTTTACAGATAACATCAATTCGTTCAATGTGTCGAATACGAATCACATTATCTTTACCACTACCGACGATAAGCCCAATATCCTCGCCTGGTTGTCACCCTTAGAGCCCCAGGTGCGACATCACGACATTTGCGGGCAGCGGGTGGATAGCGTAGGGAATTGGCTACTGGGAACGAAAGAGTTTGGGGGCTGGTATAATGGTGATGAGGATGGTGGATCTGATCATGCGGCTTTGTTCTGCTATGGCGAGCCGGGTGTTGGAAAGAGCTACATTTGGTACGAGAGGCTACTAGCGAAGAACGCGGGGCATGATTGCTGACATTGCGCCATGGTAGTTCTCTGGTTGTGGATCATTTATGCGACCGGGTCATAAAACAGGATATGGCGGTCGCTTGCTTTTACTATGACTTCGCTTCGCGGGAGGCCCAGTCTCCAGCAAATATGCTGGGCTCACTTCTGAAACAGCTTCTCAGTGGGTTAGGGGTAATTCCGGCTGAAATCGTGCAGAAATTTCAGGGTCAGAAGAAAGCGATTGGCGGACGGAGGCTACAAATTCCTGATATTGTGAAAATGTGTGCGGTTGTCACATCTTTACAACGCACATTCATTTGCGTCGACGCAATCGACGAATGTGTTCCAAGTCATCGACTAGAGGTTCTTGGCGCATTAGGACAAATTCTCCGGGGGTCTCCAAATACACGAATTTTCATAACCGGAAGGTCACATATCCGGGGGGTGGTTGAGAGGGAACTAGGTGGGAGAACAAGAAGCGTATCTATAGTGTCCCGAGGCGACGATATCATCACGTATCTGAGCGCCAAATTAGGAAAAGACACAACTCCGGAGGCGATGGATAGTTTCTTAGAGAATGATATTATGCAGAGCATTCCTGGGGAGAATTCTGAAACGTACGTACCAACATATGATCCTGGAAGCCAGTGTGCATCGTATACTGATAGGCTCGAATACAGATTCCTGATGGCTTCACTCAAGATCGAATCAATCCTGAGAGAGACGACAATCCATCGGAGGCGAAATAGGCTGAATGCGATGGGAGATGGTTTAGAGTTGGAAGATGCATACGAGACAACGCTGGGACGGATAAGAACTCAAGAAGGGGAGAAAGCAAAACTTGCGATGACCACACTGATGTGGATATGTCATTCAGAAAGGCCATTACAGGTAGACGAACTATGCCATGCGCTTGCTGTGGAGATTGGGTCTACACATTTCAATAGCGACAATGTGCCTGCGATGGAGACCTTACTGGCTTGCTGTCATGGGCTTGTCACGGTGGATAGGGAAGCTTCGACTGCTCGGTTGACCCATCACACACTCCGCGAGTACCTTACTACTCATCGCAACCTTTTCCCTAGAGCCAACTTGGAGATGGCGGAAACATGTTTGACTTATCTAAATTCAGACCAGGCCAAAGCCCTTCCAGCCAAACGCCAACCTGACCTCTCAAGCATGCCCTTCCTCAAATACTGTTCGCGATATTGGGGCGTCCATGCAAAGAGAGAATTTTCAGATGAGGTGAAACTACTGGCAATGAACCTCTTGGACGAGTACGAAAACCACGTAGCCGCCAACTCACTTTTCGAGCAAATATCACATGAGAGTGATTCCCTGGAAGTCGATTGTCCTTCAGTGTTCGGTGGACTACACTGTGTGTCATTTTTTGGACTTGTTGATGCTATGGCTTGTCTATTAGGAATGAGCGGTTATGATGCCAATCAGGGAGATTATGCCGGTATAACTCCACTGACATGGGCAGTTAGGGGCGGGGAGGCGGAGGCGGTGGAGCTATTACTGAGGCAGGAAGTTGTTACTGCCGACAAGCCGGACAACAACGGAAAGACACCACTTTTGTGTGCAGCAGCGAGAGGGCATGAGTCAGTGGTGAAACAGCTCTTGGACCGACAAGACGTCAACCCCAACCAGCCAGACAGCAGCGGCCTTTCACCTCTCATATTGGCTGCAGCTTGGGGCGAGGAATCAGTGGTGAAACAACTCCTGAATCGGCGGGACGTCGACCCCGACAAGCCAGACAACGAGGGCAAGACACCACTTTTGTGGGCTGCAATGAAAGGGCACGAGTCAGTGGTGAAGAGACTTTTAGACCGGCAGGACATCGACCCCAACAAACCAGAAGATGGAGGCCGTACACCACTTTTGTGGGCTGCAATACAAGGGCACGAGTCAGTGGTGAAGCAACTCTTGGACCGGCAAGACGTCAAACCCGACAAGCCGGACGACAGGGGCAAGACACCACTTTTGCGGGCTGCTGCTTGGGGCGAGGAGTCAGTGGTGAAGCAGCTCTTGGATCGGCGGGATGTCGACCCCGACTGGTCAGACAACGAGGGCAAGACACCGCTTTTGTGGGCTGCAATGCAAGGGCACGAGTCAGTGGTGAAGCAACTCTTAGACCGGCAAGATGTCAACCCCGATAAGCAAGACAACGAGGGCGGTACACCGCTTTCGTTGGCTGCAGCTAAGGGCCACGAGTCAGTGGTGAAGCAACTCTTAGACCGGCAGGACGTCGACCCCGACAAGCCAGACAACGAGGGCAAGACACCGCTTTTGTGGGCTGCAATGCAAGGGCACGAGTCAGTGGTGAAGCAACTCTTAGACCGGCAGGACGTCGACCCCGACAAGCCAGACAACGAGGGCAAGACACCGCTTTTGTGGGCTGCAATGCAAGGGCACGAGTCAGTGGTGAAGCAACTCTTAGACCGGCAGGACGTCGACCCCGACAAGCCAGACAGCGAGGGCAAGACACCGCTTTTGTGGGCTGCAGCGCAAGGGCACGAGTCAGTGGTGAGACAACTCTTGGACCGGCAAGACGTCAAACCCGACAAGCCGGACGACAGGGGCAAGACACCACTTTTGCGGGCTGCTGCTTGGGGCGAGGAGTCAGTGGTGAAGCAACTCTTGGATCGGCGGGATGTCGACCCCGACTGGTCAGACAACGAGGGCAAGACACCGCTTTTGTGGGCTGCGATGCAAGGGCACGAGTCAGTGGTGAAGCAACTCTTAGACCGGCAAGATGTCAACCCCGATAAGCAAGACAACGAGGGCGGTACACCGCTTTTGTGGGCTGCAATGCAAGGGCACGAGTCAGTGGTGAAGCAACTCTTAGACCGGCGAGACGTCAACCCCGACAAGCCAGACAACGAGGGCAAGACACCACTTGGGTGGGCTGCAATGCAAGGGCACGAGTCAGTAGTCAAGCTGTTTTTGGAAAGGGAAGACGCCAACTCTGGGGTACTAGACGAAAATGGTCACATCCTACCCTAGTCTGCGTCTAGAACGGGGCGTCCCGGAGTGGCCAACCTGCTGCAAGTATTGCCCACAATTCATTGTCTCCCCGCAATGTAGGGCACGAGGGGTCACCCGTGTTGGTACCACATAGAGTTGAGATGTACATTAGTTTAACCAACCTCTGCATTTTATATATAGTAATTGATTTACGGAGGGTTGGTAGATACTCGGAATTCCGCTGTCAAGGAAGTGTTGTTAAACAGAGATTGAAAATAAATGTCAGATTACAGTCGACTAGAGTGCGGCGCCCCGGTCAAGCAAAAGTTATAAGTCAGAATCCAGAAGCATAGGGAATTGTGCAGGAGGCAACTCTCTCGAAAGTCGAGAATCAGAAATGACATAAACTAGCTATCCTAAGGTTACCTCCTTTCCATCTAAATATTTACCAAAAGTTCTAGCATGCAATTCTAAGTCTCCCTTCTGGGAGGGGCTGCATTACTCTGTTCTAGAAGTTACAAGAGTGTTGCATGTCGTTGGGGAGCATAATCTATTGTTCCAAATCTTTCGGTCCCTTACGGAGAGCATTATTCCAACCTGCCCGCCCTCCGATATCAGGTGAACGCGCAAAGGAATGTGGAATTGTGGTGAGATATGGAGATAGGTGTTGTGATCTCCAACACATCGGTAGAAGGTTCGGGATATCTTACTTGTGCTTCATTTTTCCACCCCTCATTAGAGATAGTTTACTTTAGTTTTAAGCGTGGGGGAAAAATGTTTTGGAGGCTCCCTATCCCACCCTTCCTACAGATTGCCCAGGTTCCAAGCTGGCCCTCTCATCATACCATCCACTATTGTGCTGTCTATTTCCCCACTTTATCAGTATAGAGGTTGGCAGCTGTCCACTCCAGGATTGATAGGAGAGTTTAAAGAGTTGGCCTCGGGATCTCATCACAATATCAATGATTACCCGGCATCAGACATTTTTGTGTGAGATGCCCTCTGTGGGCGACGTAACTTCTAGTGGTAGTTTAGCTTATTGAATCGGTTGTTACAATAAGGTGGGGCACTGTATAAATCAAACACTACAAGGAATTAGGACTTGAGCTCTGAATACGCATCATGTTATCCATAAAATCTTAACATAAAAAGATTGGTATATAAACCTTCAGTTTAAGGACCTGATGGACCTGTTCACCACGCTCTATCATTCCCCACCAGAGATATTCTACGTATGATACAGAACTAACTGTTGGAGGGGAGTTCTTGGTCTAGTTTCTCACTCCCTACGTGACCCGCCTCATGAGTTTCTGGTGCACATCGAAAAATCACGGCAACACCTTTCCCGCCGCAGGAGTGCACAAGGCCGATGGCAAAGAAAATTGACCACAGGGCTGGGTGGATTAAGTTAAACTATGCTACCCCAAGCTTTCCATTTAACACACTCTGAGTCTGTAAAAAAAACAATACAAAAATTAATAATATGGTCTACTGTTCCTCAAAAATACACCTTCGAGTGCTTACATTTTATTAAAGGATTTTCAGACACTTGGCATGCAATGTCGTAGAATTGACATTACAAACAGGGCCAAACCTTACCCCCAATTCCAACTCATCAGGAATTGCCCCAAGAGCAATATACCAATCATAGCTCTCATAACCATTCTTCAACTAGGCCGGGTATAGAGTTCTCAAGGGTTGGAGTCCTCAAGGGTCGGAGGGCAAAATATTGTATATATGATTGTGATATTGCTGGGTAGCACGTATCTTGAATTGCCGGTTGTTCCCGTTACAAATGAATGGAGTATTGAATTACACCACTCTTCATTTTCGGCGCTAGCCCCTTCGTGGACAGAGCCGGCAGGGAAGGGTGAGGGGAAGGGGATATATTGAGTGGTAAGGTTATGGTGCAAGAAAGAGTAGTGAGAGCAAAAAAATCTAGATGCCATTCGTATTCATAAGGACGGCGGCCTAAGTTGTTGTTATGAGATCTGGATACTAGAAGAACGGGCAGGAAAGATGAAGAAGGACAAAGAAGCCAAGGAGGGAACTGCTGTATATTCAGAGGATTCGTGTCTTGCCTACTTTTCTATCTAAGGAAGAA
>Ga0307509_10000665_pt1 | contig 58404 bp, 53 predicted proteins | sample 10_EM_MG_FD_202245 | JGI IMG/M metagenome (GOLD analysis project Ga0307509, IMG submission 202245) | Populus trichocarpa ectomycorrhiza microbial communities from riparian zone in the Pacific Northwest, United States - 10_EM | ecosystem: Host-associated > Plants > Roots > Unclassified | place...
CCATAAATCGCTTGACTTTATGCGAATGTTTTCCCGAAAGGTTACCCTGCCTAGTAGAGTACTTTAAGGCTACTCAACTATTCCCTAGGCCTTATCCTAGGATTACCAGCCATGTGTATAATATATACGAGACCATACCACCTCTTGATACCACTTGGTATACCATTTGGGCTCAGGTGATAGTGATTGTAGCTACCTATCGTAGGGTCGTTACAGTATTGCATTCTTAAATTTGGCAATTCACCTGACATTTACGCGAGATGCCCCTACTTTTTTTTCCTCATAAGCCCTAGATTCATTAGTAAAACACAGTTAACCCCATCTCTTCCCTTGTTGCCGAATTTCATATTATTTTAGCGTAAGCACTAATCAATTAGTGCGAGTTTAGCCACCCTCCCTTACCATAGGCTATTCGTATTTGGAACTTATCCCTTGGTTCGTGCCTAACTTTACCACAATATTCAATAAGACAAGTACAGTCTCAAAGTATATCTTTATCTTACTTCTATTTCATATTCATTCTGTCCTCTGACAATGGTATTGTTGGTAGTAGTTGAGCTTGGCCTCTCAACTATTCCAATTAGGCAGTTGGTTCAACTCCAGACCGATTTAGACTTTTCAGTGAGCCGAGAAGATTAAGCTGCTGAGTATGAGGGGCGGCTAAGCTGCCCTAATCTACGAAGCAAATAAAAGAAACACAGAAACACAGAAACACAGAAAAAAGAAAAAAGAAAAAAAGAAAAAAGAAAAAAGAAAAAAGAAAAAAGAAAAAGAAAAAAGAAAAAAGAAAAAAGAAAAAATTCTTATATTATTTGAACATTGTAGTATCATGGATTATTCAAATGTTCTCTCGGTACATCATAGTAGGAGGGTCAAGTGGCAAGCTCTTTGTTAATCTTTTATAATATATTCATTTCCCTTCTTTCCAAATTCCCAGAAAAAACAATTGTAATAAAGAAAAAGGTTACCGTACAGCTAGCTTGCCTCATCCTTCATCTAACCGCTTCCCATGGCGTAGCAGTCTTGCAAATGGATATCGGTATTGACTCTAACCAAACTTGTGGTATAAACGAGATCAAGTACCGGAGATGCCAACAAGTAATTGAGTAGACTCTATTACTTTTATCGAAACTACTAAGAGAAGGCCAAGTGCCTTAGGCCTGTACGAAGCTCAAAGATTCTTGAATCAAACTGAATAGATGATAACTGCTCAACCAAGTATATTGAAAACACTGTCTGTCGCAGTCTGATCTCTCTAAGTCCGGAGAGATACAGGTCTTTAAATACACTTGTGATAATCCATCTCGCATCAATCATGTCCAAATCCTAAGGCATCAAACGATACCTAACCTATAAACAATCAAACAATAAACAAGGCTTACGAACTTCCTGAGTTCGTATCCTGAAACAATACAAGTGACAAATAACAAGGCTTACAAGTCTCCTGAACTCGTATCCTAAAACAAAACATAACACAAACCAACTATCATACCAGTCACCTGAACTCGTATCCTAAAACAATACATAAAACAAATCCATACCCAAACTAGTAGCCTGTACCGGTTACACTCCAACTCCAAACTGCTGCCCGGCTAGTCCTCCACAACCACTGCTTCTACCTTGCCCTCCAACTTCCCTACTATCCTGCTCATATATAGCTCCATATTCTCTTCGTATAAAACAGACTTTAAAGTTTATGAAACTCTGAGAAGCAAAAGTCCTCACAAAGAGACAGTTGACAATGTAAACACTGGTATGATGACTGCCTTACTTTATTAAAATGAGGTGCTGGTGGATGAGAAAGGAGGCGGATACAAACATTTGAGGATAGAAGGAGGGACTAGAGATAACGACAGAACACAAAAAGTCTTTCTTTTCCTACATGTTTAAGTATATGGTTTCCTACCTGCTTGCAGCAAAGAGGAAGCTCATAGTACTTAGATACATATCTATGATGTTGGCTGCTTTTGGTATTTCCGGTTGGTCTAGTTACAGGACAAGAAGTTCCATTTGGAAGCACATTTAGATTGTTTTCTCTCTCTCACATGCTTAGAGTTAATCTCCTGAAACCTTTCCTGTACAAGCTCCCAAGCTAAATCCTCATGCCATTTCCATCGTAGATCTTTTTTGTACGCCCGGTGCCTACCATATAGCTCATAGCCAATAATGTACACATTAATCACTGTTGTATCTAGTAGCAAGGAAGAGCAGAGGCATCCAATTCCTGGCAACTCAGAGTTGTGTTGCATAGTAGGTTCTTCGTTGATCCACAATATCCACTCCACCCATTTTGTCGTTATAGTCAGCCGTTAGTGCTAGAACTAAGAGGTTTTTATAGGGCTCAGACTGCCAGACTCGATGCACACTGCTCTGATTCTACAAAGTTTGCCGAGGACATCTGTGGTCACGATTTTTGCGATCATCTTGCTGACAACTATGTGCTGTAGTCAACAACCTTACCAGGTTATTGTCTTGCCACAAAATTGCCAGTACATCTCTAACCTGAACCCCAGAGATTGTATCCCAAGGTACAGTTGTCTTCTTCTTATCCACCTTAAGTACTCTTTGGAACTCAGCAGAATTGGTACGTGCTGTACCACAGGCACTAATACTATATGAACGAAGAACATGAAACAATGGAATATTAGAGAAATAATTGTCGCAGTATAGGGTAAATCAATTTTGTTGGTAGGGTAGCTGCAAGCATAGCTTGAGAACCGCTTGAGAGGTCAGACTCAATTTGGTAGGATGAGTATAATCGGGTATTGAGTTTTAACATGAGAAAGACTCAATACGGGAAGTGAAAATAAACCCAAAAGTGTACCCCTTTTCCGACAAAGCCAAAACCTTATAACCTAATGGAATTCCTTTCCAGGAATCCCGCTAGTATGAAATCACCTTCCAACAAACCAAATCATCATTTCATCTACTGCTACTGCTGTTGCAGGTATAAAGTATTGTTGGAAGCGCGATTGAAGATCCTGAGCAAGAGGGAAGAGTTTATAGTACCAATTTCTTCGAGGAAGTGAGGGTACAGGTTCGGAGATATGGAAGTAGCGTTTAATCTGCTCGAACATCTGAAGTGTCATGAATGTTGTAATTCTATATTTGTTGATTCCTTGTTTATTGACTTTAATAGGAAAAGCTTACCAATGTATGGGACCATGATCATTCCGACACCAGAAATTCTGCATGTTCCCACTCTTAGGACTATGTACCCCTATATCGATGATAATTCCAATCTATATCTTTAGGTGTGCGATCCCTATATCCCTCCATGGCCAATGGCCTCCCTCTCCTGCATTCTTTCCCTGAGCATAGAGGTTGTTATTTTGCACAAGTGAGCTCCAGGTGCTTTCTGGAAAAAAAACGCTTGAAAAGGGTACCCGGTGTTGGTATCTCTAACCTCATACCATTAGCAAAGTTGTTCCCAGGCTATAGCTAATTACTACTACCTTCAGTATCGCCAACCTCAGGAAAGTCTGGGGGGAGAACAACTCTCCTGCCCTGGGGTGGTTGATAATGTTCAAAAGGAGTAACATGCAGAAGAGAGGGGAGGAGAATATGACTTGTACCCTCAATCGCACATTCAGAACCGTGTTGGATGACTGGCTCTTCAATATTGGTGTCTTCACCTTCAGCTTCATGATCAGCGGGCTCGTTTTGGATATCGCTCTCGGCCCCATGGCCCAATATCCACTGTGCTTCCTCTTCAGCACTGTCGTATGGATCCATAGTTGTTGTTGGATAGCCATTCATCACTTCAATTCTTTTCGTCATACTCTCTTAGTAATATTCCCCTGGTTGCCGTATCACACTAGCTCAATCCAGCTTAAGTTGCAACTACCCCCGAGCCATCACTCTCTTCGTCTTAGTCCTCCCACCATTTTCATAATTTGAAAACAAGGTAAGGGATAGCAGTCTCCACAGGCTACAGTCTTGAGGGCCGATAATCAAGAGGAACTTCAAGTGTCCCCTGGTCATGACAAGTAATACCGGGCTATCAGTAAAATCAGAGCATAGCCCAACGACAAAAACAAGCCAAGATCCCAATTGGACTCTCTCGTAGAGGAGAAGCTCTCCATCCAGACGGAAAAATCCCCGATGTCTTGTAACAAAGGAAGAGGGCTTTCCATCCTGCTCCCTACTCACACCCCCACTGTTTGTCTGCCTCGGTACTCAGAATTAAGCAGGATATCATATAATAGCGAGGTTGTCACCCTGCTGAAACCAAGTAACCCGAGGAAAGTAGGGGGGTTCCCAGGAGTATTTTCTGTACCCCGAGAGTATCTGATGTGCCACTGTACCAGAAATAGGAGTACCTTACACCCCCTCTCCCGGTTTCCATTTAAGGACATTAGGCCTGGGAATATTTATCACGGCATCCGGAAATTAACACTAATCACAGGATCCACTACCGCAGAGGACAGCCGCTGCAAATGACGGAAAAACAAACCGGAATAAAAAACCCTACTCCAGTGAACAACCTCCCCTCAGCATTTTTAATATCAAATGAGATCTTGCCTATCGAATAAGACAATTCACCTTTTTTTCCTGGTGTCACATAAACCCTTCACCTCATAACACTGCTTTCAGAGCAAGACTAAGTTCGAGAGTTTGATCTCATGCCACAGACTTACGCTACAATCTAGGCCGCTTCAAGTTGAAACAATAGGCCCCTGTCTTTTTTTCAGCTAATGACATCTAAGGGCCCTAGTACCTACCGCTATGATACTTTGATCTGAATTGACAACCGAGTGATTACTAATGATCCCTGATACAGACCACCAAACTGGGATGGGTTTTCCAATCAGATACCGGTACTCGAGTATTCTGGAGCCTATAAATGAGGCGATGGCCAGTGAGCCAATTGAGCGATTGCCTAACCGATTGATACATTATGCTCCGTTCTTAAACAGCGTTAGTCAGTAAACCAATCGCACGCCTGGTGAAGCCTATTAGACAATTTTCAGGCGTTGCCGAGTAATCCCCCGGCCAACGAGCAGGCAAAGGTGTAGACTGGAGACCGTGAGGAACAACTCCTTTATGAAAGTATTTCGTACAGACCACCACTATGAGGGCAGAATTTCCCAAAATAAGGAGTGCCGTCTGCTGCTTAGCTCCAAAGCGCAATACTCCAGCCGTCGACCCAGAAGCTTATGCTCGGCCCTTTCTCCTATAGTCCTCGTTTCTCCTGGGCCCCTCTCACTTTTCGCTTCACCCAGTTACACCCAGCTTCAACGACAATCCTCCGTACGGGGCACGCGGATTGTGGTCCGTACATTTTTCTGATATTTAGAGCACCGCCACCTGAAAAGTGAGCATTACCCGATGTAAACGCTCAACATGTGTTCGTTTGTGCGAGGTGGTCTCATCGAGTTGGGGTCCCCAAGCAAGTAGTTGAGTTCACGAGCCGTGACTGCGGACGCAGATACGTACGCCACTCTTTCGACTTGCTTTCGTCAGCTAATGGGACAAAATAACTGCGGCCTCTGCGTACCACATGTCCTGAACCGCACTCTACCGGTAGATGATGTAAAAAATCCATCCCTTATTCCAAATGTTTCCACCCGCCAACCCGCACCAAAACTCCATCAAACATCCATGAAACCATCCCCTTTCGAATAACCCCCGGCCCTCACCGCTTGACCTCCTCCGTTGAATTACTCAACAGCGGTTGTAGATTTTCGCTATCCGATCCGCTCTGAGGAGGAGGATAAAAGCTGAAAATGACGCCTTTGCGAGGTGTCATCAGTGAGTGAACAAGGTTACGGTCCCTTCATTCCGGTGATATATTTCAGTTAACTGAGCAGTTTTACTGACAGGTCTTGCCAGGGTGCTTTGTAGAGCTCCTACAGTTCATTTTTTTTAGAGCTTAGAACTCGGGGGTAATATTTATGATAAGCTTACCCCAGCTTTTCAGCTACCAGATATCAAACATAACCACATATATAGGCGGCAGGCTCCGGCTTCGACTCGATACTAAAAGAGTCTTAGTACCACCTCGGCACAATTGAGGCCCTGCTCTACAGGAGGCTTTCTTTATGATTTACGGTAGACACTCAGAGACAAACCACCCCCTTTGATGATATGCAGGTACTCGAGGACCGGGAATGTGCAGCTTGCCCCTGCTAGCAGTATTTCCTTTTCCCCCCACTCCAGTCACCGGTACCGGCCTTGCTGCTCATATGTGACGGCAATTATTCCTTTCTTTTGAGATTCATGACTTCATCAGGGTCCTCAGCGGCATGTATTGAACTTAGCCGGGCCTGGAGTATGAAGCTCTGACCCTAGCTAAGGCATTTGCAAAAAAAAAAACCGGACAGAGGTTTACACTCATTTAAAGTTCTCTTCCTCCATGCTTGGCAAAAATTTGATCCCCGTTTGGAGGAATTCCGAACAGGGCGACGCGGATCGCCCGTCTGGAGCTCCAACCTAAGAACCTGAAAAAATATCTACTCGAGTGGGGTGCTACACCACCGTATCTATTTAACCAACCCTATTTTAACCCAAAATGTTTCGGCACAAAAACTTCCGGCATAGGGGTATTCAGCCCCAGAGTTGAGAAAGTGCTTTTCGAGTGCCAGGTTTCAGTTGACCGTCAGCTTCGTACGCGAGAAGGCCCCAAGCACAGATAAGTCTTGTAACTCGAAAAATTAGCACCCAATCGCGGTAAACGTCCTTCAACCCGGGGCTGAGCGCCTCTCATTACCTTCAACTGACAGACCAAAGATACTATACTTCTAAAGCTACAAAAAGAGGCGCTGACCACTAACTTAAGCGGAAACGCAAGAATCAGGGTAACCCCCTTGAAATCCTTGACAGCTACTCTCATCGGCCTTCACAGAAGGAAGTGTAAGGATCTCGGGGCTTCATAAAAGGCATTATCTAAGCTAGATGAATCTTAATCGAGCGGGCGTCATAAATCCCGTCCTGACCATTTGTTTCCGCAATGAGTTCTGTCTCGTACGTAAGTAAGGTAGCTAGCTGTATTTCACGTCCGAAAGCTTACAGGAACTACCATAGCATATCACACAAGGCGCTTGTAATGCAGAAGTATTTGAGCACTCTCCAAACCAAAGCCTCCGGAGCGTGGATATGATACCTAGGAATTCTAAAACGAGACACCGTCGGGGCGCGGTTACCCCAGCGTACCGCATGTAGTGGGGTAGCTGCCTCTAGTAGCATGTGTTATCTGTGTTGTAACACCTTTACGTATTCAAGAGCTCCCACGGCCGACGGGCCGGTACGAAACGATCCTGGTGACATATGAGGGACTACCTGGTGGAGGCGAAACATCACAGGAAAATCGTGGGTAGGTACCGTGCCATAATTAATGAAGCGCTGAGTTGGTAGATTTTCGAATAGAGCCAAAATTATCCGCATTAAAACCAAACCACTCAAACTCCACAGTTGGAGCTCTCGCATCTGCAATTGCAAAGAAGGTTGACAGGGGTTGAACCACTGAAACCACTTAGGGTGGAAGTCTCCAACGAGAAGCGTCCCTTGTTGGAAGCGGTTCCTAAGCAATATTAGCGCAGTCTTCCGGAGTATTGTTCGGGCCGATTTGCGGAGCATCCTAAATAGGACAAAAGACTCGATAGGACGAGTGATATAGCATGACCTCACGATCTGAGACTCTCACTCCTGCTGCAATGAGAAGTGTGCACTATCGTCCAATCAACAATTAGCTAACTTCTCCATAGTATATATACCACAAAACCAGGCCTCGAGAATTTAGGCTCTTTGTACTATCTTAAGCAAGTGGGGCAGCACCGGCGTGCCCCGGTGTCACGGGAAAAGGAAACTACGGTTTCTAACAAGATAACGTGCTCATTTGTGGCGTCAGACATTGCGACGGTCCCCCCCGGGAGTGGGGGTTGGGTGAAAAAAGCCCAATCAAGAAGAGGTATCATACAGGCAGGCTAGGCGAAATCCTGACAAGCAAGATGTGATCACGTGCTTTTCTACTTGTCCGGGCATCTGAGTTTCGGTTTGAATTCGTCAAGGAGATGCCAGTACGAGTATTGTCTTTGAGAGCCGCCAAGAACCATACCGTAGCCCTCGAGCTGGAAACCGGTGTCATCCGGATGAGTTAATCAGACGTACGAGTACCCGGAGAAGTAACGTTACACTGCTTGAAAATACTCGAGCATTTTGTCGAACGTGGGAATGGGAGATTGCGGCACAGCACTGGCACGATGTTTCATTTCTCCCTCCGTTTTGGAAGCGCTCTGACGGCGGCCGCCGATATTCTGTGGCAACGTTTCTCGAGTGTTGTTGATTTCTTTTTCTTTTCTTTTTCCGCACTAAACCTCTATTCGCTCAGCCCGCAATCTATCATACAGCGAGAAAATTTTAGCATGGGGAAAACTTTTACCCTTTTTTTTTACCCCGTTTAAGGCCTGGACTGTTGATCCGGTTTAGTTCCGATCCCCCTGCTTTTGATCAAATTGATTCAGTCGTTCCGGGTTCGGAATGTTGTTATCTCTGGCCTTATTAAGCCCGTTGACATACAAGAACATAACAATACCGGTAGTACGTTCGTGTACCCCTTGCCTAGGCAGACAGCAACTGTAGGGAATGGGGAGATATTTCGCACAAGACAGGGATTATTTAGCGGGTTAACCTCAATCAACTGTTCACTAACTTCTACAATACTCGAGTAGAGGGTACTTGTGCTGGAATGCCGACCCCAGTAAAGTTAGCAGGTAGCCTGATGCATTTTAGCGGGAAGCTATGATACCACGCTATCATACCATATTGCGAATGCGCTCTGCTGCGTGCAATTGGGCATGTTGGGGAATCCATCGCCCAACTACCCAGCTCGAAATACCGTGCAGGTCACCAGAAATTCGCATGGATATAGTGTTCAGATTAGGGATCCAAGCTTCGACTTGTGCGATACTAGAGTAAGGAGAGGCCCATCAGCAAGGTAACATGTCCTCACGAGGGATGCCTTGATTGTGGGACAGGGGATAGGCTACCGTTGATGGCCAAATTTTATGATTTGATGAGCAAGGTCGCCGAATTATACTTGCAATGTCGTGGCGTACGTAAAACGGACCGATATTGCATACCCACAAAAATTCTGAGGCTCCGGCCAACTTTTGGCTATATGCAATAGTAACCCGTTTTACGAGTACAAACGTCACGACATTAGGGATACATAAATCCAAGGGATCAAAGATAAATACAGTATTCATACATCACTGGTCTTCCCGGGACCGGAATAACCGAACATGCATGGGGGAGGAAGGCAGAGTGCAGGAATGCTCGAGTGCTCCAGTACCGGCACAGGCTTCATCAGAGGTTACTCGAGTACCGGTACTCGAGTAACTCGCCTCCCTTCACGAGGGCAGAGAGATAAGCTTACACCCCTCCAATGAGACATGGAACCCGGGAAGCTTTCGCAAACCCCCGCAGGGCTGGGACCGGAACAGCAATGCTGAGAGTGGGGAATCAAAAAGTTCTGGACATACGGTACAAGTGCTCGAATACTCGTACTACGGAACAGCTGCCCATTTTGAGTCAGCTCAAAGACTAAGAGTTTGGCTTCTTATCGGTGCAAAAGGTTCGCCAAGACACTAGCAACAAAAGATAAGACGGATGAGGTCTAGGCTATCCTGTGTTCCTCCTATGCCAAGGGGCATGGAGGCTGGGACTGGGGGGAGACAGGGCTGGTGGCAAAGCAAGGGAAATTGGAAATCGAGTTCCTCTCTGGAGTCCAAGAAATATCAACATCGCGTCTCCAGTTGTAAGGTTAATTCGCTGCACGAATTACTATCAACAGTTCGCACCCTTCTCCTTCCAAAGTAGCCTTCAATCAACTCGCGTGCTTACATGAGTGATCACAGCAAGCCAAGCCTACTCAAAGAGGGATTCTGATCTCCTTTCAGACAATAGCCAAGGGCAGCGGCCCGGCGGTCCATGGCTATGCAAACACCCAATTCCCATGAACTGATAAGTACTGTCCTCCTGTTTTACGGTACATAGTACGGGAGTGAGATTTCTCCCGAAATAATCTACCGTAGTCTCCGAGTGGTTAGAAGATGCATGGCACCACCGATCTTCGCCGTCCTGCGACCTCTAGATCGAGTACACCCTCTTTGAATTTTAGCACTCGAGTGCACTAACAGTAAACCCTATCAGTCAATCTGTGTAACGTATCCGATATTCTTCCTTTCCGAGTGTGAAATTTCCTTCTTAAACCTCCTTGCTTCCCCCCCTCCTTGAAGGGTTCGTGGCCGGGTCCGATTATCATTCTTCCAGTGCACGGAAAGCTCGAATTCGGCAAACGTCCTCTGAGGTGGAAATTCGGGTCAAATTTTCTCTCACCCACACGGCTATTGAAATAAGGGAAGCTTCAAGATGTCGCACTCATGGACTGGAACCCCAGTGCCATTCAATGGGACAAACCTCGAAACTGGGGGTGATTCCAGTAAGTCGTGTTTATATCCGGAGCCGCCATTTCTAGCGTACTTTTCGGTGGTTCTAGTTCACTAAGGCGTTTGGGTTTACTCTAGGAACGGAGAATCTGAACCAATGGTTCTCAGAAGGGGATTCAGCATATATTATTGTTGCCTCGGCCATGGTACTGCTCATGGTACCTGGACTCGGCTTCCTCTACAGTGGTCTCGCACGCCGCAAGTCTGCGCTCTCCCTCATTTGGGCCTGTATAGGTTCATCGGCGGTGGTTACTTTCCAATGGTACTTCTGGGGATACTCACTAGCCTTCTCCAAGTCTGCAACAAATGGATTTATTGGAGACCTCCACCATTTTGCTCTGCAGAACACGCTCGCCCTCCCATCACCCGGCAGCCCACTCGTTCCGGAACTCTTGTATAGTTTTTACCAGATGCAGTTCGCTGCCGTTACCGTTGCCATCGTCATGGGCGCAATTGCTGAGCGAGGGAGGGTTCTACCTGCTATGGTCTTTTCCTTCTTGTGGATGACTCTTGTTTACTGCCCGATTGCCTGCTGGGTATGGAATCCTAACGGATGGGCCTTCAAATATCATGTTTTGGACTATGCTGGTATGTATCAGCGAACTGATTGGCATACAGGTTCGATTAAACTGATGGTGTTAATAATAGGTGGTGGACCCGTCGAGATCGCATCCGGAGTAGGCGCCCTTGCATACTCCCTCGTCCTCGGTAAACGTCAAGAGAAGATGCTTCTCAACTTCAGGCCTCACAATGTATCTTTGATCACCCTCGGCACTATCCTCCTCTGGTTCGGCTGGCTCGGATTCAATGGTGGATCGTCATTAGGTGCCAACCTTCGAGCGGTTGTTGCCTGTTGGAACAGCAATCTCGCAGCCATTTTCTCCGGCGCAACATGGGTCCTCCTCGACTTCAGACTGGCGAGGAAATGGTCAATGGTTGGTCTCTGCTCAGGCATCATCTCCGGCCTCGTCGCAGCAACCCCAGCATCCGGTTTCATTCAGCCCCACGGTAGCATCCTCCTGGGAGTCGTCACGGGTGCAGTCTGTAATTATGCCACCAAGATAAAGTATCTCATCCACATTGACGACGCAATGGACGTATTCGCTGAGCACGGCATCGCCGGCATGATTGGTCTCATCTTCAACGGCTTGTTCGGCGCCGACTACATCATCGGCCTCGATGGCGTGAACAACGGCATACCGGGCGGCTTCGTCAACAAGAACTGGAAGCAGCTCTACATCCAGATCGCCTACATTTGCGCTGTCACTGGGTACACTTTTGTTGTCACCACCATCATCTGCTTCGCCATCGACAAGACCCCCGGACTCCATCTTCGTGCCAGCGAACAGGCAGAGCTCTTGGGCATGGACGACGACCAACTCGGCGAGTTCGCATACGATTACGTTGAGGTTCGGAGGGATTATCTAGCCTGGACACCGGCTAAGGAGCACCATGACGCGCATACTCCTGTTTCTGGTATGGATAACCCCCCCCACTTTCTCTTATCTCTGACGTTAGATTGACATTGGAATTCATCAATTACAGCTGGAGATCGTCATGGCATCGCCGCGCACAGCCAAATGATTGAGGGACACCAGCCGCAGCAACAGCAATCGCCGCCTTCGACCGGGAAGGTCGAACTGGATGGAGAGAAGTCCAAGTCCGAACTGGAGGGAGGGAAGTCCAAGCAACAATAGTTGATTTCCTTCATCGTTATTCTTTTTTTTCTTTTTCTTCCCTTTTTTTTCTTCTGCCGCTTCTTCACTTCCATAATCATTTATTTTTACACCTTAATATCTATCTCTCGCTTTAGCCCTTACGAAGAAGAAAGGAAGGAAGAAAAAGAAGGAAGAAAAGAAAAAAAATGTAGCCTTTTAGTTGATGCTTCCCTTTTGTCACTTTCTCCATAATTTGCGTCGATACTGAGACATCCTGTTTCCCATTCTTCTATCCTATCTGTTGATCGATATCTACAACGTACCTTGGCCAGCGAGTCTTTTTGTTTTGTTTTTTATTTTTTTTTCGCAAACAATCAGGGGTCAGTGGGGGGTCCTTTTTTTCTTTTCTTTTTTTATATGCGTTTGGGTATTGTTTAAAATAGGCTTTTTTTTTTTTTCACCCACAAAAAACTCTGATCTGGTGTGGGGTGGTGGTGGTGGGATGGATGGATTATTCTATTCCACCGGTATTATTGTTGTTTAAATTTACTCCATCTTATCGATTTCGAACAGGTCGTCAGAGCTGGAATTTCTTAAAAAGAATTTCTCTTTCTTTTCTTTCTTTCATTCTTTCATTCCCCCCTCGCGAACACACAATTTCCCACAACCCACTTTCCTTCTTTTTTCAGTTATGAACTTTTTTTTAACCTCCCCGCAGTTAGAGAGCTAATCTACCATCGCGTAGAGAAGAAAAAAAGAGAAATTTGAAGGATCAACAACGGGGCACTTTGTGTGCGAGGGTACAGAGAGAGGGAAAGTGGACGGCGCTCAAATTACCTGTTACCTTTTCCCATTTGTAATAATACTGATTCCTCCTCCTCTGGGGAAAAAGAAAGAAAGAAAGAAAAGAAACAAGGAGGCTTGTTAATAATACCAACTACTCACTCCATTATTGTGATTGCGGAACGCCCCGGTTCGCTTGAATCTCTCTCCTCCTCCTCCCCTCGTATGATACCGGTATAACACAAATACCCGTGCGTTATGGACCAACCTTTTCCTATTCAACTTTAGCTCACACGAACTTTCGAGGTGGCCAAGAGGGCCTTATCTTTTTCTCGTGTCGTACCGTGGTTAGTGTTATTATTTCACATTCACAGGCCATTTTTTTTTTGCAGGGAGGTGGAGGTTTTGGGAGGGGGATCGTGGGGGAAAAAGCAAAAAAATAATAAGAAAAAAGAAAAAAAGTCACGAGCGAACCATTCATCTTCAATAACACGAGGGGAAGGAGTGGAAGTACTCGTACTGCACACGTACAGTAGCGTGGTTTCTTATCGCGATTGACAAGTCGGGTTGCGTGGGATTTGTTCTTGAATGTTTTGCCAAGGTGGAGGGAAGGGAGGATGGGAGGATGGATGAATGGATGAATGGATGGAGGGGTGGATTAAAGCTTTATTTTGCGTTCTGCTCTGTACTAAGTACCCTACGGTACTACCAGGCTTCGGGTACTGGTACGGCGTGGATGGATGAATGAATGGATGGATGATGGATGGAAGATTGTGTGAGCGCTGTGCAGTCTGCACTGGATTTACCCAATGTCCCACTGTACTCCAAGAAAACTGGGAATATCATTGAAAATCCCGCTACAGCGGGGCATCGGAGTTACTTCCCCTGGTGAATGGGAAGGCCATGTTGTATTTTTCCTTTTATCCCTCCCGGCCGGTGACCGAAAGAGGAATATTTTCGCCGTTCTTCCTTTCCTTCCCCTTAAGATCTAGATGATCCAAAGGGGGAAATTCTGGACGTCGAGCAGTGGCGTCATTTTTCACCGGCGGTCTCCGCTCTCTTCTGTTTGGTTCCTCCTTCCTGTCAACTCGCATAATATCATACCAGTATTTTCGAAAATGGATGTTGCATCTGAAAGGCGCAACGCAACGGCTTGCGGGGGGGTAATTTCTATTATTTATTTTTTCGCCTTTTTGTTCTTTTCTTTTCGGAATCACCGAGCGTGATGTCGTGTTTTAGTGAAACGTGAAAAGATAGCTGACTGCATACCCGTAGATTAAAAACTTCTTGCGATTTGCTAGTTCCTTGTGTGCACAGGATAGGTTTAGTTTGGCAGGTTAAGGAATTGCGTATACCGGTTAACGAGATCCAACCCGTCTCGGTGGCTGATCTTGAATGCGGGAACCCCTCCTCGAGACCTTTTTTCCTCAGTTCGGAGATCATACTCGTAAGCGTGGGAGATGGTAGATCGCAGGGGATTTTATGGTGTGGTTTGTTCGCGATCTGCGTTACAATTCCCAACGAAGGCTTCTCTCCTTGACTTTATGGCCTAAGCGATGCTTATCTTGGGCTTTTTCTGATGGTGCTGGATGGTCCTTACTTTTGCTCTTGTTGGTTACTTTATTTCGGTGTTGAGCGCTTTGCGGGAGGGGAGTCTTGCTAGGTGATGCGGTACGCATTGGGAGGATATTTCCTGTCGGTTTCTAAGAATTGAGTGACTGAGAAGGGTTTGGCCCTCTGACTCGCTTGGTATTCCTCAGTGGTCATCGGTGGGCGTCGGTGTGCGCGTAGTCTGGCTAATATTGGTTATGCTCAAGTCTTCGGGGACGCGTTTGCGGTATGGTATTGTGCTATTGACAGAGGGTCGCTTATTAACCACCCTCACAAAACACCAACAGGAGCCGCGGGAAATTTTCGATATTCATGCCTGTCCATGATGTACAGTTACGGCAATACTGCCTTCGTGATTGGTTCTTGAAATGGGTCGGAGCGGGTCTGTGGTATTCTGGGAGTTTAACCTAACGTACAACGTTTATCTCGTCACATAGGGTAGCGCCTTGGCAAGCTCCAACCACCCGAACAAAGCATCAAGGGTGGACTAAATCGTGGGGGAGGTTAACAAGAGCTTAGGCAGTCCAACAGGAGGGGTTAACATGAGCCTTCTATCGTCCTTTCTTACCAAGCGCTGCTCGAGTAGATTTTGCGAGTGACCTCTGCCTTGAAACGGAGATTGGATCCCTGCACGGAGATACTCAATTTGACGAGATAATAACAAAGTACGATACGAGGTCTAGCGTGTGGGGGCGATAAGACATACGATAAGTAGTTTTGTCCTCTGAATTGTGAGGTTTTTGTGAAAGAGCGGGGAAGGACGCTAACAACACGTGAGGCGTTGGGGGTGAATTTTTTTTCTTCTCTCTCAAGAAGCGATGTGCCGGTATTGGAGCAATTGGCAAACTTTAGCCCCGGTGCTCGCCTGGCAGTTGACTCGTCGCCAATTACCATCTAGATAAGTATCGTGCCCGATAGGAAATCGAGGCGGCATTGTTCGTTCTTCGCAGTGATTGCATGGCTGGGCCCATTGGTACGGTATCGCCCCATGGTAATAATAATAACAGGGCCCCCACATCTCGCTTGGGAAAACCGGTTGTTTGGAGCGAGTACGAGTACTCGAGTACAATGTCGAGCAGGAGCACGGTAGTCGGTCAATCCTCGATCAATCGAAATACCGACATGTCAAAATTGTGATCTGCTGGGTAGTAGGGTATGTATGTCGAACCAGGTTCTTCAATTCGGTTAGAACCCTGTGCGAAGTTTAGTACAGTATTAAGCGTCATTTTCTGGTCTCCTTGAGGGTCACTCGATACCAGGATGCCACATGCGATAGATAGCCCATGTTTGACACGGGGTTTTGCGGACATCACCTATTCTCACACATTCATAGTCGCCGGTCGCTCGAGTTTCCTTCTAATCAACCACTCCTATCGGTTCTCATGCCCTCGGATCCCGTCTATCATGAGTAGCGGGCATGTAAATTGTGTGATAGGCTGGAACCTTGATGTCTATGAGCTGATGCACATCTATTGCCATGAGGAGTTGGACTAGCACCCGAATCCTTTACTCGAGTAATCACAGCATGCGGACAAACATAGGTCGTGGGGGCTTTCCAGTGCGGTGGGTAGTTCACTGCCAAGCCCGAAGGCACCGCCACCAGCTTTCCTCTTGCGCTAGAGCAACAACCTCCGTGGCGTCGTCGTACCAGTGTACCGGTATCATAGCAGGGTTTTCCATTCTGTGTTCGGAAAAAGAATAATGAGAAGTAGATTTGATCGTGCCTCTCCCATCGAAGCCTAGCGTGGTATTAGACGGGTTTTTTTCGGAAAAGTGCGAGGGAGGCCCTCCATCCAGTTGCTGAATTGAGTGATTGCTTGGGACGATATGACCCGAGGAGAAAGCGGCGGCGCTAGTGGTACCCCACACTCGGGAGTAAGTGTGGGGACTGGTTTAGCGTGCCGAGTTACCGAAGGGCTTGGATAAGGCTTGGTGATCACCTGCCATCACTCGAGGGTCCTTTGGATCTTGTCTTGTCTGTTGGCTGGTTTGGATGTTAAGGTGTGCGTCGAGCATATTTCCCATTCCGGGGTTCAGGCTCATGGGAATCGGTAACCTTCCTGGATCTAGTTGCCGGTGGTGCCGGTGGTACCTAGGGGAAAAGTCTATTAGCACGGGTGACAATGCAAGGTGTTATGATACGAATTGTATTATGCGAAAACAAAAAAAGATTGTAGAGTTTTATTGAGTGTTCTCTTGGTTGGGAAGGAGGAAAAGAAGTTCGTTAGAGAAGAAGAAAAGGGGAAGGAAGGAGGGGAAGCGGTGCACTATATAGAGAAGCAAACATGGGGGGATCATCCGAGTGCCGGAATGCATACGCGGTCTAGACGTGTGCATTCCTTTGACAAGAGAAAGCAACATATGACGCAATATGAGTCTCTAGTAAATACAGACATCGGTGAAACGCCCACTGAGAGCAACGTTAGATCCATATCATAGAACGTCTCGTGGAAGCTTGAAGAGTGCTAATAGTAGATGTATATCCACTGTACTCTGTGGGGTTTAATGTTGTTCGGAAGAGGGGGCTGCCTCAGGAGCTGCCTGGATAACGGGAACCTACATGGTGCCGCTTAGGTGCACCATCTCCTATCTCTAACGTTAGACAAATAGGAGATACAACTGGGGGACTCGAGCAAGCGTGATATATCCTAGTAGTTTTCATCACGTGACACCTTTTGTGTATCTACATACTCGAGTACATTGTATCACCTTGGGCGATGGTTGGGCCGGGGGGTGGGGTACCTGCAGAACTCGTTGAAGAAGTAGGTTTCCGTCCGATTTATGTGTGCATGTATCCACGGCACTGAAGTGTGGACATGACGTCGTGTCATTATCCAGATTAGTGGGTAATCTGGGGTTCCTTCAAGGGACCCGTGGGACGGGAACCGACAGTAATCGGATATACTCGAGCACTGTATCGATCCCTCGGTACTTTAGCATGATGGAGATCGAGTGTGTGTGGGTGCAGAAGCAAGGCAGGCTAGAATATTCGAGTAGAGGTCATGGTGGGTGGTAAGCGGCTGTAGGGCTTTTTTTCATTATTCGGGAAATCATGGTGTAAGCTTTATTTGCGGTTCAAAGGAAGAGTGTGTGAAGCCCGTGGATAAGAAGTCTTGTGCAACAACTGCAGATATGAGATGGAGATGGAGGGCCGCTTCGCTATCGGTCTCCGCGGTTGCACGAAATACCTCACCACCGATTAGATATTAGCGGAACGGTGAGAGATCATCAGGTGATGCGCGCTGGCTGGCTAACCTAACTTGAAGTGTCTTTGAGGGAATTGGCGGCCATTGGCTAAGAAAAAATTCTAGCACCCAAGTTACTGTACTCGTAGATCATGAGAATGAATGATCTCCCCTTTAGGTGAATTTCTGAGATTTCCGGATTGTACGAGTAGTCGTTTGGTAACACAGTAACATGGTAAATCTATCTGATATATAGAATTTAAAAAATGCCGGGGACCATACGTATCTGGGTATGTCTGGGATGAAGTCTTTGTGTGATAGTATGAGTTAGCCGAAATTTAGAATATTCGTTTTAAACATCAATGGGAAGTCACCTAATATAAACACCGGCCGCCCAACTTAGATTCTTATTTACCTATGTTCTTAGGCCGGCATAGAGATTGCTTGTCTGAAGGTTCTATTCCAGGCAGCAGAAAATCTGGTCCAAGGGTAGAGCACTCCCCCGAGCTCTTCAAAAAGTCCTCAAACCTAATCGGAGATCTTCAAAGAGAGGATCTTGGAGTCGAGAGCTGTGATGCTCGACCTCCTGAACCCGGGAATCATAACATGCGGGGAAGAAATCACTTTATCAATTAGTATTTCCTTATAAAGATAGCTGTGTGCATTTAGGGAGGTGTATTTTTCCCCATCCGGAACCCACCCCAATGCCACCCCAATCTGGCAAGTTGTGAAAAACCTTTGCACTAGGCATATATATCCTACCTAGTCTTAGGAAAGACAATAGCCTCTCACCGGTGCCCGCTGGGGGGGATTTTGAACCAATTTGTCACAAAATATCACTCGGGCTCGCATTGGGGTGCGTGTCGGAGGTTATATAGAAGAGACCGGAGTAGAAGGGTAAATTAATGGGACGGTTAATGGGGAGAGGGAGCTGTTTCCTTACTTGCATGTCTATAGATGCGCCCGAGTCTGCCCTACTTATAACGATCTGTAGCATGGATATACATTAATATCACTCGTATCATTTCCTAGATCCTCATTTCTCAAGCGGCCTAGAGACGGCTAGACACTCCTAGCTTGAGTGAGATTCTTCTTCCTTATCCTGATTTAGCTGATTTTTTAATTTTTTAATCTTTTTTTATGACGAAGGTTTGCTACTAGTATGAGCTCAGAGGGTAAAACACGATTTCCTAGCCTCGAGCTTTAAAGGGGGGGGGATGCCACTTTCAGGTATTTCACCGTGAGCTGTAATTTAGGACAAGGTACGGTATTATTCAAACACTACCAGGGCCCAAGCAGCCAGAGGGTAATTAAATATTTAAATACCGTCTCTGCCTCGAGTTTGAAATCGACTCTACGGCAGAGATATCAATCTATGATACTAGTTTCTATTTCGGTTTCTCTTATTACGTTATTCTTCCCCACCCCCCTACAGCCCGTGCTGCTTGGGAATTAGACAATTGAAGTACTGTACGGTATAGTATCTAGCCCGGAGCACGCCACATCGCCGGAAATGTGAGGGCTCCGCTTTGCACTTGAGCAGTAGGAGAGGATATAACCTGGCCTTATATTTCGGAGTATCATATCATAATCAATCACTCGGTCGGTTCCCGTGATTAACCATTGACCTGCTACACCAATCAACATAGTCCTCCAACCAAGGGAGAGGATCAAAGTGATCTCGAGCTAATGCGAAACACCAACCAGACTCAACTTTCTTTTTTAAAAAAGAAAAAATACTCCTAGCGGTCTCGGGTTCCACTCACGCAAGAGTCCCATGCATTAGGGACCACGGGGGTATTCACAGAAGCTAACCGCTGGAGAGTAGAAAGTAATCATCTCCCGAATCCCCCGGGGTGATTGGCACTGCAGAGGTAAGGTACCAGGAGTTCCGCATGGGGAAGCTACTACCGTGCGTTACGACGGATGCGTGTCCAAGCTTATCTATGGTTCACTCCCGGCGGGTACAATCCCTTCGTTCGCAATACTGTAGTTGTGTAGAATTTCCAGGTAATAAAAGCCCTTCCTCCATCTTGAAGTTGTGTTATCTATAGAACGATACTAGTTCTCGCTAGGTGGCTTATCAAATGAATAATGACAAGGGTAGCTTCCAAACCAAAACCAAAACGGAACCTTCCTCCCATACTCAAGCATAAGCTAATACCCCACAATAACGCATTCTAGCATGATATGATAGAAAGAAAAGAATCCAAGAAGCGCAAACACCCAACGTTAGCAAATATTATACCTCCCCTACTTTCCAATCATCTGCCAAGAGCCGCGAAAACTTCACATAGGGCTTACGTACCCTTGATGTTACTACAACCATCCCATTTACGGAATAATCCCCGAGCTGAAACCCTAAGCAGATAATGCAAGTAGGGTATATTGGGCGCGAGATACCGTATGAACTTTATGCCATCGTATCGCTCCGGGCGATTGTTGCCTCACAGCAAAATCTATTTATTTATTTCCTGGGCGAGGGACACCCCCTGCTGGATATTCCGTAATGGTGGGTTTCCGTCTATGAGGATAATAATATATAGAAATTTAATATATGTACGGTATTGGCGCCCGAGGAGCTACAGTAGGGGATTAGATAGTTTTGGAAGAGCTGATTGGAGCGAAGGAGGAAATACGAACGGGCAGTAACGAGGGGGCAGCCAGTGTGCCGTTCCGACGCGCGCCCTGTTTTTTTTTCCTTCGAATATCCGAGAAAATTGTGCTGGATGCGAGGATTCATATATGAAGGTGGCGAAGCTCGGATTTCGAGTCACCATGGATGGTGTTACGTTTCAGGGGATATAAGTTGTAGGTCACGGAATCTGCGAATAGTACTATAACTACCGGTATGCAGGAACACAGCATGAAAAGTCAGGAAGGCCACCAAAAGCTCCATGATTTGCGAGAATGGTCGGTGGGAATTCAAAATCCTGTGTTGAAAACCCGATTGTGTAGAAAGCTTGTGGTCGGTATGGCACTTTCGAGAGGACGATTTCGATACCACCCGGTAAACGAAGAGGGTACGATACGTGCCCTCGATTGGATAGTATACAGTATATATATTCTAAATTCAATATCTAAGATTAGAAGGATCCAAGCCCATAACACCCCTTCCCCCCAATCTATGATACAAAAGCGAGGTATGATATATACAGCGATCAGCAAAGAGACCGTACCCCTTCCTAAATCAACGACTTTCGAACGCAATGGGCGACATAAAGCCGGATGAACAGCGCAACGACACAAAACCCCGCAACCTCACCGTAGGCCAGATAGGCAACCCGTAGCCATAGCGTCTTTGCCCAGTATTGATGCGCGTACGTATTCGTGCTCAAGATGATTGTCGAGTTCGCATTCTGCCCAACGATACCGGACATGCACCAGCAGTTCCGAAAAACTCCCGTTATCTGAAGAAGGGAGCCCCCGATTAGGACGAGGATGGCGTTGAGCAAGCTTATGATGTGATAAATTACTGTTACGACTTGATACGTTCGGACATATTCGGACTCTTCAAGGGTGTCTTTGACGACGCGGATTACTGCGTTGAGGAGTGCGATTGATGCGTAGATGATGTGGTTTATTGAACGGCATCCGAGACTTACTTTCGGGGTGGTGTAAGAAACTGGTCAGGGGGTAGTAGGTACATTAGACTCTTGATGGTAAGATTGCGGAGAGTGGGGGAAACGCACGGACAGCTGCGCATGAGCAGGAAAAGAGGATGAAGAACCAGGAGAGTAGCTGTGTGATAAGGTACATCGTCTGGCACAAGTTAGGCCGAGTTAGTGGGGTAGGCGGAATTATGTAGGGAGGTGTGACGAACCTTTGGATAGTGCCTTGAATACCAGTCCGGCCAGAATAGATGATAGCTCCAGATCCCCTCAGTCGGCCGTGCGATATCGACTCCATTCTTATGAAGCCATCGAACCCAGTTGCGGGTGTTTCGATATCTCCCGTGTAATGGCACTCCCTGGCACTCCAAATTTCCTGAGTAGAGGTCTCTCGGGTTGAGAAGCATCGGGGGGTGCGGCACCGGATATGGTGACAGGGACTTTACCGCGATGTCATAGGATTGATTCAGTGTTTGTGCTGCTTGGTTATCCCAGCCGACCTTTGATAATTCGGCGACGGTGTGATTCTCAATCACCCCACGTAAGATTATCTCCATGCCACTGCGGACTGCATCGAGGTTCGAGTGAGAAGCGAAGCAATTAGCGAAGACTGAAAGCAGTAGGATCCAATTGTACCATACGCCATAACTATTGGAGTTAGAACATGTAGCATCTCCCGGAAGAATTAGGAAAGGTGGGACTTACGCGAGGCTATGTCTACAATGTATGTTGGGTTAGTATGCATGCCTACACAATGAGCATTCTACCTGAAGGAAACTCACGAAGTACTATTATCACCAAGCTTCTGATGGGCATCATAGAAAACTGCGGCTGCAACGCCAATATATAGTGCGATAGGTAAAACAACAGAGGTATTAAATTTCTTTCTAGAGCTCCAAATAACTCTCCCCGCGCTCCGGGTGTACTCTCTCGCTCGGTTGGATCCAGCCATTAATTCAACCGCATTCCTCATCGGGATATGCCAAAAGTCTGCCTGCTCTGCTAGGATCACAATGAGAATGAGGTCCCGCTCTCTCCTCCCATTGAGCGGCTTATGCATGGATAAACAGAGCGTCCAGTCAGCAATCATCTGCGCTAGTGCCCCATTAAACGCGCTGGCCGGATCTCCCAATATCTGAATATATTCCGCCGTAGGAAACAACCAATTGGCAAAATACTTCCCCCATATTTTGTGCCGTTTTGTCCGTTGGAAGTATTGCTCGCTGTTCTTAAGATGTTCGGAAATAGGTATTAGGAACAGGAGAGCCGAGGCGGGAATGATCCATGCCGCCAACGGTGACAACCACTGATTGGTGTCGCTTGCTTGGAAGTTACCGCTTGCTTCGCAGACCTTATGGCACCAGGCGTAGGTGGTGACAATCTCCGGGGCCCATTTCTTGTTAGGATCGGTCTCGGAAGCGTTATAAGAGGAATGACAGGCGTCCCACTGAAGTGGTTTTAGCTTCTCCGATACAGGAACTCGGGTACAGCATTTTTGGAAATTAACGGCTGCTAGTATAGGCTTAACTATGAAGAAACACAAAACCCATAAAAGCGGTATGGTCGGCCACGGCGTCGATGGGCCCCGCATGTTAAGTATGGTATGCAGGGAATGCTATACCGAATCTTAGAAGTCACGATAGAAGTGTGAAGTGGTCGAAATGGGAAAAAAAAGATCATCTGGGGAATCAAACATATTTAAGTCTTCTCATCGGGTGTCTCGGTGCGAGCTCTGATCTGGTGTTAATTTATGTTGGTCGTAGCCTGCCTCGGGAAAATGGGAGGTTTAAAGCTCTCGTTGCTGGGGTTGATCCTGAGGCCAACTGTCACGTCCCAAACACCTGTGAAACCCAACCAACACCTCTCGACGGTGCGCCCGAGAATACCGTAACTTCGAATTTCGGGTAATAGGAGTAGCGAGAACTGATCCAGGGGCGTTCAAGCAAAGGAAATAGCACAGCCATTCAGTAGGATAAGGGTTGGAAGTTAAGTTGCAAGCAGAATCTGTAGGCTCTAGTTTGTTCCTGGGGAGGCTTGGGTTCTTGTTCTTGTATCCTCGCTTCTGCCGGCGCAAGTGGGAAGGGGGGGGAGTAAGACAATATCAGCACCTTATTCCATACGGTAGGTTGTCCGAGCGCCCCTGGACTGTCGCACGAGTGCTCGAGCAATGAGCAGTGCAACCTCCATATTCGTTGCTCAGGATCGACAATCCGCTTCCCCCGACGATCACATCCTCGAATATCATCCGGATCACATTCTGTGGTACCGGTACTGGGGTGCTTCCTTTTTCTCGGGAAAAGAAATGCCGACTGGGTTGAACTATTCGCCCTCCTCACTTTTTAGTTATTAAAGTGAAATTTGGTGTTTGTCGTCGCTCCGGGGCCTCCCAACCGATAGGAAAGCGCCACGCTGCTTGATTTTCTAGGTTTTGAAAAGTGTGGGCTGGGGAAATATCGTTCAACACTAAGATCGACACCTTCCCACAGTCAGAATAAATAAAAGGGAGAACTTCAAATGTTCACGGTAATTAACATCTTCGCTGGATACTGGTGATGGCACTAGCATGTTACCGGATAAGTGCTCACGCGGGCAGACTGAAGTGCCGGTAGGCACCTAACGCAGCAACCCTAATACAAAGTGTCCGGCTTCCCCCTCCACGGCGCGAGACCGTACAATAATATTATCTTCGCTTTAAAAACTCAGATAACGTATGGTATCCCATCTTACCCAAATGCTTATGCGCGGTAACAGTATCAGAGATTTCCCCTCGACTTGCTGGAGTAAGTCCTCCAAGGATCTGGCTAGCGGATTGTGGGACCCTACGGCAATCCTGCCTATGATACCTGGTGAAGATCTGATAACCTAGGAAAGATTGGGGTAGCCGAATGGACAAGGTTGGATCGATCACAGATATCGCCCCTGGCCTCTAATAGAGTTGTATCTCATCCAGAGCAGGGTCGCTTTGCATACCTCTTTGGTCTAAGCGATTCTCAAGTAGAAGTCTTCTATCGTCTATCAGATCGAGTATGCATCTTCAGAATTGGTGGGTAACTTACTCCCAGATGTACCAGATACAGCACAATACCCCCTACCAAAAGACAGTGGGAGCCCGCTCCCTGTAGGAACTGGTGTGAGAAGGGATAACATGATGTGTCTCCTAGCTACGGCGCCGCGGTTTGGGGAGAAATACGTGAATCGCGAGCCTTCCTCGGGGCTCATCTTCAGCCTACCATATAGCCCCGATGGCCGTGAGGATAGCAACTTAATGTCTCTACTGTTAAAGGCAAACTTAGAGACCAAGTATGTGAACGGTAGGCTCTGTCAGCCAATCAACCCAAACTAAGCTGATCCATCTAAAGTAGGGAGTTCTTGTCGAAATTCAGAGACGCCATAAAAGGCAGCTGTCATGTCAAGCCGTCAAACTCCTCGTGTCTATGATGGATGAATAAAAAGCCAACTCAGAATGACTTAAGCGCATCGTCGATTGTCTCTATCGTATTATTGTTACCAGAGCGCGAGCTCTGATCAATATTCGTGTTGTCTGAGACTTTGGGAAGCAAATTTGCTCGGGGGGTGTAGCTTTGGGCATCAAGAGTGGAGATGTTTTAGGCTGGGCATGTCCGTGATGTGACGTGGGCATCTCTGGTACTCGAGCACTGTACCGGTAGTGCGTATTCACTGTCTCGTAGGCGCAAGTATGGTTTCTTTAATTGCTGATATTTTACTGTATCGCGCGCAACAGTAGAGCAATTGGCTAAGCCGATTGAATGTGATTGACAGCCTGGCGTATTGGTTGCGTTCCTTCTTCTAGACGGAATTACCCGCGAACGCTGCCGCCAGACCACTGTAGCCACTTCAACAGAAGCATCTCGTTGAGTGGTAGGATGGCTCCGCGGGGAAGTTAGCTTGGTGGATCCTGGGGACTTGTGGCTTAGCCATGGAAGCGCTGTTGTGCAGTAGGTCACTACTCGAGCAGCTTCTCTCTCAGTTGAGGTTTATGAAAAAAGCACATAAGCCAAGGCTCGAGGCTGTTGGGGTGACGTGAAGGAAGGAATTTCCCACCCCGCCTGGGTTTAACGCACGGGGTATTTTTCTTTTTTTGATTGCATAATCATCTCGGAGGATAGAGCCTGGGCACAGCCCATTCTCCTCGCCTACCGACAGAATTGGCTTATAAAGAGCATATCATAAGATGTCACTTGGGAGAAGAGGCTTCGCCTTAGAGCTGTGAAAGAGCTTGATTAGATACCTGGTGGTAACCTGATCGTTCGTTCAAGCAGTAAACCTGGGGAAACTTTTGCTTGTACTTGTATAATTAGTTTCGAAAACATTTTGCCTCTCGGTAAGTTATACTCGCGTGTATATCTAAAATCGGAGATATAACCCTCGCCTTAGGTTAGAAGCACTCGAAAGCAGGGATTAAGGAAATATATGGCAAATATTCCGTGCTTATCTGAGGGCGGATACAAGGTACCCCCCCCCCGTTTTCGGGAGCCTTTTGCCTGGAATAAGACCGGCAGTTTTCCACCTTTAGGCACTCCCACAATAGCCCTAGCAAGGGCCTCAGCAATTATTAGACTCATTGTTCTCCAAGTCCTCCACCAGCGCCCCTGGCTTCGTTGTTTCTCCTAGGGATATAGAAAATAGAAGGTTTGAACGGTGGATCTCTTATACCCTTTCAAATAGAATCACAAGCCAACACCAGGGCAGCAGAGTGGCACACCGACTATAACTAGCAACCAGGAGCTAATACCCACCATCCATGTGCTCAACTGTCAGTGCTTCTAGCCTCGACGGTAATTTTCCTAGCGCTAACCTACACCCTAAACAGTGGCAGCGGATGGCGTCGGCTTCGAACAATTTTTTTACAGACTCGGCGCCTGTGTTGACTTTCTTCGAAGAGCGGGTTGCCAAATAGTCCATGTCCCTAGCCTTTGGCTTGGCTGGGGGATATGGTATTTGCCATGGCACCACCGGGTGTTATAACAACAATAATTTCAGTGCTGATAAGCAAGCTAAACTGGCTTAAGGCAGTTGTCGAAAGTGGCAGAGAAAGAAGGGCAGGCCCGAGCTGGAGCACATGTCCTCCGCTTCGCACTAGGTGTACGATCTTTGGAAGGGGGTAGACTATTGTTCGGAGAAGGGAAATTTGTTTACTGTGTGCGATGATCTGGTTCCTGCAGGGTGGGAGGTAGGCTTGCGAGCCTGCGTCAGTCGGTCTTCACTGCCTAGAATTAGTTTCGAATGTTTATCAGGATTTTCCCGCCATAACGGGGCTTGACCTAGCCGAGTGAGAGACAGTGATAAAGTTGGCGAGAATCAAAGTGGCTGGGAGGCGCGTTCAAAGGGCTTTTCACTCGTTTTTAGGTTTTCTCTTTCTGATTTGTGGTGAAATCAGGCATTCCGGGAGTCTACTAATACCAGAGCCAGTAGCCAGTGGGGTTCTAGGGATGGCAAAGAGGTCTCTCCCTGGAAATCCCGAAATATAGATTGGGTCATGGAGTTCGTAGGGTAGATAGAGGGCTGGAGCGATCGCTCCTGGTATTTGAAGAAAAATGCGGGTCGGTAGCTCGGATCGATATGAGGGAACCACGACAAATGAAAGAAGTTCTTGGTGCGTGGGCCTGGAGGAAGGAGGTATTGAACTATCGAAAGCTCTATCCTATGGCCAGGGCCCGATCTGAAGAGTAATTGGGTACTGGAACGTGGGAATGCATGATTTAATCGACGGCAGCTCTACAGTGACACCCCGCTATCACCTAGAATACGAAAGGGGGGGATTTCGAATTCGTGTGGTCTTAGCTGTGAGTAACTACGGCAGGGATTGTACCAACCCTTGAGAACGGACCCGACTAACTTCCTCCTTTGTGAAGAAAGTCTGCTATGGACTGGCGTACGAAATACTTTGATATCCTCAAGGATATAACTTATCGGGTTTCGTTTTGTAGGGTAGAATCTCGAACTATTGAACCGAGTGATACTGTATGTAGTCATGGGCTCCCTCCTCTGGAGAGAAGGTGGAGGGCATATGATAGCAGGAGAAGGGATTTTTCTACTTGATTTGGAGAGGAAAGCCGAGTGGCGTAGCACAATGTTCAATTGTTAAAATTCTACCGTATTGTGGGGCCTCTTGGGGACAGGCGCCTTTTCTTGGGTATTGGCAGTAGTGATATCTCGTGCTGCGGGGTCCCTGGGGTCGTGACTGATGTTTACTGGTATATTTCCGCTGATAGCGAATGCTTCAGACATAAGCCCCCAACATGCCAGGTTAGTAACATAGATTGGTTACAATGATAGATCAATAGTGGGATTGAAGAGTAAAATCCTCCCTATAGGAGAAAAGGAACAAACTAATCTCAAGAAGCCATTGAAAGCCGAAGGGGAAAAGAAATCTATATAGATTCCTATGCTTCCAAATAATTCTGGCTCATGCCCTCTCTCGACGGTGATCTTAGTGCTCCCTTTAACACAATCAATCCACAAAGCATTAAGGTATTTTACAGCAACAAACAATATGGCAAGGCTGCTAAGTTGCTCGTCTTGCGCCACGGGTCCATCCACGCATCTTACAGTACCCATCGTCGGAATACTGGGAGATCTCATATACTTGGCTAGCCCCGGCAGGCTTCTAATCTCCGGATTTAGAGGTAGAAGCTCCTGAGAAGATTGGTGACCTCCAGGAGCGGTACAACTTGGGAGCTATGGATAAGTTGGATCTAGTTAATTGGCATTCGAATTCTGTTAACTTGTGAAACTAAACTCGTCGTGGGCTAATAAGCTGTTTTTGGCTGACAATTTGATAGCTAACCGGGTATATACTGAGACTAGGTTGGTCGAGGATAGGTGGTGAGGGGGTGTTGGCGAAGTTGGTAACGCCACATCTGGTTAAAGTGTGAGCTTCATAGTTAAACTTTCCCGGGTAGGGAGTAGACTATCAATGTGGAGTCTTGGGGCGGTGCTGCCTTTGTCTCGAAAGGAGGTAAGGGAGGAAGGGCCGCTCCGTGCTTGCTTGTGGGAGGGGGGGAATTCGGTTGTGGGCAGAGCTGTGGACAGTGGGATTGGTCAAATTAGGATATAAATTGTTATGTTGAGTTATCGAAGAAAGCACTGAATTGGATCCTATCCAACTGGTAAGAGACCTGGGGATGCAGGAAATACCCTTTCGCTTGGATGGATTAGGTTAGGTGGAAATATTCGTGAGGTAGGGTACCGCGGGTTGATGCTTCTGCCGCCATACGTTAATTTGTTCGGATCTTGCCGACACTGCACTGCATAGTACGGTACGAAAGGGTATGAACTTAGGCTATGCAGAACCGGCACTTGTACATTGTTCAAATCTAATTAGATTCACATGGGGCACTGGATGTTGTATTCCTGTGGAACAGAGCCTCCAATTGGGGAAGGCGCGGTCCGTAGATAACTCAGATCACCGACCTGCTAGCAAGTACAGTCGCACCTCACTGTCCCGGATGACCAAAATCAAGGACAGGCCATCCGGGACAGCGAAACACCCGGGAGAGTGAAATGGTTGATGAAAAAAGCATTTAAAAAAACTGAAAAGCGAGTGATAACTGAGTAGCGAGGACTAGAAACTCATTGGATGGTAGATGCCCTCTTAGTAGGGCACTTAGTCGAGAGGGAGACTCTAACGTCCTGGCACATTTGTCTTCTATCCAAGTTGCCACGGTAATGTGTTTGATTGAGGTCGGGGGAACAGGTGGGAGAGCTCTAGACACCTGTGACACGGTATGGCAAAGTACAGTACACGTACAGTACTACTGTCGGTACACTGTGGAGCTGGTGCCGGTATTCGCAACCTGGATCCTCTGCATTCTATACGGTGCTAGGGTACTTACTACACCAGCGCTATAGACTTTCGAAAAAAATAAAAATACCTTCACAGATCTTCACCCCATAGACAGGCACGCAGCCCCTTCCAGAGCTTGAGGTATCTTAAATTTATTATGCAATGAACTTAAATCTACCCGCTGTGGTATTTATTTATTTTGAAAAACAGTTTTGAAATCTCTACCAACAAAGTGACTTAATCTGCAAAATTCCCAGTACCACCCAGTACCATGTGATCCTCCCTCATATCAAGACGAACCCTCTCTTATAATGGACATCTCCTGCTCTCTTTTGTATCCGCCGCCACCGCTGAGGTATGAAACTACCGTATTGCCCCACCCCTACCCACCCCAACCCTTAAAGCCAGCCCCAGACCTGTCTTATATGTAAACCAGCCTTATCATTGTACACAGCGAATATTTAGACATTCAGATGTAACACCAGCTAGCCAGCTTCCCCCCCGGACCGGGTCGGATTGAAGAGTGTGCCACAGGGTTATCTACAGTACCACTAGGTTATGACAGTAAGGATAGCTATTTTTAGCTAAGCTTTGGCAGGGAATGGGGCCGGGCTTAGCGGGGTATTAGATACCCCGGATGTTTGAGAAACAAATCGCAGGAAACTCACCGGTTTTCCCTGGCTCACGTCATCCCTCTAAAGCACAGATGATAACCTTAACCATGCGGTGACAGGGTGCGTATCCCTGACCACCCCGGCTTGCCCGGTCGTGGACTAGTTCTGTGATGTGACAGCTGCCCTATTGGAGTTACCGCTCCCCATAGGGGGCGGTCTTTATCAAAATGCATGAGAATTCACTGCCTTTACCATCGCAGGGAGTTACAGGGGATAGGTTACTGATATCGTAGGCACTGGGGAACAGCGGGGAGTGCCGGGGAAGTAGGTAACCAGCCGGCCAGCCCAAGATAGCAGGGGTGAAGCACTTTCACCGATTGCTAGTGGGAGTGTTTCACGTAATATTTCAACCCTCCATCTGCTGTGTTATTATTATTATTTTTATTACTACTACTATTATTATTGTTTAACGCTCTCTTTTGGAGGTTATTCTTGATACGATGGTCTGGATGGTCATTGGGTGCGGTATTTCACCCACCTGAGCTTGGTCGTATTGGAAATTCTTAACCTGCTAAGCATTAGTACAATGTCACTAGGCAGGTTGCTCATGCGTGCTCCTGCTTTTAGGGCCTTTTTTCCACATGGTATGGTGCATGAATTGTTGATTGCACGTAACTATACTCTGTTGCCCCGAGCCTCGATAATACGGATAGCTTGTTAACCACTAGAGATTCTGTGGCAGCTTCGGCCACTCATATAAAAGCACTCGTTGAAACAAAAAACAAGGATCTTCAGAATTGTGTGGTATCCGAATGCACCTTGCCCCCCTCTCGTGAAATTTTGCTCTGCTGAATTGAATGCTTGCGGTAATCTTAGAAGGGCTTCCCGGAGAGGGGAAACATATGGTGTCAGTTTCCCCACGTTTTTCGTCCTGCAGTTAGCGTGGGGGCTACTCTCTCGTTTGATGCAATAGGTTTTCCGGCAGGGACTCCTTCTGTGTTCACGGACATTGGAGTTGTCTAAAGTGCAGGCTGGAAAAAGTGAGGAAAATTAGGGGAAACTCACCCGGGGCGGTTAAACTTAGACCTATTTCTCCTTCTTAGCAAGGAGGAAAAACTGTTCACAAGCAGCAGTCGTCATGATTAGTGCCCTTCCGCCCTTCCATGAGCCGACCTCACCAGATGAAATCCTTGGATTTTGGAACAAATGGACTTGATTGTAATATCTCATCTGTACGAATCTGCGAAAACACTTCTATCATCGAACTTTCTTACTTTTGTAAGTATGGGTACCATGCTCCAGGAGTCCTCCGATACCTTGGCCAAACACCCATCTACCCCCTCTGACCACCCCCCCCCCCAATACACAACACAATCTAGCATTCACGGGACCAGCTTAACTTCCTACCATACAGCACATAGAATATAGAGACTCCTCCCACAATCTCTTACCATACCGTTCCAATCCTTTCCCCACTGAACATTTTATTGACTAAGAAAACCTCCTTCCTAAAAAGTCCTAACACACGACCGGTAACTTTACTCCACACTCGTGCATCCCTCCTGTCTTAACTCCCGTCACGTCACCACAGCACGACATAGGGCCGCGGCCCGGCCCGTAGCCCGCGTGGTATGGCGTGCTCCCAAAGTACTTTGCCGAGGTGGGGGCGGCCCTACTTGTAATTGAACGACGTTTGTGAACACGGCTGCTATTACTAGGGGCAAAAAGCTGAACTCCCTGGGTAGGAAACGGCAGTCGTGTCTACAAACGCCCTCGAATTGCTGGTTAATACCGGTACCGTATCCGTGTTCATTGTTTCAGTTTTTGGTTATACTGGCACGCAGGAGTAGACAACAGGCACCCTACTTGCTAAACTCGGTGGTATTTTTTTTCCCCTTTGGATATATTTAACACGTGCACCAGTACCCATCAGGATACAGTACTGGATGGGGACATTTAGTGAATCCATTACTTGTGCGAGGCCGCTAGTTCCACAATATCTTGCCCATCTTTTTCTGGGGCCTGGCTCAATGCAAGTAAACTCTATTATCCTAGCAGGTAAACTTTCGGCCCCCACCCCCACCCCGGCCCTCCAATCGCCAGCCCCTCACCTTGAACAACCATCGCAACACATCCTCCAATAGTCTCTGCTCAACAACTCATCACTGTACGATGCTCCAGTCGAATAAAAACAGTACTGGGCGGGGTAAACCACAGGGCACACTGGCCAGTAATTCATGTCTCAGGCCTCGATTAGCCCACCGCATTATTTACAAAGAGGTATTACGTACGAGTAGTGTGCAGTACGGTACTTGCACAGCACAGTGTTACTAGCGTACTTGTACCGTACTACCGGTAGCCCAGGAAGTGAGTCAGAAGTAGAATGGAATCGCTTTCTGTAGAGCACTCGTACCCCAACTTTCACCCAAAACTTTCTTCTGGAAAAAAACAAAAAAAATAACAACGACTAAAACCTCTGAGGGCAAAATTAAAATATGATATTAATTTGCTATCAGGAATATCCACCACGCCCCTGTGGCTTCTCTGTGGTTGGCTTCGGTTGAGGTTACCACCACTCTTTTGTGTGTTTTGATTGATTCACTGCCCCACTTACCGGCAGACAATGGTCTCGATTTTTGTACTACCGGAATACACGGTCGACTGCACTTGCACGCCGCTCTAACTAAAAACGCGGCGACACGGTACCATGGTTAGTCCAAGAGAGTACTGTCAGCCACTTGCAAAAACAAGGGGGCTTTTTTTCTTTTCTTCGGAGAGTTGGTATTCTACGGTATCACCCCGGTGCTAAGGAAAATATTGGGAGTTGTGTTTAAGCGACCTAAGGACATAATCTGGTGTGCCACTTTTGTCATCAAAATATCCAAGAGTTTTGGTCTAGAGGGTTTTTCTCATATAAATGAGATGGAAAGCGGTACTAGGGAGGAGGTAAACTCTCGCTCGGGCAGTGCAGTAAGCTGGTAATCAAGGAGTGAAGAACGGGTTTTTCCTCTCTTATTCTTTAGGAGGAGGGGGTGCATTTACGAGTAGAAACCTGATCTCTCTGGTGCTAGAATATTGATTTTGAGTACATGATAGGACACTGGTGATGGCAATCAAGGAACTCCATCGGGAGTATTTCAAGGGAAACCCAGGTTCTCCGGCCTCAGAGGGAGGCAGGGAGAAAGGGAGCATTGTGGCCTACTCGGTTTGTTTCAGTCTGGTATTGCTATTTTGTTTGGGGTTGTTACAAAGCTTTGTTGGGTACTCAGCAGTGCATTGATGGAGAGCCATTCGTGGGCAATGCGCAAGCCCATGAGGACCCCGCTGAACAGGGAGCTCGTATCTGAGTTGAGCAACATTCAGTTAGAAAGGGTGCGAGTTTAATTCACCTGGTGGGTGAGTAGAACTCCTGATGTTGAGTAATTTATTAATAATGGGTGCATGTCTTGCCATTATTTGAGACGAACTGGAGTTTACATTTTCAACTATAGTGCTTTGGTGATGGAACATGAATGATCTGGGAATAGATATGAAAGATAACCGATGACGCCTATGCCCTAGAAGCCCGGGTGCCGATTGCATGTGATTTCGAAAGGTGGGACCTATTCTTCGACCGGCGTCCCGACCTCAGAGGTGCCAGGGATCTCATCTAGAGGAATAAAGCATATGTTAGTTCCGATTGTTCGGCGATTACACCTCTGCACCGAGGAGACTGATACTATGTTCTTAGTGGCCTTGACTTACCCTGCTGCTCGTTTGGTTCATTCTGACCATTCCCGGCCCCTGCCACGGGATTCCTTCTCGCCGGCTCTCGGAATCTCCCCTTGTGCCTATTGAAAAAGGCCCATCTTGCGAACCAGGTGCCTTCGCATTTGTCAAAGATCTCGGGGAGCTCCACGACCAGGGCTTCAGTCGCCGCATCGAGGAGGTCTGGAGGAAGCCTAGAGAATTGATCCTCTTGGCCTCTCAGGTATCTGTCCCAGACAGCCCTAATTTCTAGTTAAGAGCCACACCACCAGTTGGTTAGTTCTGACACCGGGGATTTTCACTTTATCCTCCTTCGGACTCACTTCTGTCAATCTCATTTTTATGCTTCCGACTAACCCCCAAGAGGTCCCAGACCGTTTGGGCCGGTATATCGTAAATCTTCGTCGTGGGTGCTGCGATTTTAGAAGATGAGTCGGCCATTTTGGGTGGGGAAAAAGTGGAGTTGTAGAGAAACCGAAGCTAGGCGATGGGTTATAGTCTACGAAATGCCACGTGCCCCCATGCACACTAGCACAGCCGGGTATTTGTCCCCGCAGTTACCTGACTGCCATACTGGAGTATGATACATCCTACTGTTGTGTGACAGGTGGCTTCGGGTGGACCGAAACCTGTTTCGGAGGCAACGGATGATGGGAAGGGATTTGAATCAACCACGGTGGGTGATGGGGAGCTTATGAGCCTGTTTATCTCAACCTTATGAGACCAAATCTTTTCATCTCTTCTATGTCCTCGAAATGGTTGACTATTTAGCTATGTTAGGCTGACTTCTCGTGCGAGTGATAGAAGATGAAACAAAGCGGGGTTCATCTGGCGGAGCGCGGAGATGGGCCAGCGAACCTGATTTTGACCGTGCGAGACCACGATTCTATGGGGTATCGGGAGGCTTCCTCAATCTTGCGGATGAGAGGGAAGCTAGATGGCTAGCTCCACGGGGAATCTCTGCGAGACCGGTAAGTGTGTCGGGTGTTTGCTTGTGTCGATTTCCCATTCAATCTAGCAGCTCGCAACATCCTTTCTCTTTGGCAATGTACACCAAAGGAAGTGCTGATACCTGCTGGGGCTTGGGTCCCCTTGAATTACAGTGCCTAAGCTAACTTTTCATAAGGTAGTGTTGAAGCACACAACAGCTCCGGCGGAGAACATTATTCCTTAGTATTTCACCGGAAACTACTCGCACTATCCACAAGCTAACAGTTAGGGAGAATTTCCCTTGCTCGCCTACTACGGTTAGATGGGGTAGTTAGATCGAACACCAAGTCCAAACGGCTTTGCTTGCGCTGAGCGACTAGGAGCCTCTACCTTCCCTCGGTGCCACGGGACCTACCCGGGAGGAGCGAAATACCCGGGGGGAGCGAGATACCCCGTATGAGGCTAGGGTAGTCAGTGAGGAACTGAAAGTCTAGGATTTCCGTTTAATGTTTCTTTTTGTGCTGAAAAGGGATTTGCGGGGCGGACGAGAGCTAGCGCCACCGGTGCAAAATACTGAGGTAACAAACCCGGAAGCGATGTTTTTTTACTGATAAGAGGGAGTAGGCTACTTAAACCGCTGAACGCTGAACCTCTCCGGGGGAGCACTGGGCATGCTCAGGCGCATCTAAGGCTCTTGTTCATGTGGTTGTCCTTGTTCGAGATCACCTTCTCAATACTCGGGACGTAACGAATTTAGGCTATTAGCAGCGCGTTATATTGTTTAAGTTCGGTTAGAAGGTATTAGCGTTGAAGGCTTTCAAAACCCTCTCTAGATTTCTAATTTACGGTGGTGCACTACCTCTCGATTGCAGAGCTGAATAGTGGTAGAAGCCTGGATCGATCAGCATGTGGTGTTTTCGGCACAGGCTCCGTGGGTGGAATATATATAGCCGTGGAAATGTCAAACCTTTAGGTGAAGGTGACGGGATGGTTTTAGATTTGATTTCTATATAAGAGTGGGGTTTTCTAGTGATCTGGAACCGTGTCCATGGTTCATGTGGTCTCACTCGCCGCTACTCCTTCTTCATGAGTTGGAATCCTTTTCCGGCAGTTCTCGGTATCCCATTTAATGATTGATGGGTTTGGGGATATGGCTCTCATCCTAGAAGAGTACCGCTTAGATTCCCGGTCACCTTGGGTGTATTTTGTCTCCTGACATTGTGGTGTTCGGGGGCCATTGATGAATTCTACTTTATTATTTATCACCTCTGTTTCTATGTGTTTTGATCCCTTCCGTGATCAATTGACCAGCTGTCATTGCCCGATAATCCTACAACAGTAGGCAGGTATTTCCGGTCCTGCATCCTAACCGTTTAATTTAGGGAGGGCACGAGTTTCCGCTTGCGAAGACCCTCCATAGAGGAATGAGTATAATGGTTCCCTCTTCTCTACCTTGCCCCACAATTCCCATAGATACTCTAATTTCCCCCCATCTCTATACTCATCCCCTCCACTTTATTAGGGTGATGGTTCTCGTACCCTATAGTCAGCCCTCCCTACTTAGTGGATGTTTTCTTCTAAGCATTGGGATGAAAGATGGGGAACAAAGTGGGCTTCTACGATGGGGATATTTAATCTATTAGAATGCGGGGGCCCCCAGGGAGGCCAAGGAAGCCTACCGGGCTTTGAAGGCTAACGGGTGAGGCCTGCCGGACTTGCCTCTGTCATTACTCGGATTATAACGATTGATGTTTAGCAGCAGATTATTTCTCGTGATATTGGGGCCCGTTGGGAAACGCCACTGGATATGATCATATAAGCAGACACCGCATGATTTCGGATTCAGCAGCACAAGATACCACACACCCGCACAGCCTAAAAATAAATGAGGTAATATAGGGAAAGTTGGATTTCAGCAACTCTAAGTTCCCCGGCCCATGCATAACCGGCTGCTCGCTCCGGCAACCTTGCTACATTACGAGCGCCACAAATAATCTCTCACCTTGTGTAGCCTGTAGTCCTTGCCGAAACCCGTTGTCCCCCGGGGCTCGTGGGATCAGACAGACTGCAAAAAGTAGTCCTCTCCTGTCCGGCCTTCTCAACAGTTTCTTAACGGGCCGCCGGGGTCCGGGATCCGGGATCCCGAGACTATTGAGAACACGGTCTAAAAGTTTTTGGGTGAGAGCGATAGCTCCCTTGATCCCCTAATTCTTAAGGATCGTTTAAAACTGCAAACTCTGTATTTCGTCTCTCACAACTGATGGAAAGAGCGGCCAAAAAGCAAATGGGAAAACCACGAGTCGTGGTCTCAGTTTTTCTGTCCAATGCTCGGATACACTCTCTAGAAATGTTATTGGCAAGGCTGACTGCTACGCGATCTTTCAAGTAAACTTTAGATGAACACAGAAGTCGGCTCATCGGCGATTTCTGTATGAAACAACGGGGGGGTGGTGGGGCTCGCTTCGGCGTGGGAGTACTAAACTGGGCAGTAACATCTAGTTAAAATCCACCATCGGATTATGCAGTGGAAATCCCTTATCCTAGACTATAGTAAGCTTAGCGGTGTAAGTTAATAAAATAATGAACGTCGGTTAATTAGATCCAGCAAGCCCATCGTACCCAAGCTATACCCTGTCTGGAAAATGCTATTCCTCTTTGGGGTGCCCTGTCGCTGATCGCTTAGATACGAGGATGAAATGAATCATTTGTGCGACACCACTGGACGGTTATCAGCGCGGGGTAACTGATTCGATAGCGGGTCCTACCAGGTAAGACACAGATCATCCGACAATAAAAACTCGGCAAATCCAACGCCTCTGCTTTAAACCCCTCTTATCTGGTGAAAAAAACTTTCACAATCCTCGAGCAATCATTACTACCCTACTTGTGCCACCGTAACGGCGCTAGAGTCCCTTTCTAAGGTGTGATACACATCCATTTTTTTTCATTTTTGCACGGACCCACGCTCTTTACTGCCGATTATTGGTTAGAGGCAGCGCTGAGACTACAGGTACAAGTACTTTCGTTAGAAAAATAGATGTGAGTGTCAAGATGGCTGTTCTTGTTGGCTTTATGGTAGATTGGAGAGGGGAGTTTTCAGCGAGAACCTAGAATATATGGCGAAACGGTAGTGACGGTTCTATGATAAATTAATACCTTGTTTATACTGCATTATGTGAGTTACTAAAGCATCCTTGGGTTGGAAACCGTGCACAAGGGAAACGTAAACTGAATGAAACTATCTGGCTGAGGTAGGGAAGATGGTCGTTGTTGCTGTTTGCGCCCCCCCTTCTCACTCCAAGAAATTTACCAAAGCAGGGGAAATCCAAATCCCATACCACACCGGCCACAGGAACTTCTGCTTCTCCCCAAATGACTATCGAGAATCAAAAAAAGGAAGTATAGAGTGTGTTCTCCGAATCCCCGCACCACAAAAGAAACATAAAGCTAAGACTTCCGTTCCACGGAAATTTCCATCCACAACACGACCATCCCTGAGCATCTCTTGCTACAAACGCTCTACTCGTACTCGAGTGCTCATAGTGGCCTAGCACTCTTCTATCGTCGCGTACGCTCGTTTAGCAAGGGCTTTCCACCAACCGAATGCCAAAAAAGAAACTTATTGGGTAACGTGTGACGGTCCGGAGAATCCCGTTATGGGCGAGCCTGGACGGTCCGTTGCTTTACCGCCGGCACGGCACGAAATCCCCGAGGACAAAACTGGTCATGGCAACATCCCAAATCGAAAAACTAGTATGATCTCTATTGCGCTAGGGTGGCCCCCGACTGGAGTTTCTGGGGCCCCACAAGAGATATCGGTGGACCATGAGTGAGGCCGTCTAAAAAGTGAAGATACTCGAGTACACCAAACCGGGGGGGGGGGCGGGCTTCCTGAAGGAGCTAATACGCACCTGGTGGTTTTTTCACTACCCTGTCTAGACCTCTTACGAGTAGATGCACTTTATGAATCTAAGAAGAGAGCTGCCTACTCTAGTAGGATTTGTTCTCTTTTAGGATTGTGCATGCTTTGCTGAAAATGAATCTACTGCCCATTTCGAGAAAACATGTGCTTGAAAACGGCACACTAGCATCTTAGGCCATTGTTATGCGACATGGGGGTGACGATTTTCAAAACTACTTGCCCGTGATATAAGAGAATAGCTTGAACCTGGACGAAATGGATTGTGGCACAGTACTTTAGACCTAGCTGTCGTGAAGAAAACCTCTGGGGTATCCTAGGGACTAGGTAGAAAAGCTTGACTATTAGTCCTGAGCGAATTCACCGGAGCTAGTGCTCAGATTCCTGTTTACCATATTACTAATTGGAGGGATGTTGGGGGGAAACCAGTTCTCGGATGGACCTGCTTGGCGGTGGGATTTAGCTTAGGGGATGCATAAAGGCAACTTTGGGCAAAGAATTGCAGATTAATCTAGTCACAGGCGGAGCTTGAGAATGGTTTTCTAGATGGATGCTTTTATATAGTCATGACTTATCTCCTTCTTTGCCGAGTAGAGCTGGTCTACAGGCGTTCATGCGTAGATTGTTACCTTGAAATTTACCCTAGCCCTAGTCAGTAATCGAGTGATGGGAGGTGATTATTTGAGAGCATTCCAATGGCGCAGCTAATATCGCGGCACCCTCAAATTCGCTTCCTCCTCAGATTGGGTTTCTCGGCTACGCGGGGCAGGTATCAACCATACCAGCCTGTACGGAACAAGCGATACCGGTAATCTGCCGTGAAGGTGCCGTGTTTAGTCAGACTCTTACTACCAACCTGCGTAGCCCAGAAACCGAACTTGAGGGAGAAACGAATTTGAGGGTGACGTCACACTATCGTGCCCCTTATCAGATCCAGATGACCGCTTTGTCTGCTCGAGTATTGGCCGCGCATAGATACGCCCGCTTGAATTATTTTGCACTTTTGAACCTACCTCTTTACACGACCTTCCACTACGAGAGGCTCCCACAACCGAGATTATCTATTCGCACCTATATAAATATGATACATCCACCGGGATCATTTCGTGGCTTCAAACTTACAACATCCTGGACGAGAAGCTGCCAATATTACCTCTCCAAGCCTATATAAATACACCGACCAGAATTATTTCACAGCTTTCACCTTACCTTTTGCGCTAACGTCGAAGGCGGGTGGCTCCCGACAACCGACCTAAGATAACTGTCCGGCCTACGGGATTCATCTGTTACGCAGCCGTGGCCGTCAAAAATTATCAAGTCGTTCGAAATTGCTAAGTCCGGGGGCGCGAAAGGTGAATCATGATTCTATGGAACTTACAACGTGTTCTTAAATTGCTTATTTCCATTCGAATAGGATTTCATTGTAGCGCAGCAGTATAAAGAGTCTGCACCAGTCTCGGTCTGTCGATTTCACCACAATCTTCATTGTTAGTCACGATGAACACCCTGTTTTTTTTATGGAAATCAAGCCTTCGGGCTATATCCAGTGCTGCCAAGCGTCCAGTCCGTCTGTCCTTTGATTAGGACGGGACGGACGCCCCTCCTGTAGTCCGTCCGAACCTCTGCCCGGGACGGACCGCAGGGCCGTATAGGTGTCTCACTCACAGGTGCCCTGCAGATGACGGGCCGCCCCTAGGGATGACTGCCGGGCCCCACAAATGACTGCAGGGCCCCGCAGGCGATGCCCGAGCCCCACCGTAAGACCTCATTTGGGCTAAGACTGCAGGGCCCAGCCGTCAACCCCTAGGACGACTGTCTTTACGAAAGACGGACGCCGTGCCCGGCGTCCTTACCTACCTTGCTTGGGAGGCTTGGGACTACAAACCCGCCAGTGTCACACTGGCCATATCCAGCAAATCTTCACCCGCAAAGACGCAGACAAGCAACGGCGTGACAGAATAGAAGTAATTTTTGATATCGTTAAAATCGACACGCTTTATGGGGTTAGCGCTCTTGGAACTAGACTTTGTGTGTATGCAGTGTTCCCAGCCGTCCAGTCCGTCCATCTTCGGGGGAGGACGGGACGGACTACGACTCTTAGTCCATCTTTTTTGGGGTGCTAGGATGGACTACGCCCGGAGGGTGAGTACCGGACGGACCGTAGGGGATTATACTACTAACGCTTGGATCTCCAGCACTAGCCAAGCGGAAATCATACACCTCTATATGAATCATTCAGGCATCATGAGACATCACTCATGTCATCCCCGGCAGTCCCCCACAGTCCTCTACGGTCCCCCAGCACCCCGCCGTCCCCGGATGTTCCTCACCATTCCCGACCGTCCTCATCTGTCTCCAGCCGCTCCCAGCCGTCCACCTCCCCTGCCCTAAACTAACATGTCTCACCCTGTAGGGCACGCCGTCCGACCTAAAGACGGCCGTCCTGCACTTTGACCGCCCCGGACGGACTACCGACAGCCGCACCGTCCCGTACAGGGCTCCTGACAGCCCCCCGGGATGGCTGGGAACACTGTGTGTGTACAATTCAGAGGGAGTGGGGGTGTTGAGCCCGAAGAAATTGTCGAGAATCTAGTTCGGGTTACGAACACTTCTTCTGTCGGGCGTTGGACTATCGACTCCCTAGATCCAGTGGGGGAGAAACGAATGCGCGAAATCGTGGCCTACATAAATGAAATGTGCCCCGAGCTAGCAAAGGTTGGTTGGCTAAATTGCTCAAAATTTGAAAGAGTTTTACTAATATTATGAGAAGGTTCCCGAGCCTGCACCAGACTATCAAGTGAGTTTATAATTACTAGTTTTTGCTTGTTGGGGCAAGCTTGTGAGCATCCGTTCAACAGCGTGCTAGTGGTGTCTAGTTTGCTAGGTACTAGGGAATGGAGCTCGAGGTTTACTCGGGAATATCATACCTCTGTTATTGTTGGAAATTGTCGTTGCTATGGTGTCTCATACTCACTGTTGCCACGGTCACGAAAGTGATGCCTCGTGACCGCTTGCGCCACCTCTCCCCTCTTACCTCCGTCCCACTCCCTTTTTCTCTCGCTTCTCTTCTCTTTCTTCAATCTTCAACTCCGTTTAGCTAGCAATACAACTTGTTTGGCTACTTGAGGACCGATCACCACTTGAACTCGTGATATCACTTGCTTCCGCTGGCCTTCTTCAAATACCTTCCAACAGTTATTTTTTGTCGGTAGGAGAAGATATTTTGCTATTGAATTGGGGGACCACCTTCTAGAGGAGGTATGGCCTGTATGTAGCAAATAGAATCGATTAGTTACCGGTATTTGAGTTAAAGTTATTTCGAGTTTTGGCGAATGGTAGTTAATAGGAGCGGGATTCGTTTGAGTGGGATTTAGCATGGTGGGCATCCCCCAAACAAAGCGCAGCGGAGAAGGGTGAGCACGTCACGGCACTCGAATACTGAAATCTGCCACCATTTGGATTACTGCTATTTTAGTTTTCTGAAAGGTTGCGAAAGTGGACTACAGCTTACCCTGGCTTTTGTACCCTTCCATAGGTTACTTGAGTAAACTAGAGACTAAGAGCCCGTCTGCCTAACCGTCTAGTTCTGACATATTGGTGTCAGAGCTGACCTGTAGCATCTCAAACAGCATTACATTTCGAGAGAGGTGGTAAAACTGTTTACCTAATTTTCCACTATCCTATATTCCGGGTGCTGGACGGTCAAAACTGTGCATGCGAAAAACCATCTATTAATATCAACATCACGAGAATGCACCCAACCTGTCATGCCTGCAATCGCAAGAATATCCTACCAACCAGCTTTTTTTGCTTTGTACAAGTGGTGATTACCTTTCTCATAGTCTACGGTAGTGCGAGCTCCAAGGCACAATTCCTGACTGCATGGGGGAGATTGGGTATACGCGAGTTCTTGAATAGTCATCATATAATATTTTTTAGAATAAATGCCCATGTCCTGCTTGGCATTCCGGTGTCTACTTCACTGGATTGAGCTGAAATCACTGCTTTAGCCATCAGCGCAATACTTCTGAGTATTGAGGAGATGTTGAGAATTTTTCTTCGGATTGTTGGCTAGTCTAATATCTCTACCCATTATTTAGTATGATATAATGAAAGGTATTGAATATCGCAGAGCGCTGTTGAGAGTTGGAAGCTAAGTTACATGGTTGCACACCTCACGTTAGGTAATCAAAATATTCACCCGAAGCCATACTAGACTGTATATTACATAAACACCTACATTAGCCATCCATTCTCTATACTATCTTGACAGCTGGCACGGCCTCAGCGTTTTTTATATATACAGTATATATATTTTATCTTCATGTATTCGTTGTTAAGATATGTACAAGAAACCGCGTGCAGCGCTAGCTATGGTGGAAACAAAACCTCTGCACGGTCTCAAGGTGCTAGACGGCCGTCTATAGGTAAACGGACCCTTAATCCTACCACACACAACCAGCGCAGTGCTTCAATCACTCGAATCAATATCGCAACTAAAATGAAAGGTCCTATTATGCTATCCACTGGTCTTAGAGAGAGGGAGAGGCCCAAGTACAGCATTTACCTAGTTTTATTCTCTGCCACCAGTACGTTGAAATAAAGTAGGCTGAAGCAAAACAAAATAAGTCTGGTTTCGGCCATAAGTTAAAGGGTTATGTGAAGGCATTTTATTGCGAATTTGAGGCAGATTACAAATAAACTCTTACCTCAGCGTACTCGCAGCAGGCGAAAAAGCAAACGAAAAAACAGGTAATGTAGTACTCGTGTATAGGCCCTAGTACTGATAGTTATTATAGTTGTAGTTGCCATCGTAGTTGCCATTGTTCTCATGATGGTTGAAATTTGCGGAGGATCGTGAGGACCCATTCTCGCCGCGAGTGATTTTGAATACCCTTACTGTGTTTACTGTGTTGAGCTGAGGCACCAAACAAGGCTCGCCACGGTGCTTACGGTCAGGGAATTATGGTATCAGTATGACCCCGTCGATACATGGAGACAACCAGTATTAGGAGCGCATGTTAGGCAACCAAATTGAAGATCACAAGGTAATATTCCGCCAAGAGATTAGGGCAGCTGTCACCCTACTCACGCTGTACAAGCAGCGATTCTAATTGGTCTGAATGACTGTAATCGCGCCAAGTCTGCCAAGAATTCCTAACCTGGAATGCGGATTCATTGTCAGATGGCTCTGACTATGCTACGAGACACTCAGAACCACCCGTATTTAAACCACCTAGTTGAACCATGTCGCTCTCATTTTCTGTCTACTTTATTCTTGTTCGTTATATCAGGCCAAACAATCCAATAGAGCGGATTCGACGGGTGTTACGCAGAAGATCCGCTATAACTGGGATACCGGACTCCCCCGACTACCGAACTAACTGACGATATATATATCCTGCAGAACCTACTAAAATGCCTTTCTCCGTTCTAAAAACAACGTTAAAAATGACCTGGCGCCTCTCCCTCCTGAACGACCTCCGCTTAAGACTCGGCCTGGGCGTGGCATCTCCAACCCCTGTTAGGCAGGGCCAGGAAGTATGGCTCTTCGACAACACTGCATTTCCCACACCGCACCAACCCGGGAAATGGAGCGCCGAGTTCGTAGCCGCCTACTTTGATGAGGACTCCGGGTCCGACGTAGCTAAGGTGGTCGCCGAAATAGCGGACTTGTTGGAATTAGCCGGGAATGAGGAGGAGAAGCGCAGGATCACTGAGCGGGTTGAGCCGTTTCTGAACATGATCCTCGCGAGAAAGTATGTTGAAGTTATGTTTGGCGGAGAGGCCGGGGAAGAGGGGGTGAAGGGCGGGGCGGGACTTTTGTCGTTGGGACCGGCGGCAAAATATGGGATTAGTGTTAATGAACATGTCTTGCCGGGGGAAGGGTATGTCGACGATCAAGTTGTTGAGAGTTCTGCGGTGTTGGAAGAGGGGAAGGCGACTATGAGAACGGCGTTCGCAGAGGAGGTAGGATGGGGAGTTATCTCCGGTTAGTATTTTCCCTCACCGTCCTCCTCCACATGAATGCGATGATTGATATAAAGGTGTAAAAAAAAACAGATATAGACGACACCATCAAAATCTCCGAAGTTCGCAACCGTATATCCCTCCTAAAACATACCTTCATCGACACACCTACACCCGTTCCCGACATGCCAGAGCTGTACCAAACCCTCCAATCGCACCTCAACAAGCCTGTCTGGTTCTACCTCTCTGCAAGCCCTTACAACCTCTACCCGTTCCTGCAAACCTTTACATCCGCCCACTACCCCCGCGGGCAATTAATGCTCCGAGAAATGTCCTGGATGGAGCTGCAGTCGTTTATAGTTTCCTTGACCGTTGGCACCCAGGGGTATAAAGAGGAAAGGATGAGGAGGGTTTTCACCTGGCTGCCGAAGAGGAAGTGGGTGCTTATTGGGGATAGTACGCAGACGGACCCGGAGGCTTATTCTACGCTGTATAAGGAGTTCCCAGAGAGGGTGGGGAGAATTTGGATTAGGCTTGTGAAGGGGGTTGACGAAGAAAAGGAGAGGGAGTTGAATTCGGAGGAGAGATTTGAGAAGGCGTTTAGGGGGGTGCCGGCCCATGTGTGGAGGACCTTTGAGCAACCGGGGGAGTTGGAGGAGAGTGTTCTAGAATTAGAGTGAATCCCCTGATGCAACCGTGTCTTGCTGGGCGCATTGGAGTAGTGGGGTGACTTATTTGATGTATGGATTATTGGGGGGTTTTCGTTGGATATTTGCTCTTGCTTATGGCTTCCGGGTACGGGGGGGGGGGTAGTCATTAGAAATTTTTGCTTGTTTGCTATATCGACTATGAGATTTCTGTCCGCTCACACGGGTGATCGCGGTGAAGGAAAGATTACCGGCACCATGTTACGTGTAGCTGCTGAGCAACTTCTCTTGAGAAAAAAAAGAAGGGTCTGGGAAGAGAATAAAACTACCCAATGGCTTGTGATGCCCCTAAGCCCTACGCTTTTACTTTCGTTGGGAATATTTCTCCTGGGATTATATGTTCAGCGACTTGTATCCATTGCAGATATTCAAATGCCCACAGCGTGTAAAAGGTTTCTAGTATCCCACCCTGCTACAGCTTAGAGGATGTGTTACAGCTCTCACTAGCTCAGCATTCAGTATAGACACTCACCCGGAGGACTCCCGGGATATGGGGGTTTTATAGCGGGTATCGGGGACAGTATTTTCAGGCTCTCCTCCGTGCCTTCCCACCTCTTCTCCCTACTAGGAGTTTTATCAACGCTCCATATACCAGACCTGCTATGTGAAGTGTCCCCCCCAAGATTCTGCTTGCATTAACACTACCCATCACGCTCCGGTAGAGCATTTTAATTACCTCCGGTACAGTATCCCACACATATCCCGACCAACGGTCGGGAAGTAGTGACAGAAATATCCCAGGTACACATTCAAATGGATTGGTTGATAATCGTTCCTTCTCGTTAAAAATTTGGTTATCTCCATAGCCCTAGCATTTTACCCTGCTGGGAAGATTTCGGTGGGTTGGGCCTTGCCTAGGCTGTGATTGTTCGGAGGTTTCTTACAGACTACTTATGCAAGAAGTTTCTCATATGGACTCTAAAATAAGGTGATCGGCGATGGTATAATAATCCTAGTAGTAGAGCGCTGTAGTTTTTAAAGTATTGATGGACGCAGTTATGGGAAAGCGAACATATGGAGAGCACAGATGTATCGGTTGATGTGGGAACAGTAGGGCCTGAGCGGATGTGCAGGGCTATACATGCAGAGGTTTCTCTTATTGAATAGCCGTTAGGTAGAAATATTCATAGAAGATGCACACTCCGGCATCTCCGACCGTCTATACCTCCGAGTTGTTCTTTCACCTCCACCAATAAGAAACATCCGTCGGCAGGTCACCGGTAGGCGAGCCGCTGCCTAGACTGGCCATGTCGGTTCGCCGGGGGGGTGAATGAAAAATATATCACAACTACCCAATCCAAGTGGAGACCCCATTTCACTAGTACCGAGAATATAAGGAGAAAAGGTCTAGAAATAAAACATTTGGCAACGGTATAAAGTTATACCAAAAAACACGAAATAATTGGGCACCATGCTAGGACGTTGGAATTGCCTCTCCTAGTAAGGTCTGTTGTGAGGGTTGAAGGAGAATCTTCTCGGCGTTTTCTCCCCCTAATCCAAAGGGGAAATTCTGGACCTCCTAGCGCCATGCCCAATTATTTCGGTTTTTACGGTAGTGTTCCACCACTGCTCCTATGATGCTAAGAAGGAAGCGATATTATTATACATCTCGTGGATTGTGTTATGGCCTCCTAGTAGTTGCACGGAATCGGTAGCTCGGTTGATGTGAGCATCCAGACTAGCTCCTGCATTGAACTCCACAGTACAAGTACTGTGTCGTTTATTGGCACTTGTAAATTACTAATCTAGTAAAACGGTCTTTCACTTAATTGTGGAATCTGACGCTAGTAACAAGTATGAAACAACCGCCTCCACAAAGTTTCCATACCCACCCCCACCACTAGCCTTTTCTTTCTATTATTCAGTTCGGAGTAAGTGATGGTTGAAATATTCCGAGAGACACATCCGGGAGCGGTTGGGGGGTAGGGGGGGCTCCCGTTCTGTTGCTTTATGGGGGGGGGGGGGCTGTAGACCTAGAAGAGTAAAAAAATTAAAAAAATGAATCAAGATTGGGACTTTCTTTACCGGGGGGGAGATAATTACTAGATTTCCGGCTCCTGCACACCCCGAAAAGACCCTCGGAAGGATTGAGCCAAGGCAGCCATTATCTATTGTTGGAGAACGGAATCACAAGGGCATTGTGGTAAGGGAGTAAATCAGGGGGGAAAACCTTTCAGTGTTTAAGTTAAATGGTATCTCCATTTGTGCATTGACCTCCCGCAGTACAGCAGAGGCGATAATTCACCTCCGGGTGAACGATATCACTTCCTCTACCCAGAGGAGGAGTTTGAACTTGGAAGGGCGTGGTACATCTATTTTTGAATCAAATGCCTTATTTCTGGACGCCGCCCCTGACATCACCGTACACCAGTCTTCAAATGTCTGTTGTGCGCCCGGTGACTCTTCCGCAACCCATCCCTATTTTCTCTATCAGTATTTCTTGGTCTAGAAGGCAATATAGCAGGGGCAGGAGCGAGCTCAGGGGGATGTTACCACAGCGCTTTAAGAGGGTACTGAGAACCCAAACCGAGAACAGCTTAATTAATACTTGTTTAAAACATCTTCGGTATTTCAAAGCCTTCTTTTGGGGGTCTATATCGTAGGGGCATACCCCCTCAGGCAAGTATAGATTTTCGCAGCTTACCACATATCCAAGAAGCTGGCCACATTTACCTCCCCTCGGGGGTGCACACGGATGACTATAAGGTAAATACCTTAAGTGAACAACTCTGTCTTCTCCCAGTCAAAGTGCTAGTACCTTAGCATTATCTCAGAGATGGAAAAACCGAGAAGAATAGTGGAACGGGAATCATAGAGGACAGCGAGGGAGTCAGATCAGGGTCCTTTAGAACTTGGAGCGAGTAATATGGGATGCGGAGATGCTGGCCTAGGAAAATAGCTGAGGGTAGGAGGGTAGGAGAAGGATAAAGGGTTTGTTTTTATCTCTTCTTCACTATCCATTGTCCGAGTGTAGGTAGCTCGCCTAGGGTAGTGGTTTTAGATTCGTCTTTTTAGCGGGTATGCTAAGACACTCCAAGATCAAGATTTCATGTCCCTCACCTTTGTGATCTTGCATATCATGTGTCACATGGGTAAACTAATAATCGAGCAAGCATACATCCTCAAGAAACAACCATTCAGAGAGGTGTTTGAAAGAGAAACTGAAGGTCTGATAGGAATGAGTTGGCTTAGTCTAATCTTAATAGTCGGAGGACTTGGTATCCATTCAACCTTCTTCTCTTGCAGGAATATTTTTTATTTCTTCCGCTACATGGCATCATAATACATCACTCATATTTCATCGGGGCACCCATAGTAGTCATTAGTCACCCCTGTAGCCCCCTCCCTTTTTGTTCCCCGTCCCCGGCGGTCATCTCTAATACCTGCCGTCTGTGGCCACCCCCGTCAGTTCTCCCCTGTACCCCACAGTCTTCCGATTCCCCTCATGTCCTACCCCACAATCTTGGTTGTCATTCCATCTACCCTGCCGTCTGCCCGAGCGGTGGCTGTCGAGTGTGTCTGACTATGCTGATAGCAGAATAGCGTGCCAGGTCCGGGGGCCATAGCCGAGGACAGCAGTCTCCCAGGTAATTCTCCCTACACAGACCGCGTCTAGCGGTGCGGTCCCCCCCCGCCTTCTTGGCTTTATCCTGTCAGTCCCCATGGGGCCCACGGATGGTTCGGAACACTGGTGGTTTCTTATAACCTTATTTTCTAGCTCACGAAGGGGGTATGCAAGAGGATTCTCAAATAGGCAAGCTTCAATTATACTCAGAAAATGCTCGGTTTTACAGACATACGACTCTACTGTGATTCCCGGCTTCTTCCTTGGCGAGTGATACAGCATGAATCCATTTAACACTTTCCACAATCCCCCTCGTTTTTTTCCCAAAGTTCTTAGCTGGCTAGATTTAGAACCTAGCATAGATACTGACAACCAAGTGCGCGTAATAGTAGCATATTAATTGCCGCGTATCATCAATGGTGGGGCTAAGCTGGCTAGTAAATGCCGGGTATACAAGAAAGTACTCAATATTGTGTAGAGCTGGGGTCCCTACTATGTGGTACAAGTACTGTATATAGTGGTTTAGTCGCCTCTGGTTGGAATTCGTTCCTGACGGCTTCAATAAAACAGGAGATAGCTCAGGTGTATTACTAAATTTGCAGTTCCACAGAATTATATATGAAGGGCGGAACTATTTTTTTGTTGGATTGCCTATAGGGTATGCGAATATACTGATACGCGGCTATCTGGATGTCACTAGGAGATATGCGGTTATGGGGCATTTGGTTTTAAGGTGTGCGGTGAGTAGGCACTTCCTAGTGGATTGTTGTTTTCACATCCTGTGCATCTAGTCATAGGATATCAGCTTCTGCTTTGCTTGTATCATATCATACCCATTGCGATCGGGCATTAGGCATCGGGTATTTGGTTCTATAATGTTTCTTCTATACCATATGTGATTAGGGATACTGAAGCCAGCAGAGGGCATAGGCTTTAGTGCTTGGGATTTGCAGCTTGGTGTGTTTCTTTATGGTTTGTTGAGTTTATGGAGTTTTTCTGTGTTATTTGTTAGACTGAGGTATTTATCTCTTGGCCTCTTGTTCGCAAGCAGGCAAAAGAGGCACCCATCTCGTCCACTATTCTTCTACGTTCTACTACGCTCAGAGCCTATCGCGGTTGCACTTTCACCCCTTCATTCTCCCATACTTTCTTTAGGATTCATTTTTTTCTAATTATCTAATTATCCTCAAACTTTATGTAGGTGTATTACTAGAGGTTGGCTCCGGTCGGGCGCTGCTGCTAATTCTCTGGTGTTGGAAATTTCGATTTCTTTATGCTCACGCCTATAGAGCGGTTGTGTCGGTTGGGGTTCAGGGTGTCGTGTTGAGGGCTCCGCGGTCTCTTTTGATACTGGTTGAGCGGTTAGAGAAGCTGGTATGTAGGCTATGATATACCCCCATAAACTTTTACTGAATTAGTTCTGAAGGCCCCCCCTCCTCTCTTAGAAGATAAAGGTAGACATCCCCTAGCTAGAAAAAAATCCAAGAAAAAGCAGACATCTTAGCATCGTGGCGAGATTCCAGTCATTTCCGGCACCCTAGAGTGGGTGCCACCCCCCGTCTCCGGTATACTATTTGGTTGTTTTTGAGTGGATATATCTATAGCATCTATAACCAGCGAGAAAGGTCCCGCGGTTCGTAAGGTTTAGTAATGTGTGCTTCCTGTTTCGCTCTACGATAATCACTACTAGACCTTATTCACGAGTGGGTCTGCACTAGCATCCCCGAAGGTATGAGAGTTTTTTTTTTTGTGGAAAAAAAAGTGTCATTTTCTGCTGTGGTTTGTGCTAAGAGGATAAAGTACAAATGAAGTTGTGGGCGTGAGCATGGGTGTTGACAGCAACATGGAGTGAAAACACCAGAAATCGTGCTAAAAATTCAAGGGGTAAATGCCAAAAATAAAAATGCTATCATACCTATATGCAACGCGATGCAATGAAAAAGGAGAAAAAATCGAACGCTATGAATACAACCATATAGTACAATGAGAGCAAAAGAAAACATTAAGACTAAGGATGAAAAACCTCCTCCACATTGGCCAGATCCGGCTTGTACTCCCACCTATCGTTCCCAATTGGGATCGCATACCCGCACTTCTTCTGAAAATAAGCATGCGTCACCATCCACCCAAGCCTATCAATCTTAGCATGGAGCTGATTATCGGTATACAAATACGGCGAGCCCATCTTCCTGATTGAGGAGGATGTATGAGCGATCTCCCTCACAAGTGTGGTCCCAAGCACCTGCCAATTGCTTATACTCGGCACTCCATCACCCTTGTTCGGGCATGCGGGGAGCGCGCTAAGTGGCCGTCGGAACTCAGCATGCGCGGGATCGAACATCTTGAAGCACGCATAGAGGAAGTTATTCTCCGGGTTTGTGACAGCAATGCGGGATGTTGAGTGGTCGGGCTCTTTCAAGCGGTCACAGGCGGGTGTCGGAGACTCGCAGTCGACGAAGATCATGCCGAATTCGGATTGTGGGAGGGCGTACTCGCTGACAGTTGTGCAAAGTTTTAGGAAGAGGTGGTAGTCGGCTACTGGCAGCCAGTTTTGGAACCAGTTATTGTAGGCTGTTGGGCTAACTTGCATTGCGTCGCGAACGAGGGTTAAGACGTCGGCGAAGCCAGCGCGAAGGATGTTTGTGGCATCTTGGAGGCCACCGAGTTGTGTCGTGCGGCAGTTCTTTCCGTACTCTGTGGGCAATTTGAGCTCGCGGGGCACGAGTGTTTCACTGGATGGTCCCGCCGGGGCGGCAGCGGTGGTGGCGATTTGAAGGAGGGTTGTGAGGATGATGGTGGTAGTGAACTTCATGGCCGCCGTAATATGCAAATGAGTGAAAATGAAAATAAAGATAGAAGAAATGCTAAAACTCCGAAATATGCTATGATATGAAACTAGGGATCGTAGAATGCAAAGCAAGAATCTTGCTATGTCATAAGAGTAAAAAAAAAAAAAGACACCCAAAGTGGCTTCCCCGCTCAATTATATACACTTTACACAGGCCACAGAAGGGCCCAGGTGAGCGCCGCAACAGCGACGATCTCCCGTGAATAATCTAATTCCACCTCCGTGAGTGGCCAAAATAAAACTCACGCGCATCCCCAGACGTGATTCTTCTCGGATCAGATCAGGAAATCTACTAATAGGATCTACGAGCCCGATAACCAGGTTTCGATTCCTGCAGGCGCCTAATCCGGATGGAATCTACTAATTTTAGCTGAAATATTCCCAGAAGTGGAAGCGCGGTCGGGTAATTTCCGCACATGGGTGTAGGTGAAACGAGAGTGGCGGTGTTAAGGATGTTACAGTTGTGTAACAGCGGGGGGTTTGTACCAATAAGACGCCCTATGATTGAACCTTTGTTTATTTATTTCTCTATTTACTTTTTTTTGAGAGGGAGAGTTGAGGCTCCCCGGATACGCACATGCGAAGGAACAATTGACTGAAGCCGACAAGGATACCGGTGGTTAACCTTAGATAGGTATTCCATCGTATCTTTCTGGACCCTGTACGAGTACCGTACTGTACCAACGGGTCATAGTTACGCCACCTTGATCCCTGTTGCTTGAGCCGCAACGCATACCGGTATATGAAATGACAGCAATATTGTATTGATAATAATAATAATAATAAAATCCATAGAAGCTAATACTTGGCACACCACTTACCAGCATTAATACTCTTGGGAATGCTCCTAGCTAAGCCCTTGAAGAAAACAGTCCAATAGCCCAGACTGCCAATGCGGTGAGAGTTTTGTCAGCAATGAACTCGTGATAAGGAGTCGAGTAGACTAGGGGTACATGCGTTGCAAGGCTGGATACTGTGCTCACGGTCGCGTAAATATAACCCCCGTCGATACAAGTACAAGCATTTCGGCGGAACGGGGACGGTGGGTCTATCAGTTTCTGCATGTTCGCAGGGGATTCTTCTTTACCACTCGGGTAATCCTTTCACGCCCCCTTGTTCAGAGATCTATGTCTCTCATAACTAGCCACCTACTTGCGCAGTGCTTTGGACGTAAATTTAGGTGCAATTCTGGCGGATGCTCACACGATATATCTTTTTGTCAGCGAAGGCTTTGCCATATTTCGCCCCGCACCGAGTACTTGGCACTTTTCCTACCAATCGCCGCGCTATCCGCTAATCCAGCACGACAAAAATGCCGTGGTGCTGGACAGCTCGCTCACCCAGATCGCATCACCATCCGTTAATTGGTGCTTCCCCCGAGGAGAAACAAACTTCTTCCTTCCTTCTTTGGAGTCAAGCGATAATACAGTGCCCATCCCCCAAAGTCTATAATTACCCACCATGCACCACTGCCGAATATAGTATACTCGAGTAGTCATAGTTTCAGTGGACCAGGTCATTGGGAACTCCAGTCCCACAGGGTTGTCCGGAAATTAACTATTAAATAATTTATTTAAGCATTGCTTGTGCCGGCTGCAGCGTGCATTGTGGCACGTGCGGAACGATGTGTGGTTCAAGCTGAATTGTGGACAGGCCAGTGAAGAGTCTGCAGTGAGCGCCCTGCACTGGATCCGGTGTCATCGCAGTTTCGATAAGTTAATTTTAATTGCGGGAGTGTTTTGAGTATGGTAATGTAATCTAATATTGAAATGGTGCTTTGTATTGCAGGGATTTGTTTGTGATCGGTGGATAGCACTGTGCTGTGTGGTACAGTATAATATTATGATAAAATGGTTCTAGACCGAGATGGTTAAGTATAGTGTATATCTAGTTGAGTACGCCTGGATGAAACAAACGCGGTATATGCCCTACCTATATTTTGATAGTGCACATCTCCGTAAAGCAAGAAATTATAGTGCAAGTACGAGAGCCAAGATCATGGGCCCCTCGGTTAGAAATCGGAAGTGCATATGCTTATGCACTTGAGTAATCTGTGCTTCGCCAGGAAGTGCAGGTTTATCCTGAGAATGGTTAACTAGTCTCGGCGAGAGTTGATCTTGGTCAGGGTGGTGGTGGGGGGGGGTGGCCCCCTTAGGCGATGACCAGCAGGACAGAGGAGTGAAATACTGCAAGTAGTGGTAGGTAGACTAGTACAATTCAGTGTTCCCAGCCGTCCATTCCGTCCGACTTCCGGGGAGCACCGGACGGACTACGGTTCATAGACGGTCCTTTTTAGGGTGCTGGGACGGACAACGCCCGGGGAGGTGAGTACCGGACGGACTTCAGTGACTTTAGTCCTAGCACTTGGACCTCCGGCACTGGTCAAGCTGAAATCATACACTTCCAAACGAACCATTCCCGCATCATGAGACATCACTCATGCTGCCACCCTGCCTTCTCCTATAGTCTCCCACAGTCTCGTGGCCCCGTCCTATCTAGGGATCTTGGCAACCACGCGGCGCCACTCTGGGCCCCCGGACGGCTGGAAACAATGAACAGGGTTTTGTCCGGCCCCTGGTGCTCACTCTCAAATCCGGTGAATCGCTTGCCACTCACGATGTCGAACCTTCTTTTGAAGCTAGCTAGAACCCGGCAACCTGTGCAATTCAGCCCTTCCGGAATGGTGGATACGACCTGTTTGTGCAGAGTACTGAACATGAATTGGATTTTTAGGGTCGAACATGACGGGTTAGGACACGGTTACTTAACTGTCTAGTTCTAAAGGTTAGATGATAAAACTAAATGGCAGAGTGTCAACCTGCACAATTTTCCGATGCATGGCGCGAAAGTGTTTATCTAGGGCATGTTTGGAAAAAGTGGGACTGTTCCGTTGGCAACCTTTTGTGTTGCGGAAATGGCCTTCTCTCCGATTTCAAGCGGAAGGAAAAAGGTCATCTGTGGGGGGGAACCGAACAGTTGTATCCAAACAGGTCCGTAAATTTCTACCGCCCTAAATTCTAGTCACTAGACGGTCAAAAAGTGATGTTGCCAGGGAAGTGTGTTTGGAAACCCCACGAGGCACTGGACAGTTTGCTATAGTAGGTAATACCATCAACTTTCCAGTACCCTTCAACAATCTACTACTCCTTAACTGTCAGCATCACCTTGAAGTGCTATGTAGATGGCGGTCTGTAGCTAAATGGGTAGAGTTCGTTACGGGGCGGGGCGGGGCGGGTTTTGACTCGCCAGGCCCGCCGTTACACGGGGCCAGGGGGATTTTTTTGGGGGTGATCCCCGCCCCGTCCATTCCCTTGACGGGGGCCCGTTTCTCCCCACCTATTTTTCGGAGGCCTATCTGGGGAATGGGCGGGGCAGAGGGCAGGGGCAGGGAGCCCCTAAAAAAACACGTCCCGCCCCAGACCGTTCAGCGGGGCGGGGAACCGGGCCCTTTTATGAATATTTTGGAAATCTGATACTGTTAGGAATATCGCTTATAGATAGGGCAAATAACTAACTTTTCATCCTTATCCGTATTAAGAGCTTCCCTCAAATGTCGAAAATCTGTCATCGAAACTTGCATTGTGAGAGCCTTTTCTCTAACTTCTGGAGAATGAAAATTCCACTTGCCCGAAATTAAAGTCCCTGGAGATCTGTACTAACTCCGTGCGGGTCGATTTTGATACGCTGATAACCGGAACATGTTCTTCTTGAACGGAAGTCTTGTCCTACTGATTGGGAGTATAGTGAGAAGAAGGATGTTGAACTACGAGCGCTGGCGTGGTAGAGCAAGAGGTAATGAGTGGCAGCTGTTGGACTGCCCTGTGAGTACCCCCCAGAACTAGGGTAGATCCAAGGAAGCCCCCCGGTGGCACGGACGAGCATTCTGGGTCCCAGGGACATGGAGTTGATAACCCACCTCAATATTGATTACCCGGAAAAAGAGTCCCATTTGGGGTGTGAGGAAAGCAATAGATCTACTGTCATGACGACCGATATTGGAGGATATTGGAGGATATATACTGCAAATGGAAAATGGAAAGCTGATGAAGAAGCCAGATGCTAGCACTAAAAGATAAAGCGGTGAAAGTGTGGTTGGCTACATGAGGAATAGGAAGGAAGATCTTAGGCGAGGAAAGGATAGAGAGGAAGAAAAACAAGCAGGAGAAAGCTTTTCTCCGCTTGCGTATCCCTTCATTAGTGCATACTAGTAGCGCTGCGGCCTTAGAGTACAGGCAATTCCCTCATTAAATACGCCTATTTCCAACAGTCCCTTGTTGTCTAGAATGCAGTGTCCTGATTCTTTGGAATATGAAATGATCGGTATCTCAGGGATGGTGTTAGGTATGGTTAAATGTATGGTTGGGCGAGGAATTACAGTGCACACTTGTGATATGAGGGTTGGGATTGGGATGGATGATATCCCGATATCTGTGCTAGGCTCGAAAGTTTATATATATGATCTGTTATGGCAAATGGAGAGTGATAAGGAAAGTCTAAAAGAGGACTAATGAATACAATTTTATTTAGGGTTGACTTCTGATTTCAAGTTCTGATTTCACCCCCCATCCCGCCTCTCCTCTGGTTGTCCCCCGGCATCGCCTGCAGTTCTTCCACTGCCCCTGGAAGTACTGTCTCGCCCAATAGGGCCGGTTTTCTGATCCAAGGACGGCTCTTCTGTGATTTCACTGCTCTGGGCCGACACCTACTGGCGGTACAGTCCTGTCCGGTATTGTTAGCAGCCCCACAGCGTCCCCCCGGAGTCATTGAGGACATTGTTTCTAGCCGAGTAGGTTTCTTAGTTCCTTGGAATTGCGGCTGTAGCTTCAGCAGTTGTGTCCAAATATGCACGATTATTGCTGTGGAATTGGGTGTTAGGTATTATAAGAACTTGAATACAAGGGAGCAATGGGAGGACTTTGTGGCCTCTTCTAACAAGACACTGTAGATATTACTTTTGCTCTGTCTGAACTTGAAAGCACTGAGTTTGCAGTGTTTCCCCCCTTAACCTGGGAGGCTAATCCCGGGATCCTACAATTGTATATTTTCCTTCTGGTACACTTTTATATACCCTTGGCCATTCGTCTTTCATCTTTGAAGTAGCTTAACTTGGAGAAACACAAAAATGTATACAGTTGTGGAAGGATGTGATTAGTGATTTAGCATATTCAGGGGGCCTGCCAGAATGGAGGGTTCTATTTTGAGAGGGATAAAGGGTAGCCAGTTCTTCCATTGTTCTTTTTTTTCTTTCTAATAAACGTGGATAGGCGACGACGGCGACAGAGAAACAAGGCGAGTGACGAGCGGTGAGGCTAAGCCAAAGGCCAAGGATCTCGCAACGGAAATGATCATGCACTCCGGAGAGCGGGGAAAATCTTTTCCCTGACAACCACAGTCTCACGCTCAACGATGGCTCCCTCAACATCAACTAACGAAGGGCAAAGACAGGTATATATTAACAATAATATCCTATCTGTTCATAAGTCACCATGCTACTCCATGTGAGTCTCCCATTTCCCCATCATAACTCCGGGGCTAACAAAAGGAAAACAAACACCACTGCTCAGAACATCCGCATATGTTCCCTTCGGATGTAAAGCCCTTTTACAACCTTTTCGCTTTCTTTCCGGATTTCCTTACAGGCGCTCGGCTTCCCTTCCCCCTCTGCACTGCGGCACGGGTAATGCCTTCCACAAACGCGCGCCCGAAGCCGTAGCCATTTGCCCAATCCCCAGCGCATTTCCAAAGCCACAAAGAAAATTTCGCTCCCAGAAGCTTCCGAATGACAAAGGAAGTATCATGAGAATATGGCGATCGGCGTCACTACAAACCGCTGCAGGTTTTCGCACTCCCTCCACTTCGTGGCCGGTGCTCTGCCCGCCAGTGGTTCGTTTTCTGCACTTTCTTTGTTTTCTTAAACTGTGTTTCTCTACCATATTTGCTCATACTAATCAAAGTTCGCCGTGGCATGATCACTGAATATTGGGACCGCTGTGAGGAGTCTTATGTTGTTGAAAACTTCAAAGGGTTGCACTTGGTGCAAATAAAGTTTTTGATAGCTATATTCTAGATCATTTTAGTATATGATTGTTTGCCGGGCCATGTGCTGTACAGAAACCCTAAAGAATGGACTATGAGGGTAGAGAGTGACTTGGGTCCTTATTCTTTCTACGTCTCTAGAGGTGTCCTATATATACACAAACCTGACTTTATAGGAAAAACCCTTCATCATCAACGTCACCCATGGTCTCCTTGTAGTGATATTCTATGTAACTAGCTGGGACCTAGGGTTCCGTAGAGAATAGGTGTTAGGGCTGGTGTAGTGCTGAGCACTCTGGGCCGATAGCTTAGAAGGGAACATGGAGCAGTGGGAGGAACTCAACCAATCAACCATCATCCTTCTATTCCAGCTTCCCCATTTGTTCCTATCAAATTGGTAGCAACAGCTATTGCCTGTAGAAACTAACGATTTTAGTTTCTCGGCGGCGAACAAGAATCCCGAATAGGGTGAGAGAGCGGCAAAAGCAGAAGCATCATTTGTCGCAGAGGGAACAATGGCTAGGCTAAATGACAGGTCATCAGGAGGCTCAAGTGGGGCACGGAAGGGCAGGAGGTTGACGGACTATTTTGTGGAGACCGATACAGTGAACATTGAAGGAGGACGCCAAAGAGCCCAAGGAGACCGGCCACTGCACGAGTCATCAGTGACGAGAGGCCTTGGGGCAGTGGTCGAAGAAGGAGAAGGAAGTGGAGATGCCGAAGAGTACGATGGAGAGACTTTCTCACTTGTGCGTGAGGATGGAGAAGAGCGTACAGCTGAGTATAGGAGATACCGCGACTGGGTTATCGAGCAAGGAGTTGCCTCCTATGATGGTATGACAAAGAGATTTATTGAAGCCTTTGAGGATGAGGCCTTTGAGGCTGTAGAGAGTTATGAGGAACAGCTAGCGAAAAAGGACAATGATATCCAGCGACTGGAAGAAGCCTTAGCTGGATACCTTAGT
>Ga0307509_10000666_pt1 | contig 58398 bp, 40 predicted proteins | sample 10_EM_MG_FD_202245 | JGI IMG/M metagenome (GOLD analysis project Ga0307509, IMG submission 202245) | Populus trichocarpa ectomycorrhiza microbial communities from riparian zone in the Pacific Northwest, United States - 10_EM | ecosystem: Host-associated > Plants > Roots > Unclassified | place...
CGCGGGCCCGCGCCCCGGCCCCCCCCCCAAACCTGGGCAAACTACTGCCATGCAATGTGACCCACTCAGAAATTCCTACATACTATATATTAAAAATTGGAAGCTACCCATGCTGGATCAGGTCCAATGCAGTCGGGGGATCACAGTATCTGGAAAGTGAGTGTATTCCGGGCCATCTTCGAAATTTAATAATACTTGTTGTTCCATGTGGTGGCAAGGTACTCTCATGGTCATACAGTACTCCAGAGCCTGATCCCTTGAGAAAGAAACATCATTTCTTATTATCATAAGTTCTATACTAATTTATCAAGACCTGATCCCTCCAGCTGCTTGCCTGGTGATATTGCTGGGCCTTAGCGTTGGGTAGAATACCCCGTTTCCGGTTTTCAATGGGCCACCAAAGTACAATAAATAAGACATTGTGGCGGAGTGGTTAAGGCAACAGACAAGAAATCTGTTTCGCTTGTGAGCACAGGTTAAAATCCTGTGTAGATGTGGAGAGCGAGTTGGAGGAGGGTTCGAAAAGGAGGCGGTGAAATTTTTTAGTGACAATTGGAGGTTGGGGACGCAGGGAAACGAGTGGGATAAATGCGGGAGTGGCAAGAGTAATATTTTTTGAGCGGAGTTTGATAGTGTTGATGCTTTATTGTAGCTAGATAACACGAAATGGAAAGTTTTTAAATGAAAAAAAAAATGCGACAGGTGACACCTTGGCATAAAATTGACTGTGAAAAAAACTCGTAGATGTTCAAATTATGGCAGCAGGGAAGTCTTTTTTTAAAAAAAATCTAATTTGTTAGGGTTAAAGACATAATTGTATCTTTTTTTGAGGCGTCCCCCGTTGGATTAATCGAGGTGTTGTGTATGGACGGCCGGAACTATAAAAGAGCCCTTGAACTCACCCTCTGCATTGGATAAGACAAATATCACCAAGGAGTGGATATCAGGAAAGGTTGGAGGTCGGCTCCTCTATTCATGCATGTCAACCTCAATGGTAGGGGAGACGACGTAGGGGCTCATGTTCAATGGCAAGCCTAATTAGAAAATATATCGAACGAAATACAATGGGAAGATGCATTCACTTCACCACCGGGTGCCGCATGACCAATGGCCAAATCCAGTCCTCAAGCACACCCTCTATCCACCATTCATAATCCCAGCATTCCAGAGCCCATTGTATTCGCCCTCCATGCCAAATTCCCTACAGTATAAAAGTACCTATCTACCTCCTCTTCCCTTCCCTCAATCTTCACATACATCCACGACTTTCATCAAGCATTCATCTCTCGAGATCTCAATTCTTCGGCATCAACCACCAGTTATGAATACCAACACCCCTAACACGGCCCCAGGCCACAACGTCGAAACCCCTATGGCAAGCACGGAGGCAATAGTCACTCATCCGGGCCAGACCACGGAAGCCAGCACCGAAATCAAGGATGCCCTCGGCGACTGCATCCTCGCCATAAAGAAAAACGACCTCGAAGCCAAATGGGACGCCATAATCAAGCTCGATCAAGTGATCAAGAAAGAGAAAAAGCATGAGGAGGAGGGGAAGGGGAGGGAAGAGAAGAAGATGGTGATGGCAACGGATATGCAGAAGAAGGAGCAGAAGGAAAAGGAGAAGGAGGATGACAATATTACTACTACCGCCGTTACTACCGTTGCTCCGACCAAGACTCAGATTCCAGCTCCCGAGACGGCACATCAAACATCCCCAGGGCCCCTAGGAGTTGAGAGAAACCCCACACCCTCACCTATTACGCATCAAAAAATCACCACTACCAGCAAAGTCAGGAAAGCCCCTCGTGCCAAGACCCCCGGTGAAATGCTTCAACGCTCCCGGCGCCGCAGCTTGCGTATTACGGAATCGTCACAAAAGTCCGGACAGGGCAAACCCGCTGTTGCCTCTACACCAAGGGAGGAACGTCCTACTATGACCCGTCCGGTTAAGAAGACTATCGAGGGACCGAGTGGTCAGATTCCACTAAAGACCGAGGCTAGAGTGGTGTTGGAGAAGGAGAAGGAGGGCCCCGCAAATGCTGCCACCAAGGCCAACTCCCCGACTTTAAAGCCCAGGGCTGGCGCTGGGGTTACGAAGAAGACTATTGTGAGGGATTCGAGGGGCAGGATTGTGGGAAAGGCTAAGGGTAATGGTGGGGTGGAGAAGATCAAGAGTACTGCTGTCGCCACTACTACCGATAAGGCCACTGAAGAGCCTCGCACTAGGGATCCCCCTGAGGTACTCCGCCCCCGACGCCGGAGCATGCGCATCATTGAGTCGATGAAGAAGTCCGCACGGAAGGAAGGGGAGTCTGCTGTGGACACTTTGGCTGAGGGGAGGAAGGTTTCCGGGGCCGGGCCGAAGCGCATGATTGCTGTAGCTGTTCTCATCATTGTCAAGTCACCGATTCTGAAGCCCAAGGAGGGTGCAGGGGTCTCAAAGAGGGGGGGCAGAGGTGGTAAATAAGGGCCAAGACGGCATTGGCCAAATAAAAAAAGTAGAATAATGGAGCTAGGCTAACTATGTATTACTAGAGTGTTTGAATAAAACAAAACAAAATTAAAAACCTCTTTCTTCCATTTTTTTGAAAAAAAAAGTCCTCCCTCCGGGCATCGAGGGTTAGTGTTTACCGTAAGAACTCGAATAAACGATCCTTGTGCTAGGACATTGGAGTTGCCTCTCTTAGTATGGTCTGGTGTTTTTTTCTTTTTTTTTCCTGTCTCCCGGGGCAGATTTTTGGTGTGTTTTTCGCCCCTTTTCCAGAGGAGGAAATTTCGGACTATCATACCTAGCACAAGGATCGTTTATTCGAGTTCTTACGGTACTCCTGTAAGCGTCTTACAAGGACCCTGCTTCCTTGCTTGTGTTCCGCCCGCCTCGTTACCAAACGGCTCCTCTCTGTCGGGATATTAGGTGCCGAGTGACTGTCTGTGCTTAAGATGTGACCAGTGTAACCTATTTGTATTATCATACATAGAGGGGACCTTGCTAGAAATTTAGCCCATAGACCGTGCCCCCTCGACGCAGCACCAATAGAGGCGCAACGGGAGACGTCTCGGCACCCAATCCTACTAGATGCCCTAAAAACTTGAATAATTGAACGGTGTGCTATGTCCTTGGACTTTCCTCTCCCAGTAAGGTCAAGAAATTTTTGCTCCCTTTCCAGCCAAGGGAATTCTGGACTGCATAGCACACCATCCAATTATTCAAGTTTTTACGGTATTTAGATTACATAGTAAACATACAAAGTCAAGCAAAGCTGTGAATTGAACATATGCACATTTTTGCCCGGCCTCAAGTTTTCCAAGAATAGTACAAACGCTACTAAAAAGTCCAACACGAGCACGACACAGCAGATATCTCCAGCCAAACACCGCGCTTATGGACTGCAATTCTGGAGAGTAGGGATATACCCAAGATGTTATTGGGCCGCGAAGAGGCAGATCCCACAGTCACAAACACTAAATGGGACGAAACACCACTCTCAGGGGCTGCTGGGAGACGCCATGAGGAAATAATAAAGATACTCCTGGGAAAGGGAGGCGTCAATCTAATCGGCAAGCAAACAGCACAGGGCACCACTCTCGCTGGCTACAAAAAAAAAGTGCACAAGAGGGAGTTGTAGCGATCCTACCCAGATGGAGCGCATCAACCCGAATACAAGTGGATGCAAACGGCCTCTCTCTACTCTTGTGGGCTATAGAGAGTGGGAATGAGGAAATAGTCAAGATGCCCCTGGGAAAGAAAGGATGACGCTAACTCTAAGTCAGTAAACAAAAATGGCACCTCTCTCGCTGCCTGCGGAGAAGAGGCAGGAGGAAGTGGTAAAGATTCTACTTAAGGGGGGGCATCGGTTAGAATGTAGTGGGAAACAAAGGTTGAAGGCCACTTCAAGCTGCTGGGAAAGGCCATGAGAAAACAGTGAGGATCTTCATCGAACGGAAAGATCCCGACCCCAATTACGTAGACAAAACAACCGGACACCACTCTCGTCAGCCGTTGAAAAAAGCAGAGTTGGAGCAATGGAGCTTCCATCGTACTCGGGGTGAAGGGAATCGGTGTGAAAACAATAGCGAGTGATGGCCACACACCGCTCTCCTGGGTTGCTGAAAATCGGTGTGAGGAAGCGCAGGTAACTGCGAAGCCACTTACCAGGGAGGAGTCCAACCCCAATCCAATATCATATATTTACCCTAGTAGTGCCTGACCAGAGTCCACAAGCTAAAAACAATCAAACTCCATATTCAAGATAACAACAGTCGAACACCACTCATGTAGGCCTCTAAGATAGAGCACGAAGGGGGGGATCAGAATGCTACAGGAACATAAGAATTGCAGCGGTGCACGAGGGATATGCAGTCAGGAAGTCGTGCCCCAGATTTTTGTGCGGTCAATTACTAGACTTTCTCCTCCGTTATAGCACAAACCCCCCTTTTCCATCACTCTTTCCCCCTTGCCAGCAAAAGTTTTCTAATCTGTTTTTGTTTTTTTTCCTTGCCTCTCTTCTTCGCGTGAGAATCTTAACAGGTCCCAATACTGTACTATAGAGTCATATGGAGGACATATGACATGATACAGTACCGTATTAGATTCATTACTTATCCCAGGCCACAAAGTAGGTACCCGAGAACAGAGATTAAAGAAATATAGTAAAAAACCAATGAGTACGGTATCTGAGTGCCAATACGAAATGTATCTCTCCGTTTTCAGGTACGGTACCCATACCCAAGGACAAGTCTGACACAACTCGCAGCATAGAAGCACTACACCCGCTCACAGGGATCCGCAAAATACATGGCAAAAAATCCGTGCGCCCCGCATCCGGGTACCCATACAAATTTACGACCCCTGTCCTGGGATACTTTTCGCTGTAGCACGAGCGCCGGCGCTGTGGAACATAAGCTCTGCATTCTATGGTTCCACAAGTACGATACCTCAAAGCACAAGTGAAAACCCTGCAGGGTACAATAGTCCCGGCACCGGTAATGCAGATTCTTTCATTGAGCATTGGGCAGTGCCGTACGACACGAGTTCCGCCGCGCCCAACATGGCCCTGAAACGGAAAAACTCGAGTGAGTATCATAATATTATCATACAATATTTCAGCAATCAAGCTGGTGATTCGCTGCGCTCAATAAAAAAAAATCCCGAAAAATCGAATCGTTATACTCCCTAGTATGATAGTATGTCTCCAGCATGCACGCCTATGATATAAAAAAATTTGAAACAAAAAAAATCAAAATCCGAATAAACTTTTGGCTTAATAATAATATATTTATGCTACCAATACACACACACCTACGGTACTGAGCACTAGTAGTCTACTCACACAGGAGGCACGGCAACCCCCACAAAAGTTGAAAAACGCCCCTACCCTGCCAGGCTTACATAAGGCCATCCGACAGACCCTGAAATTAAAACCCCCAGGGGCACGGGCACCAAGCAAACGATCTGCTTATGATATCATACTTTTTCCTTCCTTACCTTACCGTATCGTACCAGTACCTTACCTTACCTCACTTTCCATAGCACATGTTCCACAGCCACCCCGGCACACAATCCTTTCCCCCCGCCTTCGCAATTAATTAGCCGAACCAAACACCCGAACCATCCATCCATACCGTACCTCGACCACAGCCCCCACTCGGAGCTACTCAACCCCCGAGTGATAAACCATGACTACTCGTAATTTTCTGACGTTTGTAAAAACAACTAGGTCCGCATATGCAGCGAAGAGGCACCCATCTGACCCCAGCTCAAGTACATTTGAGGTATGGTTTTGGTGAGAAACCCTCAGGAAAGGGAACTCGAAGGTACTTGAATTTAGGTCACAGTTTTCATTTTATGAGTTGTTACCGTCGATATCATTGGGCCATCTAGCATCCGCGAGCATATGCGGACCCGGTCGTTTTTACAAACGTCAGAAAATTACGAGTAGAGCAACGTTCACACACACACACACATGAGGAAGCAATTTAATCAAACTAGGCCTAGCCCTGTATTTAAACCCACCACGACAAGCGCTATAATACACCCCTCGACTGTGATTGACCCGACGTATAATAGCATATTATAATACCATACTGGAAAGTGTCCTTCCCCAATAGATTGGGGCTGAATACCCGTAGTCACTGGGTTGCCTGCTCTTGTAAAGCCTTTTTTTCATTCTCTTTTTTCCTCTCTCGGCACTTTTTCAAAAGTAAGGGAATTCTCCACTGTAAACAGCGCCATGGTTTGATTATTTGAGCTTCTATGGTATGGTATAATACTAGAACCCCCAAACCGAGACTTTATCCACCGATCTCTTTGCGCGGTGAATAGACTATGGAATACAACCACGCATTACTAGCGCTGGACTAGAACTAGACTAGACAGACAGACAGACCACTGTAGACTAAACTTTTATTCCGGGCAAACATGAACATGAATCGAATTCAAGAGTAAAGAGAAAAGAAGAAAAGAAAACAAACGCCCGGAAAAGGAGAGGAAAAGAAAAAAAACGTAGCTCCAACCCAATTCCCCGACCCACCAAACCCCATTCATTAGTATCGTTGACAAAAGAAAGGTTTTGTATTCGTGGCGGTTTGCTGTTGTGATTGTGATTGGGTTTTTTAGTTGTTTTTTTTATTTTTAGAAGCGCTTTAGGCCGACCTTTCTGGCTGGTGCTCCGGTCTTGTTTGACTTTCCGGATGCGGTGGATTTCTTGGTCGGGTCTTTCTTGACGACGAGTTCCTTCTTAGCAGTAGTGGCAGTGGTAGTAGGAGTGAGCGGTGGGCGGGAATTGGCGCTCTGGCCCTCGCGCAATTTTGGCGACTTGCGCCCACTATCTTCCGCATCCTCCCCCTTTTCAATACCGCTGGCGCTATCGCGTGTCTCCTGCCCCTCATCCATTGAGCGCTTCCCAAGCGGAGACGCGGGTCTCGCGACAAAGCGCCTAGTCTCCGCGTTCTCCTTCCCCGAGTCACCGCCTTCGGAGTCGGAGCATCTTTCTTTCTCCTTCTCCTTGCCTTTGTCCTTGCGAACGACGGTGGTGGATGGTTTGACAGCCTGCTTGATCTTTCTCTTCTGCTCGCCGGGGGCTTTAGGATCCTTCTTCCCCACACCTTGGTCATCATCCTCGCCCCGCCTCCTTGCTTCCTCCACGAGCCCCTTCAATTCCTCCGGCACACCGGCGTGTACACCTGTCATCAAGCGTGCGTGCCGCGCATACCCTTCGTAGTCCTCCAGCAGTAATTTCCCAGCGGCTTCATTCAGTGAGCTAGTCGGGTTCGGGTACACCAGCAGACAGCGGATGGTAACGAGCACGTCCTTCAACGTGAGCGCAGGCTTCCAGTCGCGCTTTAGCGTGTCGACGCACACGTCACCGCTGCGCTCGTCAACATTTGGGTGGAAGATCTTGGTCTTGAAGGAAGCCTTTGGCGGCTCCGTGGGGTAGGTTGGCGGTATGCGGAGATGGATTTGGAAGAGGCCGGTCTCGAAGGGAGTTTGCGTGGGCCCCACTAGGCAGATGTGCACGCTTGTCAGATCGTCCGAGGTTATGTTTGGTGGGAAGAAGTAGTCTGCCGGTGGCGCACTGCGGAGGGCCGAGTGGTCTTGGGCGAGGCGGCGGCGCTGGGAGGACTGGTGGTGTCGGTTAGTTAGGAAAGATAGTCAATGGCGGGATGAGGGAAGAATGAAAATTACCATTTTGTTTTCGTAGTCTTGATATACCGTAGGCAGAATTTCTACGTTAAAATAGGATGAATGGATGGTGCAGGCGGAGAGGTGGAAGCAATTAGCTTGGGAAAGAAGGAGAAGAGGAGGCCAGGAGCAACCAAATAAATACTCCCGCTTAGGAAAGATTAATGCTGTTGTTGTGGGTTGTGGGTTTCGTAGGAGGGCGGGAGGTTGGTGGGTTTGAGGGCATTCATTCTCCAGTGGGCGCGGCGGGCTACACCTTTCGAGAAGGGAAATAAAAAAAAGGTGAGTGAGAGCGCGTGTTTGTTTTGCCAAGACATCCCTCAAACGGGAAATTCCTTAAATCGCGAAATCAACATGGCAACGAGCTAGGAACGCGTTGCTATCGTGCTGGGCTGAATTGAGCCACTTGCCTCCTGCTTGCTGAGACCCTTTGGAGGTGTGGCTGGATTGCCGGTGACAGGTTCGCCTAAAACCCTAATCAACTTGAAACTTGGGGCTTTAAGGTTACACACAAGGTTCGCTGTGGTGGCTCCAAAGTGAAAAGCAGGGCTCTTGCCATCACGGCTGTCCTGGTGAGAGCACGGACAGTACGAGTAGGCTACTATGGTATATGACTAGCTATCGTGTTATCATGTGGAACATATGGTGCCCGAGCACAGTGGGGTGCAAGTACAAGTAGAGAAGAGCTAAAGATGATCCACTGGTATCAAGCAGCTGTTTCCCGAGCAGATCGAGGTGAACATCGAGGGCATCTGATTTTCCGGGAACTTCGTGAGGAGAAAGAGAAATGCGGAGAAAGGCTACGAGTACCGTACCGTACACCACGATATCCGGAAGGGGCGCTCACTAGCCTGCCGCCCTGTACACCCTCAGCCCGCTGATCGGGTTTTCACTTCTCGCTTGCCTTGGTGATGGAGGGAGGGATAAGTTAGTTGGAGATGAGCATCAATTCAGGCACCGCCGTGCTATGTCCGACACTGTGGACTATCGCCTCGTCGAAAAGTGTTCATTCATTCAGATAGGCGGTATGACATGATATGGTATTACCGTCCGATTTGCCAGCGAGGCGGTCCTACTGGCAATGCGTGCTATACGATACTCTGCTCGTACATGCTACATACCGGTATCATACGTGACGAGCACACGGAGAAGAAGACGTTGGACGCTTGTCGCAGAAACGATACGGGGAAGACTTTTTTTCTTTTTCTTTTCTTTTCCTCCTCCAACGCTGCCATTCTCAAACGAAAGGTTTCTATGTTTGGATCTTTTGCACCATTTTTACCTATCGACTTTTCATCGTATCGTCTCATTTCATATCCGATGCGAGGCGTGCCATACCCTAAGCCTTTTTAGAGGGATCCTCTCTTTTTTTTCTTTTTTTCTTCTTTTTTCTTCTCCCTTTTTCAACTCGTCCCGTCGGTCCTGACAGACAGACCAGACAGACATCTTGACGCAGGACACGCCGCTCTGCAGACACACGTGTTCCACCCTCAAAGCTCTGTTGAGCTTGCTGTGCATTTTTATTTATTATTTTATTCAACAAAGGCAGGAGGGGGGGAGGCAGTAGTTTTGCCTACCTGAGCAGAAAGAGGTTTGGCGTGGGTGTGTGTGTGTGTGCGGTCGCCGGCTCAGGGCTCTGAGTGAAAGTTTACACCGAAAAAGGGTTCTGCCTGGTGTTCCAACCCCCGAACTCTGAAATGCAACCCTATAGAGCCTAGCCTTTCGTGGACGCACTCTGACGGGAAACGGTTAGTTGGACGCCCGCAGAGATTGACGCAAGGGCGCGAGAGCTCCTTTTTTGGATGTCTGCAGGCAGGGATGTGGTTCCCCGAATCCAAGGGCAATCAGAAGATCTTTGAGGCGTGCGGAGAGAGAGAGAGAAGAGAGAGGTCTACTCGAGTACTCGTACGGTATTGTGTAGTATGTGGTTTTGGTTGCTAAAAAATCAAGGCAATTTTATTCATTCAGATGAGGGAGTTATGAGGCGCAAGCTAGTACCGCACTAGAGTCCAGCACTGTACTCGAGTACAGTACAGTACTGTACTGTGCCCGCTGCACCTTCTTCCTATGTCATGGTATCTGTTACCAATGTCATAGCCCAAATTACCGAGTATCATGCACTACCTTATAAGCCTGGACAACTGTTAACTGTATACATCGTAGCCTCCGCATGAGCGAGTGTTTGTAGCGTATTGGACTCTTCTGTCGTTTGATATGTCTAGCGCCCTCTATAGCCCGGCGAATTTGCACGGGCGGACAAAAGATAGAGCTGGAGTACCTGTAGTACTGTACCCAACTGAAGAGTGAACCCAATATGAGTGGACGTGATAAATAATAATGAAATATCATAATAATTTGATGATAGTATTTAATAAAAATGAACGCTAGGATAAATTTAACTGCTATGCACATTGTTACGAACTCTGCCCTGGGGCACGATATGTGTGGATTTGTTAACCCGAGACTTGGTGCCCTCTCATTCATCCATCCACACCCTGTCCCGCTGGCCTCCAGTCCTTCTCGTCGTTGTCGACGTCGAACCAGCACATCTCACTCCACTCACTCCAGCTCGCTCCCTCGTCCCGCTCTTCCTCCTGCTCCTCCGCCTCCGCCTCCCTTTCTTCAGTCTGTTTTGCTGTTGTCCTTTTCTCTCTCTTCTGACGCGATACAGTACATACTTTTTTTTTATTCACTACTAATTTTCCCTCGAGCTTCACCTTTCCTTTCTTTAGGTAATCGGAAGAGGAAAAAAATCAAAATCGCCCGTGTACCTTTTTGCTCCATGTCCTCCGGCAAACTACCGAACTGGGTGAGTGCTACACTAGAATGCTTTGGCTTTTGCCATTCCACCCAATCCCTTTACACTTTTTCCCTTTTCTTTGCACCTTGCTTCTGCTCCTGCTTCTCGATGCGCTTTGTACACCTATCCTCCCCACCCGTTTTTAGCTGACCAGTAGCTGTCATCTCTCTACCCCAGTCTCTCGGTTTCTTGTGAAGGTCGGATCCTAGGAGGGACAACTGCGCACACAGAAGACAGAACTGTCAACCTTCTACCTCCAGGTACGAAACACGCAGGAATTCGTCTATTGGCCCCTTGCTAGTCTACCCATTCGACGGAGCTAGAGCTAACTTGCAGCCTACTTCTCACCCGTCTTCCAACAAACAGTATTAATATTTCATCACGCGAATCTTCGCCCTCTCTCCTCAGCAGAATCGCATTGTCTCCCTCATCCATCCCCTCTTCACGACTAGACTCCTCCTTATACTTCTCTCAGTCTCTACCTCCCTCTTCGCCGCCTCTTCAACCCAGAGAGCACGAAGAAATTTTTTCCTTTCGTTCCCCCTCCCCCCACCCGGAACTTTCCCCTCCGAGCCAGGACGCGCATTCGCGGTCTGGGTCCCGCTCATCGTCAAACCTTACTACGTCGTCGCCCCAGGGGCCCACCCGACAGCAGAGACGAGTGAGCTCTCTTTATTACACTCCTGCTGGGAGCCACAGGAGCTCCAGTAGCCAGCAACCCCCGCCTATTTACAACTCTGGTGAGAGTCCTGTCCTGAGACCTCGGGTTCCTTTGGGTAGGAAGGGTGTCGATTCGGCAAGCGTCAGCAGTGGAATTCACTCCGGTCCTTCGCCAACACAACGAAGAGCTATATTAGCTCAGGCACACTATTCAGTTCAAAGCAGGTATACCGAGGACTGGGTCCATCATCTAGGGTATCAGCAACACCGACGAGGTGATAGCAGTAGCTGCTACGTGGACTCGGAAGCCGGTTCCATCGACGATTCCAACGATTTCGGGGTGCATCGTCGGAATCCTTCGAACGCAAAGACAATCACCCCGGCCGACTTTCAGGTGGACAGGAATTTGAGAGTTTCCGAAGGTGATACTGAATCTTCAGATAACGATATTGGCACGGCTGGCGGCAGAGCTTACAGGACAGCTCCGCAATCATTGGTGGATTTTAGGATCAATACACCGCCGCCTCCAATGCCTGGACTAGCGAGCAGGTGGGCTACAGAGGTCGAGGAGGAGACTGTGCGGAACGGGGAGGTTGATAAATCAGTCCTAGATTCCCCCTTAACGCCAGGAGCAGAAGATAATAGTATGCTACGAACACCTTCATCATCAACCACCGCTACAAGCGGCATTGCAACTGCCACCTATGATAAATCACTCCCCATAAGCCGAACACAATCGCCAAACACGAGATTAACAAGGAAGTGGAATGGAAAAACAGTAGTAATACAGATACCATCGGACGCACCTTGGGGCATAGAAGGCCGGCGGCCGATGCCTTTAACGAGGGAAGAAGTCGAGAATAGGATGGGGGGGTGGAAATCGAAAGGGTATGGTTTACAACCAGATGGTGGCCAGAGCAGAGCAGTTTTTCCACCGGAAGCTCAGTGCAAGTTTGAGGGAAGCGACGTCATAGTTTGCATTCCCGATCGAAGAGGTATTGTTGGTCTTGATTCTACCTTTCTGCCCGAGTATAAGCTCGGAATTTAGATTAATAGTTATTGTTTTCGAGCTTATCGAATGATTATATGTATTTACTTACCTTTTCAATTACAGATTGGCAAGCATATGTAGAGGCTTTACGGGAGGAGAAACTCAGGGCCTTGGGCGTATTGCTTGATGATGAACCCTCGAGTGCTGCCTCAGGAGGTAGAGGTCAAACACCATTGGTACGTAAATTCTTGTATCTTGTTATTCTTACCCACCTCTAACCCTGTCTTCAAACACAGTCTCACCAGAGTCCTGCCCAATATAACATGAATCCCTTCCCTCCGCCAGCTCCCACTGCATCTGCCATGAGTGGTGCCAATGGGAACATCGGCCACTTCTCGCCATCTATGATGGCGGCCTCTGTGACACCAGGATACTCTCCCGCGCATATGCCTTCTCCCATGAGTGCTGCGGCTGCTATGCATAACCCCCACCTATCCTTCCACATGCCAAGACAGTCCATGTCCAATTCTCCAATGGAGCACAGCGAGTGGGGGCCTTACTCTATGTTTACTCCACCCCCGCCACAATCACAGCCCACTCCACCTGCATTAAACGGTTCAAGTGTTTGGAGCCCGATGAGAGGTGGTTCTCCTGTCGTACAAGGATTATACAGTCATTCACCGGGTTATAGCCAATCGCCCAGTATGGGTATATATGGACCCGGATACCCTGTGGAAGCAAACAATGACTATATGTACGGTCCTGAGGCAGAAGCAAGCCAACGGATCCATCATCACAACCACCATCACTCGATTGTCGGCATGGAGAGATATCACCAACAGCAGATACGTCGTGGATCCCCTCTAGCACAAGTCGGGCATCCGGTACCGGAAGAGGACAACGAGATTGCCATTCTTGACAGCCCTATGATTGACGCTCCTGTACCGAAACACCGACATCAGATCAGCATTAGTCTCCAGAAAGAACTCGAAGGAGTCGAGAATTACCAGCGACAAAATGGACACCAACATCGCCATCATCACCAAGACGAAGCTGAACCGAACCCAGAAGGGTTTAACACAAACCCTGTATCTCCAGCTCCGGCTATGGCATACCCTGAGCAGCCAGAAATTCCACATGTGGAGCATGATGTGCATAATGGACCAGAGTTACGGTCGAATCCCGACGATGACGTTTCAGATGAGGAGACTGAGAAGGTGCAGAACAAGAAGGCTGCATTGGCACGAGACAGGGAGCTTCAGACGGGTATTAAACGGCACGCCTATGAGGACAATACTGTATCCTTACCAATGCCAGAAGCTCAAGTCCCCGGGTCCCAGAATTTTGGCCCCCAGGAATACCCTCTGCCACATAGGGGCAATTCGTTGAGCCAAATGCAGCACGACTACGATATTAATGATCCTCGACAGAACTCTGCCTTGGCGATGATAATGTCCGGGGCTGGAATAGGCTCTGGGCTCCCTCAAGGCAGATCTAGCGTGTTCCGCCCGTACTCTAGTGGGGATGTATTGAGCGAGGATGAACGCACAAACCTTTCTGATGCGCCCACAAATCCGAGCGTACCCACGAGCCCTGTCAAAAAGTTTTCCAAGCCAGCAACTGCCAACACCCATACACATCAAATGTCCAGCAATAGCAACGCATGGATGTCTGATAACGCGAGGCCCTCAGGATCTGTTACCTCGTCGTCGACAAAATTCAATGCTGAAGCTAAAGAATTTAAATTCGAACCAGGAGCCTCCTCCTCCTTTAGCTTTTCTCCTAAGACTCAACCTTTTGTACCGGGCTCTGTTGGCTCCTCACCTATCAGTGCTCACTCTCGAGACCATTCAAGAAACCAGAGCGCCAGTGCTTTTGGCGTTAGGTTTGGAACGAGTAACTTCAATGCCAATGCCACCACCTTCCGCCCTAGTTTCCCGACTGGCCCTCATACCGTTCTGTTTGAGAAAGGGGCAGCTGCTTTTAGTCCCAACGCGCCGGCATTTACGCCGAGCTCTCTTGCTAAGCCGGTACCCACTTCTCAACCTTTAGGCACCCCTTCTCCAATATTTTCTCCCGTCACGGATCATACCACAACGGTTAAGAAGGCACCTTCGGTCGTCCGACCGCCTAGCAGGCTGAATGTGAACCAAGTGGCTGAGGCAGTAGCGGAAGACGCAAATGGAGACAGGAGAGATGTACTCTCGGCTGATGAAGGTGGGCGAAAGAGGGCTAAGCATGGCCCGGCATTGAGCGTTGCGAAGGATACTGAAGTACCATCTTTGGAGAGCCTGACACCTACAAGGGATACTGTTGCTGAACTTGGTGATGCCCCAGACGCTGCTGCCCTAGCTGAGAGTGGAAGTGAAACCGAAGGGGAGAAATTGATTGAGGAGGTTCCTACGGTTCCCGTTGACGGTGGAGCTGGTTTAGAGGATTCCAGCTTCCAGCCCTTTGAATTCAAGAACAGCGAGGACGCAGCAGAATTTGCGATTGCACACTCTAGATGGGATGGGCCTTCTAGACGTGAATCACGTCTTGATATACTCACAGCAGGAGACCAATTGTCAATTGAAGAGGCTCAGTTTATTGCTGCAGACACACCGCAAGACACCCTATCGGAGCGCAACCCCACACCCCCGATCCTGCAAGTTGCCACCCCTCCTATAAAGAAGTTCAACCCGAATGCACCGTCTTTCTCGCACGACCCTACAGCCCAGGAGTTTAATTTCGAATTTACACCAGGCCCGAAGCCGCCATCACCCTTATCTAGGAAGCTTGGCGGGATAGGTGAATCGCGTTATGCGCACACTCCATCGCCACCTCCATCTGATCCGCCTCCGCCTCCACCTGTCACCCACAACATGCCCGCATTTACTCCCCCGATTGACGATTCACCTTATCATCCAAGTTCGGATCCATACAAGACCAATGCCTTTGGTGAACCAATTACCAGGCCAATGCCTACAGATGCTGAGCTGGATGAAGTCATCCAGCAATTAACCGTGTCTGATCCTACGTTTGCCGACCAAGAGGTTCGAGAACCGGGTACCAGTGACGGTGACGCTACTCCAGAGGAACCAGAACACAGGACCTTGTCTTCATGGAAGCGTGGCAGCCCGAAGAGGATGGGTATTCCCACTTTTGACGAACAGACGCCCCAACATGTACTTAACCATCTGGACCGCAGCGCCGGTCCAAGCCCCAGTCCGAGACGTGCCGCTACGGTGCCACCTTACACTCCCCATCGCGCTTCATCCTTCTCCCCCGATGAAGAAACCTATGGACGTGCTCATGCCGCTGGCGGGGCTAGCTACCAACCTCCTTCACAAGAAATTGGCGTTGCTAAGGAAGCTGATAGTGATTGGGACGATATGGTATCTGGTAGCGAGGATGCTAAGCTACGCCCCCAAAGCCGACTTTTCTTCGATGCACATGTTGAGGAACTCGTTGGGGGACTTTTGCGTGCTAGCCTTGAACCTATGAACAAGAGTATCTCATCGATCCACGACCTCCTGAGGACCTATTCTGCTTTGTATCCCGGTAGGAGGGGAAGTGCTCTGTCTACAGCAGCTCACAGCGATGCTGATGACGAGGACGATGACGACGGCTTCCAGCCACCAAGATCTCCTAGGAAGGATCGAAAGGTGGAGATCCGGTCCGCGGTTGTCGAGGCTCTTACGATGCATAACTGGAGCTCCTCCACTGAAGACAAACTTTCCGAGATCTATGGAGCGATTGCGAAGATTAGCCGTGCTTTCCAAGATAACAACCTAAACGATGACTTGGCGGAGACCCGAGCAAGTATATTGGAAGCTCTCTTGAAGACAGCTCAATCTGAGGAAGTTGCAGCGATGAAGGATACTATCACCGCGTCGGCAAAGGCTGCGGTGAAGACTGTTGCCGAGCTGGCAGAGTTCAAAGCGACATTTATCAACTCCTTTAGCCAACTTGCTCAAGTGGGCGATGTCAATGCAGTGCGAGATTCTCTCGAGGAGATGATGGCAAATGTCCCCTCGCCAGGTCTTGTTGATATCAAATTGGGATTGCAGGATATTCTTGTTAAGACAGCACAGAGAGGTGATGTTGGTGAACTAAGCGGTGCCGTTGCAAGAATGGGACAGGAGGTTGCGCGAAGAGAGGATTTAGAGCATTTCCAGAACATTGCTATCGACGTCTTCTCAAAGGTTGTTAAGAGCAATGACCTACTGGAGGTGAAGGTTCTCCTGAGCGATATTCAAAAGGCGGTCGCTGGCGTGAACTTTGCTTCCGATAATACCGCGCTGATATCAATGCTCGGAGATGTGATGAAAGTGACCCGGGACAGTGCGGAGAACATCGATTTCCACCAAGAGTCACAAGAGTCTGTTATCAAGGACAACTACGAAGCTTTACGGGAGAAGTTTGATGCCATCCATGAGTCCATCTCTGGCATCGCTAAACTGATCGAAGAACGCTCTCTGACAAACGGAACACAACAGCCTCTGGCTCCACCGGACATTGATCTCGCATACCTCAAATCGGTTGTTGAGAAGATCGATAGGGGCGTTCAACTCAGTTCGGAGAGGCAGCTTGGGTTGGACGACTTCCGGCAGGTTATTGAGAAGTTATCTGTTTCGCAACCAAGGCTTGAACAGATAAAAGAGGTGGTTTCCGATGCTGTCGCCGATGTTTCAGAATTAGGCGACATTAGGTCTATGGTAGAGGAAGTCTTTGAGACTCAGCCCAAGATGGAGGACCTCAGGCAAATGATGGAGGAGTTGTTCATGAAGCATAAAACAGAGGAAGTCGCGAAGAAGGTTTCGGATGTCAATGTGGAAGAGATGCAGTGGAATATGACTAGGTTAGAGAGAATGCTTGCTGAAACACAAAAGCGAGCGGACGAGGAAGCTCAACTTAGAAGAGACTCCCGAGAAAAGGCCGTTGAGCTAGAGGCTAGACTCAGGATCGCGGAGGAGGAGTGCATCAAGCAGAGAGAGTTGGTGGAGGAGAGGGATCGCCGATTGAAGGCAATCGACGAAAAGCGCCACCAGACTCTAACCCAAACTCAGATGCGAAGCGCACTTTTGGAGGGTGCTCACTCCTCGCTCCAGAAATCAGTCACTGACCTTTCAACAAAGAACACCAGCCTTGAGGTCGGTCTAAAGGAAGCACAGCAGACTAGCGAGCGCCTCCGGGAGGACAACAACAAGTACGAGGAGGAGAATAGGGAGTTAAGGAGGGTCATCGACACTATGCGAACTGAAATGGAGGAAAGTATCCGAGTCCGAGAGAAAAACCGCGGGAAATTTGACAAATTGCAGGAGGACATGACCACCGCGGCAGAAGAGATCGGAAAGGAGCAAGGCAAATGGCAGAAAACCTCCGAGGAACAGAAGGCCAGGATCGAGGTCCTCGAAGCTCGGTTGGAATCGGAACTCACGGCGAAGGAGAGCTTGGAGAGCGAGGTTAGGAGATTGGAACTTGAGCAAAAGGAGGCGATCAAGATCAAGGTTGAATTAGAACAGGTGAAGAAGGCTAGTGGGAAGATGGAGGAGATGGTGGAGACTTTGAAAAAGGAGGCAAGCGAACGGGACCAGCAGATTGGAGAGATGGAAACCACCATTCAGGAGGATAGGTCCAGCATCGCTCTACAAGAAGCCGAGAAAGCTAAGTCAGCCGCCCTCCTAGTGCAGCAACGCGAGTATGAACGGCAGCTGGACATCACCAAATCAAGATATGAGGATGAGAGCCATCAGATCAAGAGGGCGTTGGGTAACGCCAACGAGGATATTCAACGTACCAAGGATTTTATGAAAGAACGCCTTAGCATTGCTTCTTCCGAATCTGAGATCCTCCGCGAGCATATTTCCCATCTTAAGGAACAAGTCAAAGTTGCTACATCGGCCGCTCAAGCCGCTGCCCAGGCCGCTACATCTGCCAAACTACTCGCCACGCCAGCCACCCACAACGCCTCCGAGGAGATGGCACTTCGAGAATCAGTCGAAGTCCTTCAGAGCCAGCTTCAGCAACGCGAGGCCCGGATCGAGGCATTGGAGCAAGAGCTTTCGAAATTTGATAAAGTTGACATCAAGCGAAAGGATGAGCAAATTACATGGCTGCGGGAGCTGCTTGAAGTACGCATCGACGAGTTGGAGGAAGTCGTCCACGCTCTTAGTCTTCCAAACTTTGAGCGCGAGCGCGACAGCATCCGCGATACTGCCCTCCGCCTGAAGACCAATCTACAAATGGAACGCCAAGAGAAGGAACGTGCCGAACGCAAGGAAACAAGTCCTGCCCCCAACGCCCTCGCCGCAAGACTGCCTTCTGTCGCTACAAACGCATGGGCTAGCTGGAGGGGCAAAGGGACCGGAACACCCTCGCAAACACCCTCACAAACCAGTTCCACACCTTCCCGCCCGACATCCGCCGCTGGCTTCCTCGGGATCCTTACCCCCCCCAGCGCCTCCGCCGCACTCGGTAACGCCCGGGGACTCGGTTCGAGGTTTTCAAGAGGTCCTTACGCTTCTGATACTTCCCACCAGTCGCTCCCCGCTTACTCCACCCGCCAGCGCGAGAAACAGCCCGCCGGCCGACGCCTTCCCCCGCAGTTATTCTACAAGGCCTCCTACGATGACGACGCAGAGAGTAGCACTGTCCTGAGTCCTGGTAGAACCCTACCAATGGAAGAAACCGACGATGACGATGCTACGGAGCGTGGAGATGATGATAAAGGCTCGGAAGTGGGAGGGTATTATAATAGGCAATGAGTTGCCATAAGTTTGAAAGGTTCCTTATTTCTTTAGTCTGGGAGCTTAATTGATTTATATAACGCTGCAATTTCTTTCATTTCTTTGTTTTTCCCCCCTTTATCCTCCAAATCTCTTCTATTTTGCTTTGCGTATACCTATTCTTGCAAGTGATATTTCGAGATTGCAGATTGACGATGGTGGGGGGTTCCCAGAGTTTAGATACTTACCCTCGTTTATTTCATTTGTTCTTCATTTGTTCATTTCTTTTGTCCATCTATCATGATTGAGTCGGCGGATGAACGATAGCACGAGCGAAGATGAAAGGAGAGATTGGCTAATCGGGAGGCCTTAAAAAGGGAGTCTTGTTTTTTCTTTACTTTTGTTTAGCGTTTGTGATCATTTCATTTCCTTCCCACTATATCAGCCTTTTTTTTCAATTAAAATATTTCCTTTAATCCTTCCTTCTGATTAGCGTTTTTGATTTCCTCAAATTATCCCCCTTTCTGTTTATAATACCTTTTTTTATACTATTCTATTTTATTCTACTTATTTATTCTCATTCTTCATTTCAATTTTTTGCGGTGATCATAATTCGTTGTGAATAGTGGTTTTTGTCGTTAGGGGGTGTGCTGTACGTGATGCCCAGGGGTTTTTGTCATGACGGTTTCTAATTTAAATTTACAGCTTGCATTATTATCATTAATCTTTGTTCGCGTTCTTGGGCTTCGCACCGTGGTCCGTAGTAGAACATCTTGATGGGTGCGCTGCTAAGGTAAGTTTGGTAGGTGAAGCATTTCCGAGAATATGCGAAACCTCTAGTTATGGAATTTGCCCCCTACTGCCGGACCCTCTTGCTTTGTGAGAATTCGGATGCCGAGGGTTCAGCAGGTAGATTAGTAGACATTAACCAGTCTATGCGGGGCGGAGCGAGCCCGCGACACCATGTTCTGAACGACACCAACTAATCCAAAACGCGAGTGATATCCCCTAATCCATTCCCACCGGTATTTCTACTATCGACGCCCACTACACCTATAACACTACCCCCTGTCATCATCTAGACCCACGTCTAGGCGTGAGGCCCGTGATCGTCGGGGCAGCGGGAGGAGAAGAGAGAGAAGAGGGGGGCGATAGTTGACAAGGAGAGAGGAATAAAGTTAGTTGCTTCTCAACCCATCATAGAAAATCACTCGCGTGACTCCTCCCTACTCGTCACCCCCCACCTGAGAGTGGACATGCAATGATGGGCCTGGGAAGCCTTACTCTACGAGCGCTATCACTTTTTCTGGTTCGCGCTTACCTATATACTCGTCTGACGTTTGTGAACACTCCTGGGTCCGCATTTTCCCTGCAATATCTGCTATGGGCCAATAGCACAGAGCCCGACAACGCATAAAAACCCAGGAATTCCGATCTGGATCTACTCGAGCAGGTGGCTGAGGATAGTTAGGATCCTCCTCCTGAGATTCACGATCTTGGCGCTATATATGCAGACCCGGGCGTATTCACAAGCGTTAGGATGTTACGAATATAATATGCTCATATATTCTGCGTAAAAAGTGGGGTCCTAATAATAATAAAGGACAGTATAGTGGATTGGTTGGTGGGGGTGCGGCTATGGAATGCCAATTATATTTCGCTCAAGAAGACGATTCGTGCAAGTGTTCAAGATAGAGAGAGAGAGAGAGAGAGAGGTGACTAGCCAGCCCTATTGGTGAACTTTTTCTACAGTATATTATTCCAACTAGAGCCATCCGTGACTATAAGGCTTAATAAGTGACGGGCAGGAAGTGATCGCTAGCGACAGAAAGTATGAGGGACTAATGGCGCCCTCCTGGATGTCAGTTTTATTTTTATTTTTTAGAAAAAGAACGGATAGTCCATACCGTAAAAACCGAAACAATTGGGCAACAGGCCAAGTAAGATGTTGGAGTTGCCTCTCCTAGTAAGGTCTGTTGTCTCAAGTGAGGGCTGAAAGAATTTCCCCCCAACCCCCTACGGTAATCCAAAGGGGAAATTCCGGACGTCCTAGCGCCATGCCCATTATTTCAGTTTTTACGGTAGATGCCAGTAACGCTTATGATTGCTAGTGCCAGATGGGGAACTAAACTATAGAGGTCAAGAAATCGCTACAGCTCTGGCCGCAGGCTCTAGCTTAGAGAGTGTAACAATGTACCAACTTGTCTACTCGCTCTGTCCCTGTTAGTTGAACTCTAGTTCGTAAAGGTAGGACACGGGGATACTGCAATTACTCCCCCCCCCCACAAGTATAAGTTCAAGCACAAACGCAGTACGATTCCATGACCTCCTGCTCTGGTGCTTGCGTAGGCTACAGTGCTACGGCAGGTGGATAGGCCCCCGCAGTACAGTACTCCTGCATCCATAGCCCCAAAGTGCGTTTTTTCCCTTCCACATGCCACCTAGATCCAAGGTAATATAAGCAACAGCACTCATTTCTAAAAAAGATTCCACACGACGAGTACACTTGCCAGATTCAAAAGTATTGGGAAATATTCAGCAAACTTGGCATCAAGGCCACCGACTGGATTCCCCAATACTTTTGAATCTGACGAGTAGTGCTTTTGCTCAGCATGATGATTCACCCTTTGGATTGAGTCGATTTTGCAGTAATAGTGTCAACAGGGCAACCGGAGGCGCGCTGCACACGCCCCAATCGAGTCCATGCCAAAACGCTTCCCCTTACTTCTCCTCGAGGAAAACGCAGCAACCCGAAGTACAGTACTAGTACCGTACCGTGCTCAAGCAAAATTCCTAATGGGGGTGCAGTCACCCGCTTATGCAGGGTAGACTGGCCCTGGTACGTAGGTGGTTGGGAAGGGCGATAGACGGAATAGCGGCCGCACCTACCGGTAGGCAAAGGCGACTGACCCACGATAAATCTCCGACCACCCACACCACCTCAATTAATGCCAGCAATTATCGCGATATGATGTGAATGCGGCACTGACGTATCATATCCCGTCCTATTGAAGTGCGAGTTCCCGGGCCCTTTTCCCCCACATCACAGACTAACCGACCAACCCACCTGAAACATCCGTCATTGGCCATCACTCGACAATATGTTACACAGGATTTAGGCCCCCCGTTTCTAACGTTACCAGCCCCTTGCAGCCTTTGACCACGCACCACATGTCTCTGGGAGATTGGAACAGCACACTTGGGAGATTAAGGGTATTTTTTTAGCGAGGCCGACTTTGGCGACAACGAGATCAGGGTTCTCAGGTCCTATATAACCTCGAATATCCTCCCATACCGTATACCCTCAGTCCGCTGTGCTCTCACAACACCCACCCACCACCACACACTTCCTACAACAGAAAAAAAATCTTTGTACACACATACACACCTAAACATTCAATTAAGATCTCTAAGCCTCTAATTTCAGCAAATATGAAGCTCCAAAATCTCCTTCTCCCCGCCTCCTTCGCAACCGCCGCACTTGCTGGCCCCATTTCTTACGGTATCTGCCAGAGCGGCTGTGCCTGTGTTGTCGTGGCGTGCTATACTGCCGCCGGCGCAGTCTTCGGGACGGTCCCTGGGGCGGCGGCCGCTGCTTGTCCGGCTATCTTAGCGTGCAATTCTGCCTTTGGTACCTGCTCTGCTACCTGCGCGGGTGTCACTCTCCTGGCTCCGATTCCTTAGGTTTGGATCCTGCTTCCATTCTCTCTAGCGTACTGCTGACAGATCTGTAGATCGGTAAGGTTGCACATGGAATGAACGGGTTTCTTTTGTATCTGGGTGAAGCTAGGGCGGCTCTGTTGTGGGAATAAGCGGTTGTTGTTGTTGTTGTCGGTGGTGGTGGTTGTTTTCAAATTCAGCGAGGATACTAGTTTCTGGAGTTTGTGCTTTTCTTCGTCATTAATAGTTGTATTTTGCAAATTGAAACATAAACCCAGATACCGCGTCAACGTTCAGTCAGAGTGCTCTTTCGATTCTCACTAATTCTTCCTAAACAGCTCTAGGAGGCCAACTCCTCCCCGAAACGTCCCCTCAGTGAATAAAGTCCTCTCCTACCTCTGACCGACTCAAAATAAGTATACAAAGCTCTACAATAGAGTGACGGCGCCCCGCTCAAGAATGAAAGTTGGAAGTTGGAAGTTGGAAGTTGGAACTCTTGGCGATTATTTGAGAGGGAAGAAAACTTCTCCACAGCAAGAAGTTTGTGTCATTGCGTATTCGTTGCACTTTTCAGGCGTTGCCTCGGGCATGGCTGCCAAGGCTTAGGACCTCTAACTTCTAACTTTGATTTATGCACGGGGGCGCCGTCACTCTAATGTAAGCCCCCAAAGGACAAGAGTGAGAAACATGGGCCCACCATTGTGCAGCAATCTTTGCTATTTCCGGTATGAAGCCCCCAACTCTCGAGATATCCATACCTCCATTAGCCCGGTGGTTCTCTGGGGGTTGTGTGCATGCATGCATGCATGCATGCATGCGCCTAATCGCGATCCAGACTTGTCCTCGGAAGTGCCACATGATTTCGCTGGATGTGCTTTTGCACCCTTGCATCAAAAAATAACAAATCCAGAGCTGTAGCCTAGGTTACCGTGATGAGCACGGACGTAAAGAGACTCCATACAAAGAATTGACAAATCCGGACCCCCTTTCCCACGACCGGGGGGGAGCCGTCCAAGAGGGCACAGGTGCGGCGGGGAAAAAAGGCAATTTGGTCTCAACGAGCACACCGGCTTCCGCGCGCGCAGGTAGCTTAAGCCAAAAGTTATGATACCTCCCCGAACATTTTCAAAAGCACAAGCCGTGTACGGCTTGGTCTCTCATCTAACAAGCATGGAGAGTGTTGCCTTCTATCATGGTGTGAAAAAAAAAAAACCCCTGTCCTGGAGCAACCCCTAGCCACCGTTCCATAATTGCTATTCGACTCCACCCTTCAGCCCGGTCCCAATCCGAGCCTCGCAATACCAGAACCCATCTCAAAAAAACGGCCCACTCCTATCCTTTAAAGTCTGTACCAATATCATTTCGCATGGCAATCCACCTGAGACTGTAGAAGCTTTCCTTGCGCTGCTAGTTTATGGGGCACCGTTCCGCTGTTAGGGGGTCAAACGCAGTCCAGAAGCGCCCTCAAGGTTGCTCAAGACGTAGTCGAGTGATATATTATGAACAGGATCTAGATTCCTTGCCTGCACTCCCGGTGCCGCTCTTGAGAAATATTCACTTTCAAAGCCATGAAGTATTCCGCGGCAAAGCGAGCCCACGGCATAACGGGAATAATCCCTATCATACTCGAGTATTAGGTCAAAAAAAACTCCACAATCCTCCTGCGAAAGGGGTGGTTCGTCGAGACACACATTCTTTTGTTTTCCTTTATGATATCACAGCGCCTGCTACGAGTACTTCCATCCCTAGTCAGAGAGCCGAACTCGCAAACCTCCCTGTGAGGGTTAGTAGTGATGATCGGTTAGGCTACTAGAACTAGTGAGTGAATAATAATTCTAGTTTGGTAATTTAACACTAGAGGGGGAATGCACTCCAGTTTCTTAGCTCTCGATAGAAGAAATATAAAGTTTTTGGAGAGCCCTAACTTCCTCCCTGTGCTCAAGTTACAGGTCAAGAGGTCAACTTGGTATTATAATGATAATTATTATCATTATGATGATATCATACCATGAATCTCTCCGCCGAGTCGAGAGGATCCTAAACTCGAAAAAAAAAGCGTGGGGGTGAAATAGAGCTGGGAAAGGTCCCATGTCGAAGGTCCTCAGCATTTGGCCAATGTCGCTGAGGTAGCTTAGGGGTTATCTTCTTGATAGTAATAGGGGAAATTAGGCATGCATGCCGGCCAGTTCCCTAGTCACTATCAACCCTCCCATTCCTTCGGTCGCTTCATAATGCAATATTTATATAGCGGGGAAACGCCAAAGGGGGCTTAAGTGCCTTCCATAACATAAGATATTCTAGGAAATGGTCTGGAGGATGAGCAGTTTATTAATTGCTATTAATGTGTGTGAACAACAGTTTGTCCGCTCTAGCACGAAGGCAAAAAAGGGGAGAAAAAGGCAGGAAAAAAAGAGATGAACCCCACACACACTCTTGTACAAAAAAACTCTTAAAGCAGGATTGGTAATAGACTTTAAGCCCGGTGTTTTCCCTCTCATACTGTACCAACTCACAGTCCCATGTACACACGGATTACCACTTGGTTTTCTGTTGTCACATCAATCGAGGTGTTGTGCATCGACAACCAGAACCATACCTGGGCTATCATGTGTAAGCCGTCCTTGTTGCCAGGGTTAGGTTTTTTTTCCTCAATGGGAAAATAAAAATTGAAACAAAAAACATCGACAGGGTTTGAGCCTGTCCTCAGGAACGAAACAGATTTCTTGTCTGTTGCCGTAACCACCCCGCCACAATGTCTTATTCATTGTATCATACTTTGGTGGCTCGTTGAAAACCGGAAACAGGGTATTCCGACTCAGATAACCCAACACCAAGAGCCCGCAAAACCCCAGAAAACAGCCAGAGGGACCAGGTCTTGATAAGTTAGTATTATGAAAAAGCTAAAATAGAACCTATGATAATAAGAAACGATGCTTCTTTCTCAAGGAATCAGGCCCTGGAGTACTGTATGAGCATGAGAGTACCTTGCCCACCACATGGCACAACAAGTATTATTAAATTTTTAAGATGACCCAGAATACACTCTCTTTCCAGATACTGTGATCACCCGATTGCATTGGACCTAATCCAGCACGGGTAGTTTCCGATTTTTAATATATAACCCAATGAGTTATTATTGAACGATCCGCCATGTAGCGCAGGATAATTAAAAAAAAACCCCCTGCCTAATAGGGACTAGGAGATTAGAGAGCCCTGCCTTCATCAATAGGGCTCTGGGGTTTACTAATCCTGCTACGAGGTGGTAGAATCCGGCTCTGGACCTTAAGGTTGGCGATCGAGGGGGGCAGCAGAAAAGAATGAAAAAAATCCCTTCGCCCTCTTTGACTTGGAAAAGCAGTTGTAGGTCCAGAGGCTATAGACATTTTCACTCTAGTAAGCCACGTTCTCCCTATTCATTGCCTTGTAAAAAGATTTCCTCAAGAAGCGAAACATAGATGGCGCTTAGTGAAAGACATAATATTGGCAGACGCCGGACAGGTACAGCACAGCCGGGATAAACACATGATATTTAAACATGATCCGCCGATACTGTACTGGCTTGGCACCTCAGCATCTAATTGCCCTATCAGATGAAAAGATCACACTTCCCAAACCCGCAGTACAGTACATAAGTAAGACTAATAAACATCCTTCCCCCTTGGACCTCAGCGTTGCTCATGTAATACTTGTAGGAAAGGACATGGCCAAGCATGTGTTGAGGGAAACTAAATACCAACAGGGCTTAGGGCATGTCTTGGCGGATGTTTCCATTCTCATTGGTACATGCTGACCTCAATGGCTCCCGCTAGCCAATGGAAGGGCCAGTGGCACCCGAGCTCAAGTTCAATGGCAAGCATAAATAGGAAATATTACACCGAACGAAGCACAATGGGAATACTCACTCACTTTACCGTTAGGTGTCGTATGGCCAATAGCCAAATCCGGCCTTCAAGTGCATGCATTATTCACCATTCAGACTCCCAAAATTCCTAGGTCCCCATTAGGTTCGTGCTCTGTGCCAGATTACCTACAGTATAAAAGACCTATCTTCCCCCCCTTGCCTACCTTCAATATTCACACACATCGACGACTCTCACCAAGCAAAGTGGGGAAAAACCAACAATACTTTCAATTCATCATGTCAATTCACCCGCATCAACCACCCGCTATGGAGGCCAAGACCTCCAAGACCACCATCCCCAGGGAGAATTCCGGAACCAGTACCGCACATGCAGATGCAGGCATCGCATGGCCAGACCCATCCGCTACCACCGAGGCCGAAACCATAAGAGCCCGCGAATCTGGCCTGTATGGCATGCTCGCGAACAGTCTCAGCATGATCCGGGGCGCCGTGGTCAGGCTCAGTGAGGTAATTAAGCAGGGGGAGAAGGAGAAGGAGAAGGAGAAGGACACGGACATGGAGATGGAGATGAAGGTGGAGATGGAGATGGAGATGGAGACGGAGACGGAGATGAAGGAGTACAAGGAGATGGAAGACCACAGTACCACCGCTACCACAGCTACCACAGCGGCTCCGATCGGGGTTCAGATTCCGGCTCCACAAACAGCCCACCATATATCTCCGGAAAGCCTGAAAATTGAGCAAAGCTCCACATCCCCGGCTATCATCTATAGAAAAGTCAGTGCCGCGGGTAAAGTTACGAAAGCCCTCCGGGGCAGGACTCTTGGTGAGACACCTCAACGCTCCCAACGCCGGAGCATGCGCATCATGGAGTTGCAGAAAAAGCATGCGCAGGATAAGCTCACTGTTGCTTCTACCAACCAGGAGGAAGAGGATACTGTGACAAGTCCCGATAGGAGCCAGATTGCAACTATGAACAAGACTAGAGTTGGGATGGAGAAGGGGAAGGGGGGACGTGTAAAGGCTGTCGCCAAGGTCGATTCGCGGATTCTGAAACCTAGGGATGGTGCGAGGGTTACGAAGAAGACTGCTGTGGGGGAGTTGGGGAATAGGATTATGAAGAAGACTAAATCTGGGGGCGAGATGGCCAAGGAAGTCGGGAATCAGAGCATCACTCTCGCTGCTACTATCGATAAAGTCAGGGAAGTCCCTCCTGCTAGTGCTCTCCCTAAGGTACTCCAGACCCCCCAGCGCCGAAGCATGCGCATCTTCGAGTCGACACGCAAGCACGGGCATGATAAGCTCGCTGTTGCTCCTACCGGGCAGTGTGAGGTGCCTGCTGTGGCCGCTCAGGTTGAGAAGGTAATTGTCGACTTGTTGGGTGGTCATATTGCGCCGGAGACTAAGGCTAAAGCTGAGATGGAGAAGGGGAATGAGGCCACCATCAAGATCAATTCCCCGATTCTGAAGCCAAGGGCCGGCGCTGGAGTTACCAAGAAGACCCCTGTCAGAACTTTGAGGAGTAGGATAGAAGAGAAGAAGGGTAAGCCTAAGGGCAAGATCGAGAAGAGAGACGAGGGTGAGAGTATTACTGCCACCACCACCACCACTATTACTGATCAAGTTACAGAACCGCCTCGCTCTAGGGCTCCCTGTGAGGTACTCCGCCAGCTTGCAGCAGCAGTTCTCATCGATGTCAAGTCCCCGATTCTGAAGCCCAGGGAGGGTGCGGGGGTCTCAAAGAGGGGGGGCAGAAGCGGCGAAGGCAGAAGGGGCAAGACCGCATTTGCCTAAAGAAAAAACTCAGCGTGACTGAACCTGCATAACTATGTACTATTAAAGCGTTTGTTTAAAATTTAATAAACTTTTTTTCCTATTTTCCCCTAAAAAAGGTGTCTTGGTACAGGGTCTGCTAGGGCCGGGAAGCGGATCAGACGGGGAAGTGAATCAGTTAAAATGCGCCAGAAAAGTAGACATCTAGAAATCTCAATTGACCCACAACACTAAGTAGAGGAGATCCAGAAGGGCAGGAGATAATTCTAGTACCACAGCATTTCAGATTTGCCCGTTTTTGAGCCAAACTCAGAAAATTCTATTTTGCCGAATTCCCCGTAGTGAGGATTTGTGCGAAATTCACAGACAAACCGATTCACTTCTGCGTCTGATCCACCTCCCGGTCCAGTGCGTTATTCTAGACCCTGTCACCGACGAATCTGTTTATACATGCCACCATAGGTTCTGATGCGGGACCAACAAAATGCACTACCACTCACACAAACCCCTCCTTCTGTAGCTGAAAACTCCCTACTCTGGGAAAGAGTCAAAAAGACACAGCAAAGTGGGCTGCTCGGCCGTCCCGAAAGACCAAAAAACCCACAAAGCCCCGCCAGAGAAGGCAGCCCCAAAACGATGCCAAAGGGTTCGATTATTCTTGTATATATATAAAAGTCCCTGGCATGAATGGACCGAACACCGCCGGGGTCACGGGAGCTGAAAGCCCTTTGCCAAGGAGCCCCCTGGCGGTCGGTCCATTCATGCCAGGGACGTGTACAGTATACAAAGCCATCAACTTAGAAAATAAAACTGAAAGATTGATCAAAAAACTTCCATGTTATCAACAAGAATGATGATCTTCTCACTTCGCTTAATTTCATAAAATCACAGGATGACAAATATGGCATCTTGTAACTCATCCCTCAAGGCTAGTAGTCAATTTACTTCCCTACACCATGTTCTACGACGCTTCTTAGCATAATACGCACAAGTCCCTATATAATTTCCCCAAGCTCAGGTTACCAAGCACTCCCGCCGAACTTTATCAATACCCATGCCATAACCAAGTCGCAGGACCCATTGTTAAATTTCTTCACCATCCAAAAGACCACCACCAGCTTATCCTATGTATAAAATATTCAACTAGATTCTACCAAGAATCCATCGGAAAAAAAACCCATAAACTTCCCAACCGTCCGACTTGGGGCCTACTCAATAAACACCATAACATCGCAGCTCGATAAACAGATTCACTATAGATATGTTTGAAAGCATACAACCTTTCAATATGGCAAGATGGCCGAGTTGGTTATGGCGCCAGGTTAAGGTTATCTTAACACGCATCCTGGTTCGGGAAACTGAGCGTGGGTTCAAGTCCCACTCTTGTCACAATTTTTTTTTCTTTCTCCCCTCGTTCCTTTGCATTCACCACCACCACCCCCGTTTCCTCTCACCCATAATCCCTTATCTCACTCCCCGATACCGCCCAATGATGGCGTTCTCCTCCGCGATGCGCACTCCGTCCAGCCCGGCGATCTTCTGTCGATACCGATAACAGCACCACAAGGAAGCAAGTATGATAAGCAAACAAGCAAGGCGCTAACAATAGGGCTGGATGTGGCACTCATTCACACAAGATCGCGATCGACCCCCCGACCAGATAAACGGCCAAACAAACCGACAAAACAGATGGCGGATCTATCACAACCACGCGATCAAAGCACCATACCGTACTACACCGTAGCCTCGACCATCCAACCGAAATAGCCTCAAAATCCACAATAATTCCCGCCGACAACCTTCTAGACCCCTCTACCAAAAAAAACCCTACAGCCTCAAATCGCCCTACTTCACCCACCCACTAACCGGTACGGGTACAGTACCGGTACTCATCCGCCAGTCAATCAATCAACCCCAGCCTCACCACGCTTAGAAAAGAGAAAAGAAAACAAAACCCCCATCCACTCCCGAATATCCCTCACTAGGCTAGACTAACTCTCTGTCGCCCTCGTCGCCACTCGTGGTGGTGGCGGCCGGGCCCGGGCCCGAGTGATCACGCATGACACCCCAACCCCACCGAGCCCCTCCCTCAGCGAATCCCGAGAGCGTTTGAAACTGGACCGACATTGATTTTGTAGACTGACTGACTTGTGATCCTGACTGGAAGATATGGCAGGGATGATCATTGTGATAACCGGTACCGGTATCTAAGTTAGTTCTATTAAAATGGCTGCGGGTATTTGACTTGTTTTAACCCGGTTGGCTGGCATTGCGTTGGAACTCGTGCTGTGCAGGGACCGTTGGTGCTGGGTTGGGTTGGGTTGGCGGGCTATTGGATGGTAGAGGAGGAGGCGGCGGATATCGCGTGAGGTATTTGGCTGGCTGGCCGGCCGGCCGAACAGGTGGGGTTTTGGCAGGTTCCTGGGAGGGGGGTGGTATAGGGGGTTGTTGGGCTGTGCTTGGTGAGTATCATATTATATTGATTGGGTTTTGGGGTGGTGTGCGGTAGTGGTGGCAGTCACAAGTGTTCGAGGACAGTAAACACTGGGAATATGATAGTTCGGGATATGAAAGAAAGCGCAGGGCGAGAACTCAAGTTTCATTGACCATGCACGGCGAGCCCGGTTCTTAATTGAATGGTTGCACGGGGGGTTATAAAACAAAGTAGGAAGGGGGTAATCCAGATATTTACAGTACAATTCCGATAATGAAGATGAAGGTGAAGATGATGGAAACAATGAAAATGATGATAACAAAGGACGAAAAAAAATCCATGATCAAACAAACCTAACCTAGCCCAACCTCAATATGATATAAAAACACCGCCATTCTCCAAACTTGGATATAAAAATCAAAAAAAATCAAAAAAACACAACGTCCAACACCATGATAAACAAGAAACAGATACGAAAATGAAAATGATAAAAAACCTGTACAAAAAAGATGGTATCTTTACAAAAGAAATCTTAATTAAGCATAGACAGAGAATCAAACAAACCCGTAAGCAAGTCTTTTCCCGAATCGATAAAAATAAACACCGAACACCCGTTTTTCTAGAGTGCTGTTTTGAAATGGGTATGAAATACAAGTCCGAACACCGATAAATACAGAGTGGTTATGACGAAAGTGACGCCGATGATGGGTGTGTAGTTGATATGGGGGCGGGGGGGTATGAACAAAGGAGATGCCGAAGATGGCAAATGTTTATCTGCCGGAAATTCCTCGCTGATCGATCGTGTGGGGAAAACAAAACAAAACAAACTCCGAAATGTGATAATGGTGATGATGGTGATGATGATGGTGCCGGCGTATGGAGGGGTATAGTACAAGGTATGGATGTAAGGGGGTTCGTGTAGCTCGTGGGGATCGTGGGGATCGTGAGAATGTGTAGGGGAGGGGGAATCTAGCACAGTTGAAATGCTGCAACCACAAACATTAGTGCCACGAACTCAAATAAACGATCCCCCCGAGAGATTCAGCTTAAACATACCGAGACGAAGAGAGGGAAGGGGGAAAATGGTGATTTTTATCACCATTTACCGGTCCTTCTCATAATCTCCATTGACCGAAGAACTCGCACTTGAACTGCTCTTTGCCTTGAAAATCTTCCCCCACAATGAGGTAACCCATCCATTTCGCTCCTCCTGAATCCTTCTCCTGTTCTCCAACTCGTCCTCACCCTCATCTACCTCGTCATCCTCATCGTCGTTCAAGTCGGAGAAGCTGGGCTGTGGGAAAAACACCCAGTTATCGTCCGACGTCGGCTGCAGCATGAACGTTGTTGTGTTTGATGACCTTTTTGATGGCCGGAGGGGGACTGTCGCCGGTGATGAGGCTGACCTTTGTAGATCTTGTGACATTTTTTTAATTTTCGTATTTGTGTGTCGTGTTTTGTTTCTTAGTTACCACTATCTTTCTTTACCGGTAGAGGGTGTTCGTAGCGTGGTTTATGTAGTGTTTTTTTCTGTGTGTGACGCGGTTGATATTTGGTGAGGATAAAATAATCGTTGTTGATGATCGTTGTTGTTGTGCGTGTGTTTAGCTGTGCGGGACCCGGGAGGGGACGGGGGGTCGCTAGGGTTAAATAATAATAATTTTTTGTTTTTCGCAACTATCGAAGTGCACTGCAGAACTCGAGGGGAAAAAAAGAAAGAAAGGGAAAGAGGAAAAAAGCCTTGCTGGGTCGAGGGAAAGGTCCAAAGGTTTAATAGTAAAAATACAGTACTCGAATACACACGCTGGCAAGTAGCAATCCTGCAAAACTCACGGACCGGCTTCCTAGCTCCTCCTCTATCCCTCATACCGCAAGGAACCGCCATACCGCAACAGAAAACCTACTGCTACGTGTCGTTCTATCACACATTCATTGGGGAACAGACTTCTTGAAAAAGTTACTTCGAGGTTGCTGAGTGCTACGGATTGGTAGTGTGTTAGGGTGGGTGTAGGGGACATTCCATCCACTGGAGCGAGTATTTCTGCAAGAAAAGGAGAAAGGAATAGGAAAAATATGATGATCCAATAATCGCTCGCCGCGTGCACGTCCCCGTCACTTTGTAGTGTGACGAGACACCTTGGTCGGGTCCGGGTAACAGAACATGGGACCTTGCTCTCGGAATGGAGGTCATCATCTCATTGATTATGCAAAAAAAAAGGTAAACAAAGGGGTGATTATTTTGATGCTGTATCTTTCGGGTTTCAGCCCCAATTCAATCAATACCTGACGATATCCCCCACATTTCAACCGTTGACTCTAGAGACCCATTCGTCATAATGGAATGTCGAGTTGGCCGAGCAGCCATGACGACTGTGCCTCCTCTGTTTTTTTCTTTTCCGTCTCCAACTGAGCCCGCTAGCGAGTGGCTAGGTGTGCCTTTCGTGAGAAGAAAAGAAATAAAACGAGTACGGGACTCTTTGACAGAACACGGTTCGACACGGTAAGTGAAAGTGATACTCCAGAAAACTCGTCGGATAGGTACGCTCCCACGTCTGAGCTCCCATAAGGAACAAGACAGGATGAACTTCCTCCCTTTGGCGAATAACCCCCACACCCGGCTGTCATCTGCACTGCAAATGAGGCAGTTAACTCTACGGTAGTCGTACCGGTACTACACCAGTATGATCTGGGAAGAACCAGAATACGCTAGCAAGGGTAAGAATACTTGTACATGGGCGGAAGAGGAATTCCTTCAAGAGGCAATAATATTTCACATAATCGCCGCCGAGACACAGAATTTGGTCTCTTTCTGCAGTTCGATTTCCTCTAAAGGGTGGCACCCCTCACCAAGCTTTCTTTACCCTTGCCGGAGTATTCTAGTCCTTCCGACATTATGCGGTAGAGCACTGCAGCTCCAGTGGATGGAATTAGCGGTACTCCGTTTAAGAATTACTGTACGAGCAGAGATGAATGATGCCTGTACTCGAGTATATTGACCGCATCTCTGGCCAGTGCGGTATTCGTGAGCTCCATCCAAGTGACTCAAGAAGGGCATCGATGACCACCATTCTTCCAATGATAAGAGTTCCATTACTACCAGATACGGCACCCAAGTGGGTTCTCTCTCACACACTCACTCCACTGCTGGGGAAAAATTGGAATTCGACGGTTGGGGAGCTCTCGCCTTTCTTTCTGCACGCTTGCTTGCTCCGTAATGAAATTGACAAGGGCGATAATCACCGAGGCATTTCTCGCACCTGCTAGAATGTACGAGAGAGCGGTCTGCGTAAATTTCTCCGTTCCGATATTACCGTTTCGCATGATGCTATTGCATCGCATGGAACCTACGCGACGGTCGTACGGGTAGAAGAAGTTCTCCGCTCCATTAATACCGGTAATTCCGCAGCGAGTGACTCCCCGTGCACAGGTCCTCGCTCCCGCAACGCATCAACCCGCGAACCGCACCAAAACCAGCACCTCCCTTAAACCCCCAAAGTGCGAAACTCCGCATTGCCACGAGAACCAGTGCATAAGGCCTCCATCCATCCATCCCGAGGGTTTAGGGAAAATGTGAAAACCCTCGACGATCACTCTATAACTTAACCTTTTTTCCCCCAAGGACGAGGAAAAATGAAATAAACCATCAGATGACCCCATCAAAAGTGAAGCTTTCCCCACGAAAAAGATGGGTTGCAGGAAATTTTCCAACATTCCTCCATGGTGCGATAGGTAAAGCGAGTAATCCACAGTTCATGTAGCCTCCGACCGAATAGAATAAAGGCCCCGCTCCGCCCCCCTCATCCGGTGCTTGATGCGATTGGTATGGCCAACTTTTTTTTTTGCTTCGCAGGTGTTAAGCAAACTAATGTACGAGTTAGAGTACAGCAATGCACAGTAAGTTAGCTTCCCAATTCTCACCCTACCACGCCTCTGGGCCATCGCTCACACACACTCTCTGTCCTGTCTTTGTGGCCCCGTGACAAAGTTGTGATGGTCGTTCTGCGGATACGAACGCTTTTTCGTGACCTGTTGCTACGGTAACGCATGGCACTGGGGAGGGGGAGGGGAGGGAGGCGGTTATGCGAGCCATGAGCAGATCAACGCTTTTGAACGTTTCAAACCAAGACAAACACGTATTATGACTTTTTGTGTTACTGCAGTACCGTGCGTGCTGCAACGCCTGCCAGCCAGCAAACACTACAGTCACAGTGCAATGCAAACCTAGATCCAACATCAACGACGGCGAGCGGCAATATACGCTAAGGTACAATGGCTCACATCTCGCAAAGACAGCCAACGGGCGACAACTGAGCCTCGAGTATCCCACACCCGCAACGAAGGTAGGTTAGTAGACAGGCAGGCAGATGGGTAATCTCAAACTTCGTTGGCATCGTACATACTGGTACTCGCGAACGGCACGATATGCGGAGCCAACGTGCGACAGGGGGTTAGGAGGAGAAAAAAAGAGGGAGAAGGAAAGACCGCGGCCCGGGCGATCAGTGACGGAGTGTCTAATCTTAGCTTTATCATCGAGCCCCACTTACCCTTTGCGCCACAGACGCCAGCCCTAGGCCCTCGTGCAGTACCAACCCCGTATGATAATACCCGATCCTCGCCAGCCAGCCCAACGGTGGAGATGGTGAATAAAGGAATGGGGGAATGAAGGGTGGAGGGCGGGAAGGGGAAAGCGCCGAATTATAGAACACTGTTGTTGTTACTTTACACCTTGTCGGTACTTTATCTACGATTCCTTTCCGAATGTCCGCTCCCTTGCTTAAGCGTGCAGAGTATAGCCAGCTAAAGAGGTGAGAAGGAATTCATTTGCCGGTCTGAGAAAACTAGCCCGATATCTCGACCAATATCTGGTAGCCTGGTATATGCACTCTGGAAGTGTCACGCCGGTAGTGTGTCAACACTGTCTCATACTTCTTGATGGCGGGGTAGGCATTAATGTACTATCTTCACGACAATCAATCTGGGAGCCCTCAATGCTATTGGGCTGCGAGGACATGCACTACCCCACCAGAACCTGACGAATCGGTACTGTACGTTACAAACTCTCCTACTGACTTGGGCACCATCCACTCCTTAGATGTAGCGATCCACAACATTGTAACTAACCCCCTCCCCGCCTCTAGACCTTCAAAGCCCGCCTTGCTTAGAGCGAGGCCGTGATATTAAACGACATCCCAACCCCACTAATCCCCTGCGTCGGTTCCAATAACGAATACGTGCCCGCCCTTGCTTCGCAGCAATACTAACAACCTCCACGTCCCCCTTGGTCTCCTCCTGCAGGATCCCAACTGCCCGGACCGCGCACGAGCAGATCTGGAATTTCACATGAGCAGACACGAGCGTGGAGCAGCGCTATCTGCATCGAGGCTCTTGTTCACGAACGGGCTCGGGAGCAGAACTGGTGAGGGTTGTGATAAGGAAGGGTAAGTAGCAAGTGATAAGCTTGAGGTTGGGTATCACGAGGTTGGCGGGAAGGCTACTTGTCCCAGGCCATACAAGTTACAGGCATAAAGAACCCGAACATTTGAGGCCGAATTTTGTATGGGCGGTCAGACACGCACAGACATTTTGCCATACAAATTCCTCATCCCTGTGTTCGGGTTCTTTATGTCCGTAACTTGTAAGTACCCGAAAACAGGGATTAAAGAAATATATGGCAAAACATCCGTGCGTGTCTGTGCCCCCATACAAATGATCCCCCTTCATTTTCGGGTACTTATGGCCTGGGACAAGTACGGAGGTACAGCGTGTAAGTTTTGTAGGTTCCACAAACGAGGACTGCCACCCTCACCCCCTGTGTAACCTACAAAACTTATACGCTGTACCTCCGTAAGTTGATGAGTATTTCTGTGAAAGAGAGGGAAGCAGAACGGGTTCCGGCTCATCCGGGAAAGGCAGGATTAGAGCTGGAAGCGGAGGTCCTCTCTTTGGAGAAAAGCTCCCCCTGTCGCGGATGTCCGAGGCTAGCGATGTCCTTGCTCGAGCACTGTACGAGTACGGTGAAAAGAGTACCGTGTCCAGCTTTGGACGGGTGGATGAGCAAGTATAACTTATGATCGCCATATCACAGATGATACAAGGAATCTCTATTTTTCATTTTTCCTTCGTTCTTATCATTGGGTGAGATTGGCCCGTGGAGATATATTACCATCGCCATTGATTCGTAGTGTCCAGCATTAGTTGACCTTCCTCAAAGCTTAAACTTACCACAACGCAACTCACAGTCCCATATTTCCTCTGCATCACAACGATCTGGATGAATGGATGGACAGAGAAGCGAGTTGACTTCGTTCACTCATTCGCACGGTCACGGCACATGCCTTGCAATCCCATCGAATCTTTTTCTTCTTCTTCTTCCCTTTGACCCTTTCCGATAATTATGAAACCGCGGAACATACCGAGCTTGTTGTTTGTGACTGAGGTGAGATGTCTGAGGTTTAGGGACTTTTAGATGGAAAGAGCGGAATTGCCCAGTCATGTTGTTACATGTTCTTTTAAAAACGTTTCCCGTCTTCTACACGTGGATTTTGTGTTGGTTGGGGTTTCAATTTTGGGAGGTCGAAATCCGGTAACCATTATGCCGGCGACACGAGGAATCTCCCGTCAATCATCGGGCCTAGAAGAAAGGAAGAAGAAAAATAAGCGAACATCATCTTGTGCCCGACCAAGCGGACAGAGTAAAACTGATTATAATATAGTCAGTCAGTCAGTCGTTTTGCAAAGAGGCTCATCGCCTAATTAACAGCATGCTTCGAACAATCGCTTGCACGAGAGAAAAACACGAGGCTCCACCAACAATTGACCACACAATACAATTTATTCACATCTCATAAAGTTAATAACAGATGAAACGAAAGCATTACCGGTATTCCTTCTATAGAATAGATTAGGGGGAGGGGTTTTTTTAAAAATAAAAAAAAGTGAAAGTCGACATTTCTTTCCTACCCCAACTTCCCATACCGGATCGCAGTGTAATCCGGCGCCGCCACCCTGTGGGGAGAACTCTCTGCAGAATTGCTTCCCTGAAGGTTATTTCTCACCCTTAGCGCCGACCAGCTCAGTGGGTTACCCGCACTGGTGGAAAGTGACGACCACAGGATTCGAACCGGGCACCGCTTTCCGTTGGAATGGAAAGGGAAACTGGAACGGAGATGTGAAAATCTTCTTTCGATATGGCCATTACAGCCGATATTATTCACCGAGAGATCGTTTATAAACTGCACCTCGTCCACAGGTACCAGTAAAATCACACCGCTAGGGTTCGAATGGTAAGGTACAGTAAGTTACCATAGGATACAATACGGTAAAGTACGGTAATGTGATCTCTCCTTCTCACTACAGGCGTTCTTTGGGTGGGAAATAGGAACTTCCGAAGCAAGGTAAATCCTCTTCTCTTATCACGATTTCACACTCAAGAAAAAGCGAGATCAGAATCAATGAAAACAGTGATGAAAATTAGATAGGAAGGGGGTTGTCGATGGTTGCGGTTGCGCTTCTCTCCCTCCGTTTTCCTCTTCTTAAACCCCCTCGTGCTATGGAACTAATCTAAAGAAAATGCCGGTACCAAACATTCACGATGTTTCCTATGCTCCCGCGTAGTTTCTACCATGTCCATTCACGTGACTGACAGCAACGTACGGTAAACTTACCAGGCGCCGTTTGCCGACCGTCATAAAGTTCCATATCATGATCTTGGATCTTAGTGCGATACTCGTGGGTTGGGTTGCTTCGGCTTGATTGACACAGAGGGGGAAGACAGGATTACCTAACATCAGAATCTAAGGTGGGAGAGGCCGTTTTCCGGTATTTTATCTGCTTAGTGTAATTTACGGTAATTTACCGTATGGTATCAACCGTGTAAGGTACGGTAACGTACCGTATTTTTCGAACACTACACACCGCGATACGAGCTGTTCCCCCATCGAAACAGGTTTGCCTAAAAATCTGTCCATAATTGCCATTGTCCTTGTCTTGCTACTAAATTATGATTTTTTAATTCATTTTTCTCGTCCCTCCCGGAAATTTATGGAAATTTTACAAGGAAGCGCGACTGAAGTTTGATTCTCTCGAGAGACGGAGCCACTGTCATACCGGGAAATGCATGATAGTAGCAGTAGTTTTATTCTCTCTAAAACTACAAAGCCTTCTAAATAAAAGAGAAAGCCTCTGAAAGCCAAAACCCTTAACCGGACCATGCATAAAAGAAAATACCCATCACCCAGACCGAAAGGAGAAGAAGTGTAGTATGAGAGAAGAGAGATTAAAACCGTCGGCTAGATATGATAATAATATGAGATACACCTACTTTTGCCCCCGCCGTTCTCTATACCCAACCCATGAATAGATATACCAGAAAAACCCTGATCAAATAAAATATCACGATGGTGTCGTTGATTCGGAAGAGAAAAACAGAAGAAAGAACAAAGATGCTCCGACCCGACACCGAATTCCGTTCCCAAACATAAGAAAATGCTAATGGTAAGACAAACAAGGAAAAGGCCAACATGACAAAGTAATAATGAGCATATAGATCAGTCGTTCAACTACCATCTGCTTTCCTCCGCAAGGTCGAGGAACACATCCGACCATGGACCGTCCCCCCGAACTCCAACTTCACCAGAAATCCTCAGTCCTTTCATCATCATCGGGGGAGGAAGCTCGAGTTCAGCCTTCATTCCCGCAAGATGCATTTCCTGTAATGCCTCCAGGACAATACATTCTGAACTCGCAGTCCGCCGTCGATTTCTTCTTCGGGGTGGAGTCGAAACTGGTCCGGAAGAAGAATCTGAGATCGATGAAACCAATTCCGGTGTCATCGGGCCGGCCGATCCAGATCTAGATCCGGGCGGCCTCGATGTCATCTTTGTTATAATAGTGAGGTGTTTGTGATAGCTTTCCTCTTCCCCGCTTTCCGATTCGGCACGATCTTCATCATCACCTTCATCGTCGGACAGAGTTGACGAGTGCTCAGGGGGGTTGGTACAAAGCCAGGATATCTGCTTCTTTAATTCGTTTATTCCTGGGTAACCCGTTAAGTCTTCATCATCCTTGATTACAATATCGGCATCCGCTATCGATCCTAAGCCGATAGACCAACGGTTGCTCGCTCCGCTAAAAGATGTGCGACTTCCCCGACAGAAAAAGCTGTTGATGGAAGATCGGCGCGAGGACGGACTGAGTGAACCTCTCCGTGAAATTGGCCGCTCCTTGGTAGCCTCCTGATTCTCAACCTCATCGTTGTCGTCATCGTCAAGTAGGAAAGATCTCGTCGAAGATGCTGTAGAGGGTCTCGGAGTGTGGCTGACAGAAGGGACACCAAGGTATGAACGGAAAAGGGCAGAACTTCCTGAGGTTCTGTTCGAGGAAGGGGAAATGATTGGAGAAGGAGGTGTTTCTAGGTTAGCACTGGGTTGAATTTTGATGGATGGTCGGCGGGATTGAGGATTGTTCTCCATGGTTGGATCCTCGAATGTAATAGATTTCCGTTGGGTGGGTGGAAACCAAGGGCTAGACAAATACACTGGTGTAGGTTCTTCCAAGTAGCTCTGGAACTCCTCCGCACGGGTATTTTTATGGCCAAGCGTTGTATTATCGTTGGCGCCCTCGTCGTCGCTGCCCGGCGAAAGAGTCTTCAACAGCAATCGCATACCAATTCCTTCAACCCCTTTCGATCCCTTCATCCGCAATGGCGAATCGCCCAGTTCCGAAGGGGATGTCTGATTTCTCTGAATGGTATAAGAGGATGGGGGAGGAGGGGGTATTTGAATATTGGGCACAGCAGGCCGACGGTTGGACCTAACACTTCTTGGTGCTGTAATAGGCTGAGAGGACGGAAAAGAAGCATGGAGCGTCCCTAAGCTTGTTTCTTCCGCCAGTGTTTGCGGAGTTTCTTTATGTGGGGGGTTAAATGGTATATCGATCGTTGTATGGTCAAGTGGGCTAAGAGAAGTAGATATTCCAGTCCTCGTATCCTTCTGGATATCATCTTCACTAAATCCATTCTGGTCATATTCTTCTCCACAATCTCCCACGTTAATGATCGGTACGACCATCGCTCTGTCCCTAGACAGCATTATTTCACCCTCGGGCCCCTCGTCATCGTCCGTTGAATTGGCTGTTGGCGCCTCCTGGTGGCGCCTTCTCCTAAATGAAGACGCAAACGAAGACACCGAGGACCTCTTGGAACCCCAGGAGGACATAAATGAAGGGCCTTTACTAGAAGGAGACACCTCCCCGTCATCGGGATTCCGAAGTCCCCCTGCATGGCTTGAAGCTAATGACGACCGGGAACTCGGACGACCCAGGACTGGCCGTCGAGGGCTGAACGAAAAATTATGTCTGAAGACCATGACCACCGTTATTTCTTCTTCTTCTCGACTGGTTGTACCATCAAGGCAATACTGCCGTTTATTGGTATACTGCCGAGAGACAATTGGCTGGTGATGGAGATGTCTAACGGGTATAGCGGATAAATACAATTAGTGTAGAACTGAACTGTCTCTCCGAATGAAGCGAGCCGCGTTGTTGGAGCGTTGTTGTTTTTGGCTTCGGAGACGTTGATGAATTATACAGTTCCAGCAGAAAGGAAACTGGAGAGGGAATTGCGAGCAAACGGAAACTGGGCTGGCGAAGAAGGGGTGGGGAGAAAAGAGGTCAATAAGAATGTCACCTCCAACCCTCATATACTAGTGCAAAGGCTTAGGGTACTCATGTAAAGGCATACGGTACATTTGACAATACACGGGAAATGCGGTGACAATTTACCGATCCATTGCAAGGGTGTGGTTCCCCAAAGAGTTGGAGTGACGGATATCTAACTATGGATCACGGCGAGGCGCTCAAATAAGACTGGTGCTGCTCTTTTAGTAACCCTCGTTTCCATGGAAGTCTCGCCCATAATTGGCTTGGTTGGCGGGTTAAAGAAACCCTCGCCGACCGGAAACACACAGACTTCCTCTACCTAGCACATTGCCGCATCTCCCTCGGCGATCTCTTGGGTCCAAGCTGGGTGCGGTCAGCCCAGTTATCCTGTGGGGGCTGTTTGTGAATCCGGTCAGTGCCAACACATCTTGAGAAATATCTTCAAGGTGATCCCTCGCAATTCTGACAGCGATGCGAAGTTCAAGATTCTGCTGAGGATTGGATGATGCTAGATTGGATAATGCTGGAGTGGAGTTATTACAGCAAGGTGAAGGACGCCCGCATTCTCTCAGGGGCAATGTATATCACTTGTTTGGGTGCTATGGAACCACCCATTGGGAGCCCTGCCTGACACTTTCTCCTCTGTTCTGAAATTACTCTTTATGTGCCTCTTTCTGTACACCTCCCACTTTCGTCAGGCGTTCATCTCATATCATGGGGCGTTGGATTTCGTTTAAAGTTCTTCAGTTCAGCTACTGAGTAGACCGGAGAAAGGTGCGATTATTGAACCAAAAGTTATTTTAGTCCCCTCTCGCTCCCCACATTCCCCTTCCGTCTCGCGACTGAATCCACAGTACACGCAGGCACTGATATCCTTTACACAGTAATGAAAGATTATTGAACTCCAGCTAGCGTTCTCCCTTTTGACACGGAGCTGTAAGATGGAACGCATGAAGTGGCCTATCACAATGCTATTGATGCACCCCACAGAGAAACTCGGTTTCTTCAACGCCCCTGGCCGAGCCTCTCTCTGGAGCGATGTTGAACAAGCGTGCATATGTGGGTAAGATTTCGATTCCCAATAACCAGGCTCGGGGCAATTTCAGTGGTCATTGCACGCGCCAAGTTCGCTGTCGGGGGGCAGCTTGTAATTCGAGGATCAAGGATCGTTGGGCAAACAATTGGAACCGGCGAATGATTGGAGGCACGGGTCAGCATCAGGTTTTCTGCCACCGGTTCTCAGTCCAAAAAAAGCATCTTTTCTTCTTGGCAGAGCCTCTCCCTTTTCCACTTCCCCCTCCTTTCTTGGTTCATGGGTGGATTGGTACCCCATGAAGCACAGTTCATTTTATTTAACAACGCAGTACAAGCATCCTCAGCCCAGTCTGCGAATCGATTTCACCACTATCCTTGAGGGATTAGTTGTCTACCATATTCCTCCAGATAATCCAGCCCACTCATTCACTCACTCACTCTACTCCAAAGCAACGTGAGAGTGTCATCTCAGCCAATGCCAATTGGAAAAGCACAATCGTAAATAACGAAATCTCCGCAATCCTCCAGAGATGCAGCGGTGCCCAACACTTCCCCCCCAGATCGGGTGCATCGGGAGAATTCGAGAGAATTTTAGCAATCATAAACATGAAGAACACACCGTAACCACAGAAGGTTATCCACCGTATTCAGCACGATCATAGGGATGAAAAGACACGACCGTGTTATTGCCATGTTACCCATCCATCTCATTTACCGACCGGATCATACTCGAGTAAATGGGCATCATACCGTAGATAGTGCTTAGAGACCACTGAACGCGTCTCTCTCCCTCCACCCCCCCCGGGTTACACAATTCCGGCCATAGCCCTTGGCAAAAACCGATCTGAAATACTCTATCTTGAACTAACGAACGAACACGAAGATCACAATCACAAGGGTGCAGTTAGCGCTTGGGGAATGTCGTATTTCACCTACCCTACTGTACCAGTACCGTCCTCTGCAGTATCGACCGGGAAGGAAAACTTCGGTGAATTTCATAAAGTCTCACTTTCACACACCGGGTTTCGGTATACCGGGGTGAATTCCGGTATCATGCGTGATGTGATTTCTCATGGTGAGCTTCTAGAATGGCCGTGTTGGTTACCGTGTGTTGCAGAGACGATATCGCTTATTTTCATTTATATGCTTCGTGGGGGTACCCGTGTACTGCATTGTACTGTACAAGTACCGTATCATGGCGATTAAGCAATCCCGGTACTGTAGCTGGCTGATTATTTATATTACAGATGTCGGAGTATGCTGGTGCAGGTATGATATGGCACAGTACTCGCACAGTGCAATTCTAGATTATCCGATCCCTGATCCAACCTACAGTAATAATAAAAATTAAAAGAAATGGAAACACGAGTTGGTGAGGAGGAAGAGCTTGCGGAACTGAGGTCCTATAATCTGTCATCATGCTCTGTTCATGGTACCATACCTTCCTTCTGTCGGACTTTCCACCGCTACAAACGGTATAATACCTACAGTCCTCTACGGAATTCGCACTATCCACCTCCGGCGCTCCTGACCACAACCCCACTTCCTCTCGGAACTACAAATTCCCATTGTGCCGTGATCCAAACCATCATACCATCAAGATTCAGCACCGCATGCATGCTCTAAATACCGTATCAGGTCGAGCACTTGTGAGCATGCCTATGGAGCTCGGTAGAGTTCAAAAAAGCAATAGATTTGGCATAATGCGGGGCTTAGGTTGTGTGCTCCTCAGTCTATGATGCAATTTCTAGCTAATAGCACTTTTTGTTTATGCCCCAGCATATGCACTAATGAATCCTGTTGCGTTTTAATTTGCAATGCCGGAAGGCAGATGTAGTGCTTACGTCCCCAAGAGCGGTTAGCGAGGGCGGCGTGCGGTGCTTAACTTCGAAAACGGACTTGAAGGCGTGCTTGTATTCGGAAAGTCTTTGCGGAAAGGCGGGTACTGTGGCGATGCCCTGGTGGCGACAAAGGTCCTAGTATGATACAAGATTTTGTTTCGTAGAGCATTGCCCTGGTAGTAAAGTGCCATTAGAAAGGTTCTGAGACAGGCACCAAAGCACGCCAGAAGTGCCACTTTTCAGCACACCAGAACAAGACCATTTCACTTGATTGGAACTTGTAATTTTACTAACACCATAGGTTGTGTTTAGAGTACCTTCTGATAAATTTACACATTTTTTCTAAACCTTTAGGAGTAATTGTGTTGTGTATTCTAACTTGTGGTTAGAAATGAATGCTAAGATATCAACTTTAATACCTTACAATTTAACAAGTGTTGAGATTGGTCCAGCACTAAACTGTGTAAAGGGGTTCAATTGCATCATGGTTCACTAAGTGCATGAAACTCAGATATCTGCCTACCACTACTTAAAGAAGTGTCAACTAGATTTATAATTATCTAGAGGCTCTACCAGCTCAGTATATTGAATTCAAAGAAAACACCTGACCCCATAAAACCCTAGATAATAGTAGTGGTATTAGGCATTTTTAGTGTCGGGGAATCTTGGGATGTGGTACATTTGGTGTGTTTTGGCGTTTGTCCACGAACTTTCCAAACGGCGCTGTATCTTACATTCCGCAAAGACTTTGCGAACGGAAGTGTATGTACGGTATATTCCCAATGCAGATACTAGGGTCCTAGCCCCCGTGATTATCTAGGTTCAAGGGTCCCTGACTAATCTAACCACTATACTGTATCATATATACCACAAACCCAAACCGAGCATCCTCAGGTTGGTATGATACCGCAAAAACTCTGTAGATCCACTATCGCCCATCGACTCCCGACCACCCCTACTTTGCTAAACCTATTGCGGTTTAGACAGTGATTTATGTTAAGATCCCCGATCGTGGATCTACTGGGTTTTTGTAGTAAAAACTCTTGGAACCCACTAAGTTACCTGTATCTCTGGCAGCCGTGTAATCTCCGGATTCTGAGTCAAAGGATCTTGAGAACGATTAGCCTTTCCTTGACATGGTACAGGGCCCCGTAAGAAGTAATTGAATAGCTATCTAAGGTTAACCAACTAAACATATCCCTGTCCATTTAAGTTAACTGTTCCCTACCTTGATATATAATCTACCCACCAGACGCGGAGGGCCTCGTTAACTGGTATTCGCAATTCTGTCAACATGTCAAACAAAACATATACAGTCGCGCCCCGTTATAATAGAACTCTTTATACTAGCACCCCGCTATTACGAATGAACCCCCGGGAATTTACACCCCTTCCCCCATACAAACGGACCTCTCTAGAAGGAATTTCTTCCAAAACATCCTATAATGAACGAAAAATCCTGAATTCTTGATGTTCCTTATGACGAGGTGCAACTGTACTGGGCTGACTCGTGGATGAAGTCGCCATGTTCAATCGTTTGGTTCGTCAAACAAATGAGAGCAACTTGCCATAGATTGCGACCAGGTCTTCACCATCCATGTATTTAAGTCTTTTGCTTCCACCATTGTTCTTCTCATCAGCAACATAGCACCTCCTACACAGTACTCCCGCAAGCACATACCCGTATTCTGCTCCTGTGTCCCATCTTATTAGACTGCTTCGTCCACGCATCCTCGAGATGCGAGGCCCAGCCAGCGCCCCCGAAAGTACCAATATGGTTTTTGGTGAAATTTGCTAACTGTGTGTGTGTAGGTAGACACCTCTGTCGAACACAGGGTCTTTTGTCTCGAAAACCACTTTCTCAAGACGACGAAAGTAGGTAATCAGATCAGCGTTCACGAGCTATTAGTACTGACAATTTGCTAGACCCTCAGAGTACCGGTAATGCGGGGAGAACTTGTCACGATTACCGTACCTACTGGAATAATCGAACCTCGCACTGGGACGTCCAAAATTCCCTCTCTTGGATAGGGGCCAAAGCACCGTGAGAACTGACCACCTAAGCCCTAGCTTAAGACAAAAAACAAAAAAAAAGTGCCGGACCTTACCGGCGAATGCAACTCCAACGTCCTAGCGCGAGGTTCAATTGCCGTAAAAACTCGTGTTATCCACTACCTCCACCTTGCCTCTCGGCCCACTATGTTTAGTTTAACAGGTTAACAGAATTGCGAATACCAGTTAATAAGATCCAACACAGTCAAGACATTGGACTTGACCGTGTGAGGAAAATAGTAATCCTTCCTACTGTAGGGATTTTCGTCTCTGAACATGGAGATTAAACACCTGGCGGAGATAGTGGATAACAGGAATTTGCAGCTTGTGGCTTGGCTAAGAACTGCCCAAAGGTTCCCAAGCCGAACAAAGGTTCGATAGGCTTGGGGAGTGGATGGGGGACAGCTGGGGGGTAAACTAGAGAGGCTAGTTTGGAAATCAATCACCAAGGCACAGAGGGAATCCCGTGGCGGGGGCCAGGCCCTCCAGGTAACTAGCAATTAGTTTTTATTTCCCCTGATTCTCATCTCTTCCGCCTCTCTCCTTTCCCTTTCCCCCCTCTTGCTCAGAATCCACCTATTTTGCCCGACATATGCTCCTACTTTCATCCACGGAATTCGAGACCGTCCCCCCAATACCGTACGGTACCATAACTCTCTTGAAATCCACTATCTCTGCCAGCCCTGTAATCCCTAGATTAAAGACAGGAGCTCCTGAGAAGGATTGGCGCCTTCCTGACACTGGATAAGCTTAGTCTTAGAGTGTAATGGATCTTAATAACTGGTATCCATAATTCTATTAACCTATCAAGCTAAACCCCAGCCGGACCAGTACTTCCCGAGTAATCCCAACGTGCGGTGCCGGCCGTGTGCGCCAAGACGCTTGCAATGTAGTGGTCATCGTGGGCTGGGACTGTTAATGTACAGTTGAAGAGATCACTGGAGGAATTGAATTTTGCGCATTGGAAGGGTGGGGTAGTGTGGGGGGAGAGTCTCATTGTGATTTGATCTAGTGAGTGTAGGACCAGGTCACATATGACGCAAAGTTGCCCATACTCTAGTTCAAATGGCTGACCATCAAGGTTCACATGCTGTTAGTTGTTGATATTATAGTCCGTAGGGGGGAGGTAGGGCTGAGGGTAAATATGAATGGCTAGTGTAAGCAGCATGTCGTATCGCTTTGACTCAGGGCTTCTTGCTTGTGACACAGGATTTGGAGGCATGACATCAGATTATGCACGAGTCGGAATGGGTATCGGCAATTAAATTGCTTTTTCGGGGGCATTATGTGAGGCGTGCGGCAGTTCTTTCTAGAGAAAGACAATTCTACCGTAGTGTATCATGGAGCAATACTGGCAATATCCCATCGAGTACTCGAGTGGCTTCATTCAAGGCATAATTCCGAGTAGGTTCGCGCAGGGAGGGAGAGTACCCAAGCTCTGTAGATATAGGCTCAGGACTGTGGAGAAGCTCCGGCGGTGAGAATGAAACAATTGTAACCGCTTCTATGTGCAGTATTCTACGATATCGGGAGAGACCTGCCACTGTGCGGTGTATCCCGGGTTCGAGGGCGGTGGGTAGAGCTGCCATCTGTGATGATACACCCCGATACTTCGCACCGCAGGGCATACCAACACAGCCCGATTGCCCGCACATACAGTACGATACAGTACGACATGAATGCCATACTGCAGTTCTCGGGGCAATACCTCACAAAGTACTCCCACTTTACGATACCGTATAGGCAGGTCTATACTGGCACCGGCGGCCAGCATCTTTCCCCCACTTGCAGTAACACGCCTCTCCATGACACAAATCTATTGCGATCCCCCGTATCGTAGGAACTCCCCATTCGTAAAGCTAATGGACATCCCCAATCCCCCTCCTAAAGGATTTCTTTTTCACGTCACAAATTCACGCACAGCCTTTCCCCTCAAAAAAGTCAGGGGACCAACTGCGTGTCTTAGATGGTAACCACGATACTGGTGGCGGTCGAGTTCCGTTGGGCTAGGCAATGTAAACAAACAACGTAAACAAACACTTTCGGAGACGCGTCTATGGTCACGTGTTTTTTTACTTCGCGTTCCAGGATGGGTACTTGTGCTTGTGCATGTGAGCTCACTCGGAATTGGGATTCTGAGTTTTGGTGTTTTTCTGGAAATCACCATTCAGCCTATGGTGTCAAAAGGATGTCTACATGCCGTACGTGTTATCATCCATGGGGGCTTCTATGTCCAAGAGTCCCGTTTATCTCAGCCGAGGAGTCAATTGGGTCGCCTCTACACCAGCACCTGTATGCTTTTGTCTCCCAGCTGCCTTGGTTCAGACAGCAGGTACAGTACCGTACAGTGCTGGGCCAAGTGAAGGACCAGGGGATTTTAATTGCACAGTATGAGAAGTCTGAAGATAGATGTGTCAATTATACCCCTTGCGTTCTGGTTGTTTGGCTGACAGTAGCGTGGCAATTGGTACGGTATCGGTATTCTCCTGCTCGAGAAGTCTTGAGGGGGTGATGATAAAATTTTCATATATGGTAGAGCGGTCCGACCCAGCACTGTATCAATTGGTTCCATAGCAATGGCGGAAGTTGCGGTTGACGTTCAAGTACCGTACCGGTAGCTTCAAACTGTTGGCACGGGAATTCGCAATACAGTGGTGGAATTGAGGCTCAAATACTTCTCTGCTAGCTTTGCTTTTATTTTATTTTTAGTCGATATTGTTTACTAGGAAAATATCGTAACTTCTTTACAATATGGCTCAGGAAATATTTCTGTTACAGTGCTGTCATAGTATGTGATATCCTAACCGTGGCAATTTTCTTTGTGAGGTGGGTTATCCTGGCGGACCCACATCGTGATGTTTACATTTTTTGGTTTCACCCAGTTATTTTTTTTTGTCTTTACGCGTGCCCGGCGCGACAACCCGCCAATTTTCTCCTTGCTCCCACCAATTTTCCTCTCCGCCAACAACTTCCTTCTCGCAACCATCATCAACCTTTACAACAACAACAACTCGAACACCGCCTTTTGTAATTCACCGAAGCCAACTACGGCGAAGCTTTACGGTAATTCTTCGATCATCCCACTGTTAATTTAGTTCTCCCTTCCGGTTTCTTTTCTCATTTCTCGCCACTGAGTTACCTTTACAAAATCTCGAGATGGCGCGCCGCAAAGCAGTCGCTGCTGTCGAGAAAGATGAAGAGGTTAGAGTCACCAGAACTACTAGAAGCAGGGCTGCACAAGCTGCTCAGCAAGCACTTCCTTCTCTCCCCCCTCCACCACCGCCGCCAGCACCCCGTGGAAGGACCACTACGAAATCTACTGGCAGAAAAAGAAAGCCAAGTGTTTCCCCCGATGAAGATGATGAACTTGCAACTAAAAAGGCGAACACCCGGACCTCCCTTTCGCCAGCTCCACCTGTAAATAGAGGGAAAAAGGCCGCGATTAAGAATGCCCCTGGTCGTCGTAAGGCTATCACATCCCCTACAGTTTCTGGCTCTAACTTCCCAGGAGATGAAATGGATGTCGAAGAACAAGAAGATGCCGAAGAGCCTCCTGTTGAGACGGAACACGAGTCCACCCAGGATTTGCCGATGGAGGGGGGTCGGGAAAATGTTGAAGTTGAGGCTGAGGTGAAGAAGCCAAGGAAAACTAGAAAAGCGCCAACCAAGAAGCGTGGCATCCAGAAGAAGGTAGCACTCCCGGGCTCCGGTATCCGTAAAGGAAAGAAAGCAGGATGGAAGTTTGACGGGTCGCAGATTGAAGTTGAAGTTGAGCCTGAAATGTCAGCCACCGATGATGCCGATGACAGAGAAGCCTCTGTTTCCAGCATGCTTTTTGAAGACAAGACGGACACGCCACCCAGTTCGTTCATGGTCCAAGAAGATTCCAATAGAGCAATTGAAGATGTCAAAGTACAGGTTGAAGAACCGGAGAAGGTTAAAAGAGCACCCACCAGAAAACGCGGAGCCAAGAAGGTAGAGATCCCACCTGGAAGCTGCCGAAGGGGGCGAAGTGCTGGACTAGAGATTAATAAGCCGCAGATGGAAGTTGCGAGTGAGCCAGCTGAGCTAAAGATCGAGCCAAGTGAGGAGACAACAGCCACTAATGTCGAAAAGCCCAAGGCGAAGCGGGGGCGTAAACCGAGTCAAAAAGCAGCGAAAAGGGGTGGGAGGAAGGCACCTGCCGCCAAATCCAAGGCCGGAGAAGAGACCTCCACTGAAGGCCCCGATATCGAGGGAGGTAATATCCAGGGGGACGGCTTGGAAAAGGTAAACGCGGAAGGAACTACTGTGGATAACAATATCATCTCGGAGGTTGATCAAGGGGAAAAAGACGAGGAGATCAGGATTGAAGAGGCACCTGCCGATCAGGTATCTGTCGAGGAAACCATCGCTAACGCTACCGCTGATACCGGAGTAACTGGGGTTGGAGAGGCGAGTGTCGAAGAGTTGAAGGCTGGCACAGCGGTGGCTGAGGAAACTGTCCTTGAAGAGACTACCGTTAGCACTGCCGTCCTTAAAGAACCCGCTGTCGGAGGCCTCACCGTCGAAAGTACCGCTTTCGATAAGGCACCCGGGATCGAAATACCTGTGGTTGAAGAGGAAGCTAAGGTTGAAGAAGTGGAGGTTGAGGAGGTGGAGGTTGTGCTGGCGGAGACCGAGGAAGCGAAGATTGAAGCGTCCGTTGTCGAGGAAGCCGCCCTCGAGCATATCGCTGTCGAAGATGCCATCGTTGGTAAGGCCATCGAGACTGAAACGACGTGGGCCGAAGAAGCACAGATGGTGGAGGAGATGGCTGAGGCTGTTTCTGTTGAGGGTGTTGGCGCTAAGGACTCGAATACCGAGGAGGCTATTGCAGAGGATATGGCCTTAGAGTCGAAAGTTGCAGAATCCGAAATTTGTGAGGCCGTTGGGGAAGAAGTGGCTGTTCAACAGCCGACTGGGCCTGATGTGGGTGATACAAAGGAAGACGTGGTTGACGATACCACCGCACCTATAGGTACTCCGGCCGAGCCAACTAGCGGTGAGACTAATACGACTGCGAGCTTCGCGGTAGAGCCCATGGGTGACGACACTATCGACAGCATTGCCATGGTGGAGGCGGAGGACAATATCCCTGAGGGTAAGATTCATGAGGGCGAGGGGGGACAGTTGAGTGCCGTAACGGGCACTGAGGATTCTGAGAAGGCTTCATCCAGTCTGGCGGACGCTTCAGGTAATGATATCGAACCCGAAGTCAAAGATAGGTGCCATGCGCTCTCCTCATTGAAGCGTAAGGCCAAGGGAAGGCTCTCTGAGCCTGCCACGGGAAACGTAGCAGATTTTGTAGAGGTGGATGCGAACCACAAACGGCGGAGCACAGGTGGAGGACTGCCGCTGCCAAAACGCCGGAGAGTGACTCCTCCGCCTATGCAACCGCCATCTACACCTGCAGCGATCTCGCCTTCTCCACGGAAGGTCACGTCACCGAGCGCTGAGAGCACACCAAGATCAACTGGTTCTCTAACGACCCCGGTGAAGCCGCTGGGACCATTTCTGATGCCACCAGCCACACCTGAGGCGGTCGCCGGTATCGGGAGGAGCCCAACTAAGGGGTCAACTCCCCTGAAGTTAGTGTGTACGTCTTACTTTTCATTTTCGACGATTGGTTTTTTTTGTGTCGACTAACGTAACGGTTCTAGCGGATGAAGATGACGGAACTATGGTGGTTACAACTGAGGCTGCAAGGAGGCGGGGCCAAGAGATGGCTCAAAGGCATCTTCAACAGTATCAAGGTGTTTTCGAAAGGCTGAGGGCGAACTTTGAAGCTTCGGAGGGGTTCCAGCAGGCATATCAAGGTGTTATGCGGCGTGCATTCCCTTTTGCCAGACCTTCTCCCGGAAGGGCAGGATTGTCGGCTTCGTCCCCAGCGCTTTTGGCCTTTGAAGGCCGCGGATATGATGATGGGGATGACTCCTTCGATCGTTCCTTTGATAGAGCTGTCAGCCCAGACCGATCTTCCGTTATATGGGCTTGGGACATCGAACAAGGTGCTGGGAGCGAGGAGGCGGAGAGGGAGAGTGATGGTGATGGTGATGATGAGGACGAGGCAGGGGAGGTGATAGCCGATCCACTCAATGTGGAGGAGAAGGTATGAGGGGGGGGGTGTTCTGATTCTAAAAGTCTTTTGATTTTCTCTAGTGGCTCTTGAGTTCAATATGCCTAAAGGCAGTTTCTTGTTTTTCATTCCTGTGTTTCCAGCCTGTCCAAGTGACCAATGCCTTTTTTTTCTCTTTCACTTTCCAAAATCCTAATACTAAGGGCCTGGCAATAACGTGTTACATGTACGATAGGCTTCTATTGCGGCTATTATGGACGCCCCTCGAGATTCGAATATTTTAGAGCCAGCAGAAGTGCAAGAGGTAGTGATGTCAGATAGACCAACAGAACTCGAGTTAGCCCATGAATTGGATGGCGCTGAGAAGTTGGAAGAGGTGGCGATGACTCTGGGTAATGGTGGGGAGGAAGCCAAGGGAGCTGAAGGTAGTGGAAAAGGGGGAGAAAAGAGCGAGGATGGTGGTGATCGAGGGGACGGCATTCCGAGTGAGTCGGAAGGGCCTGAAATAGAAGATGAGGACTTCGAGAGTGGGGCTGGGTATCCAGAGGCCTCTAGGGAGCCGGAAAAAACGGGGGTGTACGAAGATGGGGCAGGACCGGGTCGGGGAAAGGAGGGACTGGATGTCCCAGCAGAGGCACAGAGCTTGACGAAATCAGGGAACTCGGTGGGAACCTGCAACCAAGTGAAACCATCCAAACTGGGAATCCCGGCGTTCAGGGTGTTGAAGGGTCCTCGAATTCCCGTCCCTGCCTCCCGTGTTGCAACAGTTAAGATGCGAAAGGTCAGCGCGGCTTCCCTCAAAGATGTTCCGATTAGCAAGATGACTCCGCACGAGCTGGCAAGCACGACAAACACCTGCACCGCTAGGAATAAAATCTACTCATGCGACTTCACCCGTAGAGTGATCCACAAGTACACTCCTCGTCCTCCTTCCCCCAATGCGAAGGCCCAAACACTGAAAGCCTCGCAAGACCGGGCACGAAGGCAAGCAATTCAGGAAGAAACGGGCATAATACTTGGCCCCGGTGATGAAGAGAACTTTGATCCCAACCCTTCCTCTAAAGTAAGGTGGGGCCATCCACTCGAGTCCCAGGTCGACTGTGAGGAACGGAAAAGCCCTTCTCAGGTCAAAGAATTACTTCCACGACCTAGTATCCTCAATCGCAGTGTATGTGCTTCACTTTCCCTTGTGCTCCTGCGGATATCATTTATTAATTGGGCTGGCTGACTAGATTGCCCCGCTACAGGCACAATTGGACGGGCATGGGAACGTCGTCACTCCGCCAACTGAGATTGTGATTGAACGGACGAAGGTTACAATCAACACGATTCGGTATCGGGGGGAGAAGAAATAGGTCAGGGAGGACGATGAGCAGGGCAAAGATTGATCGGACGATCATGAAGTCATTCTCGCACAGCGTACATTGCCTACAATGGACAAATGCACGGAAACCGACATGCGACCGGGATCATCTGTGCCAGTTCATCACCTCCCGTCACTCGTCACACTCTTTTCGATCCCGCTTCGGCTTCCATTGCACACCGGAGAAGTTTTTTGCTATTATCCCATTTACGTCATACCACTTCGCTTCGCTTTTGTGATGCTTCTATGTCTCTAATTAGCGTGCATACCCGACTCGACTCGATCGATACTTGTAGTACATCATGATATTTTGCCATTTTTGAATTTTTGAATTTTTGAATTTCTATTTTCTATTTTCTATATCTTTTGTTGATGTTCTAGTTCCTCTTTATCTGGCTGTACCAAATTCCTGTAATTATTGTTATTGTTATTGTACTCTTTGGAGTTTTGTATGGCTGGGATACGATAGTGCCGGGCAGTATAAGATGAGGAAGGATTGGGTGAGAGTAGTGGTTTTTGTTGCGCAGTGGTTATCCCCTTTTTTTCCCTAGCCGTGGGGTAGAGCAGACATAGATTGTGGAAGTTCTTTCTTTCTCCATAGAGGGCATCGTCCTGGTTTTGGGTTGGATTGGATTGGATTGGCTCAAGAATGATAATTCGAACTTTTGGTACAGTATGATACAACTACGCGATACGCTATCTGTGCGTTGAACTGAGAACTTTGAACCTCCCATCATATCAGAATACTGCTAGTGCATATAGTACATCGCTGAGCGATGTGTGTGTTGTGCTCTGGGCTGTTGCAATGCGCTCGCGGATCTTGGATTGGTCCACGAGCAGGAAGGGGGAAAAGGGGTGACGAATCATGCTTGCTGAAGATTCGCTTGTGGTTCCGGTATTCTGAGTAGACGTTTACGATATTACTTCTATTTATGGTACAGCGGCCGCTGGTAGCATCTAGTCATCATCTTGGTAACTGAGTGGGGGGAGTTTGGCAATGGTTTGGAGGGGTGGTATGGCGGTTGTTTTGGAGTGTAGGGCTGTCGGTAATGATTCCTGGCTTTTACTTACATATTAGCCTATGGCACAGTACGCATAAACAACTGCTGTGCTGCGCTGGGAATGATGCCACTTGTCTGCTACTCAGTCAGTGCTTGGCTGAACTAATCCCGTATAATTAAGTTTGTGGTATATAGTATCCGTGCTGCGCCTTGTAGTAATCCAGCTTCCATATTAATTTAGTTCGCCCCTTCGCGAAGGCGGGTTTCCAAGTGAAACTTGAATTGGGGTGTTCGGCTGTGTTAGTGATGTGAAAGAATTGGTTGTTGTGCAGGAGCACTACTGTAGGTAGGAATTTTGGGGCTCTGTGAGTTTATTGTGTCGCTTTTTTGCAGCGGGCTTTATGGAGGGCCTTGACTGAGGTCTGTTTGGTATCGTATAGTGTGGTCAAGAGGGCAGTTCGTATTGCGAGAGGGAGGGCCTCTAGGTATGATATCTGAAATCTGTTTAACCCGCCCAGGGGAGCCAATTGTTGCTGTGGTTTCGGAGGGGTTGTTGGAAACTCTAACCCTTGCCAAATCAACAATTCGGGATAAGTTAACAATTGGCATGTGCGACATTGGTTTCAGCTTACAGTACAAATGGTAGGTTAATTTAGATTAATATAATGTTATCATAGACTTAATAGGAGGTTGTTTATGGTCTTGGTATGTTAACCGGTATATTAACAGTAAACAATAGGGCGGTGACATTGCCTCAATAACTGCTTTCCCATAACTCTATCAAAACCTCATATCTTTTAAAGCTGCTTCTATTACCTTGTTCTCTAGCTTCTAATCTATCATTTAATAGCTTTATATTTTGATAGGTGTTGTTCTGGAGCCTTCATCATTCAAACTCGGGCAATCTTGGGGTCTGGAGTGGGTCGATTCAAGGAGTCCCCCACCTGATGAGCTCAATACCGGTCTCGTAGTGATCCAGTCGTAGCTGGGCCGTGATACAATACCGCCGTCAAGAGTCTAAGTGAGAGTGAGGTCTCTGTACACGTGTAGAGTAGAATCAGGGCAATTGCGTGGGGGGGCCGGGATTCTAGTTGCAAGGGTCGCAAATTGGCAGGTACATACCGTACATCTTCTGATGGCATTCCTTCCAGACCAGGGGCTGCCGTAGGAGTCGTTATTGGTCAAACCTGGAGAGGAAAGTATGAAAGAGGAAAGAAAGAAAGAAAGAGAAAGGGATGGAAAAGTTAGAACTCGCCCTGTCTCAATCTGAGTCCTCTTGGAGTCCCCCTTTCCTCCCGAAACTGACGAGCACCACCAACCATCTCTCAATTCCGTCCCAGTTAACCGAAAATCCAAACACCCCCAACCTATCATGGCAACTCAGGATACCCTGCTAATCGCTGCAACAAAGGAATTCGTAAAGAGCTACATGTCCAAGTATGATTCCTCTCACGATTACCAGCACATAGAGCGTGTACTCGCCCAATCCCTCGCGATCCTACAGGCAACGCAAGCCTCCTCTCCAGAAACGCACCACGACGAAAATTTAGTTATTCTCCTGGCTCTCCTCCATGATGTCGGTGACAAGAAGTACTCCCCCGTTACCGCCACCGCCTCTGGCACCACCGGACCCGCAAAGGACTTCTTACTATCAGCCGGGGCATCGTCAGACCTTGCGTCTCTCCTGCAAAATCTAATAAACAACGTCTCCTACTCTCACGAGCAAGCAAATCCTCGGCAGGTAGCAGAGCTGGTAAAACAGTATCCGGAATTGGCAATCGTGCAGGATGCGGACCGTCTGGACGCGATTGGGGCTGTGGGGATCGGGCGAACCTTCACCTTTGGAGCTGTCAAGGATCGGGAGGGAGGGATGGGGGATGTTGTTAGGCATTTTGATGAAAAGTTGTTGAAGTTGGCTGCTGGGATGAAGACGGTTGAGGGGAGGAGAATGGCGAGAGAGAGGGGGGAGAGGATAAGGGCATTTAGGGAATGGTGGAGGGAGGAAGTTGGTGAATGATGGGTAGGGTGTACTTGTAGTATGATGTCAGTACTGGAAGGCTTTGCTAGGACAGTTCGCTATGAAACTATTATGTTTGGGTTATCTCACCTACGGCCGATGGTAACCGTGCTAAGGTTCTCGCTACTTTGAAAGACGCTAAGCGACCTTCAAAGTTTGACCGCACTCTAAGGGAGTGCCGGACAGCTCAACGAAACTTTTCCTAGTAAATCCCTATCGTATCATACAACTACGACCTTTTCGATGTCTGCCAAAGCTTGCTCTATAATAGAAGCCCGAATCTAACAAGCAATTTAAAGGCTTAATTAATGCACGAAAAAAGTCCTAATGTGGCTGCCATTGCTCAAGAGTTTGAGGTGCCTCAGCAGCGAGTCAGCGCTCACTTGAGATCATGATAAAAGTACAGGTAGTGGAAACTAAAATTAAGAAACGATGGAGGGAGATTTTAAAATAAATATGAATAGCAGTAAAGGATAGGGGTAAGAAAACAAAAGCTTCAGAAGCTCTTCTTTTGTGGTATTGGGTCTCTGTGTATGGTGATGCGTTAGATCACAGGCGCAGTAACTGGATGACACTGTTCTAGCTGTCTGTAGAATGGTGTCACTGAATAATAGGGTAATAAGCCTCCCGTACCGTCGTCTCACCATTAGACGATTATCCTTATTCACCCTCCCCATTTCTCTCCTTTCTTATTCTCGCTCATACCCAATCATCACGAATAATTAATCGAAAAAGAAGTGGATCCAACCATAGGCGCTACGGGGGTCAGTTTGCAGCGATCATATATTCAACAACCAGCAACATCTGGGGAAAAATCGCGGAGAAGAAGCCCTAGAGGACCACCCCGCAGTCCCCCTCCAGTCTATAAAAATGCCATAATATTGTATTATACAATAAAATTATCATGTAGGCTTCGTCCATCCCCTGGGCTAGAGTTCAGCTTTTTTTTTCCTGTGTCGAATAGAGAAAGGAAAGATAAGTTCTCCGTTTTTCTAATTTTACGATCCCGCAACAGGAAGAACAGGGAAGGTAGAAAAATCGAGAGGGGGAAGATAAGAGAATAAAGGAAATAAAAATCGAATTTGGTCCTGTGCTCAATAGATCTTGTGAGCACAGAGTGAGAACCCGGCCAGCTTCTGCTGCTTGGATGCGCAGGACGACGCCACGTATTCCTGCGAAGATATTTACCTTGATGCCATTTACTGCTAGAATGTCTCCTATCTCCTCCAATATACCACCTTGATTGCTGTTGTATTTTTCGCTTGTCCCACTGGCATTTCCAACCTGCAATACGGATCATACGACCGACAATGTCGCTCATTATGCTGCCTCCACAGGTACAGTACTACAAACTATCGTTTTCACTGGCAAGCTAAGCCTTAGCGATGTCGCTTCACTCCGCCTGGTATCCCATGTTTGGAATCAGGCATTTACCTCCATCGATTTCTGTCAGTTTTGCTTGTCGCACTTCCCCGTTCGCTCCCGAGACGTGCTGGATTGGTGGGGCTAGGACTGCTTTGGGGAGTTTTAATATGGTTCAGCAGAGGCTATTTGTGCTGGCAGATTGTCAGGAGGGAGCTGATGGGAGGACTATATGGCCTGCTTCAGTCAGCACGCCGGCTTTTCCAGGGATTACCGGTTTGGCTTCTACGGCTGCGGATGGGAGACGGAGGTTATAGCCGTTGTTCAATGACAATTACGTTGTGTTTTTGAACGGGCTGCGGGGGGGGGGGGGGGGGGGTGTAAATGGCTGTTGAACGTT
>Ga0307509_10000667_pt1 | contig 58333 bp, 40 predicted proteins | sample 10_EM_MG_FD_202245 | JGI IMG/M metagenome (GOLD analysis project Ga0307509, IMG submission 202245) | Populus trichocarpa ectomycorrhiza microbial communities from riparian zone in the Pacific Northwest, United States - 10_EM | ecosystem: Host-associated > Plants > Roots > Unclassified | place...
CTCCTTGCGACGGAGATCGGTGTAGGAACCAGATATCTGCCGCTTGGCGGCCCCGTACTTCAAGCCAGATCGTGCAACTGATCGAAACTGCTCCCGCTTCTCGACGTCAGATCGGGACCTGCACCCATTTGACAGCGTGCTCGAGGGCGACTTCGCCTTGTCCGCACGCTACCGTTCACGCATCTCGATCAGTTGGAGTTGTTGGCGGTACCGCAACGGCCGCCAGCACGAACCTTGGTCTTGATCTTCATAATGTGAGCTCCTGTCTATGGGTCAAGTAGCAACGTGCAACATGCGCGCTGCTGTTGGCGGCAACGCTGCCGCCGAACGCGTAAGAACGAGCCATGCGCTCGTCGGACTTCTGCGCCAGCCGGGCCCAGGCGATGGCGTCCTCGCCGCTGAACGACGGCTCACGGCAGATGTGCTCGCCAGAGGCGAACAGCCGCGCATCGTCGAACCTGATCTCCTTGACGCCGCAGTCGATGCACAGCTCGCGAGCTCCGTCGCTGTTGACCGTGCACGTGTGCGACAGCCGCTTGCGATGCGGTACAAACAGGCGCTCGGCGGCGCCGATCTCGACCTCGCCCATTCCGACCTCTCCGCAATGACCCGACGTGGGTGTTGAACCACTCCCTGTCTCGACCACGCCAGACTACATGACGAATCCGCGTATGCAACCTCGAAGTCGCCTTTCGCCGTGACACACAGCGGCGCAAACACGCGAGTCCACTGGAATGCCAAAGGATGCGTCGCATGTGGCAAATCACAGCACGCGACCGGACGGAAGTGATCGCGACCGCGTGACCGCCAGCCGCGTCGCACAAAGTTCCCGCCGTCGCACCGCGACTACATGCGACGTGGGCGATGCGAGTCGCACGGCGACGCCAAGCAGCCGGCTCCGAGATCATCGGGCCGGCGGGATTGGGCAGCGTGCTCGCGGGCAACGTTGCCTCATTCGCACGCTATCGTTCATTGTGCCGCGATCAGTCGCTCTTGGTGGGGGTTCCACCGCAACGCTTACCAGCACGGACCTTGGTCTTGATCTTCATAACGTGATCTCCTATCTATGGGTCATAGTGGTCCGAACCATGCGCTCGTCGGCACCGCGCTTCAGGATGCCCGCGGCGAGCAACTCCGCCACCAGCGGCCGGAGCGCTTCCCATGCGTAGCATGCGTAGCCGGTGCCCCGGTGATGGCGTCCTCCATATCCCGATAGTGTCTGGACCACGCATCACGTTCCCGGAGTTCTTACATGGCCCAGTTGGGTGCCACACGAACACCAGGCTGGGACAAGCCTCAGCCTCACGCACGCGCGAGGTCCGCGACGGCGATCGCGTGGTCGGCGTCCAGGCGCCAGGGCCGTCGTGATCGTCTGACATCGCGCGCACCCAGTCGAGCCCGAGTGGCCCAGGCCCCGTGGTCGACCGAGCTACGGCGGCGAACCCGTCGATGGGAGGCTCGTCGGTGCGCCGCCCCGCGGCCCCCGCGCACGCTCGCGGCTTCCTCACCGCCCTGCGCGGCCAGCCACTCCCGCCAGGCGGTGTCCACCTACCGCGGCAAGATGCTGCTTGAATGTCTGGCTGCCGAGTAGCCGCTTGCCACACCTCCGGCGCACTTGGCCGCCGATCTCGGTGCGGTCGGCTGGATGCTCCGCGCACGCCGCTGATTGCTACTGTCAGACAGCGCGTATTCGAAAATGAAATTGCGATTCAAAGGCAACGTAGATGAATGCGCCAAGAGATTTGGCACAACCCGATCTTAACAGGCCAGGTTAAGCCCACGTAACAGCGCGCAAAACGCAGGTCCAATCGAGCTGGCTGCCGGAGAGATCCGTTCTGGAAAGCCCTGCGAGGCGGGTCGTGTGCCGCACAGGATCCGGATCACCGGGCGGTGTGCGCCGTTATCGGGTCGGCGATCTGCGACTCGCGAACATGAATGCTCGATGAAAAATCACGGACGGCGCCAAGAAAACTGTATCGCACGCGACTGTCGCTCGATCGCATGACGCCCTTCCGCATCATGGCCAGATAAGAGGCGCTGGCATCTCAGACGGAATGGACTCCCTGAGATGGCCTTTAGAATAGCACTTGTTCCCGTTGACGAAGATAGCCAGATACCGTTATCCCTGCCTCTGGCGACACTCGCCTCCAGAGACATCCCCAGAGACATCCCCAGAGACACCCCCAGAGACACCCCCAGAGACATTCAATGACACAATCCCACTGGCTCAAGATCCTATCACTATCCTCCGCCTTCATCGTCTCGGCTTGCGTGGCCGAATCCGATGGCAGCGATGACTCCGCATCGGACGATGGCACCGCCGTCCACATGATGCCACTGCGCGTTCCGACGAAGGCCGCCGAGACCGCCCCCGTCTCCGAGGCCGCGCCTGCCGGTGCCCATCTCACGTTCTTTGGTGGCCCGACGCTGACGCACGTCAGCGTCCACCCGGTGTTCTGGAATGCGAACACGCAATTCCAGACGAACATCAACGCCTTCTACAAGGGCATCACGGCCAGCGCGCTGTTCGACATGCTCGGCCAGTATTCTGGCATCGGCCGCGGCACCGGCGTCAATGGCGTCGTCGACACCGCGACGACAACCCGCGTGTCGGACGCCGCGATTCACACGGAGCTGAATCGCCTGTTCTCGGCGGGTACATTGCCGGCGCCCAATGCCAGCAACTATTATCCGGTGCACTTCCCGTCCGGCGTGAATATCACCGCGCCTGACGGCAGCCGGTCATGTGTCGTATTCTGTGCGTACCACGGCACCTACGTCCGCAATGGCGTCAACGTCAACTACGGCGTCATCCCCGACCAGGGCGGTGGCTGCGCTGGCGGCTGCGGCAACAACGCTCAGCGCGTCAACAACATGCAGTCCGTGGCATCGCACGAGCTGATCGAGGCCGTCACCGATCCAGCGGTCGGACTGGCCACCGTGTTCGGTCCACCGCTCGCCTGGTACGATGAGACCAATGGTGAGATCGGCGACATCTGCAACGGCCAGCAGGGCACGACCGTCGGCGGTGATGGCGTGACCTACGTTGTCCAGACCGAGTTCTCGAACTCGGCGAACAACTGCGTCGTGCGTTGACGCACGTGTCGGCCGGTCTCGTCCTTCGCGCAGTCGAGTGATGGCTCGTCGCGCTACCTCCAGGACGCATGATAGAGCACGCCATGGCGGCAGGACGAACGGCTGATGCGGGTCGGCGAGCCTGGTAGGTTACCCGTGCGCTCGGGGGACGGACGTCGCGGCTGCGAACGTCGATGGCGCGAACGCCTGCGCCCAGGTCTCGAAGGTCTCGGGCGGGTGGCCGGTGACCTCGGCGAACGTCGAGGTCCGGATCGCGGCCTGGCCGGCCGCCTGCGACGTCCAGAGGTAGTGCAGCGCCTGGACGATGGCCTCAGGCCGCCCCGCCGCGCGGGCGGCCGCGGCCGCAGCGTCGGGGCTGATGGCGTTGCAGATCAGCTCGCGGCCGAGGACGCGGCCGAGGATGGCGATCTCGTCCCGGAGGGTGACGATCTCGGCGCCGGTGAGCGCGTAGATCTTGCCTGCGTGTGCGGCCGGCGCAAGCAGGGCGAGCTTGCTGACCTCGGCGATGTCGCGCGGGGAGATCGGCGCGAACGGCCCATCGGCGGCGGGGGCGTTGAGCACGTTTCCCGCGCGCAGTGCGGCCCGCCACTGCAGGACATTCGACATGAAGAATCCGGGGCGGACGGGATCTCCGGTGACCACCAGCTGGCGACGTCGATCGGGACGACGTCGAACGGCTCGATCCGCGCTTCGACTTCATCGCCGTAGACACCGAGGGTGCCCCCGCCGCCGGGCCCGAACGATCCGCCACGTCGACGCGCGCGTGAGCACTCAAGCCCCAACCGACAGCGCCGGCCTCATCGATGCAAGCTCACGCTGGCAGCTGATGAGGCTGGCGCTGTGGTTCCGCCCTACCCACCCCCGCCCATACCCACGCCCACATCGTCGAGATCCATATCCCGGTAGTGTCCGGACTGCGCATTGCGTTCCCGGATTTCTAACGTGGCTCCGTTGGGCGCCACTCGCTCACCGAGCTACGCATCGAAAGCCTCTTGGCCCTCGATGCGCCGGACATCATCGACGACTTTTTCTGCATGCCGTCACGCAGCGCTTGGCGAGCACGAAACACCCGTACCGAGCAAGAGGCCGGTGATCCGATCCACGTCGGGAGGCACAGCACTCCGCGTACCGCGCCGAACCGGCTGATGTCGTTCAATGCCCCGCGTCGACAACTGCCGAGCTGTCGCGCGTGAGCCGACCAGAACCTGTCGGCGCCCAGCTACTCCAATCCACGTAGCTTGGCGCGCAGCGCGGTGATCTCGTGCGGCATGTTGTTGAGGCCGCGCAGTTGCGCAGGGATCGCCAGCGAGAAGTGGAGGACCACGCACGTGAGGTGCTGCATGCGCGCGATCGGCAGCACGTCTTCCAGCTGCAGCTGCGGGTCTTCATCGAGATAGAGCGCCTCGAGCTGCGGGAGCGTCTCGAGCACCGGCCCGAGGTTCACGAGCTTCGGGCAATGAGTCAGCGTGAGGCTCCGCAGCGACGTCATGCCGGCGAGCTGGGAGACGCTCTCGAGCGCAGGTGCCTGCTCGATGACGAGCGAGCGCAGGTCGTGGAGGTGCTGGATGCCGTCCAGGGATCGCAGCCGAGCGGCGCCGCCCAGCTGCAGCGCGGTGGGCTGGTCGCGCACTTCGCGCTCCCGCTCCAGCGACGCCAAGGTCTCGATCTCGGTGTTGTTGAGCCACAATGCGACGGACTTGCCACGGACGTCCGGGCTGCGACGGAAGTCGCGCAGCCGTGGGCGGAGCCCCCGCGACGGCCGGTCGGGCGCGGCGCCACGCGCCTCACTCACGACCCAGCCGCTCGCCACGCTGAGCGCACCTTGCTGGTCCTGGACCACGCCCCACAGCCCGCCGACCAGCTCCATGTCGATGTTGGTTCCGAGGTAGTCCCAGAGGAACGGCACGCGCGTGCGGCCGCTGGGGAGGTCGGTCAACAGGATGCCGTTGAAGCAAAAGCTGTCGATGCTCGGGAACGTGTTGCGCACCGGAGGGTCTCCGACATACGCGAACAGCGTGTTCAGCCAGCCGAGCGAACGATCGCCCCCGGACAGGAGCTCGAGCTTGTACATCCGGCGCCAGAACTCGCGATCGATGTCGCCGCGCGCGGTCGCCTCGAGCTTGGCAAGCACGGGGTCGAGGACCTCCATCCACCATCCGAGATCGAGCTCGCGAAATGCCTCGACGCGGCGCCGGATCGACGCCCAGTCCTCGGGGGTGCCGGTGAGGGTGACCTCCGGGATTCCACACCGGGTCGCGACGGTGTACTCGAAGTGGTGGCGCATCGCGCCCATCAGCGCGATCTGGGACGCCGTGCGATCGAGCGCGCTGGTCGTGGAGAAATCGGCGACGAACGCGCTCGCGCGCCCCCCGAGATGGTCGCGGACCCGGTCGACGATCTCATCTACCGCGCCGGGCCAGTCATTGGTTGTGTCGCCGCGCACGAACTCGTCGCGGATAACCCTGATCGCGAGCTTCCCGGCGTGCCGGACCAGCCGAGGCCGCAGCGCCTCGGCGTTGCACTCGATGTGGGTCGCGAGGCTCTGTGCCAGGCACAGCCACACCGCGTCGGGTGTCAGCACCAGCGGCAGGTGGTCCTGAAACGCGAGGTGAACCGCGAGCGCCAGCGGGTGGATCGCCAGGCAATCCACCATCTCGGGCGCGGCGATCCGATACGCCTCGGGCGTCGCCCAGCCGAGGTCGGCCAGCCGCATCGCCGCGCTCGTCGTCCGCTTCCGCCATGTCCCACGCTCGACATCCGACACCCGGAAGGTCACCATGCCGCGATCATACGGCTAGCGCCGCCGCGGATCCACCGAGGATCAGCCGTGCCATCGCCATCGATAGCGGTGAGACCTATGGCGAGCCCTTGCGGTGAACACCGTGCACGCCTGGGCCGCGAGTACGGGTGGAACGGCCCCGATCCACACGCCCAACGGAACCAGCGCCTTGCTGTCTGGCCCGACTGCTGTTCGTGTGCTGCCTCTTGCCGTCTGAGCTCGGCGAGGCGCGCTTGCAGGACATGCCGATCGTCCATCGGACCTGATCAGCGCCGGCAGCGCCGGAGTGCCCGGTCCACTCATGCTCTCTTACAACGCCGCAGTCGTCGCCCTCACCGTGGCAGGCGTGCCGACGCCCGTCGCCGTGATGGCGGCAATACGGAACGTGTACGCCGTACCCGCGGTCAACCCGCTCACGACCCGGAGCATCGGGTGCGCGGTCGGCTGGGTGACCAGCGCGTCACGCCCGGTCTCCAGGAGCGTGGTCCCGTCCGACACCGTCACCTGGTAGCCGATGATCGGCGTGTCACCGGTGACCGTCGGGGGGGTCCACTGCAAGCCGACCGCGTCGGCGCTGGCCCGTGCCTTGAGCGCGGTCGGCGGGGCAGCCAGCACGCCGGCCAGCGGTGCAGGCGTCACCGGTGCGGCCGCCAGCGATGCGGCGCTCGGCCCGCGCGCGTTGACCGCCCGCACCGTGACCGTGTACGCGACGCCGTTGCTGAGCCCCGGCACCACCGCGTACGCCAGGTCCGCGAAGTCGGCCGCATTCACGCTCACCCGTACGTCCCCGCCGCCACCGGTCGCGGTCACTTCGTACGCGCTCACCGGAAGGCCGTTGTCCGCGAGGCTCGGGTTCCACGTGGCGTACAGCGCGCGGTCCGCCGCGAACGTCGCGACCCGCGACGGTGCCTCTGGTACCGACATCCCGCCGACCTGCTGGCCCAGCAGATGCCGGTAGCCGGGCTCCAGTCCCGCATTGTCGACAATAGAGGACGGCGCGGCAGACGGGTCGGACAAGATATGATTGCCTTGTGTCACCAGGCCCAGGTTGTTGGAGTCCGGGTCGGCCTGTTGCCAGTAGTTTCCGGTGATCAGTGTCGGGTCGTTGCGGCCCAGTGCGTCCCGGAAGTCGGTGTGCCGGCTCGCCACGTTCGCGTACGCCGCGCGGTACAGCACGTTGCCGGCGACCGTCTCATACGTACAGCCGTTGTCGGTGTACACGTTCTTGCCCAGGCCCCACTGGTCGTAGATGACGTTTCCGGTCACCTTCTCGCCGTCGGCGATCGAGGTCCCGGTGATGCCCTGCGTGTATACGCCGCCGCCGTCGTCGAGCATCAGCATGTAGTCGTGGATGAGGTTGGCCGAGACCAGGTTGTCGTGCGAGACGTTCGGTGTGGCCGGCTGCCCGATCTTGTCCGGCCAGCCACCCCAGCCCATCGAGATCGCGCTGTACGGAATGTGGTCGATCTGGTTGTGCGAGATGGTGTCGCGCTGCGAGTACCCGTTGACGATGGCCACCCCACCGTGGAATTCGCGGGCCAGCGCGTACAGGTGATTGTTGGTGACCCGCACATCCCGTGTGACGTCCGCGTCGCTGGCCGGCAAGGGTTGATCTACCCCGCCGATCTCGACGCCGTTGCCGGAGATGTCCGTGAAGATGTTCCCGCGTACCACGCTGTCCTGGGCCCCGTCGGCCAGCCGCAGCCCGGCCGCGCCGAGGTGGGTGAATACGCTGTTCGAGAACTCGACTCGCTGGCCATGGGAAACGGTCACGTTGCCGGGCTCCGGCGTCCAGGACGCGTACGGGCAGGTGCCGCTTGCCACGAACTGGCAAAGGCCCTGCGTGGCCCAGCCGGTCGCGCCGGTGTTCGTGTACCCCGCCTGGATCTCCGAGAAGCCTTCGCCCGACGAGGGCACAAGCCAGGTCGCGTACGCCCAGCGCAGCCCGGTGAACGTCACGTCGTGGAGGGGCGCCTGCGCGGTGCCCCTGCCGTCCAGCAACGTCTCCAGCGCGGGCATCTCCACGTCGGCCATGCGCGGGTCCTCGTCTGGGCGTGGCAGGTAATAGACGGTGTGCGTCGCGCGGTCCAGGTACCACTCGCCCGGCGTGTCCAGCAGCTCGAACGCGTTCTCCACGTAGGCCGGCAGCTGGCCGTTGGTCAGCTTGCCCGGGCCGACCATGTTCACCGAGCGACCGGGGATGTCGGGAAACTCCACCCGCTTGGTGGAGTTGTCCCAGCACGGTTGCGACATCGTGATGGTGGTGCCGGTGATGGCACCGATCGCGCACCGCGGCTCGGTCCACTGGCCCAGCCCGTACCGGGCCAGGTTCCACAGCGCCTCGCCGGCCGTGTACACGAGCTCGATGTCACGCGGGTTGCGCCAGCTGGCCATGGTGTCGGCCGAGGCGGTGTACCCCGTGCCGGTGGAGGTCAGGCGGACCGGCACCCGGCCCCGGGCGCGCTGCTCGCGCACCCCGTCCACGTACAGCTGGCGGGTGTTGTCGAGCCCGGCTGGTGCGGGTGCGGACCACAGCCCGGGGCGCCCCGCGACGGGGTTCCTGCCCTGCACCCGGCGGCCACCGCTGATGACGGCGTCACTGGCACCTTGCCAGATCACCCGGTGGCCGCCGCTGCCGGAGTCGCGGGCGTCGAGCACCAGCGGGGCCGCGAGGCGATACTCGCCCGGTCCCAGGTGGACGGTCAGATCCGCAGTCAGCTGCGTGTTGCGCGCGCGGACGAGGTCCCGGGCCCGCTGCAGGGTCCGTAGCGGCCGCAACGCAGTGCCCGGGCCACTGTCCGAGCCCTGCGGCGAGACGTACACATCGTCGCCGCTAGCTGGGCTAGCGCCCGTGGCTTGGAGCTCGATCGCGACGAAAAGCGCGCCGATCGTGGTGGCGGTACCGACCGCGCGCATGGTGAACCGGCCGATCTTGTCCATCTGGCCTCCTCGGGTCCCGGCGGGAATCAGTGACAACGAATCGCGGGACGGCAAGAGGCTAAAGCTGACTCATCGGATGGGTCAAGGAGTTATGGCGCAGCAGATCGCGCCGACTGCTCCGGACAGCAGGACCGCAATCCGCCTGAACGGGCCGATCGCGATCCGGCTGTGCCGATGCGCCCGCGGGCCCGGTCAGCGCGCCAGCGAGCAAACGCTGACGGTGTGCGTGAAGCCCGCCAGCGTGAGCTGGTAGCTCGATGCGCTGGTGTGACGCTCGGCCTGGAAGACATCGATCGAGTACATGCCGCCGCCGACCAATCCGAACCTCGCCGCGACTGGAATATTGAGCGTCACGCTGCCGGTGGTCGCGCTGTGCACCCCGCCGAGGTCCACGGCGAGACGCCCGTTGATGAACACCCACACGTCGTCATCGCCCGTGAAGGTGAGTGTCGGCGACGCCGCCGGGTCGTATGCAAATACGTAGTGCAGCTCGCTGGTGAACGAGAAGTTGTGCCCGTTGGTGAGCTGCGGGAGCGCGCCGAGGTTCCAGCCCAGCCCGTCGACCGGAAAGAACGTCTGGTTGTTGTACTGGTAGACGTTCGGCGAGATCTGGTTCAGCTGCAGCGTCGTCGGCCGGCCGCCCGCGTCGCGGTAGACCAGCTGGCTGTACGGGTTGATCGTCCCCGCGCCCGCGCAGTCGGTCTGGTGGTACCACCAGCAGAACGTCGTGGCGCTGGTGATCTGCTGCCTCCCCACGCTGCCGGTCGACGACTGGAACACGGGCTCGTTGTCGGTCCCCAGGAAGCCCTGGACCATCCCCGTCGACACACCACCGTTGAAGCTCTCGAAATCCGGATTCCCGAAGGTCGTTCCATTGTACCTCATGTCGCGATACAGCACCGGAATCGTCAATATCGCGGGCGGACTCGGCGTCTGTGCCGTGCAGCTCCATCCTGACTCGATCGCGCAGTCCGCCGAGCAGCCGTCGCCATCCAGCACGTTGCCGTCATCGCACGCCTCGCTCGGCGACTTCACGCCATCGCCACACACCGCCGTGCAGCTGCCACCGGCACAGCGCGGCTCGATCGTGCAGCGCGTCGAGCAGCCGTCGAACGGAATCTGGTTGCGATCGTCGCACTGCTCGTTGCCCTCGACGAGGCCGTCGCCGCACACCGGCAGGTGGCAGACGTTTCCATCGCACACCCAACCCGGCGCCACCGTGCACACCGCGGTGCAGGCGCCACCGGTCTGACCGTTGGTCGTGCCCAGATCGCACTGCTCGTCACCCTGGATCGCCCCGTCGCCGCACACCGGCAGCAACGTGCAATCGGCGTTGCACGGACCAGACACGCCGTTGTTGGCGCCGTCGTCGCATTGCTCGGGACCATTGACCACGCCATCGCCGCACCGGTCGCCGAGCGTACAGTTCGGGTTGCACGTGCCGTAACCGCCGGTGTTATGGCCCGCACCATCGTCGCACTGCTCGCCGTTGCTCACCTGACCGTCTCCGCAGTACGGCGCACGCGCCGAGCAGTCCGGCAGACAGCCGCCATACGCGCCGTCATTGACCCCGTCGTCGCATCCCTCGGTCCCGGCCACGATGCCGTCGCCACACCGCGACGAGCACACCGAGGTGGAACGGGTGAACCCCGCGAGCGTGAGCCGGTAGCTCGATGCGCTGGTGTGACGCTCGGCCTGGAAGACATCGATCGAGTACATGCCGCCGCCGACCAATCCCAGCGTCGCCGCGGTCGCGCTGTCGAGCGTCACGCTGCCGGTTGTCGCGCCGTGCACCCCGCCGAGGTCCACGGCGAGCTGGCGGTTGATGAACACCCACACGTCGTCATCCCCCGTGAAGCTGAGCGTCGGCGCCGCCGCCGGGTCGTAGGTGAATGTGTAGTGTAGCTCGCTGGTGAACGAGAAATTGTGCCCGTTGGTGACCTGCGGGAGCGCGCCGAGGTTCCAGCCCAGCCCATCGACGGGAAAGAACGCCTGGTTATTGTACTGGTAGACGTTCGGCGAGATCTGGTTCAGCTGCAGCGCCGTCGGCTGGCCGCCCACGTCGCGGTAGACCAGCTGGCTGTACGGGTTCAACGAACCCGCGCCCGCACAATCGGTCTGGTGATACCACCAGCAGAACGTCGTGGCGCTGGAGATCTGCGGGATTCCCACGCTGCCGGTCGACGACCGGAACACGGGCTCGTTGTCGGCCCCCAGCACGCTCTGGACCATCCCCGTCGACACACCGCCATTGAAGCTCTCGAAATCCGGGCTGCCGCTGGTCGTTCCGCGGTACCTCATGTCGCGATACAGCACCGGAATGGTCAGCGTCTCCCCCGGGGCCTGGGTGGCCACCGGACACGTCCAGCCCGACTCGATCGCACACTGCGCCGAGCAGCCGTCGCCGTCCAGCACGTTGCCGTCATCGCACGCCTCGCTCGGCGACTTCACGCCATCGCCACACGCCGCCGCGCAGCTGCCACCGGCACAACGCGGCTCGATCGTGCAGCTCGTCGAGCAGCCGTCGAACGGAATCCGACTGCCATCGTCGCACTGCTCGCTGCCCTCGACGATGCCGTCGCCGCACACCGGCAGGTGACAGACGTTTTCATCGCATACCCAACCCGGTGCCACCGTGCACGCCGCGGTGCAGGCGCCACCGGTCTCACCGTTGGCCGTGCCCAGATCGCACTGCTCGTCGCCCTGGACCGCCCCGTCGCCGCACACCGCCGGCGGCAACGTGCAATTGGCGTTGCACGTGCCAGACACGCCATTGTTGGCGCCGTCGTCGCACTGCTCGGGACCATTGACCACGCCATCGCCGCACCGGTCGCCGAGCGTACAGTTCGGGTTGCACGTGCCGTAGCCGCCGGTATTGTTGCTCGCGCCATCGTCGCACTGCTCGCCGTTGCTCACCTGACCGTCTCCGCAGTACGGCGCACGCGCCGAACAGTCGGGCAGGCAGCCGCCATACGCGCCGTCATTGACCCCGTCGTCGCATCCCTCGTTGCCTGCCACGATACCGTCGCCACACCGCGACGAGCACACCGAGGTGGAACGGGTGAACCCCGCCAGCGTGAGCTGGTAGTTCGATAAGCTGGTGTGACGCTCGGCCTGGAAGACATCGATCGAGTACATGCCGCCGCCGACCAATCCCAGCCTCGCCGCGGTCGCACTATCGAGCGTCACGCGACCGGTGGTCGCGCCGTGCACCCCACCGAGGTCCACGGCGAGCCGCCGGTTGATGAACACCCACACGTCGTCATCCCCGGTGAAGGTGAGCGCCGGCGCCGCGGTCGGGTCGTAGCTGAATACGTAGTGTAACTCGCTGGTGAACGAGAAATTGTGCCCGTTGGTGACCTGCGGGTTCGCGCCGAGGTTCCAGCCCAGCCCATCGACCGGAAAGAACGTCGGGTTATTGTACTGGTAGACGTTCGGCGAGATCTGGTTCAGCTGCAGCGTCGTCGGCTGGCCGCCCACGTCGCGGTAGACCAGCTGGCTGTACGGGTTGATCGTCCCCGCGCCCGCACAATCCGTCTGGTGATACCACCAGCAGAACGTCGTGGCGCTGGAGATCTGCGAAATTCCCAGGCTGCCGGTCGACGACTGGAACACGGGCTCGTTGTCGGTCCCCAGCATGGGCTGGACCATCCCAGTCGACACACCACCGTTGAAGTTCTCGAAATCCGGACTCCCGCTGGTCGTCCCGCTGTACCTCATGTCGCGATACAGCACCGGAATCGTCAGCGTCTCGCCCGGCGCCTGGGTGACCACCGGGCACGTCCAGCCCGACTCGATCCTGCACTGCGCCGAGCAACCGTCACCGCTCCGCGCGTTTCCGTCGTCGCAGTCCTCCTCCGCCGACTTGACACCATCACCGCACGCCGCGGTGCACTGCCCGTCCGCACAGCGCGCCTCTAGCGTGCAGGTCGTCGCGCAACCGTCAAACGGGATCTGGTTGCCATCATCGCATTGCTCGTCGCCTTCGACCACGCCGTTGCCACACACCGCGTCGACCAGCTGACCGGTCGCACGACCAACGGTCGGCCCCGTCCCGGCAGTCCCATGCTCTGCGCCACTCCCCGGGTCCGTACAGGACAACGTAAAACATATCGCAACCACCAACACTGACAATTTTCGCATCGGCACTTCATACACCAGGGGTATGACAGCGCGTGACAGCCATGGCCCCAAAGGCGGCGATACACCGAGACACCCAGCGACGACCCGCGCCAGAGTGCGGCGGGCACCGCAATCGACATCAGCGGCCTCCAGGTTGCAATTGCGCACGCGCGTTTGCAGCGCGCGGCTCGGGGCCGCCGTGCGCGCCTGATGTGCCAACGCAGCAGGCCGCGGACGCGTGCTGCGCCGGATCGCACGGCACTGCGGACAACCGGGTGCACAGCGCCGGCGGCATCGCCTCGCCCGCGAGAGATATGCAGTGCCCCCTGTCCACCAGAGCTCTCACGGCGACTCGCGACGTGATCGATATTCCTCGACGAGAGTGATCTCGAAGCGGTGGGAAGAAACTCGGCCGACACGACCCGCGTACACGATCACGGATCCGCCCTACCTCGTCGGCGCCCCACCGACTGCCCACCTCGTCAGACCACGCGGGAGGGAACGCAGGTCCACGAACGCGCGGCACCGCGCTGATAGGAACGACGGCGGCAGATCGCAGGTCGGTCGTCTCGCGGTCCGGCGTCGATCACGAGACCGGCGGGAGGCCGGCGATCAGTCGCCTGCGGACCGAGTCGACCACGACCGACCTCCCGATGCGGCACAGCGCTCGGTGCGCGTGTCGAATGACATCGGGTTGCGGAAGGTCGCCGAACAGCGACCTCCGCGCCGCACGAGATCAGAACTTTGCGCGGCCTGGGCGCAACGCGCGTTAGCGTTTCTCGCAGACAACCGCCTGCTGCGGAGACTCGCGTGAGCAGGTGCCCAGGGCTCCTCGGTTGTTATGCAGACTGGTGCCATGGGGAGATATCTCGTGGCGCGGCTGGTAGTCGTGTGCCTGGTCATCGTCGGGCAGGCCGCGTGTGGTGACAACGCGCTGCATGACCGCGACGGCGACGGCGCCGCCGACGCCGTGGATAACTGCCCCGACATCGCGAACCCCAACCAGGCAGACGGCGACGGTGATGGCCTGGGCGACCTCTGCGACCTGTGTCCCGGCGACCCCGAGAACCTGGCTGGCTGCGACCGAGCCAGCCAGACGGTGAGCTTCACGTCGACGCCACCCACCGACGCCGTGGTCGGCGGCGCGACCTACACCGTGACGGCGATCGCGACGTCGGGGCTCGTGGTGGAGCTCACGGTCGCTCCCGGCGCCGCCGCGGTGTGCTCGATCACAGGCTCGACGGTGTCGTTCACCGGTGCCGGCACGTGCGTGATCGATGCCAACCAAGCCGGGGACGCCAGCTTCAACCCCGCGCCGCAGGTGCAGCAGTCGTTCACCGTCGCCAAGGGCGATCAAACCCTCAGCATCACCTCGACCGCCCCGACCGACGCCGCGGTCGGCGGCGCGACGTACACCGCGACCGCGACCGCAACGTCGGGGCTCGCGGTCGCGTTCACGATCGACGCCAGCGCCGCCGCGGTGTGCTCGATCGCAGGCGCAACGGTGTCGTTCACCGGCGTCGGCACATGCGTGATCAACGCCAACCAGGCCGGCGATGCCAACTACAACGCCGCGCCGCAAGTGCAGCAGACCTTCGCCGTGGTCAAGGGCGATCAAACGATCAGCTTCACCTCGACCGCGCCGCCGAGCGCGACGGTGGGAGGCGCGAGCTACAGCGTCGCCGCGACCGCGACCTCGGGCCTGACGGTGAGCTTCTCGATCAACGGCGCCTTCGCTCCGGTGTGCTCGATCTCGGGCACGACAGTTTCGTTCTTTCGAGTCGGCACCTGTGTGATCAACGCCGACCAGGCGGGCGACGCGAACTACAACGCCGCGCCGCAGGTGCAACAGACCTTCCTCGTGAGCAAGGGCGCCCAGACGATCAGCTTCACCTCGACCCCACCGGACGCCGCGACGGTGGAAGGACCGACCTACGCCGTGACCGCGACCGCGACCTCGGGCCTGCCGGTGACCTTCACCATCGACGCCAGCTCGCTCGCGGTATGCTCGATCTCGAGCGGGACGGTGTCGTTCCTCGGCGCCGGTACCTGTGTGATCGACGCCGACCAGGCCGGCGATGCCAACTTCAACCCCGCGACGACGGCGCAGCAGTCGTTCACCGTGGGCAAGGGATCGCAGACGATCACCTTCACCTCGACCCCACCGGGGGCCGCGACGGTGGCAGGACCGACCTACGCCGTGACCGCGACCTCGACCTCGGGCCTGCCGGTGACCTTCACCATCGACGCCAGCTCGGCCGCGGTGTGCGCGATCGCGAGCGGCACGGTGTCGTTCCTCGGCGCCGGCACCTGTGTGATCGACGCCGACCAGGCCGGCAATGCCAACGTCAACCCCGCGACGACGGCGCAGCAGTCGTTCACCGTGGGCAAGGGCACGCAGACGATCACCTTCACCTCGACCCCACCGGGCGCCGCGACGGTGGCAGGACCGACCTACGCGGTGACCGCGACCTCGACCTCGGGCCTGCCGGTGACCTTCACCATCGACGCCAGCTCGTCGGCGGTGTGCGCGATCGCGAGCGGCACGGTGTCGTTCCTCGGGGTCGGCACCTGCGTGATCGACGCCGACCAGGCCGGCAATGCCAACTTCAACCCCGCGACGACCGCGCAGCAGTCGTTCACCGTGAGCAAAGGATCGCAGACGATCAGCTTCACCTCGACCCCACCCGGGGCCGCGACGGTGGGAGGACCGACCTACGGCGTGGCCGCGTCCTCGACCTCGGGCCTGCTGGTGACGTTCTCGATCCACGTCGGCTCGGCCGCGGTGTGCTCGATCGCGAGCGGGACGGTGTCGTTCATCGGCCTTGGCACGTGCGTGATCGACGCCGACCAGCCCGGCAATGCCAACTTCAACCCGGCGACGACGGTGCAGCAGTCGTTCACCGTGGGCAAGGGATCGCAGACAATCACCTTCACCTCGGCACCTGGGTTCCCGACGGTGGCAGGACCGACCTACGCCGTGACCGCGACCGCGACCTCGGGCCTGCTGGTGACGTTCTCGATCCACGTCGGCTCGGCCGCGGTGTGCTCGATCGCGAGCGGGACGGTGTCGTTCCTCGGCGTCGGCACCTGTGTGATCGACGCCGACCAGGCCGGCGACGCCAACTTCAACCCCGCGACGACGGCGCAGCAGTCGTTCACCGTGGGCAAGGGATCGCAGACAATCGCCTTCACCTCGGCACCTGGGTTCCCGACGGTGGCAGGACCGACCTACGCCGTGACCGCGGCCGCGACCTCGGGCCTGCTGGTGACGTTCTCGATCGACATCGGCTCGGCCGCGGTGTGCTCGATCGCGAACGGCACGGTGTCGTTCCTCGGCGTCGGCACCTGTGTGATCGACGCCGACCAGGCCGGCGATGCCAACTTCAACCCCGCGACGACGGCGCAGCAGTCGTTCACCGTGGGCCAGGGCGCGCAGACGATCAGCTTCACCTCGACCGTGCCTGAGGCCCCGACGGTGGCAGGACCGTCCTACGCCGTGACCGCGACCTCGACCTCGGGCCTGCCGGTGACCTTCACCATCAACGCCAGCGCGTCCGCCGTGTGCGCGATCGCGAGCGGCACGGTGTCGTTCCTCGGCGCTGGCACCTGTGTGATCGACGCCGACCAAGCCGGCAATGCCAACTTCAACCCCGCGACGACGGCGCAGCAGTCGTTCACCGTGGGCAAAGGATCGCAGACGATCGGCTTCACCTCGATCGCACCTGCGAACGCGACGGTCAGCGGCACGACGTATACCGTGACCGCGACCGCGACCTCGGGGCTCGCCGTCGCGTTCACGATCAACGGCGGCTCGGCCGGGGTGTGCTCGATCACCGGCGCGACGGTGTCGTTCCTCGGCATCGGCACCTGCGTGATCAACGCCAACCAGGCCGGCGATGCCAACTACAACGCCGCGCCGCTAACGCAGCAGCCGTTCGCCGTGGCCGGAATCCCGCAGACCATCAGCTTTTCGACGTCGCCGCCGGGTGGCGCGACCGTCGGGGGCGCGGCGTACACCGTGGTCGCGACCGCGAGCTCGGGCCTGACGGTGACCTTCTCGATCAACGCCCTGGCGGCGGGGGTGTGCTCGATTGCCGGCGCGACGGTGTCGTTCACCAGCCCCGGCACCTGCATCATCGACGCGGACCAGGCCGGCAACGCCAGCTTCGCCCCGGCGCCACAGGCGGAGCAGACCTTCGCCGTGGCCAGGGGCGATCAGAGCCTCAGCTTCAGCTCGACCGCGCCGACGACCGCGGTCTTTCAGGACACCTACGCCGTCACCGCGACCTCGACCTCCGGCCTGACGGTGACGATCTCGATCGACGCGGCGGCCACCGCGGTGTGCTCGATCGCGGGCGGCACCGTGACGTTCACAGGCACCGGCTCGTGCGTGATCGACGCCGACCAGGGCGGCGATGCCAACTACAACCCCGCGCTCCAGGTGCAGCAGGTGATCTCCGTCGGGCCAAAGCTGGTCGCCGACAGCTACAGCGTCGTGGGCAACACGCAGCTGGTCGCCGCCGGCCACGCGACGCCGGCTACCCCGTTCACCATCAGCCTCGCAGGCGTCATCGCCAACGACACCGCCGACGTGAGCATCGCCGTGACCCCGGTCACCAACACCGCCACCATCGGTGGCGGATCGATCACGCTCGACGCCGCCGGGCGGTTCAGCTATGCGCCGCCGGTGGGCGCGTCGTCGGGGACCGATACCTTCGTTTACACGGCGACAGCCAACGGCGTGGCGCGCACCGCGACCATCACGTTCACCATCGCGAACATCGTCTGGTACGTCGATAGCGCATCGACCGGAGCCCACGATGGCCGCTCGCAGTCGCCGTTCCAGAACCTTGGCACGGGCGCCGGCAACCTCGGCACCACCGCCGCCGCGGGTGCGTACATCAGCGTCGCCAAGGGCGCCGCGTCCACCACCGGCGCGCACACGCTGCTGGCCAACCAGCAGCTCATCGGCGCCGGCGCCACGCTCACCCTCGGGGCCCTGACCATCGCTGGCAGCCCCGCGAATAGCCCGACGCTCACGGGAACGCTGTCGGCCAGTGGCGTCGCAGGCGCGGCCGTCAGCGGTGTCAGCATGTCGACTGGCACGTCGGCCGCGGTGAGCCTCACCAACACCAATGGCACCTTCAGCTTCACCCGGATCGACGTCAGCGGCGCACCCAACGGGATCATCTGGACCAACGCCACCGCCGCCTTGCCGGAGAGCAGCCTCACGGTCACCGGCGACGGCGTCGACCTGTCGCTGGGCGGCAACGCGAGCGGCGGGGTGCTCGCAAACCTGATCGGCGCCGACGGGGCCATCGCCGGCAACGCCGTCTATCTGAGCAACGTGGGCAACGTGGTGCTGCGCCGGATGTTCCTCAACGACGCGCAGAACCACGCGATCCGCGGCTACCAGGTGACCGGCTTCACGCTGGAGTACTCGACGGTGGGCGGCACCATCGGCACCGCGGCGTCGCTGCCGGCGCCCGAGACCGCGGGCGAGGGCGCCATCTACTTCGGGAACACCTCGACCACCGGACTGTCGACCTCGGGGACGTTCACCGGGAACGTGATCAGCGGTGGTCGCGGACGCAACGTGTCGATCATCAACACGATCGCGGGCACCACGAACCTCACGTTCAAGAGCAACAGCTTCGGGCTGAACCAGAGCTTCCTGGACGCCGACCACTGCCTCGCCGTGGAGGCGCGCGGCAGCGGGACGATCATCAACACCACCATCGGCGGGACCCTCGCCGAGGCCAACACCTTCGCCGGTGCGCCGGGCGACCTGATCAACATCACCGGTCAGGTCGGGAGCGTGATGGACGTGCAGCTGTCGAATAACGCGCTGACCAACAGCCACGCCAACAACGTCCGTAGTAGCGGCGGGATCACGCTGAGCTCGCAGGGCACTCTGACGTTCGTCGCCGACGGCAACACCTTCCAGGGTGCCGACGGCAGCGCCATCACGCTGGACAAGCCGAGCGCCGGCACGCTGCTATCGGGCCGGGTGACCAACAACGTCATCGGCGCGGCCGGCGTCGCCGCATCGGGCTCGAAGTCGGGCAACGGCATCTTCCTGACCGCCGCCGGCGCCGGCACCATCGCGCTGACGATCGCGGACAACGACATTCGCAACTGGGCCAGCGCCGGGTTGTACTTCGACAACACCGGCGGCAGCTACACGGCCAACTTCACCATCCAGGGCAACACCATCGCCGACCCCGGCGAGACGGCGTTCTCCGCGCTGGCGCTCACCAACGGCTCGCCGACCAGCAGCGATGCCGTCAACGTCTGCGCGGTCATCGGCGGGCTGAGCCCGAACACCTTCAGCGGGGCCACCACGCTCGCGGACGTGTTTCTCACGGCCAGCGGCGCCGCCACGGGCCACGCGTTCAACCTGCCGGGATACGTCGGCAGTAGCCTTGCGAACGTACAGACGTTCGTCGCAGGCAACAACGTCATCACCGGCGGCGCGGCGTACCTCGTGACCGCCGACGCTCCCGCCACGGCGGCCGCCTTCACCGGCGCCGGGACGACCTGCCCGACACCGTGACGACCTGGCCCGCCTCGTGACCAGCTGGCCCGCCCCGTGAGGCCTGCCTCGATCCGTGACGACCTGCCCCGCCCCGTGATCCGCACGGCCGCGCGTGGGTCGCTCGCCTACGCGAACACGGCTTCGTAGCGCATCCCGCCGACATCGGCGCCGAGCGGGACGAGGAAGATCTCGAGCGTGCCGAGCACGGGGTGCGCGAGCGCGTAGATCCGCTGCGGCAGGTGCCACGTCACGTCCGGCACGTCCGGCGTGCGGAACTGCAGCGCGAACGGCGCGCGCGGTGCGTGCGGCGAGGCGCGCAGCGGTTCGACCGCGCACAGCTCGAGCTCGAGGATGCCGTCGCTCACCGCGAGCGCAAACCGGCTGCCCAGGTGGGGCGCGAACGTGTCCAGCGTGACGCCGGCGAGGTCGACCGTCATGTCGGCCCGTTCAGCCTGCGAACAGCTCGTCGCCGGCGACGGTCACGTAGCGGGCGGCGGCGCCCAGCGGCAGCGTGTCGATCCGCTGGCCACCGCGATCGAACACCGCGAGCTCGGGCCGCGAACGATCCGCCACATAGACCGAGTCGCCATCGGTCGCCACCCCGTGGGGCATGACCCAGTCGCCGCCGAACGCGCGGACGATCGAACCGTCGTCGCGGAGCTCGACGACCCGCCGCCGGCCGACGTCGGCGACCAGCAGGTGATCGCCGAGCGGCGCCAGGCCCCGCGGTGCCATCAACGTGTCGTGGCCGAACCGGCCGATCACGCCTCCGCCGGTCGCGAGCTCGACGACGTGACCGTGCGCGGTGTCCGCCACGAACAGCCGGCTACCGCGCGCGGTGATCCCGCCCGGGTACAGCAGCTCGCCGGCGCCGAGGATCGCGAGGGAGCGACCCTCGCGGTCGAACGCCTGTACGCGGTGATTGCCCATCTCGACGACGTAGGCCAGCCCGCCGACCGCGACGACCGCGATCGGATAGTTCAGCTCGCCGGCCTCGGTGCCGAGCCGACCGACCCGGCGAGCGCTGCCGCCTGGCGTCGTGATCGTCAGGTGATGGCGATCCGGAACGAGCTCGTAGCGCGTGCCGTCGCCGGCCACCGCGAGCGCGCCGCCACCGTGCTCCACCGGCGACGGCCCTGCGGTCATGCAGCCGGTCAGCGGCAGTACGGAGAGCGCAAGACCGCCAGCTCCGAGTCGCAAGAAATCCCGTCGATCCATGGCGATAAGGTTATCTGAAAGCGCTCGATTGCGCGAGATCAGATCTCCAGCGCATCCGGTAATACACACCGGTGTCGTCCTCGCGCACGAAGCCAAGCCGCTGGTACAGCCGCAGCGCAGGATTGAACCGCTCGACGTGGATGCTGACGCTGCCCGCCGCCTGCGCCATCACGGCGCGCAGCACGGCGGAGCCGAGCCCGAGGCCGCAACAGTCCGGAACCAGCGAGATGTCGACCACGTGCAGATCGCGATCGCCCCAGGACAGGATCAGGCGGCCCATCGCACGACCGTCGCGCTCGAGGACGAGAAACTCGGCATCCGGATAGTGGATGTCGTAGTGGCGCGTCTGGGCCTCGAACTGCGACCGCACAAACGTGCGCTTGGCGTCGTCGGGCCACGGCACGGGCGCGAGCTCGGACGCCCGCGTCGAAGCATACAGGGCTGCGAGAAACTCGGTGTCGGCCGGCGTCCGCGGCCGGGCGTCCAGCCCGTCTGGAGTCATGAATCTCACTAGGGATGCTGCGGAAAGATGCCCTCTAGTGCGATACAGCAATTCAGTACGCAATACGGCTGAAGGTTATTATGCGGGAATCCGCTACCCGCGGTCGTGAGCGCCGAGGCCGCCAGCGCCGTCGCGGTGCCGGTCGCCCCATAGGCATTGCCGCTGGCCGGGCGGGAAAAGCCGACCGCGGCGCTGGGCACCGCGACGGTCCCCAGCGGCGTGGTCGACGCGTTGACCGTGTGGGCGTGGCTCGGCATCTCGGTCGCCAGCAGCGTGGTGGTCTCGGCGCCAGCGGCCTCGCCGAGCACGTACAACGACAGTCCAGACCCCTGTCCAACGCCGACGGCCACCGAGCCCTGGAGGTCGGGAAGCCCGAACGTCGACGTGCCATTGCCGCCATAGGTCGTCCCCACGAGCGAGAACAAGGCGACGTTCTGCGTGATCAACATCAACTGGCCGTTGCACTGGGCCCAGCCGCGGGGTGCGAAGTTGAATCCAAAAAACCGGATCTCGGCGATGAACGGATCGGACATGTTGGCGCCTGCCTAGGTGGTCGGGAATATGCCGACCAACGAGATGATGTAGTTGATCGCGAGATACGGCTGCAGGTTGTTGTGCGGCTGACTTCCGCCGGTGAGGCCGATGGTGGTCGCGGCCATCACCCCCGTCGCCCCGGGGACCCGGTAGGGCTTGCTGGCGGCCGCGCCGGTCAGCGCGTTCACCGGGCTCGACAGGGTCGCGACGGTCGTCGAGGCCACCAGCTGATGGCCGTGCGCCGGGATCTGGTTGGTCGTCAACGCCACCGACTCCGCGCCCCCGGTCTGGCCGAGGGTGTTGCCGGACCCCACGTGAAGCGGCACGCGCCCGCGCAGGTCAGGGATCGCGAAGGTGGTCTGTCCGTCCCCGCCGTAGACGACGCCGACCAGCGCGAACAGCGCCTCGTTCCCCGAGATGGGGAGCAGCGCGCCGTTACAGAGCGCCCAGTCCTGGGGGGCAAAGTTGCCCGCGAACATGCGGATCTCTCCGAGAAAAGGGTCCGACATCGAAATGCTCCTCAGTTCCGCGAGGGGAAAATGCCGGTGAGCGCGATACAGAACGTCAGCGCGAGGAACGGCTGCCTGTTCTCATGCGCTTGCGATCCACCGGTATTCGTGACGGCAGAAGCCACCAGCGCGATCGGGCTGGCCGCCGCTGTATAGAGGTTGTTGGCGACCGCGAGCCGGTTGCCGGTCGGAACGCTCGTGGTGGCGGCGCCGGTCATCGCCGTCACGCCGTGGGTGTGCGCCGGCAGCTCGCCCACCGTCAGGGTGTGCGTGGCCTCGCCGCCGACCTGGCCCTGGACGAAGCTGCTCTGATCGGTGTGCATCGCGACCCGGCCGGCCAGACCTGGCAGCGCGAAGGTGCTTTGCCCGTTCCCGCCGTACATCGTCCCCAGCAACGAGAACAGCGCCGTGTTCTGGGCAATCGACAATGGCTGGCCATTGCACGCCGCCCACCCGCGCGGGACGAAGTTGAAGCTCATGACTCTGATCTCGCCAAGAAATTGGTCTGCCACGATTGGCAATCCTACGCCGCTGGCGTCCAGCTCGCGAGTGATTCCTCGCTTCGGTCGACCGTCCTCACGCCCGCGCGCTGAGCTCATGGATCATCTGAGCCACGTGAGATCGGTCGAGCTTCTCGCCGCGCACAGATCGACCGACCCAACGATGCCAAGACGGCGACGGTCGGCACCGCCGTGGCTGATCTCAGCAATTCGCGGGGCCGCGCCCCGACTGGGCCTCGAGACATCGCGGCGCAGCCGGGACCGGCACCACCCGCGGCTGCTGCCTCGAGACCATCAGCTCTCGAACGGATGCCAGACCGGTGGATGACCGCCTCGGTCGCGAAGCGCCTCCCGTACGTCGGGCTTGACGATCCACGCCACGAGATCCTTGGCCGAGATGATCCCGAGGAGCTGCCCGCTGCTCGACACCGCGATCACGTGATGCGTCGCCGCTGACACCATCGTCGCAGCGGCTTGCTCGATCGTCGCCAGCCCGTCGACGACCACCGGGGTACGCGTCATCACGTCTTGCGCCGTCTGTGCGGTCAAGTCCGCGAGCAACGGGGCGCCGCCGAGCGACGCTCTCGCGCGCGCGTCGACTTGCTCGCAGATATCGAGCTTCGTGATCACACCGATGGGCCGGGTCTGCTCGTCGACCACCGGGAGGCAGCCGAGGCGATGTCGCGTCATCAAGCCCACGACCGCGGTGAGCGCGAGATCCGGCCGCACGCACACCACGTCGCGCGACATGAGGCCCCAGAGCGCGATGCGGTCGGCGCCGTTCGCGGCATCCGACGCGCGCTCGGGTGGATCGACCGCTATCACGGCAACGTCTGCCTGGCCACCGGCGGCGTAGATGGTGCAGTATCGAGCGGCTCGATCCGTCGGGTCTGGGGTCATCATGGTGTCTCCTGGCGGTTCAATCTGGGTGGATTCTGGGATGCCTCCCAGGTGGCGCCTGGGCCGCGTGGGACGCGCGCGCCGCAACGGTTCGGGTGGTTGTCGAGTCCACGGCGTCCCGGACGGCCATGCGCGCCGGTCATGCAAACACCCGGTCGTCGTACTCGGCTTCCTTGAGCCTGGCCTGTGCGGCGGCGAGTCGTGCGATCGGCACCCGCGGCCCGGAGCACGACACGTAGTCGAGGCCCACGAAGTGGCAGAACCGGATCGAGTCCGGCTGTCCGCCGTGCTCGCCGCAGATCCCGACGTGGAGATCGGGACGCGCGTCGCGGCCGGCGCGGACCGCCAGCTGCATCAACCGGCCCACGCCTTTGACGTCGAGCACCTCGAACGGGTTGTCGCGCAGGATGCCGAGCTGGGTGTAGGTCGGCAGGAACTTGTTCTCGGCGTCCTCGCGCGAGAACGAGAACGTGGCCTGGGTGAGGTCGTTGGTACCGAACGAGAAGAACTCGGCGATCGCCGCGAGCGGCGCGGCCCGCAGGCACGCGCGGACCACCTCGATCATCGTGCCGAACTTGACGTCGAGCGTGGTGTGATAGCGGGCCTCGACGTCGCGCTTGACGTCGTCGAATAGCAGCTTGACCCGGGCCAGCTCCTCGGGCTCGGCGACTTGCGGCACCATGATCTCGGGTCGCACGGCGGTGCCGGTGGCGAGGCACTCCGCGGTCGCCTCGAGGATCGCGCGGATCTGCATCCGGTAGATCTCGGGGTAGCTGATCCCCAGGCGGACGCCGCGGTGGCCGAGCATGGGGTTCACCTCGGTGAGCGCGTGGACCTTGGCGAGCATCGCCTCGCGCCGCGCGAGCACGGTGTTGAGCCGGGGCGACTCGCGGTACTGGGCGAGGCTGGTCCCGAGCTTCGCGAGACCATCGACGTAGTCGCGTGGCAGCTCGGGATCGAGGAGGCGCAGCGTCTCGGGGAGGTCGGTCACGGCGCGCGCGGCGCGCTGGAGCTGGCGAAGGTGGGACAGCTCGAGCTCGAGCTGCGAGATCGTCGGCAGGAACTCGTGCATCGGCGGGTCGAGCAAGCGCACCGTGACCGGCAGCCCGGCCATCGCCTGGAAGATGCCCTTGAAGTCTTCGCGCTGGATCGGCAGCAGCTGATCGAGCGCGGCCTGCCGCTCGGCCGAGGTCTCGGCGAGGATCATATCCTGGACGATCGGCAGCCGCTGGACGTCGTTGAACATCCGCTCGGTGCGGCACAGCCCGATGCCGACCGCGCCGTAGCGCCGCGCGCGGGCGGCGTCGCGCGGGGTGTCTGCGTTGGCCATGACACGCAGCCGAGCGAGATCGTCGGCCCATCCGAGCAGCACGGTGAGCTGGTCCAGGAGGTCCGCTTCGACGGTCGCGAGCTGGCCGGCGTAGACGTTCCCGGTCGAGCCGTCGACCGTGATCACGTCGCCCTCGCGCACGACGCACGCGCCGATCGTCGCGCGCCGCTCGTGGACGTCGATGTGGATCGCGTCGCAGCCCGACACGCACGGCTTGCCCATCCCGCGCGCCACGACGGCCGCGTGCGAGGTCTTGCCGCCACGGCTGGTCAGGATCGCCTGCGCGGCGAAGAACCCGTGGATGTCTTCGGGCTTGGTCTCCTCGCGCACCAGGATCACCTTGTCGCCGTGCTTGCCGCGCTGCTCGGCGGTATCGGCGTCGAACACGACGTGCCCCGAGGCCGCGCCCGGTGACGCGGGGAGCCCGCAGGCGAGCGGCGCGACCGTGTGGGGCGCGAGCTGTGGCACCAGCAGCTGCTCGAGCAGCATCGGCGCGATCCGCAGCACGGCGCGGGGCTTGTCGATCAGCCCGTCGGCGACCATCTCGACCGACGTGACCACGCTCGCGCGCGCGTTGAGCTTGCCGTTGCGGGTCTGCAGGCAATACAGCCGGCCGCGCTCGATCGTGAACTCGAAGTCCTGGACCTCGTGGAAGTGGGTCTCGAGCTTGCGCCGCAGCTCGAGTAGCTGCGCGTAGATCGCCGGCATCTCGTCCGCCATCGCCGCGATCGGCTTGGGTGTGCGAATGCCCGCGACCACGTCCTCGCCCTGCGCGTTGACCAGGTACTCGCCGAAGATCGCGTTGTCCCCGGTGCCGGGGTTGCGGGTGAACCCGACGCCGGTCGCCGAGTCAGCCCCCATGTTGCCGAACACCATCGTGCAGATGTTGACGGCGGTGCCGTTCGCCATGTCCTTGGTGATCTTGAACTGCTGGCGATAGTCGACCGCGCGCTTGCCCATCCACGACCGGAACACCGCACCGATCGCGAGCTCGAGCTGGGCGTAAGGATCGCTCGGCAGCTCCGCGCCGGTGTGGCGCACATAGATCGACATGAAGCGCTCGCACAGCACGCGGAGCTGGTCGGCCGATAGATCGACGTCGTGCGTGGCGCCGCTCTCCCGCTTGAGCGCCTGCAGCGCCTCGTCGAACGGCTCGTCGGGGATCGCCAGGGCGATCTTGCCGAACAGCTGGATGAACCGCCGCCACGAGTCGTAGGCAAACCGCGGATTGTCGGTGAGCCGGGCCAGCGCCTGCACGGTCCGCTCGTTGAGCCCCAGGTTCAGGACGGTGTCCATCATGCCGGGCATCGACATCGCCGATCCCGAGCGGACCGAGACGAGCAGCGGGTTTTTGTCACCGCCGAACTGCTTGCCCGTCCTGGCTTCCAGCTTCGTGACATGGCGGCGGACCTCGGCCATCAGGCCATCAGGGAGCCGCTGGTGCTCGAGGTAGGCGAGGCACGCCTCGGTGGTGATGACGAAGCCGGGAGGGACCGCGAGCCCGATCTGGGTCATCACGCACAGGTTCGCGCCCTTGCCACCGAGCAATAGCTTGTTGCTGCCGTCGCCATCCTCGAACGCATAAACGAAGGTCGGGTTCGTCATTGCATTGCACCTCTAGGGCCCTCTGGTGCACTTGGCCTGCCAATCCATGACTTCCGACGACTGGCATGTTGCGCTGCGGATCTGGCGGTTTTGCGCAGAACGCGCGCCGGGATCACCCGCACGCGCAGAGCTTGCGGCGATCCGGATCCTACATCGGCGGTGCGGTAGCGTTGCGGCGCGCCAATTCTGCGGGCATCTGCCTTGCACCTGAAGGCTGCATGCTTGAGATCAGGATCCACGGGCGCGGTGGACAGGGCGTCGTGACCGCCGCGGAGCTGCTATCGCTGGCCGCGTTCCGCGAAGGTAAGTATGCGCAGGCGTTCCCGAGCTTCGGATCGGAGCGGATGGGTGCGCCGGTCACGTCGTTCTGCCGGATCGACGCGCAGCCGATCCGCCTGCGCGAGCCGGTCGATCACCCGGACGTGGTGGTCGTGCAGGATCCGACGCTGCTCGCCTCGGTCGACGTGTTCGCCGGCCTCGCGAGCGACGGCTGGCTGCTGATCAACTCGAGCCGCGGCTTCGCCGAGCTCGGGCTCGGCGACTGGGTGGCGCGATTCCCACCCGGCCATGCCCGCTGCGTACCGGCGACCGAGCTCGCGCGCGAGCACCTCGGCCGCCCGCTGCCGAACGCCGCACTGCTCGGCGGACTCGCCGGTCTCACCAGCGCGGTCCGGCTCGAATCCCTCGCCGACGCGATCCGGGAACGCTTCCCGGGCGTGGTCGGCGACCGCAACGCCGCCGCGGCCACCGCCGCGTTCGCGCTGTCTCACTCGGAGGTAACCTCATGCTGAAGCAACTCGAGTGCTCGCGCGCGATCGCCGAGGTGATCGCGCGCTGCCGCCCCGAGGTCGTGTGCGCCTATCCGATCACCCCGCAGACCCACATCGTCGAGGCGCTGTCCGAGCTGGTCCGCGACGGCTCGCTCGCGCCGTGCGAGTACATCAATGTCGAGAGCGAGACTTCGGCGCTGTCGGTCGCGCTCGGCGCCTCGGCGACCGGCGCGCGCGCCTACACGGCGACGGCCAGCCAGGGCGCGCTTCACATGGCCGAGGTGATCTACAACGTCTCGGGCCTCGGGCTGCCCGTGGTGATGACGCTCGGCAACCGCGCGATCGGCGCGCCGATCAACATCTGGAATGATCACTCCGACGCCATGGCGCTCAAGGACGCCGGCTGGATCCAGCTGTTCGCGCGCGACAGCCAGGAGGCGGTCGATCTCCACGTGCTGGCGTTCCGCATCGCCGAGGAGCTGTCGATGCCGGTGATGGTGTGCGTCGACGGCTTCGTGCTGACCCACTCGGTCGAGCCGCTCGATGTGCCGTCGCAGGAGGTGGTCGACCGCTTCCTGCCGCCGTATCACCCCGTGCAGGTCCTCGACCCCACCGATCCGGTATCGATCGGCGCGATGGTCGGCCCCGAGGCGTTCTCCGAGGTCCGCTACCTCGCGCACCACAGGCAGCTCCAGGCGCTCGCGCGCATTCCGGCGCTCGCCGGCGAGCTCGCGGCGCTGGTCGGCCGCCCGGCCGGCGGCCTGCTCCACCCGTATCGCATCGACGGCGCCGAGACGATCGTGGTCGCGATGGGCTCGGTCACCGGCACGATCGAGGTCGCGATCGACGAGCTGCGCACCGGCGGGCTGGCGATCGGCGCGGTCGCGCTGTGTGCGTTCCGGCCGTTTCCGCTCGCCGAGCTCGCCGAGCTGTTGGCCGGCGCGAGCCGCGTCGTGGTGGTCGAGCGCAGCCTCGCGCCCGGGCTGGGCGGCGCGCTGGCGTCCAACGTGCGGATGGCGCTGCGCGGCCGCGCCATCCCGGTCCATACGGTGATCGCGGGGCTCGGGGGCCGCCCGGTGACTCGCAGCGGCCTGCGGCCGATCTTCGAGGCGGCGGCACGCGACCAGCTCGACGACCTGGTGTTCCTCGATCTCGACCACGCGGCGATCGATCGCGAGCTGGCGCGCTGGGGCGAGCGCCGGCGCTCGGGACCGACCGCCGAGAACCTTCTGCGCGATGCCCGGAGGCCGCGATGAGCCAGCAGATCCGCTTCTACCAGACCGCCACGTTCACGGTCGGCAACCGCCTGCTCGATCCCGCGCTGCGCACCGTGCAGGCGTCGGCCGAGCGCGCCAACGCGATCACCTCGGGCCACCGCGCCTGCCAGGGCTGCGGCGAGGCGCTGGGCGCCCGCTACGTGCTCGACGCGGCGATGCGCGCCACCAACCGCGACCTCGTGGCCGTCAACGCGACGGGCTGCCTCGAGGTGTTCACCACGCCGTCGCCGCAGACCGCGTGGCAGCTGCCGTGGCTGCACTCGCTATTCGGCAACGCCGCCGCGGTCGCGACCGGGGTCGCTGCGGCGCTGCGGGTCAAGGGCAAGCAGACCCGGGTGATCGCACAGGGCGGCGACGGCGGCACCACCGACATCGGGTTCGGCTGTCTGTCGGGCATGTTCGAGCGCAACGACGATGTGCTCTACGTCTGCTACGACAACGAGGGTTACATGAACACCGGCGTGCAGCGCTCGAGCGCTACGCCGCCGGCCGCCCGGACGGCCACCACGCCGGCGATCGGACCCGACGGTGGCAACGTGTTCGGCACCGGCAAGAGCCTGCCGCTGCTCGCGATGGCGCACCGCCTGCCCTACGTGGCGACCGCCACGATCGCCGACCTCCACGATCTCGAGGCCAAGGTGATCCGCGCGATGGGCGTGCACGGCGCGCGCTACCTCCACGTGCTGGTGCCTTGCCCGCTCGGCTGGGGACACGGCACCGACGAGACGATCAAGATGTCGCGGCTCGCCGTCGAGTCTGGGTCGTTCCCGGTGTTCGAGGCCGTCGACGGTGAGCTCGAGCGCGCCACGCCGATCCGGCACCGCGTCCCGGTCGAGGCCTACCTGCGGCCGCAGAAGCGATTTGCTCACCTGTTTACCGGCGACACCCCCGACCCGCGGATCGCGCGGCTGCAGGCGATCGCCGACGACAACATCCGCCGCTTCGGGCTGGGAGGTACGCCGTGAACAAGCCGTTTGCGATCACGCTCGATCCGGGATCGAGCCGTCATAACCACACTGGCACATGGCGCAGCCAGCGGCCGGTCTACGTCGACCGCTTGCCGCCGTGCAACGCGACCTGCCCGGCGGGCGAGAACATCCAGAACTGGCTGTTCCACGCCGAGACCGGCGACTACCGCGCTGCGTGGGAGGCGATCCTCGAAGACAACCCGCTGCCCGCGATCATGGGCCGCGCCTGCTACCACACCTGCGAGACCGCGTGCAACCGAGCGAAGATCGACGAGGCGGTCGGCATCCACGCGGTCGAGCGCTTCCTCGGCGACCTCGCGATCCGCGAGCGCTGGCCGGCGCCGCCGCCCGCACCGCCGAGCGGCAAGCGCGTGCTGGTGGTCGGCGCCGGGCCGAGCGGCCTGGCCGCCGCGTACCACCTGGCGCGGCTGGGCCATGCCGTGACGATACGCGACGCGATGCCACGCGCGGGCGGCATGATGCGCTACGGCATCCCGCGCTACCGATTGCCGCGCGATATCGTCGACGCCGAGATCCAGCGCATCGTCGACCTCGGCGTGACCATGGAGCTCGGCGCCCGGGTCCCCGACGTCGCGGCGGCGATGGCCGACGGCGGGTTCGACGCGTGCTTCGCCGCGGTCGGCGCGCACCTCGCCAAGCGGGTCGACATCCCGGCACCGGACGCGACCCGGATCCTCGACGCGATCGGCCTGTTGCGCCGGCTCGAGGATGGCGGCGACGCCCCGCTGATCGGCCGCCGCGTGGTGGTCTACGGCGGCGGCAACACGGCGCTCGACGTCGCGCGGACCGCGCGCCGGATGGGCGCCGCCGACGCGGTGATCGTGTACCGCCGGACCCAGGCGCAGATGCCGGCGCACGCGGACGAGCTCCGCGAGGCGCTCGACGAGGGCGTGACGATGCGGTGGCTGTCGACGGTCAAGCAGCTCGGCGACGGCGAGATCACGATCGAGAAGATGCGGCTGGGCGACGACGGCAAGCCGCAGCCGACCGGCGAGTTCGAAACCATCGCCGGCGATACGCTGGTCCTCGCGCTCGGCCAGGACGTCGATCTCGACGCGCTGCGCACGGTGCCCGACGTGCGGTTCACCGCCGACGGATCGGTCGACGTCGGCCCGGACCTGATGACCGGGCACCCCGGCCTGTTCTGCGGCGGCGACGCGGTGCCGGCCGAGCGCACGATCACCGTCGCGGTCGGTCACGGCAAGAAGGCGGCGCGCAACATCGACGCGTTTCTCAGCGCTGGGCGCGATGGCCGCGCGCCGACTGCCACCAAGCACGCGCCGGCGACGTTCGAGCGGATCAACCCCTGGTACTACAGCGACGCCGATCGCGTGCACCAGCCGCAGCTCGAGCTGGCGCGCCGGCAGGGCACGTTCGAGGAAGTCCACGGCGGCCTCGACGAACACAACGCACAGTTCGAGGCGCGGCGCTGCCTGTCGTGCGGCAACTGCTTCGAGTGCGACAACTGCTTCGGGGTGTGCCCGGACAACGCGGTGATCAAGCTCGGCGCCAACCAGCGGTTCCGTATCGACCTCGACTTCTGCAAGGGCTGCGGGCTGTGCGCCAAGGAATGCCCGTGCGGCGCGATCGACATGGTCCCCGAGAACGTGTGACGTGCGGGCGCCTCGGTCACGCGCACCCGCGACCGGCCCGATCGCGAGCCCCGATCCGGCCGTCGCTTGACCCGACGCCGGAATCTAAGTTATAGGACTTTCGTCCGTTATAGTCCCCAAGGTCCTTCGAGGAAGCTATCGCCGTGCCCTCCGTGCGCCTGTCCAGCATCCTGATCGTGGTGTGTCGCGAGCGCTCCGAGCCGCAGGGCGCGCCGTGACCCTGGGCCGCAACTTCGGCTTCGACACCCGGATGGTTCACGCCGGCCACGTGCCGGACGCGGCGGTGGGCGCGCGCGCGGTTCCGATCTACCAGACGACCTCGTTCGTGTTCGACGACGCCGAGATGGCGGCGCAGCTGTTCGAGCTCAAGCAGTACGGCAACATCTACACCCGGCTCGGCAACCCGACGACGGCGGTCCTCGAGGAGCGGCTGGCCTCGCTCGAGGGCGCGGCGGGAGCGGTGGCCGTGGCCAGCGGGATGGCGGCGCAGTTCGTCGCCCTCATGACGCTACTGGCGTCCGGCGACGAGCTGGTGGCCAGCTCGCAGCTCTACGGCGGCACGGTCACCCAGCTCACGCACACGCTCAAGAAGCTCGGCGTCACGACCCGGTTCGTCGATCCGGCGAACTTCGCGGCGTGGGAGGCCGCGATCACGCCGAAGACCCGGGCGCTGTACGGCGAGACCATCGGCAATCCGTCGGGCCGGATCCTGGATATCGAGCGGCTGTCGAGCCTCGCGCGGTCCCACCGCATCCCGCTCATCGTCGACAGCACGTTCGCGACGCCCTACCTGTGCCGGCCGATCGAGCACGGCGCGACGATCGTGACCCACTCGGCGACCAAGTTCATCGGCGGCCACGGCACCAGCCTGGGCGGCGTGGTGCTCGAGAGCGGCACGTTCGATTACTCGAGCTTCCCGACGATCGCCGATCCGTCGCCGTCGTACCACGGCCTCAAGTTCTACGAGACGTTCGGGCTCTACGCCTTCCTCATGAAGGTGCGGACCGAGACCGTGCGCGATGTCGGCGCGTGCATCTCGCCGACCAACGCCTTCTTGTTACTGCAGGGCCTCGAGACCCTGTCGCTCCGCATGGAGCGCCACGTCGCCAACGCGCTGGAGGTCGCGCAGTTCCTCGCCGGGCACGCCAAGGTGGCCTGGGTGGCGTATGCCGGCTTGCCGGATCATCCCGACCACGCGCTGGCCAAGAAGTACACGCCGCGCGGCCCGGGCGCGGTGTTCTCGTTCGGGCTCAAGACCACCGGCGACGTCCGCGAGGCCGGCAAGCGCTTCATCGATGGCCTGCAGCTGTTCTCGCACCTCGCCAACGTGGGTGACGCGCGCAGCCTGGTCATCCACCCCGGGTCGACCACGCACCAGCAGCTCAGCGACGCCGAGCTCCACGCCGCCGGCATCGGTCCCGAGCTGATCCGGCTGTCGGTGGGGCTCGAGACCTGCGCTGATCTCCTGTGGGACCTCGATCGCGCGCTGGCGGCGCTGTGAGCGTAGGCTGGAGACCACGATGAGCGTCTCAGGGTTCACGCCAGAACAGCTCGCCCGCTGGCAACGCGTCGACGTGATCCGCGACCTGCTGCTGTCGGCGCGCACCATCGCGATCGTCGGGCTGTCAGCGGATCCGCAGAAGGCCAGCAACTTCGTCGGTACGTATCTCAAGCGCGCCGGCTACCGGATCATCCCGGTCAGCCTCAAGGCCGGCGAGATCCTCGGCGAGCGGGCGTTCCCCGATCTGGCCAGCGTCGACGTCCCGATCGACATCGTCGACGTGTTTCGGCCGGCCAAGGAGTGCCTCGCGATCGTCGAGCAGGCGATCGCGGTCAACGCCCGGGCGGTGTGGATCCAGCTCGGCATCGTCAACTTCGCCGCCGCCGAGCGCGCCGAGGCCGCCGGCCTGGCGGTCGTCATGGATCGCTGCACCAAGATCGAGCACGGCCGGCGCCACGGCTCGTTGCACTGGGCCGGTATGAACACCGGTGTGCTGACGGCCAAGAAGGCGCGCGCCGGGCGCGCTGGCTGAGCGGACGTCGGGAGCGCTGCAGCGGCAGCGGAATCGGACCCCCCAGGACCGGTTCGCCCAGCGACGAACTGGGCTTCGTCACCCCCGGACATATCGAGACAGGCGAGTCCGGAAGCGCACCGAACACGGCGAGAGGCAGAGCCAGCTTGCGAGACACGAGACGGCGCTGCTTGGAGCCGTGGCGATCGCTGCGCGGAGCATCGGCGAAGATCACCGCGGGACCGTTCGGGCGCTGGCCCTGAGCCCATTGCCAGTATGCGCGCGCCGGGTGTCGATACCTTCGAATTCCGGACGGAGTGTTTAACAGTCTGGCCGAATGATGGCGAGTAAGGCGACGCTCGCGACACCCGGACCGAGGTCCGAGGTGCGGCAAACAGCGGAACATGACTTCCGTATCATCAGCAATGCTGTGCACTCCCGCGGAAACATCTAGTTCTCGAGATTGCTCTCCGGCGACGTATTGGCCGCGAAGCTGCGAAGACCAGCCGACGGGCCGCACGCACCTTGCGGCATCGCGTCAAGGAAACCCTGTCGGGCCCGTGTGCGCAGCTGGCCAGATTTCGAAGGCGCTGGCGCGCGATTCCGTGCCAATGGTGACGAGCTCGCGGGACACGGACAGCGATCTCCGCCTCGATCGCGGCCGGCGCTGTTCGTCGACTCGACAGTGTCGAGCCCGGGGACGCTCGTACCATCAACGAATCGAACAGGAGGGCTATCATGCAGGCAGTGCTGCGCGTGGCACGGAGTCGCCGATGTATCGCTGGGATCCTCGCAGCCGGGTTGGCAGGGCTGGGACTGACCGACGCGGTCGCCGATTCTCGATCCGGGGCGGACGATCATCTCAACGCGGAGGTTGGTCAGCTCGCGATCGATGGTCGAAGCGATGATCCGGTCGGTGTCGATGATGTGGTCCCGCGGCTGAGCTGGCAGGTGACACTGCCCCGCAGCGCGACGCAGGTGGCCTATCAGATCCGGGCCGCGCGAAGCGTCCGAGAGCTCGCCACCGGTCCGTATCTCTGGGATTCCGGCCTGGTCCGCTCGGATGCCCAGAACGATATTCCCTGGAGCGGGTCCGAGCTCCAGTCCCGCGAGAGGGTCGTGTGGCAGGTCCGGGTCTGGGGCTCGCACGACGGCGCGACGGCGTGGAGCCGCCCCGCAAGCTGGGAGATGGGGCTCCTGACGCGCGGCGACTGGGGCGCCGCGCGGTGGATCGAGTATCCGGGTCGAGACGTGAGCGCGCCGTTGCCGATCTTCGCGCGCGCGTTCACGGTCGACGAGCGGCGCGGGGCCCGGATCGACGCGGCGAGGCTGTACCTCTCGGGCATCGGCCTCCACGTCGCCGAGCTCAACGGCCAGGCCGTGACCGACGAGGTCCTTGCGCCCGGGAACTCGAACTACCAGCTCTCTGCCGAGTACCGCACCTACGACGTCACCCGCGCTGTCCGCCCGGGGGCCAACACACTCGGCGTCGCCCTGGGCTATGGGACTGCCCTGGTCACGCGCTCGATCACCGATCCCGCTACCGGCCGCACCGCCCCGTACAGCTGGTGGCAGAGCCAGTTCAAGGGCAGCGGCGTGCTGATCGCGGCGGCCGCGAGCGGTGACTCGGCCGTTCAGGTGAGCAGCACGACGGGCTACCACGTCGGCGGTGCGATCAACATCGACACCGGCGACGGCGGTGATCGACTCGAGCCGCGCACGATCACGTCGATCGACGTCGGCGGCACCGCCATCGCGTTCACCCCGGCACTCGGCGCCGCGCACGCGAGCGGCGCCATGGTCACCGGATCGGGCAATCCGATCGCGAGCACCGATCCGAGCGCCGGTGCGGCCGTCACGCCGCGCCTGATCGCGCGCCTCGAGATCACCTGGGCCGATGGCTCGGTCGAGACGCTCGTGAGCGACCGGTCGTGGAAGACCGCGCTTGGCCCCACGGTGACCAGCAACTGGTTCTCGGGGTCCGACTACGATGCGCGCCGCGAGCAGGCCGGATGGACCGCTCCCCGCGCCGACCTGAGCGAGACGGCGCGGCGCCGCGACGGTTCACCGGTGGGATGGATCCCGGCCGGCATCGCCCCGCCGCCCAACCTGACGACCGAGCTGGTATGGCGCGCGGGACAGCCGCTCAAGATCGTCGACGCGATCGCGCCGATCAGCGTGACGCAGCCCCGGCCGGGCGTGTGGCTGTTCGACTTTGGCCAGAATTTGACCGGCTGGCCGGTGCTCACGATCGACGGAACGGTGCCCGCCGGCACGACGATCACGCTGAAGCCGGGGGAGTCGCTGGCCGCCGACGGCACGGTCGACCAGGCGTCACTCATGGGCGGCGGCGGAACCCGCGGGGTCGATCTGTTCGCGTCCTACACCACGCGCGGCGACCGCGGAGGCGAGACCTGGCACCCGCAGTTCCACTACTTCGGCATGCAATGGGTGCAGGTGAGCGGCCTGCCGGCGGGGTACACGCCCACGGTCCAGACGATCACCGGCTTGCAGCTCCGCGCGACGACGCCCGTGGCTGGCGACGTGCGGACGTCCAGCGAACGCGTCAATCGCCTCCATCGCATGGCGCAGTACTCGATGATGAGCAACATGATGTCGACCTTCACCGACTGCCCCGGTCGCGAGAAGCTGGCGTATCCGGCGGACTACGTGAAGACGTTTGGCTCGCTACATCGCAACTTCGACTTCGGCGCTTACTTGCGCACGATCCAGCGCCACCTGATCGAGGGCCAGTCCCGCGCGAGCAGCAACATCGGCAACGTTGCGCTCAAGGCGCCGGTGTACGACTTCGGCTATATTGGCCGATTCGGGGACGAGATCAACTGGGGCGACGGCATCGTCCTCGTGCCGTGGCTGCTCTACGAGCTCTACGGCGATACCCAGACGATGGCTCGGTCGTATCCCCGGATGCAGGCATTCCTGAACTACATCACGACCCAGAAGGTGGGTACAGGCGCAAACGCGTTCATCGTTGACGCGGCGCTGGCGGACTGGGCCGCGGCCGACAGCTCCACGTCGGGCCGCATCACCGGCACCTGGGCGTACTACCAGGTCGCCGACCGGATGGCCCGGATGGCCGCGCTGACCGGGCACCCCGGCGACGCGAGCGAGTACCGCGCGCTCGCCAGTCACATCAAGGACGCGTTCAATGCCGCGTTCTACAACACCGCGCTGGGCCGCTATACGAGCAACGGCGAGCTCGGCACGACCGGCGCGACGCAGGCGGCGCAGGCGCTCCCCCTCGACGAGGGGCTGGTGCCCGACACCGAGCGCCAGCGGGTGCTCGACGCCTTGGTCGAGCTGATCGACAGTTACCAGCCATCCGGCGGTGGACCACACTTCAGCGGAGGCACGATCGGGCTCGCGCCGACGATCCGCGCGCTGATGGACGGTCGCCGCGACGACGTGATCTGGAGCGTGCTCCAGGAGGACACGCCACCGAGCTACGGGTTCTTCCTGGCGAACACCACCGCGAACCCCGGCGGCCTGACGACGATGCCCGAGTTCTGGGACCTCCACGACTCGAAGAACCACATGATCCTGGCGCACATCGAGGAGTGGTTCCACGCGGGCCTCGCCGGCATCCGGCAGCCGCGCGGCTCCGCTGGTTACCGCAACCTGGTGATCGACCCGCGGATCGTCGGCGACGTGTCTCACGTCGAGGCCAGCTACCGGACCCCGTACGGCGAGGTCGCGTCGGCCTGGACCCGCAGGGATGGCCTGTTCCGGCTCAAGGTCGACGTGCCGTCGAGCACCACGGCCGAGGTGTGGGTTCCCTCGGGCGGCCGGCCGGCGCATGTCATCCCCGACGGCGCGACGCTCGATCGGATCGCGGGCGACCGGGCAGTGTACCGCGTGTCCTCGGGGACGTACGTGTTCACGGCGCGCGACGAGCCCAGGCACGTACCGTAGCTTGACTCGCAGATGCCGCAGATGCGTCGCAATCGCTCGCTCGAGTCGCCTCGTCGGCGTGAGGTTTGCGCGAAGCTGTCTCGCCCTGATTCGGTGACGAGGCCCACGAGGAGCTGCTGCTGGCCATCGGCGCGTCGATCGCGCTGCTCGAGGTCACCCCGGGAGCCACAGTCGCAGAATTACGTCGCGCAGCATCTCCGCGAAGCGGCACACTCTGCATGGCTGTTTAGAACAAGAGGACGTTCGCCCGAACGCGTCATACTGGCTCCGAGCGCGGCCTCCGTGTAGATAGCCTTCACGATGGCCTTCACGCCGCTCAACGCACTCAACGCCTTCCTCGTCGTCGCGCGGCGCCTCAGCTACGCGGCGGCGGCGCGCGAGCTCGGCGTATCGACCTCGGCGGTCAGCCAGTCGGTCCGCCAGCTCGAGGAGCGGCTCGAGGTCACGCTGCTGACGCGCACCTCGCGGACCGTCGCGCTGACCGACGCCGGCCACCGCCTGCTCGACAACGCGGGGCCCGCCGTCGATCAAGCGCTCGAATCCCTGAAGACCGTGCGGGCCAAGCGAGGCGAGGTGACAGGCCGCGTGCGCCTCACCGTGCCCAGCGCATCGGTCTCGCTGGTCCTCGCGGACCTCCTCCCGCGGTTCATCGCGCGCTACCCGAAGGTCGGCGTGGAGGTCCACGTCGACGACCGCCTCGTGAACAGCGTGTCCGGCGAGTTCGACGCCGGCATGCGGCTCATCGAGTCGATCGATCGCGACATGGTCCACGTCCGCCTGTCCGGTCCGACGCGCTTGGTGGTGGTCGGCGCGCCGTCATATTTCGAGCGCAAGGGCGTGCCGCAGAAGCCCCAGGATCTCCTCCATCACGACTGCATCTGCGTCCGCTGGGCCCCCAGCGGAGAGCCGTGGGCGTGGGAGCTCGAGCGTGGCAAGAAGACCTTCCGCGTACCGGTTCGCGGGCCCGTGACGACCAACGATGCCGAGCTGATGCGCATGATGGCGGTCGCGGGCGTGGGACTATTCTATGCGCTCGAGAGCCGCGTCGAGCGCGACCTCACCTCCGGGCGTCTCCGCGTCGTCCTCGAGCCCTACACACCCGAGGTGCCGGGGCTCTACCTGTACTTCCCGAAACGGTCGCAGGTCTCGCCGGCGCTCAAGGCGTTCGTCGAGGTCGCGCGCGAGAACGCGAAGGCTGACCGGGCAGGCGGCGTGACGTAACGTGAAGTTTTTCTAAACACCGCATGCAGATCATGTTGGTGTCGCGGTCGGACGGCCGAGCCTACCTTGTCACCATGAGCGAGACGAACAAGCGGCAGCTCGGCACCAGCGGACTCGAGGTCTCGGCCCTCGGCTTCGGCTGCATGGGCCTCAGCTACGGGTACGGCAACGCGGTCGACCAGCGCGCGGGCGTCGCGCTCATTCGCGAGGCCTTCGCGCACGGCGTGACGCTGTTCGACACGGCCGAGACCTACGGGCCGTTCACGAACGAGGAACTGCTCGGCGAGGCGGTCGCACCGTTCCGTGACCACGTCGTCATCGCGACGAAGTTCGGGTTCGCCGAGGGCGACACCAACAAGGGCATGGACAGTCGCCCCGAGCGCATTCGCGTGGCCGTGGAGGGCTCGCTCAAGCGGCTCAAGACCGACCGCATCGATCTGCTCTACCAGCACCGCGTCGATCCGAACGTGCCGATCGAGGACGTGGCAGGCACCGTCAAACAGCTGATCGAAGCCGGGAAGGTCAAGCACTTCGGCCTGTCCGAAGCAGGCGCGCAGACGATCCGCCGTGCGCACGCGGTGCAGCCGGTCGCGGCACTCCAGAGTGAATACTCGCTGTGGTGGCGCGAGCCCGAGACCGAGATCTTGCCTGTGCTCGAGGAGCTCGGCATCGGCCTGGTGCCGTTCAGCCCGCTCGGCAAGGGCTTCTTGACCGGGACGATCGACCAGACGACGACGTTCGCCAAGAACGATTTCCGCACGGTCGTCCCGCGGTTCTCGGAGGATGCGCGCAAGGCGAACCAGGCGCTGGTGACCGAGCTGTCGGCGCTCGCGGCCCGGATGCGCGTGACCCCGGCGCAGATCGCGCTGGCGTGGCTCCTCGCGCAGAAGCCGTGGATCGTCCCCATCCCGGGCACGACGAAGAGCCACCGCCTCGCGGAGAACCTCGGCGCCACGTCCGTGGCGCTGTCGCCCGATGACCTGCGCCGCATCGGCGACGTACTGGCGAAGCTGCCGGTGCAGGGAGACCGCTACCCCGCCCACCTTGCGGGGCGCGTGGGCAAGTAGGCCACGACCGCGCGCGTACTGGATTGGCCACGAGAAAGGACAAGGCGACCGTGAAGCATGTGACTCTGAACAACGGGGTGAAGATGCCCCTCCTCGGCTTCGGTGTGTTCCAGGTGACCGACCTCACAGAGTGCGAGCGCGCCGTCGACGATGCGCTCCGCGTCGGCTACCGGCTCATCGACACCGCCGCCTCGTATCAGAATGAGGGTGCGGTCGGGAACGCGCTTCGCAACAGCGGGCTCGCGCGCGACGAGCTGTTCGTCACGACGAAGCTCTGGGTCGCGGACGCCGGCTACGAGAACACGAAGCTGGCCTTCGACCGCTCGATGAAGCTGCTCGGCCTCGACGTCCTCGACCTCTACTTGATCCACCAGCCCTACGGTGACGTGCACGGCTCCTGGCGCGCGATGCAGGAGCTTCACCGTGACGGCCGCATCCGCGCCATCGGCGTCAGCAACTTTCACCCCGACCGCGTGATGGACCTGATCGTCCACCACGACATCACGCCTGCGGTCAACCAGATCGAGACGCACCCGTTCAACCAGCAGATCGCGACGCAGGCGTTCCTCAAGGACAACGGCGTCCAGATCGAGGCGTGGGCGCCGTTCGCGGAAGGCAAGCACGACATCTTCAAGAACGAGCTGCTCCGCTCCATCAGCGCGAAGCACGGCAAGACCGTCGCGCAGGTGATCTTGCGGTGGCTCGTTCAGCGGGGCGTCGTCGTGATTCCGAAGTCGATTCGCCTGGACCGCATGGCAGAGAACCTCGCCATATTCGACTTCGAGCTGGACGACGCCGAGATGGCCTCGATCGTCGCGCTCGACACCAAGACCAGCAGCTTCTTCGACCACCGAGATCCAGCCATGGTGAAGTGGCTCTGCACACGGCGTTGAAGTTCACGACGCTCGGTCTCCGCCACCCGGGGCGCGACGTAACACTTGGTCAATCGTTAGAAAGAAGACTCATCACCATGCCGACTCGAACACCGGGACAGCGGGACCTCGCGGTCTCGACCGTCGGCCCGCGCTGCCGGGCCCAGAGGCACCTCGCGTTGCTCGCGACCGCGATGACGATGGCGTGCACGAAGCCGGCCGCGATCCGCGAGGCATCGAGCCCGGTCGCCTCGGACACCAGGAACAATCCGTTCACCCTGACCTACGACGGCGCGATCACGAACAATGAGCAGGGCAAGGTCAATATTCATCCAGTCACGTACAAGCTGGGCGGACTGGACATCTCTGCCAACGTTTACACCCCTGCCAGCTACGATCCGAAGAAGGCCTATCCGGCCGTGGTCGTGGCGCATCCGAATGGCGGGGTGAAGGAGCAAGTCGCAGGTCTGTATGCGCAGCGCCTGGCGGACCAAGGCTACATCACGATCGTAGCGGATGCGGCGTACCAAGGCGCGAGCGGGGGGAAGCCGCGAAACGTGGACACACCCAGCCATCGCATCGAGGACATTCACGGCATGGCAGACTTCATCACCCACTATGCCGGGGTCGACGTCAAACGGCTGGGCCTGTTCGGCATCTGCGGCGGTGGCGGATACTCGCTGGCCGCGGCGCAGACCGACAAGCGGTTCAGGTCGATCGCGACGTTGAGCATGTTCAACTCGGGACGGGTTCGTCGCAATGGATACGGTGATTCGCAACTGGCCACGATCCAGGCGCGCCTGCAGCAGGCTTCGGCGGCTCGCGCGCAGGAATCGGCAGGCGGGGCGACACTCTATTCAGGGGATGCCAATCTGACCGATGAGCAGATCGCCAAGCTGCCGTTCGATCTGTATCGCCAAGGCTACGAGTACTACTGGAAGACGCACGCGCACCCGAACTCGACCTTCAAGTACACCACCAGCAGCTTGCTGGACCTCATGCGCTTCGATGCGACCGACCACATCGCGCTGATCGATCAGCCGTTGCTGATGATCGCGGGGAGCAAGGCCGACAGCCTGTACATGACGGAGGACGCGTTCGCCAAGGCCACCGGCACGACGAACAAAGTGTTGTTCAAGATCGACGGCGCCACCCACATCGAGACCTACTGGGTTCCCAGGTATGTAGACGCTGCAATGAACGAGCTGACGGAGTTCTTCGCCAGGTCGCTCGGGGAGTCATCGTGATGAACATGCGATCTGCTTCATGGCAAACCTGGCTATTGCTCGTGGCGGCGCTGCTCGGAACGGGCGCCTGTACGCGGGGCGTCCGAAGCGATACGCCGGCATCGCCGTCGGCCGGGGTATCTGGGCTGGTGATCAAGGAGCAAGGCAGCTTCGCCGTCGGGGGGACCGTCGTGACCAGCCCTGGCAGCTTCGACCCGCGGCATCCGTCAACGGAGGGCGGTACACTCCACGGCGACCATGCGTACGTGTTCTATCAGGTCCCGGTCGACGCGCGCCCATTGCCGCTCGTGCTCTGGCATGGCGCAGGGCAGTTCTCGAAGACCTGGGAGACGACCTCGGACGGGCGCGAGGGCTTTCAGAACCTGTTTCTTCGCCGTCGGTTCTCGGTCTACCTGATCGACCAGCCACGCCGCGGCAACGCGGGACGCAGCTCCGTGCCATCGACGATTCCGGCGACGACCGACGACCAGATCTGGTTCGGCGTGTTTCGCATCGGCGTCTGGCCCGACTACTTCCCGGGCGTGCAGTTCTCGCGAGATCCCGAGGCGCTCAACCAGTTCTTCCGTTCGATGACGCCGAACACGGGGCCGTTCGACGCCGAGCTGAGCGCGCGCGCGGTGGCCACGCTGTTCGACAAGATCGGTCCCGGGGTCCTCGTCACCCACTCGCAAGGCGGCGGTCCAGGCTGGCTCACGGTGATGAAGTCGTCCAAGGTTCGCGCGGTCGTATCGTACGAGCCCGGCAGCGGTTTCGTGTTTCCGCAGGGCGAGCTGCCCGCAGCGATGTCCAGTCTCACGGGACCGCTCGAGCCCGTGGGTGTTCCTCTCGAGCAGTTCATGGCGCTGACGCAGATCCCGATCGTGATCTATTTCGGGGATAATATTCCCGAGGAACCGTCGTCGAACCCCGGGCAGGACAACTGGCGAGTTCGGCTCGCGATGGCGCGGCTCTGGCGGGACGCGGTCAACCGCCATGGCGGCCACGTCACCGTCGTTCATCTCCCCGAGCTCGGGATCCGAGGCAACACCCACTTTGCGTTCTCTGACACGAACAACGTCGAGATCGCCAATCTGATGTCGAGGTTCCTCGCGGAGAACCATCTCGATGGCGGCGGACGGCCATGACGAGCGCACGAGCCCGAGGCATCGCCGTGAACCGTGCGCACGCCGCATCCTCGGGGCATACGTCCGTCCTGGGGACCGCGATGTTCGCCGCGGTGTCGTTCGCGGCCTGCGCCGCTGGCCAGCGTGGCGTTGCCAACGCACCCGCCGTGGGCCAGCAGGTCATGCGCGCAGGCACCCAGGCGTCCACGGTCGCGCCGATCGACCACTTCACGGGTCGGGCGCGCGTCGATCCTTTGTTCCCTCGCGACGACGGCATCAATGCCGCGGGCGCCTACGTGACCTTCGATCCCGGCGCGCGCTCCGCCTGGCATACGCATCCCGCCGGGCAACGGCTGGTGGTGACATCCGGCATGGGTCTCACGCAGGAATGGGGCAAGCCCGTGCAGGAGATCCGCCCGGGCGACGTGGTGTGGTGTCCGCCCGGCGTCAAGCATTGGCACGGCGCCGCGCCGACCATCGCGATGACCCACCTGGCCGTGACCGGCTCCGTGGATGCCAAGACCGTGACCTGGATGGAGCAGGTGACCGATGAGCAATACCGCGCCGCCGGCGCAGCCGCCCCCCGGGAGCCAGAGACGATGACAACCGAACAAGCCCTGTCCGCCAAACAGCGCGCCATTCCACCGATCGCCGCGTTCATGGCGACGAGCGACATGCTCAAGCTCAATGCCGCCTTGAACCAAGGGCTTGACGCTGGACTGACCATCAGCGAGATCAAGGAGATCCTCGTGCAGCTCTACGCCTACGTCGGCTTTCCGCGCAGCCTCAATGCGCTGGGTGAGCTGATGAACGTGGTGGGGGCACGCAAACAGCGCGGCATCCACGATGTACCCGGGCGGGAGCCCAGCGGCGCCATTGCCACGGGTGATGCGCTCGTCGCGATCGGAGCCGCCAACCAGGCCAAGATCTCTGGCGCGCCGGTTCACGGGCCGGTGTTCGACTTCGCGCCGATCATCACTCAGTACTTGCAGGCTCACCTGTTCGGCGACATCTTCGAGCGTGACAATCTCGACTGGCAAAGTCGTGAGCTGGCCACGGTCGGGGCGTTGGCCGCCACGCCCGGCGTGGAGCCACAGTTGCGCTCGCACATGGCCGCCAGCGTCCGCGTAGGTCTTACCGCCAGACAGTTGCGCCAATTGACCGAGGTGCTGGCCGAGCGGGGTGAAGCGGACGCAGCCAAGCGTGCGACCGCCGCCTTGACGGAGACGCTTGCCGCGATGCAGGGCAAGCAGTGAACGGCGACCTGCCGGGTGAGGGGGCCGGTGGGCGTCGTACGACGCGACGCACATACCTGACCTACGGCTGTCATCCGCTCGCAAGAACGTCGTCGCATGAAGCACCACGGAAGCTGTTTCTGCGGCGACGTCCAGTTCGAGGTCGAAGTCGACCTCTCCAAGGGCTGGCAATGCAATTGTACGATATGCACCAAGCTCGGCGCCACCGGCAGCCTCGTCAAGCCGGCTGACTTTGCGCTGCTCAGCGCGGAGTCAACGCTGGCCTCGTTCACCCGCACTCCCGAGGTCGGCAGCTGGTGGTTCTGCGCTCGCTGCCATATCTACTGCTTCAGCAAGGGTCACCTCGAGAGTCTCGGCGGAGACTTCGTGGCTGTGAACCTCAACTGCGTCGACGACTTCGACGTGTCCAAGACCGAGCTCGTCCACTGGGACGGTCGACACGACAACTGGGACGCCGGACCGCGCGCCTCGCGGTGGCCGATCGCCGCGACCAGCACACCGTAGTCGTCACGCCCGCGACTGCAGGCCCGCGCTGGTGGCGAGATGGTTCTCGCCGTCAGGGGCGCGCGGTGAACCGCAGACGATAGCGCCCCGCCTCGGTGACGAGCTCGGCAGGCGCGCCGTAGGTCCGCGTCAGGTTGTCCGACGACAGCGTTGCGCCGACCGGGCCCGCGGCCACGACGCGCCCGGCGGCGAGCAGCACCGCGTGCGTGACCCAGCTCGAGATCTCCTCGACGTGATGGGTCACCTGGACGATCGTGGGGGCATCGGCGGTTGCCACGAGGCGGCCCAGATCATCGAGCAGCCGCTCGCGCGCCAGCGGGTCGAGACCCTCGCAGGGCTCGTCGAGGACGAGCAGGGCCGGCCGGTGCACGAGCGCCCGCGCCATCAGGACGCGCTGGCGCTCGCCCTGCGAGAGGACCGCGGTCGGCCGCGCCTCCAGCCGGCCGGCGCCGATGTCCTCCATCGCCCGCCGCGCCCGGGCGATCTCGTCGTCGGTCGGGGGTCGCCAGAGCCCCACCGAGGCGTCGAAGCCCGACAGCACCACCGAGAGCGCGTCGCCGCGCGCAGGGAACCGCTCGCCGAAGGCCGCGCTGGCAAACCCGATCCGCTTCCGCAGCTCGCGCATATCGACGCGCCCGAACCGCTCGCCCAGCACCTCGATGCTGCCGCGGGTGGGCCACTCCACGCCAGCGAGGATGCGCACCAGCGTCGTCTTCCCCGATCCGTTCGACCCGAGGATCGCCCAGCTCTGCCCGCGCTCGATGGTGAGCTCGACGTCGCGCAGGATCTCGATCCCGTCGCGCTCGAAGCTCTCGATCAGGAGGCGGGCGATCGGCGGAGATCCCATCGGGGTCGAACATACACCGGGATCTTCGCAGCCGTCCCTGGCAGCTGCTCGCGCCGAACGGCGTGACGGCGAGTCAGTCCACCACGTGGCGCTGGGCTCCGACAGGCGCGGATGCCAGGCGCGGCGAGCAACGCGAACAACCGCCCCGTGCGGATCTCGTTGAGCGCGTACGATCGACTGCCGGCGACTGCCGGTTCGACGCATCGAAAACGCGCATCCTTTGCGTTCGCGCGCACGCACCGCGCATGCTCTGCGCATTCGCGAATTCGAGGAAAATTCAACGCACAGCCCTGTTTGAGACACGCGCGTTGGCCGACTCGGGCAGCTGAGGACCGATGCCGTTCAGTCTCCAACAGGGCTCCGATAACTGCGTACTCACGCTCTCGGGCGAGATCACGGTGAGCTGCGCTGCCGAGCTGCATCGCGCGCTGCTCGACGCGCTCGCCGGCGATGTGCCGCTCGTGGTGGACCTCCGCGGCGTCACCGCGGTCGACGCCTCGGCGGTCCAGCTGCTGGTCGCCGCGCGACGTACCGGGAGAGCGCTGACGTTTGCCGCGCCGCTCCCCCCGACCGTCATGGACTGGTTCCGGCTCGCCGGCATTGACCCAGCGTCGCCGCTCGCGCCACGCGCCCACGACGCCGCCACACCGCGCCCCGGCAGTGCCGTATGAAGGAGCGGTTCTGCCAGGCATTCCTCGAGGAGGTGCCCGACCATCTCTCAGAGCTCGAGGCCGCGCTGCTCGAGCTGGATTCGAACCCGAGCGATCGCGACCTGGTGCAGCGTGCGTTTCGCGCGCTGCACACGATCAAAGGGTCGGCGGCCATGTTCGGCTTCGACGCCGCTTCGCGCTTCGCGCACGAGCTCGAGACCGCGTTCGATCACGTGCGCGAAGGCCGGCTCGCGGTCACGCCCGACCTCGTCAACCTGACGCTCGAGGCGCGCGACGAGATCAAGGCGATGCTGCTCGGCGCGAGCGATGGCGCGGCGGATCCGCAGCGCCAGCTCGCGATCGTCGAGCGACTGCGCGGGCTGTTCGGCGCGCTCGCCGGACCGGCGGCACTACCGTCGCCGGGCACGCGCGCGGATGCCGGCTCGTCCGCCGGACCGGCGGCACTGCCGTCGGCGGGCACGCGCACAGATGCCGGCTCGCCCGCCCCCGCCACCACGGCGGACACCGCCGTATCCGGAGATGCCAGTGTGCGCTGGCGGATCCGGTTCCGGCCGGCCCCCGACGTCCTGCTCCAGGGCAGCGATCCGCTCCTGGTCCTGCGCGACCTGCGCCAGCTCGGCGCACTCGAGATCATCGCCGACACTGCCGCGCTCCCTCCGCTCGATCAGCTCAACCCCGAGATCTGCTATCTCGAATGGAACCTGGTGTTGACCTCGGCGTGTGGTCGCAACGCGATCCGCGACGTGTTCATCTTCGTCGAAGATGGCGCCGAGCTCGAGATCGTGCCGGACCCAGCGCCCGCACAGGCGCCCGCGATCGCCCCGGCGCCCTTGACCGCGTCCCGCCCGGCGGAGCCGCCCAGCCCCACACTACCCGGCGCCAGCCCCACACTACCCGGCGCCAGCCCCACACTACCCGGCGCCAGCCCCACACTACCCGGCGCCAGTCCCACACTACCCGGCGCCAGCCCCACCGTCGGCCCCACCCCGCCCAGCGTCAGCCCGGTGTCCTCTGTCGCCGCTGCGTCGAGCGCCGAGAGCACCACCGCCGCCGAGCCTCCTCACGCGGCCGACAAGCACGCGACCGCGCACGTCGATGGCACGGCCGCCGCGGCGAAGCCGACCGTGCGAGTCGCGGCGGACAAGCTCGACGCGCTCGTCAATATCGTCGGGGAGCTCGTGGTCATGCAGGCGCGGCTCACCGACCTCGCCGTGCGGTCCGAGAACGCCGAGATGCTGTTCATCGCCGAAGAGGTCGAGCGGCTGACCGCAGGGTTACGCGACAACGCGATGAGCATCCGGATGCTGCCGCTGCGCGGCACGTTCGACCGGTTCCGCCGGCTCGTCCACGACCTGACCCGCGATCTCCACAAGGAGATCGAGTTCCGCACCGAGGGCGCCGAGACCGAGCTCGACAAGACCGTGATCGATCAGCTCGGGGACCCCCTGCTCCACCTGATCCGCAACTGCGCCGACCACGGGATCGAGGATCCCGATGCGCGCGTCGCCGCCGGCAAGCCGCGCGCCGGCACGATCTGCATCTCCGCCGTCCATGCCGGCGCGAACGTGCTGATCCGGGTCGCCGATGACGGCCGCGGCCTCGACAGCGAAGCCGTGCGCGCCCGGGCGGTCGCCAAGGGGTTGATCTCGGCGGACGCCACGCTCAGCGAGTCCGACACACTGGCCCTGGTGATGTCGCCGGGATTCTCGACCGCCGCGCGCGTCACCGGGATCTCGGGTCGCGGTGTCGGCATGGACGTCGTGCGCCGCAGCGTCGACGCGCTGCGCGGCAGCGTCGAGATCTCCAGCAAGCCCGGCGAGGGCACCGAAGTCACGCTGCGGCTCCCGTTGACGCTCGCGATCATCGACGGGCTGCTGGTGCGTGTCCAGGCCACCCACTTCGTCGTCCCGCTCTCGACCGTGGTCGAGTGCATCGAGCTGCCCGCCGTGGATCGGGGCACGCAGCGCAAACATCTCGTCAACGTGCGCGGCGAGCTGATCCCGTACATCCCGCTGCGCGCTCACTTCGGGATCGCAGGCGAGCGCCCACCGATCGAGCAGATCATGATCGTCGAGACCCGCAACGGACGCTGCGGGTTCGTCGTCGATGAGGTGCTCGGCAACCACCAGACCGTCATCAAGACGCTCGGTCGGGTCTATCGCAGCGTCCAGGTCATCTCCGGTGCGACGATCCTCGGCGATGGCTCCGTCGCGCTGATCCTCGATCCGCACCGACTCGTAAAAGCCGCTACATCACTGGCAACCAGGCCAGAACACTCACGACTACTCAGGGAGGAAGCATGAAGGCCGAAGTTGCTCGTCGTTCTCGCACATCTGCATCTCGCACCAAGTCGACCCCGCGCTCGCCGCGGCCCAGCGCCCGCCGCATCGGACTCGATGCCGCGTTCGAGCTGATCCCGGCCGCGGTGCTCGTGGTCGGCGCCGACCACAAGATCGTCGCGGTCAACCGCGCCGCCGCCACGCTGGTCGGCCGATCCGCAGCCGCATGCCAGGGCATCGCGCTGTGGGACGTGCTCGACGCACCCGAGTGCCGCGACGGTAGCTGTGCCCACCTGCGCGCGCTGCGCACCGCCGGCACCGAGCGCGGCCAGGCCCAGCTGAAGGTCGCTGATCGCACGCTGGCGATCCGGTTCACGGTCGCCCCGATGGTCGGAGCCGATGGCCGGGTGGACGGTCTGGTCCAGCTCGTCGAGGATGTCACCGAGGCCCAGCGCGCCCAGACCGAGGTCCACCGGCTGGTCGCCGCCACCACCGCCGGCGATCTCGGCGCGCGGGTGCGTACCGAGGAGCTCACCGGAGAGCGCCGCGAGCTGCTCGACGGCTTCAACCAGACACTCGACGCGATCGCCAAGCCGATGCGGACCGTCGCCCATCACCTCCAGCGGCTCAGCGCCGGCGAGCTACCGCCGCCGATCGACGCCACGTACCACGGCGAGCTCGACGGCATCAAGGCGAGCATCAACGCCTGCATCCGCAACGTCGGATCGCTGGTCGCCGACGTTCAGATGCTCACCGAGGCCGCGTCCGCCGGGCAGTTCGAGGTCCGAGGTGACGCCCAGGGTCACGCCGGCGACTTCGGCAAGATCATCAACGGGGTCAACAAGACCCTCGACGTCGCGGTCGACAAGCTGAACTGGTACCGCGCGATCATCGATGCGGTGCCGTTCCCGGTCCACGTCATCGACATGGACATGAACTGGGTGTTCCTCAACAAAGCGTTCGAGAAGTTGATGGTCGAGGCCGGCAACGTGAAGGATCGCGCCGACGCCGTCGGCCGGCCGTGCTCGACCGCGAACGCGAACATCTGCAAGACCGACGCGTGCGGCATCATGCAGCTCAAGCGCGGCAAGTCCGAGAGCTACTTCGACTGGTGCGGGATGACGTGCAAACAGGACACATCGAACCTGGTCTCGGTCAAGGGGCAGATCGTCGGCTACGTCGAGGTCGTCCAGGACCTGACGCCGGTGATGCGGGTCAAGGACTACACGAGCAAGGAAGTCGACCGGCTCGCCAGTAACCTCGTCCAGCTCGCCCGCGGCAACCTCGAGTTCGAGCTCAAGACCCAGGTGGCGGACAACTATACCGGTGAGGTCAAGCAGCAGTTCGGCAAGATCAACGAGAGCCTCGCGCAGCTCAAGTCGACGATCGAAGCGATGGTCAGCGACGCCGACATGCTCGGCCGCGCCGCAATTGACGGTCACCTCGCGACCCGCGCCGACGCGAGCCGGCACTCCGGCTCCTACCGGACCATCATCGATAGCGTCAACAAGACCCTCGACGCGGTGATCAACCCGCTCAACGTCGCCGCCGGCTACGTCTCGCGGATCAGCAAGGGCGAGATTCCGCCGCTGCTCACCGAGGAGCAGAACGGTGACTTCAACGCACTCAAGAACAACCTCAACGCGCTGATCGAGGCGATGAGCGAGGTCACCAGCGCGGCCGGCGAGATCGCGCAGGGCGATCTGACGGTGCATATCGTCGAGCGCAGCGCCGATGACACGCTGATGCAGGCGCTGTCGGCGATGGTCACCGGCGTCAGCGGTATCGTCAACGACATCCGTACGATCGCGGGCGAGGTCGCCTCGGCGAGCCAGGGCATCAGCGGCGCATCGAACCAGGTGTCCAACGGCGCCACCGCGCAGGCGTCGGCCGCCGAGGAGGCGTCGGCGTCGATGGAGCAGATGGTCTCGAGCATCAAGCAGAACGCCGACAACGCGCTGCAGACCGAGAAGATCGCGACCAAGTCAGCGCAGGACGCCGCCGAGAGCGGCAAGTCGGTGCGCGAGGCCGTCAACGCGATGAAGGAGATCGCGAGCCGGATCTCGATCATCGAGGAGATCGCCCGCCAGACCAACCTGCTCGCGCTCAATGCCGCGATCGAGGCCGCCCGCGCCGGAGAGCACGGCAAGGGGTTCGCCGTCGTCGCCGCCGAGGTCCGCAAGCTCGCCGAGCGCAGCCAGAAGGCCGCCGGCGAGATCAACCAGCTGTCGGTCAAGACCGTCACGATCGCCGAGAAGGCGGGCGAGATGCTCGATCGCCTCGTGCCCGACATCCAGCGCACCGCCGAGCTCGTCGAGGAGATCACGGCGGCCAGCCGCGAGCAGGACACCGGCGCCGAGCAGATCAACCAGGCGCTGCAGCAACTCGAGAAGGTGATCCAGCAGAACGCGTCGACCGCCGAGGAGATGTCGTCGACCACCGAGCAGCTCGCCGGGCAGTCCGATCAACTGGTCGAGGCGATCGGGTTCTTCCGCACGGCCGATCCGACGCAAGACGCCGGACCGCGCAAGCCGGCCCAGCGCACCACGGCAACCAAGCCAGCGCCGGCGAAGCGTTCCCCGGATCGCACCGCCACGCGCAGCACCGCGCTGGCGTCGAACAGCGGACGAGCCACGAAACCTGCAGGCAACGGTCACAGCGCCATGCGTAACGGTAACGGTAACGGGCATAGCAACGGCAACGCGCATAGCAACGGCAACGCGCATAGCAACGGCAACGGGCGAAGCAACGGCAACGGCAACGGCAACGGCAACGGCAACGGCAACGGCAACGGCAACGGCAACGGCAACGGCAACGGCAACGGCAACGGCAACGGCAACGGCAACGGCAACGGCGCCGCGCGCGACCGCACCAATGGCAGGGCCGGCGTGACGATCAAGCTCGACGGCCACGGCAACCTGGACGACGAGTTCGAGCGGTTCGAGGACACGGAGCGATGATGAGCACGGCAATTCCCGAGACCCGGCAGTACCTCACGTTCAAGCTGCGAGACGAGGTGTTCGCACTCGATGTCAGCAAGGTGCGCGAGGTCCTCGATCTCACCACGATCACGAAGATTCCGCGGACCCCCGACTTCATGAGCGGCGTGATCAACCTGCGCGGCAACGTCGTCCCGGTCGTCGATCTACGGCAATGCCTCGACATGTCGACCACCGAGAAGACAGCCAACGCGTGCATCGTGGTGGTCGAGGTCGTGCTCGATGGCGAGTCGACCACGATCGGCGCGCTCGCCGACTCGGTGCTGGAGGTGATCGAGCTCGACAGCGAACGGATCCAGCCGACCCCACGGATCGGCATGCACCTGAGGACCGACTTCATCTATGGCATGGGCAAGCGCGACGAGCAGATCATCATGATCCTCGACATCGATCGCGTGTTCTCGGTCGACGACATGGGCGCGCTGCGCAAGGAGACCACCCTCGGCAGGGACGAGGCCGTGGCATGACCGGCGCGCTCCGAGAACCAGCGGCCAGTGACACGCTGACGGCCAAGCAGTTCGACTGGATCAGCAACTTCGTTCACGCGCGGTGCGGGATCCAGCTGAGCGGGGACAAGCAGGCGATGGCCGAAGCGCGGTTGCGCAAGCGCGTCAAGGCACGCGATCTACCCTCGCTGTCGGCGTACTACGAATATCTGGTCACCCCCGACGGCCAGGTCGAGGAGCTCGATCATCTCCTGGATGTGATCACCACCAACAAGACGGACTTCTTCCGCGAGCGCCGCCACTTCGAGTTCCTCACGGCGACCGCGCTTCCCGCCCTGACCGCGTCGGCCGGGGCGCGCCCGCTGCAGTTCTGGAGCGCCGGCTGCTCGAGCGGCGAGGAGCCCTACACGCTCGCGATGGTGCTCAGCGAGTACGCCGCGAAGCGCCCGGGGCTTCAGTTCCGCGTGCTCGGCACCGATCTATCGAACGACGCGCTCGACCGCGCGCGGACCGCGGTCTACACCGAGGCCGTGGTGGAGCCGGTGCCCCCGGCGCTGCGCTCGAAGTACCTGATGCGCAGCAAGAACGGCGATCGCCGGTACCGCATCGTCCCCGAGCTCCGCATGCGCGTGGAGCTCCGCCGGCTCAACCTGATGGACCGCGACTTCGCCATCGCCGAGCCGATGGACGCGATCTTCTGCCGCAACGTGCTGATCTACTTCGCGCGCTCGACCCAGCGCGACCTGGTGTCGCGACTGGCCAACCGGCTCCGCCCAGGCGGCTTTCTGTTCGTCGGCCACACCGACAGCCTGCACGGGATGGATCTGCCGCTCACCAGCGTCAGCCCCAGCGTGCACGTCAAGGATGGTCGGCCGCCGCGCCTCCGGGTGATCCGGCGATGACCAAGATCCGGGTGCTTATCGTCGACGACTCCGCGGTCGTACGGCACACCATGGCCGAGATCCTGGCGTCGGATCCGCGGATCGAGGTGATCGGCACCGCGGCCGACCCGTACATCGCCACCGAGCGGATGCTGCACGAGATGCCCGACGTGATCACGCTCGACATCGAGATGCCCCGGATGGATGGCCTCACGTTCCTCGAAAAGATCATGACGCAGCACCCGATCCCGATCGTGATCTGCTCGAGCCTGTCGCAGGCGGGTGCCGAGTCCACGCTGCGCGCGCTCGAGCTCGGGGCCGCGGAGATCATCGCGAAGCCGCGCTTCGGGACCCGCCAGTTCCTCCACGAGTCGCGCGAGCTGTTGTGCGATGCGGTGTGTGCGGCGGCCGTGGCGCGGTTGCGACGGCCGTCGACCCGGTTCGCGGTCGAGCCCAAGCTCACCGCCGACGCGGTGCTCGCGAAGTCGAGCCGCGCGATGCTCGCGACCACCGATCAGGTGATCTTGATCGGCGCGTCGACCGGGGGAACCGAGGCGCTGCGCGTCGTGCTCCAGGCACTGCCGCCCGACAGCCCCGGCGTCGTGATCGTCCAGCACATGCCGGAGCACTTCACGCGCGCGTTCGCGACGCGGCTCGATAGCCTGTGCCAGATCAACGTGAAGGAGGCCGAGCACGACGACACCGTGCTGCGCGGCCGCGCCCTGATCGCGCCGGGCGATCGCCACCTCCTGGTCAAGCGCAGCGGCGCCCGCTACTTCGTCGAGATCCGCACGGGTCCGCTGGTGTCGCGACACCGGCCGTCGGTCGACGTCCTGTTCCGATCCGGCGCGCGCTACGCCGGCAAGAACGCGCTCGGTGTGCTGATGACGGGGATGGGCGACGACGGCGCGCGAGGGCTGCTCGAGCTCAAGACCGCGGGCGCGGCGACGATCGCGCAGGACGAGCACACCTGCGTCGTGTTCGGAATGCCGCAGGTCGCGATCAAGCTCGGCGCCGCCGACCGGGTCGTCCCACTCGACGAGATCGCACCCGCGATCGTCGCGTTCGGATCGCGGCTCACCGGCGGCCGCCCGCCGCGTCCCGAGCCGCCGCACCGCTGAGCGAGCCGGCGTCCGCGTTCGCTCGAGTCGCCACCGGAGCCTCGCGCCGGTCGCCGCCGCCTGCGGTTCGCCGTTCCGGGGCGTGACTACGCGCCCGTGAGACGCCGGTGACTCACCGGCTCAGCGAATCACCTTTGCGACCACGGCCATGAGCTGCTCGGGATCGAACGGTTTCACCAACCAGGCCGTGGCCCCGGTCTTCTTGCCCTCGGCCTTGCGCTCCTCGTTCGACACCGTCGTGAGCATCAAGATCGGCACGAACCGATACGCCGGCAGTGCGCGAATATGCCTGATCAGCGCGAACCCATCCATGTTTGGCATGTTGAGATCGGTGATGATGAGATCGATCTGCCGCCCGTCGAGTACCTTGGTCGCGTTCTGGCCGTCGTCGGCTTGCAGCACGGCGAAGCCAGCCTCCTGCAGGGTGAACGCGAGCATCGCGCGGATCGAAGAGGAGTCGTCGACGATGAGGGCCGTGCGGGTCAAGAGGTACCTGACCGTGCGAGTCGACCGCCGTCACGTACGATGAAGGGGCCGGCGCGGTGTTCACAGGTCAAGGAACGGCGACAACGGTCGATAGAGTGAGATGTGGACCCCGTCGTGCGACAGTTGCTCGAACAGGTGCGCAACGCTCTGCGCGAGGAATTGACCGAGATGACCGGCGAGCTCGGCCGGATCCGGAGCTTGCTCGCCGAGGCCGTCCAGGGGCTCGCGACCAGCTTCCAGCGGCTCGCCGGCCATGCCGCCAACCAAAAACACGTGCTCGAGACCCTGCTGGTGTCGTTCGGGTCGGACCGCGCGACCGCCGCTGCGTCCCCGAGCATGGACGCGTTCGTGCGCGAGTGCGCCGGCATCCTCAATGCGCTCGCGAACAACCTGGAGGTCATGGGCACGCGCGGCGCCGACGGCGCAGGCCGGCTCACGGGGCTGGTCGAGCAGTTCGACCACAGCTTGAAGTTGCTCGGTGACTTCGAGCGGATCTCGCAGCAAAGCCACATTCTCGCGCTCAATGCGCGGATCGAGGCGACGCGCGTCGGTGCGGCGGGACGCGGGTTCGCAGTGGTCGCGCTGGAGGTCAAGAACGTCGCCAAGAGCTCGCACGATCTCGCGGACCGCATCGCGTCCCATGTCGCCTCCGCGCGGACATCCACCCACGCGCTGCGGATGCTCATGAACGAGATCGCCAACAGCGGCGCGGCCGTCACGCGCGACTCGCGCGCCCAGGTCGACGGCATGCTCGCCGAGCTCGACAAGCTGGCGAAGTCGGTCGCCCACAGCCTCGCCGAGCTCACGGTGATCACCAAGGAGGTCAAGGACACCGCCGCCCGTGCGATCCGCGCGCTGCAGTTCGAGGACATCGTCGGTCAGCTCACCGGCACGGTGCTCGACCGCATCGCGCGATTGCGCGCGGTCGAGCGGGCCATCGATGGTGCGCTCGACGGCCGCGATCTCGCCGGCGCGATCGCGCTGATCGCCGAGGCCCGCCGCCACAAGCAGGTCCGCAACGTCGAGCAAGCCTCGATGAAAGCCGGCGCGGTCGACGTGTTCTGAACACCCAGGTCGTCGAGCTCGAGGTCTGAACCTGGGGCCCGCGGCCACTTGAGGTCGGCGGTTCAGCCGGCGCTGCACCGTCGATCAGCTCCGTCCTGCATCCCACCCCGTGAACGGATACCTTCAGATTTAGTGGCTGGATCCAGCGTGGCGTTGCACAGGGGTCACGGTGGACTCCTGAGCCAAGCGTTGGACGGTGCGCGGCCACGTGTCAGCGACGGTGTGCCAAGGCAACCGCAGTCCGGGGCCCCGGCAATCCCGACCGGCGGCGCGCCGCGAGACGGAGGAGTCGTGAGCTACTGTGCCGGCGCGCCCTCGCGGGTGCATCTGGCGTCGTACGGATTGCCTGCGTTCCCGCCCAGGCACGTGTAGATCGCGGTCTTGCCACAGGCGTCGACCTTGATGGTTCCGCCCGAGATCTCCTCGGACTTGATCTTGTCAGCGGGGCAGTTGAAATCCGTCGACGCGCGCTTCTCCGCGACGGTCTTGGCGCTCGCGCCGCATCCGGACACCGTCAAGAACAGACCAAGCACAAGCAGCCCCGTGGAACCCGTGGAACAGGTCGTGTAACGCATCCAGTCCTCCATTTGTCGTTATCGAGACAACATCCAAGTACCGTGTCGAGTGAGCGAACCGAAGTGTCTACCTGAGAAGACGCAGAGCGCACACGGTTGTCGCACGGTTTTTGGCATCCGGCGCGATGCCGCAACCTCGTCTCTGCGCGCGTGCTGAGCGACAACTGGGATCTCCCCACCGACGACAATTACATCGCCCCATCTTGGGCACAGGTCACCGTCGGCGACGTGCTCTCCACGAGGTGGTGGCGCAATGTATCGGTGGGACACACCTGGCCAGCGCCGTCGGACCGATGACAAGCTGGGTCCCCAAAGAGAAGGAGTCGGGTGATGAAACAAGTGGCGAACCATGGTCGGTGGCAGCTGATCTTCGGCGGAGTTGCGGCGTTGCTGTGGGTCGGGTGCGCCGGCAGCGCTGATGCGCCCGTCCGGGTGCCCAGCGACGAGAATTGTGCAAGTCGAGGCGATGAGGACGGCAATGGTCTGGCGGATTGCGCGGATCCGGCGTGCAGCGCGGCCATAGCCTGCGCGGTGGTGTGCGGCAACGCCAAGGTCGATCCGGGGGAGGCGTGCGACGACGGCAACGCCATCAACGGCGACGGCTGCGACGACGACTGCACGCTGACGGACAGCGGCCCGGCCCCAGGCTCGGCGTGCGGCGACGGCAACGTCGATCCGGGCGAGGCGTGCGACGACGGCAACGCCATCAACGGCGACGGTTGCGACGACAACTGCACGGCGACAGGGTGCGGCAATGGGGTCGTCACGGCGGGGGAGGTGTGCGACGACGGCAATGCCATCAACGACGATCGCTGCGATGCCAGCTGCGTCCGCAGCAACATGAGCTATCTCAAGGCGTCCGATACGTTGGCCGGCCGGTTCTTTGGCGACGCGATGGCGATGTCGTCGGATGGCTCGACACTCGCGGTCGGCACGCAGAGCGATACGGCGTATCTGTTCGTGCGCGACGGCGCCTCGTGGCGCCAAGACGCGCGGCTACAAGCGCCTCATGGGGGGGCGTTCGGTCGGGCTCTCTCATTGTCGGCAAACGGCTCCATCCTCGCCGTCGGGGCAGCCGCTGATGGCAGCGACGCCCCGGGACACGATGGGGCGGGCTCGGGAGTGGTGTATGTCTACACGCGGATCGGCACCGAGTGGGAGCAACAAGCAATCCTCAAGTCCTCCGGTCCCTCGACTTCAATCCAGTTCGGCTACGCCGTCTCCTTGTCGCGCGATGGCGCGACGCTCGCTGCCGGTACGCTCTGCGACAACATCGGTGCTGGGGACTGCGTGGGGCGCGTGGACATCTTCACATACCGGGACGGCGCATGGTCTCGCCAAGCATCTCTGGCCCCGGGTCGTCGCGACCCGCAGGCGCTGTTCGGTGCCTCCGTGTCGCTATCCGGCGACGGCGCGCTGCTCGCGATCGGTGCGATCGGTGACTCCACGGCGACGACGGGGATCAACAACGACGGCGTCGTCGGCGCGGCGCCCGATTCTGGGGCGGTGTACGTGTTCGGCCGTACGGAGTCTGAGTGGCACGAGGAAGCGTATATCAAGGCATCCGATACGCATCCGCACGATCAGTTCGGTTGGACCACGACAGTGTCCACCGACGGACAGACGTTGGCGGTCAACGCGTACACCTTCGCGAGCGAGGCCGCGGGCGCTTCGTACATCTTTCACCGCAGTGCCGGTGTCTGGCAACAGCAGGCCGAGTTGATGGTGCCGCATCGTCGGGGGGATCCGATCGCGTTCGGCTTCAGCATGCAACTCACCGACGATGGGTCCATGCTCGCTGCGGGCGCGTTTGGCGACCCCAGTGGGGCCACCGGGCTCGGCGGCGATCCGTTCGATCGATCGAAGTACCGCTCGGGTGCGGTCTACATGTACCAGCGCTATGACACCATCTGGTATCAAACAGCCTATCTCAAAGCTCCCCACCCAGATCCCGAGGACACGTTTGGCTCGCACGTCGCGATCTCCGGAGACGGTAGCATGCTGGCGGTGGCGGCGCGGGGAGAACAGAGCGCTGCGACGGGGATCGACGGAGACGACCTCGATAACTCCGCCGTCTCGGCCGGTGCGGTATTCGTGTACGGAGGCTCGATCGGGCGGTCCTGGTAGCGACCGACCCGACCGGGATCGCAGCGGCACTTACAGGTTCGTTCGGCTGCTCGTTCGCGCACCGCTCCGCGATGACCCTTCAAGGTTATCCACAGCTTGTTTCATGTAGGGCATCTTCGGCGGCAACACCCGACCGAGGTTGATTTGACCGGGCAACACCCGACCGGCAACACCCGACCGCCGGCAACACCGCAACACCCGACCGAGGTTGATTTGGCGGGGCAACACCCGACCGAGGTTGATTTGACCGGCAACACCCGGGCAACACCGGCAACACCCGACCGAGGTTGATTTGCGGGCGGGAGCGCCTCTGGCGTTCGCAGAGCGCTCGACAACCGGTTGTCGAGCGCGACAAGGTCGCGAGCTGCGCGTGGCCATGTCCGGCATTCGTCCGGA
>Ga0307509_10000668_pt1 | contig 58318 bp, 71 predicted proteins | sample 10_EM_MG_FD_202245 | JGI IMG/M metagenome (GOLD analysis project Ga0307509, IMG submission 202245) | Populus trichocarpa ectomycorrhiza microbial communities from riparian zone in the Pacific Northwest, United States - 10_EM | ecosystem: Host-associated > Plants > Roots > Unclassified | place...
CTCATGTTTTATGAATATACTTGGTTGAACGGCGATCTCAGAGTTCCACTTGCCCTTTAACTATTATCCCTCATTACCTTCGAGTTCTCTGAAGCCTCCCTTAGACCTAGCGCTTGCCGGTCAACCACTAGCCCTCTATTGTACCTTTTCGTTAGACAGGAGTAAACCTGTTACAGTCAGATATTCACCAAACGGGTCCAGTACATCGAGGTGCTGCTGCAAAGTATATGCCGACCGGAATGACCGGGCATCCATGCCACCCAAACCTTCTGCAAAGTACGCGTCAATTTGGGACTTGGATACCTTGCTCCGGACTAACCAGCTCACCAAATTAAAGTCAGCTTCCGAGGAGAAAGGGTTCCATGGGTCATCTTTCATGGACTCATTAAGTTCCGTATAGCCAGCAACATCGCCGAGTACTCTGCCAGCGCCTGGAATACTTTCTTGACTGGATGGGTGCCCGCGGTCTGGCGGCTTGGAAAAGTCCTCCTCGTCTGAATCGTGTTGCATATCACCAGGGTCATTACTTGCTGCGTAGCAATCTGCAATCTCCAGCATCGGATCGGATTCGTAGTCCGAGTCGCCCTGATCACTCTTGCAAAAGAGAATGAAATTGTTTATGAGAAGCCCAACGACATGCTTCAATGGCTCACAGATCTCGTTGAGCCTCACCACAAGGCCGTCAAAGATTTATCTGAACTGCAGCTGCTTGCTGCTTTTGTATCAATTCATACAACAACTATTACATTTCTCAATGCAATCCTCGACCTCGCTGCCCATCAGGAGTGCATTCAACCAATTCGCGATGAGATTGAAGCCGTAATTTCCTCAAATAACGGAGTGATAGACCGGGCAGTTCTGCGCAAGATGAGAAAGACTGATAGCTTTTTCAAAGAATCCGCGAGAGGAACACTCCCCCCTCGTAAGTACATCACTTTTATTGTCTTTTAGGTCAAGTTAATCTTTTTGTAAAGTGGGTTTCGGTCGAAAGATTCTAAGGAGCCTTACCCTTTCCGATGGTACCTATTTGCCGAAGGGTACTCTGATCGCAGCCCCTGCCGCAATGTTTTCTTCGATCCCGATTTCCTTGAAGGCCCTGAGACGTTCGATGGGTTCCGCTGGTACAAAAAGTCCCTGGAGGCTGAGGGCGTTGCTGCTCACAATATAAATTGGACCACTACCTCCGCAAGCGACCTCGTATTTGGTCACGGAAAGCACGCATGCCCTGACCGCTTCTTGGCTACTGAGGAGATGAAGATCATTCTCGCCTTCATTATTTTGCAATACGATTTCAAGTGCCCTGAGGGTCAGTCTGACCCAGATACCATTAGGCGCGGGGACCCTATTTCTCCCGGGACCCCCAGGAAACTACTTTTTAAGAAGCTTCCTGGCTCAAAGAATTTTTCGTTTTTGTAGTATTGGTGTGGACTTACTCGGTTTTTCATTTTTCATTTTTTTCAGTTTCCCGGAACCTATATAAATTATATAGCAGCTTACAAAATGAAACCGATTTTGGGCACCCGCAACTGATACCCCCAAAGTGACAACAAGAATTAGCAAGTTGAAGGGATTTATCGCTTACGTGGCGCCTGCTGCCTATAGTGGGTGCCCTATGGAAACTAAAGTGTCTGTACAGTGCTCTGCGATGACAAGAGGGGAAAGTATCATACCTAACTTACTGTATTTCCTGGCAAGATCAAACTTCCCTTTTCTTGTACGAAAACATCCTCCGCGGAACTCGTGTGTCAAAATAAAGTAGGCGCTAAAGTAAAATATCAAAGGCGGTTAGAGGGGGTCCAAAATGAACCTGGCTTTGGTTATAAAGGGTAAAGTGAAGATGTTTTATTGCGGGTTTGGGACACTAGGGGATTACTGGAGCAAAGAAAAATTATTTCAATTTGAAAGTGGTTAAAAGCCCCCCCTAATTAATGCGACACGATACGTGCCAATATTTCCAAAATCTCACCTAGAGTGTGCCTCGCCGAGCCCCCAGATATTCCATTCTTCTGATCCCCATGCTTGGGTACTTCTTGCCATGGAGGATTAATTCTTTAGTGCCTGATTTCCCATCCTTAATTGCGAATGTTGGTTTAGCCACTATATTAGCTCCCAGAAAGTGGATTATGGGATATGAACCTTTCTGATCGCTTGCTTTCAGGTACTTGTGCAAGTATTGTGCCTCCGTAAGAGTCTAATCCAAACCCTATATACTTAGTAATATCTGGCGTCAATCGATATCCTACCTCGGGGCTTGTGTGATTCTGCTACTGACCTCTTCTCTACAACGTTCTCTGTAAGCCCCAATTGTTCCTTCCCGCCCCGAGTGTCCGGGCACAAGGATCAGAGGCGTATGTCACCAATCACCCATGCTCATCTGTGAGTGAAAAGGAGGATCAACCTTGAACACAGGGATCCAACAAATTCCAGTATTAAGGGTGGACGCGCGGGCTCGGACAATTGGGGATCGCCGGTCTTAGGCCGCATCCCCCCGGAAACAAGGATTCAGCAAAACTAGTGTCTATCTGACCCTGTCCCCATCCAAAATGTCGGGTTCCTTGTGCCGGGTGCTCATATTCGGGTGCACGGGTATTTAGGGCTTGGTGTCCCAAGTCAGCTCCCGAGGTGTTGCTCGAATAATTGCTATCATACTTCTCCCTTCGGAAGTGGTCCCGACTTTTGGCTGTCAAAAAATACTCACGAGTTATCACTCGGGCCCCACAACCCGGTTCTGTCCCGTATAAAGGCCACACATCCTGAAGAAGGCGGGGCCCCAGTTTTGCGAACCCCTGGATACATCGCTCGGTCTAAGCCCACTCAAATTTGCTATCTTATAGAGTACGGTATTCACTAGTGAAATCCACTCCCGGATATCAAGGCATTATCCCAGGGTAGGCTTAGGTTAAGGGGATCGCAGCTGTTGGTTAATGAGATCTAAAATATTCGATCACAGAGAATGATGCGCGTTGTAAGTGTAAGCCACTATACTATTATATGCAGAAGAAGGAGAGAAGACACAATTGACATAATCATATGTCTGCTTTGCCGTTTCCGTTGTTGTTTTTCTTATCTACTCTATCTTGTAGTAAAACTATCTACCTAAAATATAGAATTAAAAGCGCATTACTTTCGTGCCGTGGCCTCAAGCTATAAATACTTTGGCGCAGACTATAGGCACCTTGAGCTTAGCCTGTTTACTGCTCCATATATATATAACCTGTATAGTTTTTCCATCGTCAGCCCCTCCACATTACCTCCTTATCATGGTTACATCTACCCCCAGACTGCATCTTTTCTCCCACTGCATCTACCGGCTTGCAAAAGCGTAGTTCACCCACCCTATATATTGAACGAGGACGAAGGACACTAATCAGCGTTTCCCGTCTAGTCCTGGAGGGGATTTCCCAGTGGCGTTGGCGGGGGAGGACCGCACGTCCTGCTGTAGGTTTATTTGATGTCGTAGAATGTGGAAGAGCCACGCCGGGAGAATGGTTAACAGGTAGAGTTTGTGTCGCTGGTCTGTAACTTATGTCGTGGGTTGCCATTGGATTCTGTAATGGCAACCCACCGCAAAGTCTCTATTAGTTGGGTATATTTGAGATAGAACTGTGCCACACTTCTCTTAAGCCCAACTACTACGGTAGATCAACAGTCTTCACAAAAAGACTACTAACAACCAACACTTTAGCAGCTCAGCCGACTGGTTGATAGGCCTGTATCCTCCTGTCTCAATTTAAGGCATTCATCATCTCTTCGTTCGTGTACTGAATTTCATGATATTTTAAAACAAAATTTAGATGAATACCAAGCTTGAAGGGGCATAACTGATTGAGACTAGGCTAGTATCGTACCTGTAGACGTCTCTGGCTCAAGCAGATACGGAGATTTCGCAATCAGGAAATTCGGGGAGGAATGGAACGGAACCTACACTCGTCACCCATCTCGAAATCAATATCTACGTGGCCATTGACCACTCACACCCTTTCCCTCTATCATCAGCAATCCTCTACAAATATTTTTCGTTCCACGCATCCCACCCAACCACTACCCCTTTTTTACCCGGCGAAAAGCTTCCTCTTCTGCTTCGGCTCACATAATTCGTCACACACAAAAACAATTCCCTCACCCACATATCAGCATTCACACTACCGGTATCTCATGTCTCTGCTTAATAACCCAGATGAAATTGCACACGGTTCAATCAACGGAGGTGGTGGGGTCGGTGCGGCGGGTGGAGGAACTACCGAGTTTGAGATGCAAGCTGCGCTAATCCGTGACGAGAGCAAGTTCGAATATGAATCAGCGCAAAAGCTTGCCTGGATGGTCAAGAAGACTTTCGATTCCGGGTCCGGAGATCAATATTTCTTATATTTTCACGGAGTTGTCGATCGTGAGTTTGAGGCGATTGAGCGAGAATTACGCCAAGTTCAGCTAAGGAATGCGGTACGCTTGACATTCGAGAATGCATTAGATGCTGCAATCGTACGCATAACTCCTGGGCCAGAACACAGCAGGGTCGGTATGAGCCTCTATCTGGAGATTATTGCAAAGATTGCTTCTACTCCTGGGCATAGTCACCGGTCGGTCGAAGTGTTTGGTGCAACACTATTGCAGGTTCCCGGGGTCCGAAGCAAGGAAGGAGATCGGGCCTTTGGACCAAATACTCGGGTTGGAAGGAGTGTGTGGCCTTCAGTGATGATTGAAGCTGGATATGCAGGAGGAGAAGATTTCCTTCGCCTGGACGCCCAGTGGTGGCTCATCAACTCTGCCAGTAGAACACGATTCGTGATTCTCGTCTTCGTAACCAAGAACCAGCTTGCATTAGGCATTGAATGTTGGAGCATGACTAAGCCCGACGGCCCCGAATGCAGACAGACCTCTGTCTGTATCCCGACCTGTGTCGACAATTTCAACATCGACTCTTTTGGCAAGGTGGAATCACCGCTGGGATCGACTGAGCTCCGGATTCCCTATACGTATATCTTTGATAAGCGTCAGGACAATGCTCAAGATGTCGTGTTCAGCTTCGACGAACTGACTGAGTTTGCCCTGGGGAGGTATGCTATGATGTAGATATAACTTAGGTAATTCCTGCTTTTGTCTCTCCAGACTAAACTCAAAATTTCTTGTCATACCTGGAGTACGGTTTCTATTTACTAATTTGGTTGGAGATTATAGGATGATTTCCGTTCTGGAACTCGGGAGTCCTATTACAATGTACTATCCTTGCTGACTCCCTTCCCCCCATATCTGCTTTCCTCTCATTCTAATTTTCTTTTGCTGTTGAATCTTCAGAATTCTCTTTTCGTTGGCTGGTCGGTGTTTCCCAGTGAGGGGATGGAGGGGGGCAGCATCACTGAGAGGAGGTTCCGGAGGAGGAGGGATCCTGCGGAAGGTCAATATTTGTTTGACCTTAATGGTTATGGTGCCGGTTGATTCATTTGTTTCTAGATTTTTGTTGTAACGGCATCAGAAACACATGGCCCATTGTCTACTATCTATGATTGGTCTTGTGGTTACGAGGGTGATTTCCCAAACACCCATGTCCGAAAAGAAAAAAAAGTTTGCGGGCGCCAGGCGAGTGAGGGGCCGTGATAAGGGATGCTAAAAAAAGTACAACGTAGAAGTTCCCCGCCTATCAGTCAGAGTGCCAATGGCGACACCAGCGAGTTTACAGAATTTATGGTATTTCTTTCTTTTTCCGCAGTGTGATGCTGAAAGAAAACAAAAAAAAAAGACAGGGGTCGAGAAGTATCATATCATACTGAACCGCCCTGTATACTGTGCGAGTAAAATAAATTAGCCAAGGAAGTAAAAAACAAAACCGTCTCCTCTCCTGTTTAGCACATAGATTATAAGAGGTATAAATAAGGCAAGAGGGAAAAGGAAAAAGAGTGAAGAACAAAGCAGAACCCCACCAATTCGCAATATGTAAACAGAGAAACACCAAATCCCGTGCTAAGACTAAGGAAGAAAAGAAGAGAAAAGAAAAAAAGAGATACAATGGTGGTACCCAAACACGGACGGGAAAAAAACAAGGTAGGAGAGCGAAGTAGAGGGATATCCTACACCCACTCCCACCAGAAGAAGCAGAAGGCTTCTCTGGCAATAGCGGCGTGATGCCCGCTTTCCGTCTCACTAGCACTGCCACGGGCGTATCCGCTGTCCGCGGGATAACTCCCCACGGACTCGGCGGACGACCTTGCATCCCTGCCACCGCCCCCGCACCACCAGTGCCACCATTGTCCTTACCGGTCTTCAGTCTGGGCCCAACCCATGCCCATCCGCCTCCACGCGCCAAAACGTCTCTCGTCCGTCAGTGTGCTGCACGGGAGCTTCTTGTTTCTTCGATTCCCTCATTCTCCTGTTCCACCTTCTCTCTGGGAAGAATGGTGTGGCTCGGGGGTGAGAACTTCAATAGAGGAGAAGTTAGTGAATCCTCACTGGGTGGTAATTGCAGCGTCGGTGTCGCAGGTGGGGGGTCTGCGGATGGTCGTCCTGGGAGGTAGAGTGAACGTGCCTTTTTAGAAATCCTCAGCCTCCTTCTACTCTTCCAAGTGAGACTGAGTTCCAAGTGGTAGATATCTGATTGAAGAACAATATAGCAACGCTGACTGCCACAATTGTGGTTATCAGTAGTAGCAGGAGTGATTGTAGTTGGTAGATGCACTGCTGGAAGAGGACTTCATCGGTGAGTAGCGTTCGCCGTGTAGTCGGGGTTTGTAGGCTATCTGCTGGTCTGTGTGGGTGTTTTGTGATCCGAGAGTTGGTAGTATTGTTCCTCTTCTGACACTAAGTACCTTTGGGAATCTAAAGATTGAAAGGAGGACAAACGTAACTACACAGTTCGGCTGGAACTGTAGAATTTAGTTTCTCAATAAAGTGTGCTGTCTTCTACATTTGGGGCTTTTCAATCTTGATGAAGGCGTCGCTAAGCGTGCGGCATTTCTCTTCCATGTATTGTAAAGAGAGGGCTGCGTTTGCGTCTATGGTTCCGACCGCCTATCGTTCACCAAGTCTTTACCATAGCAACAGGAATGCAGGCTTGACACACAACGGTAGGTTAGATGATTGCTATTTTGTGGTTGTAGCAGTACTGTACACAGGGGCATTCTATGAAATACCCGTTTTTTTTTCCCTTTTTCCTCAGCTCAGTATGTTGTCTGATGCCCGGTGGCGGCTATGCTGCAGGGCAGAGGATCTTCTACATCATCCTTTTTTTAGCAACTATTATCACGGCCCCTCACTCTCTGGGTGTCCGCAACTTTTATTTGGATCTGGGTGCTTAGGAAAATACCCTCACGACTATGAGACCAATTACAGAGAGCAGACAAATGAGCCATCTGTTTTAAATACGGTTTCAACAACAATATAGAAAAACAAGTGAACCGACGGGTACCATAGCTATTGAGGTCAAACAATATTGACCTTCCGCAGGATCTCTGCTCCACCGCAACCTCCCCTCGCTGATGCCGTCCCCCTCCATCCCCTCACTGTGGAACACTGACCAGCAAACGAAAAGAGAAACCTGAGGATTAAACAGCAAAAGAAAACTAGAATGAGAGGAAAGCAGATATGGGGGGACAAGAGTCATCAGGGATAGTATATTGTAACAGGACTCCCAAATTCCAGAACAGAAATTATCCTATAATCCCGAACCAGACCAGCAAACAGAAACTATACCCCGGGTCCGAAAAGAAATATTGGGTTCGGCCGGGGGAAACGAAAAAACAAAAGAGGACAAGCTAAGCAAAATATCAGATTAGCGGATTGTTGCTGCTTCTGGTTGCAAAGTCACCTAAACCTGAAAGCACAACAAGGAATTAAAGACCCACCCCGACTTGCACGAACTCCCCTGCGTAGTCCAACCAACCTCAATCTGCTTCGGACTCTTCCGACGTGGTTGTCGATCCACTCTCTTCCGTAGCTGCTAGAATTAGCTTTGACTACAATTTACACGAGAGGTCAAACAAGGCTAACTTACAGGATTCATCTTGAGAGTCGTCTTCGAGGGCGGGGAGGGGGGCGGGCCAGACGCGATTGTAATATTCTCTGATCTCATCCTCTGTGATGATATAATCTCCTTCTCCTCGCTTCTTTTTGGGCTTGCGTAGCAAGATATCTTTGAATTTCAACTTGAGGGGGGCGCCGGTAATTGCATTAGGGGTAATTTTCACCCTCTTTTTCAGAGTTGGTCCTGTAACTACATCCTTATCACTCTCGTAGGTACCATGTTGCTTTTCGACCTTGCCTGGTTTCCATAGTTCGATACGAATGCTTTTATCTGTAACCGATGCAAAAAAAAGGAGGACAATCTTCACAGCTCCCTTCGAATTTTCGATCCACCAGCGGCCGTCGGCAGTTAAGCGGTTTGGGGTTTCTGATACGCCACCCTCAAAGATAACGGTCGGCCAATCCAGGTGGTTGGGACGGGCTCGGAGCGGTCTCAATGATCCATCCGGTTGTTTTCCGCTGCTCATGCCTTGATAGGTCGTATTCCCCATATTAGCCATCTCGTTCCTCTGACCTCCAGCAAGTAGCTTCTCCTTGATGATGTCTTCAAACATCTTGGCCGCCAAGTGGTGGACAGGGTCCGGCATGTGTTTGACAATCAATACCTGCGGTTCATTGAGGTAGAGGAAGCGGAGGTCTTTGTAGCAAGTTTTGCGAAGACGATCAATATTAGCAAGTTGGCGTGGCGTTACTGGGGAAAAGATTAGGTAAGGGGGAAGTGATTCGTCAGCTTTATCCGAACGGGGTGTATCAGCTCGTGAATTGACTGCCTCCTTCAACGTGCGAATATCACGATAATTATGATGTTCCACACCCTCTAACCCTTCTGTTAGATAATATTGCAGGTCGAGTGGTCTCTCAGGCTCTATGGGCTGGGAGCTGTCAGAGGGTGTTGGATAGGGCATGGCAGCCATGGCGGGTATTCCTGTGGAGATTTGTCGTAGATATCGAAGAAAGTGATGCCTTCTAGGCTGTATGAGTGCCAATTGTTGTTCCTGAGCCTCTAGGGTTCTAAGGAACTGGTGCGATGATGGTAGCAGGAGATGATGGTGTTGCTAGGCGGCATCTAAGGGTAGAATTTTGGTTACATGACGTCACAGAAGAGAGTCACACTCGCACAACATAAATTTATTTCACCGACCAGCTCAGCCATCACAATTTGTCACTCGCCGATAGTCTCACCGCCACTAAAATCCGCAATCAACCCTTATATCGTCTCGGTTGCTATCACCAATCATAACAACAACAACAGTCAATATATACAAGTTTCCTAGTCCAGCGCAGCCCCCAGAATTCCAACATTCCAACATTTCAACATTCCATATCGGTACTCATTCCAGCATGCATTCCAGAGATTCCACCATTCCCTCATTCCGGTGCCAATAATCATTCCCAGTATACTGCGCATACCAATGCCCATATCAAACCAACCAACATCTCGAATAACAACTTCAATGCGTTCCTAACAACAGTCCCCCGCAGTCCCCCGCCCTCCTTCGTCATTCCCGGGTCGTCTCCGACAGCTCCCGGCCGTCCTCTGCCATCCCCTGCCCCCTGCTGTCCCCCGCCGTCCACCCCCACTGCCCTGAGCTAACATGTCTCACCCTGGAGGGTTCGGAGCTTGTAGACTATCTGCCGGTCTGTATGCGTGTTTTGTGATCCGCGAGCTATCACGGTTGATTGGCAGAGTTGGTAGTATTGTTCCCTCTTGTGAGACTCTGTATCGTTGGGAATCTAAAGATTGAAAGCAGGACAAACGTAACTGCACAGTTCGGCTGGAACTGTAGAATTTAGTTTCTCAATAAAGTGTGCTGTCTTCTACATTTGGGGCTTTTCAATCTTGATGAAGGCGTCGCTAAGCGTGCGGCATTTCTCTTCCATGTATTGTAACGAGAGGGCTGCGTTTGCGTCTATGGTTCCGACCGCCTATCGTTCACCAAGTCTTTACCATAGCAACAGGAATGCAGGCTTGACACACAACAGTAGGTTAGATGATTGCTATTTCGTGGTTGTAGCAGTACTGTACACAGGGGCATTCTATGAAATACCCGTTTTTTTCCTTTCTCCTCAGCTCAGTGTGTTGCCTGTTGCCCGGTGGCGGCTATGCTGCAGGGCAGAGGCACTCAAGGATCTTCTACATCATTCTTTTTTTAACAGCTATTATCACGGCCCCTCACTCGCTGGGTGTCCGCAACTTTTATTATTCGGATATGGGTGCTTGGGGAAACACTCTCACGACCGACCATGAGACCAATTACAGATAGCAGACAAATGAGCCATGTGTTTCAAATACGGTTACAACAAAAATATAAAAATAAGTGAACCGGCGGGCACCATAGCCATTAAGGTCAAACAAATATTGACCTTCCGCAGGATCACTCCTCCGCCGGAACCTCCCTTCGCTGATGCCGTTCTCCTCCATCCCCTCACTGAGAAACACCGACCAGCCAACGAAAAGAGAAACCCGAGGATTAAACAGCAAAATAAAACTAGAATGAGAGGAAAGCAGATATGGGGGGACAAGAGTCAGCAGGGATAGTATATTGTAACAGGACTCCCAAATTCCAGAACAGAAATCATACTATAATCCCGAACCAGACCAGCAAACAGAAACTATACCCCGAGTCCGAAAAGAAATATTGGGTTCGGCCGGGGGAAACGGGGGGACGGAAGGGGGCGGGAGTTCTTTAAACTCGTTCCTAAGAGTGTGGTCAGCGATCCTGCGTTCGTCGGTTTTGACGGTAAAGATTGAGAGAGAGAGAGTAATGAGGGGAGAAATAGAGGAAGGGAGGGTGGGAAGAGAAGGGTTGGATGTGTGTGCATGGTTGTTTGCCGTGTGATGGTAGAAAAGAGTAATAATTACCTATTAGACCAGCATTGCGAATCTGTATAAAGCAAACCTCCGGAGTTCTTGAAGGCTAAATTCGACATCCGGAGGGTTTCCAGAAACATCATCAAAAATACAGCGGTAGGGGATGACTAGCTTGGTGGAATTTAGTTCTGAAAATACATTCCCGACCTCGTCGAAGCTTTGGACATGTGTATAGACCAAGGCAGGGGCATTCCGGAGAAAGTAGCGGGGCGGGTTCATCATTTAACAGTTGATTTTGAGTTCAAAAGGGTTCCGATTGACTTTGGTAATGACGAATTTAGTTTGTCCGCCCGATTTCGTGATCCACCAATTTGCGTCCATTTCAAGCTGCGGCTCCGTTTCGGAATAACCAACTTCAATAACTACGGAGGGCCAGGCGTTACGGCCAACACGAGTCCTAGGCCCAAAGGCCTCATCCTCCTCTTTACTTCTAACCCCCGGAGGAGAACACCTTGTCGAGCAAAATGGCTCGATTGACCTCCATGTATGCCCAGGTAAAGAAGCGATTTTTATCGAGAATTTCCAGATACATGTACCCCCACACACGTTCATGCTCCGGTCCGACCATGTTTGCACAAAGGCCGCTGTATCGAACGGGTTGAGCGACTGAGATCCCACCCTAGACATTAGCTAAACTGCTTGTAATTGGTTATCAATCACGGGACACTTACTATGCTATACTATTCACCGAGCTGATCGGTCCTGCGTGGGGCAGAGATGGGTGCGGTAGTGGTGGGGTGGGTGTGGCAGTGATGGGTGTGGTGGAGTGGGAATATTTACGGGCTAGGAACACCTCGGTGTGCTGGGGACGGAACCTGCAATCATGGTGTTGGAGCTTAGAGCCTCCTTTCCTTAATTGCATCTAGAAGACATGATTACGCATGCATACCGAACTGTGCCGAACTGTGCGCCTCTGAACATCCCCCCTTCCACTAACAGCCCCCCCCACACCAAACCGACCCATCCCCGTTATCAGGAGAAACCCCGCCGCTCACCCAAGAGAAAACGTTTTCGTCTCAATCTCTCCCTCTTCCCAAAAACCCAACTAAAAATGTCCAGCTCAGAAATCCCAACCCCGCCCCCGCTACCGGACATGTGTGTCTGGTACCTCACTCTGCTCGTTCAACATGGTTGTCCTCAAAGATGCTCTCAACATCCTGCGACTCTTCGAGAAGGGACAGCCCGCAGGTTTCTCATGGATAATCACTCGGGATATGGGGATCGGAACGGAGTTTTGATTGCTATAGGTTTCGCTTAAATACAGGTCATTGTTGGGGTGCTGGGTTAAAAATGGGTAAGGAGATTGATGGGTTGGTTGTCAAGATACCGTCCATGATAAGAAAGTTGCCATCGAGTGATTTTTCGAAGAAGGGGTTGTTTTTGAGGGTCCAGGTTAGCATGGCAAGTCTGTGGGGGTGGATGGATAGATTGATGAGCCGTCTGTTTTCTAATGAAAAGCGAAAACAGCCAACATTTGGCTCTTCTGGTTCATACTTTTTGTCCCCACAAAGCAAAGACAAAAAACATAAGCTCCTTATAAAATTACTGTTTTGTAAATATGGATAGCAGGGACAATGCATCGCTCCCATGTGTGTAGTGGGAAATGGATCTTCGGAAGTGGTCACTTCCCATCTGGCTGGGTGAGGCCTGATTAGCCCGGCTTCCACATTTCTGTCAATATAACACTCATTTGAATTTTTCCCGATTCCAAAGCCCCTATTCGGGAGACAGATCATACCTTTCTCCTCCCTCTTCACAATCCACAACCCCCTCGCTCTTCACAGTCCTTCTCCCCCCCTCACCCTTTGTTTGTGCAGCCCTGACGGAATTACATACTTCAATCACCCCCCTCTACGCTATCTCCCCAAGCCTCTCCCCAAGCTCCAACGCCTTCCTCTCCCCCTCATTATCCTCCCTGGGCAGAACCTCCTTCACCCACCCCTGCTCTAAATTCTTCTTCATCTCCTGATGCGGTACTCTACGAGCCTTCGCCTCGATCTTTCACCCGTAGATCTCGACTTCAGAAGCTTCTCGAGGATGAACACGGAATCTTTGCGTGCAGCCATAAGCAAGTGCGAGGACAGGGCTTGCAGCATGGACTTTTAAAAAAGTTCGGGATCGTAGCGCTTGCACTTGTCGATAGGGCCCTGGGTGGAGAGGAGGAGGTCGGAGAGGTTGCAATCGGAGCCGGAGTCATCTTCGGAATTTGTTGCACTAGTGGAGGAGGCTTGAGAGTACTCATCGGTTCTAAAGTCTGATGCTTCTGAGGCGATTGTTAGGTGCACCCACCAGCACCAGTGGCGAATTCGCTGCTAGGTGGTGATAACCGCAATGGTGCGCTAGGACACCCTGGCTAGCGCTTCCCACCGGACGATTTTATTCTTTCCCACAGTCCCCTACTATCGCTTACTATCCTCGGCCGTCGTCTACCATCCCTGACCATCCCCCTCCAACCCTCAAAACACATGTCTCACTTTGTAGGGCATAAAGTTAGTTTCTCTAACACCCCTAAGATTGACCGGACTCTTGCTTCCGATACTGCTACCGGCCCTCCGCCCCCGGCCCAATCATTTCCGTGCACATCAGTAGAAAACTTCACCCGCTCAATGTTCCCTCCACCCCCAGAACCACTCCCTAACCTTCATATCTCTCCAAATCATCTGCGCCTCGTCCATGCTATCTTCCGCCTCACCCCCACCGTCTTCATCCGATTCTTCTAAACCAAGCCTGTCGGGGGGCGCTTCATCGGGGGGTGATACAAAGAGAGAAGAGTGCGATTCTTCGTCACGCTAGTATGCGAGAACCCCGTCTGTAGTGTCACTTACAAAGCTCGGTTTTCTCTGCGCGCTATCCACCAACTCATCACTAGCAGATGCCGCAGTAGTTTGCGAAAACCGCTTCATAATCCTGGCCCTATACTCCGATTCCTGGAAATATAGTGCAATTCGACCTCACTCTGCACACTGGCACAAATAGCCTTGATTTCAGAAAGAGCATGGTCTGGGTTCGAGTACATTCTTACTGCCTTCTGGCTGCGAAATCTGTACACATATTGCCAATGGGTGACTCCCAGCTTTGGTGAATCTTTCCGGGAGGCAAAGGGTTTGGTTTGCAGAGTTGAGGAGGAGTGCCAGCGTGAAGGATCATTGTAGCGGTGCACTCCCGCGGTGCTGAAAATAGAGGGTGGTGCTGCGGGGGTGGCTGCTAGGGGGGTGACCACTCTGCTAGTATTATGCTTGAGTATTAGGGTTAGCAGGGAGTATGATATACCCCGAGGTCAGCTAGGATTGAATTGATTTGTTGCTCAAGGGCGGGCCAGTCGTCGGTTGTATTTCTAGTCTTGATGTGAGTGGCTGTAAGGGCCGTGGGGTTTCCTAGGTCGGCCTTGATGAGGAGGCCTCACTTCTCACCCGAGAAGAGGTGAGGGTATTCGGTGTCGCTAATAACCCCAAGGATTGGTGAATCTCCTGCATGGCATGAACAGACGGCGGCTCGCTGGGTTCTTAGTGTTGATCGGAAGATCTCATCTTGTTCCTGGGCTAGAACATAGGTTTAATACCAAGGATCTGAATCCGCATCTGTCCTATGAACACCTCCGGGGGTAAATCTGTAGCTCCATCGTTTAGTTGAGAAGTCAGCAAGAACTGAACGGCTCTATCTGCCCCTGGATATCTTGTCGGGTATCAAAGCATTGCCTTCAATTTTCTAATCCCGGCTATTACAGCTCCCTTGACGCTGTGAGACGACGGCGAGATGCCCGCCTGCTAGAGGAAGAGGGGCATCATATCTTCTAGCAATTGTTGTCTTGCTACGCTTCCCGAAGCATGGAGAGTGTACACCTTATTTGGCATGGCCCATCGAAAGGCCATTACCACCACTCTATCCCTCGCCCCTCCCATTGACTCTACGATTCATTTCGCCCCCGACCTCATACTCGAAAAGGAAGTACGGAAGGTATACGGACTACATTTGTCAGAAATTGTGAAGCAGGTAGAAATGGGACTCACGATAGACCCATCAAGGAACCAACGTCCAGGCCAACACCCTCTAACTGCCCGGCGTATCCAGCACGACTGCTAGCTTCCCTCTATCTCAACCGACGTCAAAAACCCATTCTACTTCCCAGATCGACTGCTTTGTATAGGAAGAGTATCCCGTTTTGGAGTAATCGCCAGATCAAGGATCAACATCAGTGGCTTCCACTGTCAGCTCTTTTGGAGTCTAGTTCTATTCTTCCCACCAACATTGCTATCAATTATCCCCAGAACATTGGCAGTGCGGGCGCGGCCGGAAGGTGGGATGCTCTCTCTCCTCGGGGGTAATGTGTCTTGATCCATCCTGGCGATCCAGTCGCCACATATCGCCTGCTGTGAAATCCTCTGGGAGACTCCCGATGACTTACTTTCCCACATCACCTGTGGAATCTGGTTTGGTGGGGGGAAACTTTCGGCGGTGTGGCGTGTGAGATTGGATTTTGTGGAAGATATGCTATCGCTCCTCTCCCTCTTTCTGGAGTTAGCGCGCTTCACCACCATCTAGCCAGGATTGCAATTATTGCCTTGGAATAAATCCATGGCTTTCTATCTCAACCCTCTCGTCAGGGACTTTATCGGGGCAGTCTCTTGGGGAACCCAACCTACTGTTTCCAATCTTCTCTGCTCAAGCCCCCGCCTAATCGACTTGTCATATTTCGTACTAGTAGTTTTTGCCCGCCCTAAGACAGTATTCTCCTCATGCTTATCCTCGCTAGATTGGTCATCGGAGTAAGGTAGTAAGCAAGCATCCTCTCTGGTTTGACTAGAGGAATAGCACAGCTCGTGCTCTTCTGAATTGTTAGGCTCCATTTGGACAGAACCATCGCCAAGATAGGGATTTGCTTCATTACCGTGGTTGGAGACACTCGCCCTTTGTCTTTCTGCATTCCCCTGTAGTCGAGCCATCCTCACTCCATTAGGGCTCGATCCTGCACCTTTTGCGCCGCGGTGGTTCCGAGCACCATTGAAATACCCGTCCCCATCAGGCTTACCTTTATCTTTATCCTTGCCCAATACACCCGCAGAAGAACTACGAGTCTTAGGACTCAGTGGGAAGTTTATTCCAAGAAAGGCCTTGTTCGATTTTCTATCACCTTCCTTCCCCTCTTGTCTGCCTCTACCACGTTTACTAAAGGGGGTTGAGGGCGATTTTTTTTAACCTTCTTGATGAGTAGGGGCCGGGGTGTAAGGTCGTTTTCACTATCAGTAGGCGGCCGACCAGGAAGGGTTATCGTGCCTGAACGACGGGTGTCCAAGGGAGTGTAAATAATTGGGAGGCCAAGGGAAATGACGGAGGGGAGAGACCGAGGGCATAGGGTCGTAGTTGTCAATTTTTCTAAAAACCATCACAAAACTGAGGCAGGTGGTGTGGGTTGTGTGAGGGTTTTGCTAGGTCATCGGGAGTGATGAGCCACACCCATCGGATGGTGGAAGAGGCGTTAGGATTTTGGTGCGTATTTTGTCCTCCGATCCTCAAATCCCAGGCTCATCAAAGTGTGGCTTTACCCGATGGTACTATAACCTGGCCAGTTGAATTTATAGCCCCAAGCGGCTAATCAATCTTTTCCTCAAGTGGTCATACTGAGGATATTGCCCTATTTAGCTCGAGAGTGAGGTCCTGAGCACATATGAGAGAATAGACTATCATATTAAGACTCCACAGGATGCACCCTAGGTGAGACTTGGGAAATATTTCCAAGTGTCATATCATACAGAATTAACTGCCCTTACTTTTCGTGCCGTGGCCTCCAGTCATAATTGCTTTGGCACTCACTATAGGCACCTTGACCCTAACCTGTTTACTGCTCCATATATTATATAACCACTTTTCAGTCTTTCCACCCCTTGCACACTATGATACTTCTTTATTATTATTACATCTACCCCCTGACTGCATCTTTTCTCCCACTACATCTGCCCGCTTGCAACCGCGTAGTCCGCCCGCCCCGGATATTAGGCTAGGATGTATCATGCTGGTAGTACCCAAATCGGCATTCCCCGTCTGGTCCTGGAGGGATTTCCCCCCTGGCGTTTGTCACGGGGGACGGCAGGTCCCGCTGTAGGTTTTTTTTACAAGTAATGCATTAGAATGTGGAGGGGCCATGCGGGGGGAATGGTTAACAGGTAGGGCTGATGGCTATTGTCTGTAGCTTGTGTCGTGGGTTGCCATTAAATTTTGTAAGCATGGGTGTTAGCTTGCAAGTGGTTTCTCGTAATCCTAGCCTCAGTAGAGATGCAACTATCTATCCGGATCTGCTTCTGTAACAAGGCACATCGCCCAATTCCTAATCTAACGCAAGCTAGCGCCCGGTCGCGCCAAGGGGACACCATGGGTTGGCTGGAAAGGATAGAAAACTCTTGGCACTGCATTTTCCTCCGCACATGAATAGCCGGTTACTAGTTGATGCACTACAGGTGGAAATATTGCAGGGTATATAATAGATCACCATGCCCTGTCCCTGTCCCCCGCAAAATCCTGCCTCCTACTGGATTTGCCGGACAAGAGGACAATAGATCATGGTCCTGTTCCTTCCGACCTTGCCCGGGGCCCCCTGGAGACCGCAAGCGGGGCTCCAAGACCCTGCAAGCGCTCCATGTGCCGCAGTCACTCATTCCTACCTCTACGGTACCGTATAGCTGCCCAAAGCTCTGCCCCTACAAGTAAAAAGCGTCTTTAACCTTCCCCCGTCTTCCTCCAACCCAACGCTTTCTTTCTCTTCTCCTCTCCCAACTAACAACTCACATCATGAGCATTTTTATGCATCTCATTGATTACGCCGAAGACAAGAGACTTCATGACTATTATCTTTGCTTGGACTCTCTTGTGCTAATTTTCTTCGGACTTTTTCTTGTCTTGAAGAAGGAATTGTCTGTTCATGGCTCCAGAAAGTTTCCAATTGTTGGAATTGAAGCCCCAGGTTACCTTGGGTTGGTCAAAGAAGGAAACAAATTTGTCTCTGTTGCATTCAATATCATGAAGAACGGGTATCACAAGGTTAGATTACATACCGTTTGCTCAATAGTTAGCTCTCGTCTATTTTGAAATTAGTAAGGTATTAACACTACAATATTATGATCTTTATAGTACCGAGGAAAAAAACTTCGTTGTCACAACCCACAGCCATGATAAGGTTGTCCTTACATACGACCAGGTTAAGGAGATCTCCAGTGCATCAGAAGATATTGTTAGTTTTCAACATTTTGTTGCCGAAGTAGACACCACATTCCTCTAGATGTTAGTAGTGAGCCTAGTCTACTTCAAACTCACCGCAGAACAAATAACCTCCACAAGGACTATACGCATCGGAATCACAGAAGCGTTCGCCAACGGCCGCCCCTCCATCACCGTCAACGGTTGGAGTTCTCCACTCCCGTCCCCATCTGAACAGGGCGATACTAGGAGTTTGACTGTGGGGACGTATAGGGGCAATAATTTTATTTATAGCGTAGGTGTTCTTTCCTACCCTACAGCGGGGAGAAAGAGGGGCTAACAGGCATTCTAGTTTAATATCCCAGCATCCACATTCTTGACAGATGTTACTCAGTTGAACGTCCTAAAGATCACAGTTATAAGTGGGAGCGGAAATGCCGGGTACCTGAGCGCTGGAATCTCGATTGATTGTGTGGACTTTTATTAGGAATTGGCGGGTTAACTTATTGGTTACCATGCGTATTTAATGTAGTTGAGCATACCTCGCCGTCGAAAACGGAATAATTTATTGGGCCTTGGGCTAGGACGTTAGAGTTGCCCTCCTAGTAAGGTTTGTTGTATTTTCCTTTTTACTTGTCTCATCTGAGGAGCTAGAGGTCGGTTTTTTTCTTTTCCCCCCCTCCGCTCTATTCGCCATAATTTAAAAAGGGGAATTCTAGACGCATTAGAGTGAGCTGCAATTATTCTAGTTTCTACACTAGGTCAGCCTCCAAGCTAACCGACCACCATACGACGGTCGTAAATCAATCCGCATTCCTAAACTAGTATCATACTAAGGGTCTAAGAAACCAGCCTCCTTGCACCTCACACCGGTAAGTGAATAAGATCGGTAGGGATCATAAACAATGACTCGTCCCATCCATCCATCATACTTGCCGGAAATGTTGGGAGAAGCAATGATCGGAATGAAGCTTTTATAAGAGGAATAGCTCTAGGAGTGGAGAGAGAGGTCAAATGTAACAAGTACGATGCACAGAGCGCAGAGGTTGAGCAATACGAAAGCTTGAAGAGTAGGAAGGAAAGGAAGGAAGAAAACATTTTATAAGGGAAAAAAATTGCAACGCTAGCAGGCCCTAGTGCGTAGTTGTCCACACAGGTCCAACACCCTCCTAAAGAAAGCTCCTCCTTGCCCACAATATGATACTAAGAATAGTCATCTCTACCACCCGAAGAAGCCGACACACTGAATCTGCGCCCCTACCGCACCAGGGCAACTCGGCTCGGCCTCTCGAGCCAGATGCGTAACGGCAACCAAGCAATCTCTCCCCGGACTTCTATATAGCGGGGGTATGATACTCAAAATAAACCTCCTCTCCCGTGCGCTACACCCTGGCGGGGGGGATATGCTGTGACGGATCTAAACATGAACGTACACACACACCAGTAGGTGCCATAGCTCCATACTAACAACCCCAGGACGCATAAATATCCACCTTAACTTAGACCCTTTTTTTCTTCACTCGATTAAATTTATCTCAGGGATTTTTGATAAATTCCCTCCCTCCTACACTGACTGTGCTGTGCTCCTGTTCTCACTCCTCATTGCTCCCCACGGGGCTACCACCAACTCCTCTATCTCCACCTCCCGTCCTTCCTCCCTCTTCTGCTACTACTGCAAAAAAAAATATGTGCATCTTCCTCCCCCAGACCTTGAACCCCTTCAAAAAACAGAGTGCGACGGGGGGTAGGAAGTATATAGAACGGGGCTCGCAAACCGAGGACGAAGACGACCTTCACAAGCTCGGGCACGCCAAGTTTATCGGACCGCGGGTGAGCGTTAAGTCTGCCAAGAGTTGCGCTTCATACGGTGTTCCATGCACGCCGGTTAATACAGTAATTAGGGAGGGGAGCAGTGTTTAAAGCAAGGTGAGGATGATAGAGTCTGGGGGTATCAGATGAGACGAGGAGAGGATGGGGTCCCTAGCTAATCATTTCTAGCAAGGAAGAAATGGTTTTAATTACACTTGCCAATTAAGTTAATTGTGTTGTAGGAGGGGGGTGCAGTACATATGAAGGGCGAATGGAGATAACTAGACAGGACGGGAAGGGTGGATATCTGAGCACTCAAAATCCAGAGTTCCTAAATAGAGTCACGGCGGGGGTGCGGCCCCTGGAATCTTTTTTTTGTCTTCTTTCCATCACTATGCCTTATCTACGCTATGTTAGATAACCGTCTGCCCGCAAACTAACTTGGAGCTAAGTTTAGAGTAAGAGCGAGAGTCTAGAAATTGGAATTGTGGGGTTTTCACGAACGTATGTATTGCATTGCCACTCCATCCCGTCCTAGGTAGAGTTCGTGCATAGAGGCAACGTTGCAGAGGGCCGAAAGTATCTGATGAAAAACCCAGCCCCGAACGAGTGACTTATGGTACGAGGTACAGTACATACATCGCATCCAAATAAATATGGACAGCACTGGCGAGAGCTGTCAGTGCCCAGGTTTCGAAGAAAAAAAGTGCTCGCAGACTCATGCGTTATCAGGGGGGAAGGATGCTGTATGGATTCAAAGCAGTCTAAAAGAAGAATTAGCAGCACCAAAGCCTCAGACACCTCCACACCCACCAAGGAGAACCGCCACAGGCAGTCTAGTTATTGCCTGTAAGTATAGGTCATCATGCCCCTACAGATGGTATTTTGTGCACGGCAGTCGAATCCCAGTTATTTTCTATGTCCACCCAAACAATCCCTTTCCTATCATCATACTACACCTCCTAGTTTTGTGTTTCTTGCTCTTTATATATATATATATCGACAAACCGCAGAAAACCTTGTAACGCCAACCTCCTCCTCCTCCTCCTCCTCCTCCTCCCCCAGTATCATGCTTAGCAATGCACCATACTACAAGACTCCCGAACACGAACCGAAATCCCACCCCCCCCCCCAAGTAAAACAAAACTCAAAAAACAGTGAGACCCAAAAATCTAGATTGATGACAGCTCAACAATAAGATTATCACAATAACCCCCTCCCCTGGCCAAACTATAGCAAGCAAAGCACAATATTTTGTCGTCACAATTGATCACTCGTATTTAACAGGTTGTTCCCGAAAAAACAGCTGCTGTGTACCCATGGTCCCGGGGCCCATAACGGGCGAGTTGGAAATCGACCTGATCACCATAAACTGCGCAACCAGCTATGGCGCTCTTGGCTATTCAGATTGAAGTCCCTAGATCACCGGGCTGTGGCGCCCATTATGAACCCGCCAGAAAATAAGAATAAGAATAACATTTCACTAATAATCCCTTTATAAATTAAACTTGCTATTATCTATCCCTTTGAATGAAAAGTTATTCATAAAGTGCTACTACCGCTAGTGCAAAGGAACCATTCGATCCCGCGATAAAGTCGTGGGAAAACCCAAACCAGCGCCGGAGTTTCACTTTTTTTTCTGAAACAGTGGGAGAGTATTCTCACTTGCGATGGTTAAGCAGAGCTGAGTGAGGGAGAGACTGAGAGAAGTAATTGCGGACGCGATTTCTTTCCCCTTTTCAATCAATCACACAACCCTTTGAGCTTTCTCTTTCTCTTCACGCAGCATTTCTGAACCCGTGAGGATGGTGGAACGATATTAACAGGCATTATTTAGAAAGTGGCACAAGTAATGTATGCATGGTTTGTTTTCACAAGAAATCACTCGGTACTTTTTTTCAACATTAACAATATCGCCGTAGTCGCGACTGCCGCGCCTCTCTGCACGTTAAAGAAATCCATACCCGTCATGTCATCAAACAAAGAGTAGAACTGGATATACAACCCCCCCCCCTCCCTGATGACATCTGCCGGTTTCTGATACCGCCCTTACTCGCATGAGGATAATATTAAATGCTGCCAGACCCACCAGCACACGCCTGTTTATCAATCCCTGACCCGCGATTTCCGGCAACTTACACAGATCATTTGAGCTCCTTCCCTATGAAATATACACTTTTTTTTTCCTTACTATCCTAATGCTCTTTCCCCTATAGCATAGAACCAGATATAGGTCCTCGTGCCCTTAGGCAAAAAAACTCTTTGCTCAGTTTCTCTTGGCTCAAAAAGACCTCTAAAGGTGCTTGGTGTTGTTTTTTTTTCCATTTTCTTCTTCTTCTTCCTTTTCGCTAGCCGTATTACACCTCAAAGTTTGGGGCCCCTTTCCCGGGTTCAAGACGAATGAGGACCTTGTCTACTTTAATGATAATATAAGGATACCTTTGACCACGAGCTTTGTCCATGAGTCAAAGGGATGTACAGTACATTACAGCATAAAATAGGATGGGCTCGTAGCTTTCTACACTTACGAGCCCGCTTTGGGGTGGGACAAACACACTATTAAAAGTAACTTTTAAATAACAGCAAATAATCTCTCCATTAGATTTTTTCCAAAAAAAACAAGAATATATATGATATACCAAATGAGAACCGCTAAAAAGTTCGAGTAGTATGAGTCCCATACTAAATCACCATTAGTACCATAACAAAAAGGACCATCCAGAAGCCCTCTAATGAATCTATACTTAATTCAATAGAACCCCCAAAGTATAGTAAAGTTCAAAGCGGGAGAATTCTTCCTCCAATCTTTGATTTTGATCTTAACATCACAAGTTATCAACCATCCACTCAATATTCCCCCAAAGCTTTGTACTTTACTGTTACTTCTTTCCCTTCGAAATGAGTGGCTAGTTGAAAGACCCCAGGTCTCCAAGAGCCAAGCGGAGATTAAAGCTAGAAGCGCCAGCGCCCATCAAACCAAACCGTCCCTCCATTCACGGTGACTCGGATCTCGGGGAACCCGCCACTAATGAACCCTCCAGTTCCCTAGGATGGAGTTCTCTCAGATTTACCCAATTCCTCGGTGCCCAGACGATGGAATCCAAAACCCGAGTCATCCGCCTCATTGACAAAATCGATAAGTACAGTAACTTAGTACTTTCAGAATAAAGGGGACGAAGGGGCTGCGGTCGAGGGGGGGTTAAGGCCCTTCTTACAAGAGATGACTCGGGTGCACAGCTCAAGTCTCTCCCAACATACCCCCTAGAGGTATTGTAAACACCCCAACAAACCCTCTCTCCTCTAACTACTATTTTTGGATTCTGGTTACGTTCATTAGTGAGGTCAATCTTGACATGCACGAAATGGAGATTGGTATTGCACATTCCTTTTCTAGTCAGCAAGTAGGCCGGAGTGCCAAGGAGCCATAGAGTACCAACCAGGGTCATTAAACATTAATCAGCACTTCTCTCCAGCATCTTCAGCCGTTACAACAACTCTATGATATCCCGTCCCCTCAAACAGTTCACGAATAGCACATTCATCTGGTGACTCCGCAGCGTCGACCAAGCCAGCCAGAATCTCAACGCAAGTCTGTCAATACAAACGGTGCTCAGCGCAAGTCGCCCCGGCACCAAACCCACAATAGAGCCATAAGGCGCTCCTGCCTTTCCGATGGGAGGCCCGTACTGCTTCTGCAATAGCAATTCCGATAGAGCCCCCGGCTTCTCCAGAATCGCGATTACCCCCACTCCATCAAAGTCAACGCCTGTCCCTAATCCCAGTCACTGCTAGCAATATCCGTCAGCGATTGTTCAAAGATTTCCATGTAGAGAAACGGAAGGAGTTGATGGAACTTTGTTATGGAGAGGGAGCTTTTCACAAGGAGCGTCAGCCATACCCCTCCATTACAAATGGTGGTCGAATGCCGGGATACTTCTTCGGAGGCGAGTTGAAGTAGAACTACATCGAAGACATAGAGAAACTGAGGGAGTAGGCAAAGGCTAAAAACAATGGGATTGGATTACTCAAGTCCGTGATTGAGAGGGCGGGGGAGGCGAGAAATACTGCTGAAACGAAAAACGAGATGCAGCTTGAGATGCCCTCTGAAGCACTCGCCAGGGTTTTGGAGATCGTTATCAAGAGTGTTTCTGGAATGGAGAGCAAGAAGTTACAGGAGCTGGAGGAGCGAAGGGTAGAGGAGGACAGTAGGTACCGCGTCATAGCTGACCACGTCATCACAATGGGGGGAAGAGGTCCCTAGGCTTCGTGATAACTTATTGTTCAAAAATTGCAGCAAGAGAACTCAAGTGTGATCCCGACCTTTCCGAGTATGTAGCGATATTAATTTTTGATAGCCCTCCGCCTACTCGAGTAGTTTTTGGAAGTCCTACAATTATTAACTCCTCTTCTAATATACGGTATCCAAACCAGACACTGTTACCCCTGTCACCAAAGAAGCAGCCAGAGGTGATGCAAAATTCTCCGTACATAAGGCTCAATCGCCTCCCCTACCCCACGTAAGATTTATTCTCTGTTATCCCTGGAAATTACAGACCTCCATTGGCTGCCAAACCCAGGCTACTTCTCAACGCAGCAAATCTGACAAGGAAGGACACTGCGGTGAATCTCCTCGACGAGCGTAATGAGTAGACTAGGTCGAAGAAGAAAAGGCTCTTAAAACCCATGTACCAAGGAGGTGTTCCTATATATCTCGCCAAGGAAGATTCCATGTCTAACAATGGTATGGTCTTTCCTACCGAGAGCACTTCGCGCAATGCTTTCCAGCCACCTGTAACCAAGAGATTTGGAAACAGAAATGGAGGGATTCCTAAGGGAGGTAGATGGAGACTCCATCCTGTCGCACAAGAACGGCACATCTTCGGTACTTGATGCCTAAACCGTTTGGGAGGAGCTAAAAGAGGCCGTCGATAATGCCGAAAACACGGGAATCGCAGACTCTGATCTCCGCAAGGTTTAGAAGGCTAGGAGAAGGTTCTTCTAAAGCTTAACATTAAGGTCGGGGATGAGTGGAGGAGGGCTCAGGGGCACCACGATTCAAGTATGATACCTCTCTTTTTGTTCGTATTATAATACGACCAATAAATCCCATTTTTATTATTCTGATTTCACCATATTTGCTTACTCTAGCCCCCAATGCCAAGTTATGAGATCTGTATAATAATTGCTCCTAAAGCGTTTATGTGGCGCTCCCTCTCCAGAATCAGCCAGGAATAGTGACCTGATATCTCAAGCGAGCCAGGGTGGCTGTACTGGTTGGACTAGACTACGGTACTCGAGTAGGTTAAAGTTATTCGATCTGTAATCTCAATGACTTGGCCACTTAATCCTTAGCTAGTGCTGCTGTCATCAACGAACGGCATGTTAAAGGGGAACACAGGTATATCCCACTTGCCGCCTACTCTAAGCACAACGCGATCAAGAGCGCAGTGTCCCAAGGCCTCGAACTTCAATTGAGTTGATGTAAAGCACCGGTAGTTCTAGAAGCTGCCCGTAGTTGGTTCTCTTATGCACACATCTATGATGGTAACAAAATAGTTCAGAAAACAAGTGGATTTATTAAACCGGTCAACACTCTCAATGGCGGCTCAGAAAGCCATATTCCTGTATTCCAATATATGCCCACATTTGCGCAGCGGTTTGCTTGTACGATTTCGCATCAAATCAAGCCCAAATTCTCCCAATCCAATTGGTTCACAACCGCAACTGCCGCATATCCATAGCCTTCTTCTTTCCACTTTTGTGAGGTTTCGGTTAATAGCCGGGACACGCCAGGTCGGATTGGACTGAGATACAAAAGATAAGAGCGAGAGTATCGTAGATGCTCATCGATCGGAAAGAACTTCTTAGCGATTAACGGTTGAATCGGGCTATAACACAATTCTAGACCCTATTCTGATTCGACCAGAGCAGGAACAGATTCGAGCCGGCCGGTATCCTGTTTCGATGGCTAGTCCAGTGTGATCTGCCCCGATTATTAGAAGTTTCAAGGGAGCGGAGTGAAAGGTATATGCTGGGGCAACTATTTTCTCCGATTCCCGCGATTCCCTAGTGTGGAGGATTAATTAGAAACGGTATTCTTCCAAACGCGTGCTCATGTTTTCCCCTTCAGACTTCCACCGGATGAGAGTAAGAAAAAATTGCTGGCCAATATGCAAGAAAGGGATAACATCAACACAAGACTCGCATAGTTGTTAGTTGTTCGCCTCGCATGTTGCTGGTTTGGCTAAAATTCGAAAGGTGTTCTTCCAACGCTTTGCAGATTTGATTAGTGAAGATTTGGGACTGCGACATTAAACTCGAGTAACCCCAATCCTAGACACAACTGTAGCTTCTCGTGTGATATCCCAAACGTAGACAGAGGCCGGAGTTAATGAACACACACACGACACAATTTTTACTTTTTTATTCCCGGGACTTGGAACGATTGGATACGTGTTTGGATCCGGCATTCGAAAATAGATTCGTCCGAGCACCATATGTCATCATATACACACACATGCGGGAGTGACGATGGTTGCAGGTCGTTTTTCTCGAATTGATATTGTGCGCCCCACGGAAGGAACTACCCACCAGCAGCACCCAAAGTCTGAGAGTTAGAGTTCTTCTCATGCCGGATCCCTACATATATGCTCGAGTAGAGCAAGCATTCCTCAAGTTTCCCCAGTCTTGTCGCATGTTTATCCGTTGTTCGGAGCAGTCACGGTCGGCTTCCAAACAGCTGCCGGTGTCTGTTGTGTAATCCGACGTGAGTGGATTGTCATCCAATGCTTACTATTGAGTAGTGCCCCCACTCACTATGGTCACTACTGCCCGCTGTTTGGTGTTTCTCAATAAAATGCTCAACTGGTAAGGTAACCCCCGCCATAATTCTCCTGGGAAGCACGTGGCCCGGAAGGCGGGGAAAGAGGGGAGGTAGATCTAAACTGGAGCACGGTGCGAGTGGTAAAGATGACAATGCCAATTATTTCGAGATGAACATACCGGTAGTCGAGAAATTGGGGATGGAAGGTTTTCAATGCGCCTGCATCTGCATCTGTATCTGCATCAATGGCCGAGCATAACCACCCTAGGGGAACAGCAATAATGGAGCAAAAAATGCGGCGTGCTATGGTGCATGTACAGTACTGTACTGTACCTTTGTAGAGTACATACCAATATACCGTGTTTTATTTTCTTACGGGCAAAAGAAGCGTCACATCTGGTTGGTCGCCTTAATTGTAATATATCACGAAGATGACAGGACGTAGAAATGACCTGAACAGGGCGGGGGGGGCGGGGGAATGATGCCGGGGGGGTTAGTAAGTTGGAATGATAGTTTATGGGGTTATGGGGTTTGTGGGTGCCTTGGGTTCATATAAAAAAGCCTTTCCAGGCACAAGCAATCAACGCGTACTCTTGAATACTCTTAAACACATTGACCCGCTCCACCCCATTATATAACCACCCCCAGTTCCCAGAATTATCCACGAGCATGAGTCCGTCATCCCTCACTCATGAGGGATTGTCCCCACCCGCCAACTTTGCCATGGTTGGGAATAGCGGCTCTGTCTACAGGAGCAGCTTCCCAAAGCCCGAAAACTTCCCCTATCTTCAGAAACTTAAACTGAAGAGTATTATGTATGAGGATCCGAACCCGAGGCTTACTTGATAAACGCAAGTGCTGACGATGATGCGATAGTACTCTCGTGTCGGAGACCCATCCCGCAGAAAATAATGAGTTCATGAGGCAGAATGGCATCAAACATTTTCAAATTGGCATGCCTGGTAACAAGGCGCCTTTTGTCAATGGTAGGCGTTTAGACGAAAATCCAAACTCTAGTGGAGCCTAACGCTTCTATCCCAGTTTCGGATGAAAAGATCTCGATAGCTCTTCGGATTATCTTGGACCGTCGCAATCACCCCATTCTTATTCACTGTAACAAGGGAAAGGTATTTAAAAGTCACACGTATTCCACGCTTGACTATTCCTGTGACTAAGATTTTTTAGCACCGTACTGGATGCGTTGTCGGCTGCCTCAGAAAGGTCCAAGCCTGGTCTTTGACCCTGATCTTCGATGAATACCGTCACTTTGCAGGTCCTAAGAGTCGGGCTCTTGATCAGCTCAAGATTGAACTATATCGCGAAGAGGCTTGCATGGGCTCCGCGAGGCAGTGGGGATGGGTCCCTCCATCAGTAATGCCATCTGGCTGTTCGATACAGGAGTGCGATGAAGAATGCACGGGAGCGATAGACGAAACAGTCAACCCACTCGCAGTCACAGCATAAAGGCTTTAAGGGGTAATTCAAATCGCCACAATTTGCCTGGTCCGTTTCTTGTGGAAATAAGTGTTTTCTTCTACCTTCTTCCGCTTGCGGAACTTAAAAAAAAAGCTTTGCATCGTTCAGAGAGTGGCCGCTTTTTCTTTTTCTTTGTTTTCAAATTTTTTTATTTGGCTTAGACACCGCCTTTTAATCATGTCTTGCCTGGTCTTGAGCATTATCCAAAATGAACACGCATGGGTTCTTCTTCTTGGTCCATTAGGGGTATTTACTAGTCTGTCTTCTTCTCTTTCTTTCTTTCCTTTGCTCCCTCTGTTTCTACGGGTATGGAAGGGTTTTCCGGGCTGGCGCTACCCACTTTTCACCAGAACTCAGGGTATTTCTGGCTGCTTGGCCAGCACGGTTCTATATTTAACTTCAGATCAGCAGCGGGCAGGTGTTTTGGGAGAGGAAGTATGCTGTATATAAGCTTCAAGCACCCATCATAGCGTCTGCTGAATTGTCGTGAAAATTTTTCCCCTCGTGATTTTAGGGCATTGGTCACGTTTGCCCAGGCGCCCAACCCGCTTGTGAACGAAGCGACCCGTCATGTCGACCCTTGACCGTCAACGTGGTGTTTCTGTAAGGGTGCAGAAAGCGTTCTGAATCTGGTACCTTATTTACCCTGGAACCGCAAATATTTCTTCCTGGATGATCTCATCGGGTGCATGTCGCCACAACCTCCGGACCGGTCTCCTATCATCTTTTCTGGGTGCAATTAGCTTAGGAGGGAAAAAGCCCCAGATCCCCTTACTACAGCCGCTTCATCATCAAATGTCCGGAGAAATAGCCCATCAAGCAAAGGGCTTCCTTGATACCAGTGGCCGCCAATACGCTGGTACGGCTCCTTCCCCTCATTTCTTGAACCTTCCACCCCTCACTAACAAACCCCCAGAGTCACCACTACCGGCATGGGCCTCCTCAATCGCAAGTTCAGTCCCCGCCTGCCTCGCCCCAATAATCCATCATTTACGCCGCTAACCTGCCAACCACCCACCAGTCCTCTCCAGACTCCCAGACTCCAAACGCCTCTACAACAGCCGACTCCTCCCCCGCCCATGGACGGTCCTGCTATTCTCGTCGCTATTCTTAGCTAGTGGCTGGATGGCATACGATAACGCGCCGATCGATGGCGCTGGCACCACCGCCGTCTGGTCGGCTATATATTGCATCATGAACGGGAGTCCTCGAAAGCTTGGGAAATTGCTGCGATTCGGGCGGGTTGCGCCGCTCGGGATCGTGGGACTTGCGGCAGCAAATACGGTTACGCATGGATACTACTATCTGACGACACCGAGGAGCAAGGAGGAGGTTGAAGAGTTTAAGAGGTTGAAGGGAGAATGACTCTAAGAGGGAGGGGAGGAGGGTTTTTAATTGAATTACCCGTGGATACCAAATTGCAATGATGGATTTGGGAGGGAGAGTACATCTCCTCCGCGATAAGTTTGCTTCGCGTGATCATGAATGAGTAATGAGCAGTAAGGAAAACTAGAAAGTTGGCGCAGTTTAAGGGGCCGCAACACAGTAACACATGGACGCAAGTGATTCTTGCCTATTTGAGTCGCAGGGGTCGTACAAAACCATCCGTGGTTAGGACAGGTTTGAGGTGCCAGCCCTTTCTCGGCACTCCGATTCCTCGGGGAGCATCATCCCATGCTATCTTAGATTAAAGGGAAGTGCAAACCCTTCTTACTGGTTCGGTATTCTGAGGCCCACTTTACAAGCAACGTCGCTCTGGAGCGGCTAGGGTTCAGACGAGGCAGTTGGTTCTATCGCAGGAACTCCCTCGTGCTCCCGGGTCTCCCGGGTCGGTAATTTTATTCATCCATTCCCCAAACCTGAAGCACGATTCCGCTACCATGACCACAGTGTTCCTGCCTACGAAATCGCACCAGCTAGGCCTGACCTTTAAGGAGAACACAAGGGGAAAAACTTCTTTAATATTCTAATTATGGCACAAACGTCAGGCATTGGGACTGATTCCCGCGTCCGCCGTCACCGCCACCATTACCATGTGGCTTTTTCTGAGAAAAATCAAAGAAAGCCAATTCTTTAAGAACAGGAAACTCCATGCCTTTAGAAAACATAGGTTTTGGTTTTTTTTTACAGCAAACTAAAAATGTCGTGCTTTCTTCAGAGTCGTCTAGCACAGCGAACCTGCGCCGGAGCAACTTCAACCCACAAACATAGTACAGTACCCATTGCACCATACAATATACTTCCGTACAAGTCATGCCAAGCCAAAAAAAATCCCTCTCAAACTAACAAAAACATTGTAACATCTTACAATTGGTCAGATGCTCATGTCGGAATCACATACGATCAATGATATGTAATGTTAAAATTCTTCACCAATCCAATAGCTGAACGTGAGGCTGGGATTGGGTACGGTGCAGTGCATACAGCAGACAGATCCCAGTGCCCTGGCGGCGAGTGAGCGCAACAGAGGTTTAAAGAAAACTCTCCCCCAATCATAAGTTTCTCATGTTCGCATATCCCCATTTACATAACGCGCGATCACCTAACCTCAATTGCTTACGCGAGTGATCCTGTATGACGACAGACCGTATATGTCCCGGCATTAATTGTATGAACTCTAATAGAAGTCACTAATATCAACTTACAAGAGGTTGAGACCCTAGAGAGCACTAAAATACTAGTAACAAATGGGGAAACGAGAGTCCATTTGTCTAGTATAATAGTAAGAGCAAGTTCCTGGAAAAGATTAGTGCAGTGCTGCAAGCCATATACTCAACCTTTGCAGGACTGGATAAGAGAAAAAATGCCAAGAAATAACCAACTCTGTTGACAAAATCTATTATACCAGGATTAAAGCCTCAAGCACACCAAATAGCACTCCACAAAAGAAATCCAAGAATACAAGCTATGAACACACAGATAATCCATAAAATAAGGCTTACAAAGCAATAGGCAACATAGCACAAAGCTACATATGTTGCCTCCACCTCTCCAAGTCCCTGCCAGGTAACACTTAAGCTGGCTGTGTATACTAGTAGATCACGCGCGACTGCCATCGGCGACAAATGCGGCAACACAGAATGGTATACCAGCGGGCCACTCCGGTGGGCCGGACGAGGGCTCCCTGGGAGTCCCTCATGCCATATTCTCCCTGTGATTGCTGCTCCATCCGGTATCTCCAACCACCACCACCACCACCACTACGACCAGTTCCCCATCTTGAGCTGTTTTCTTTGTCAAAAGCCAGACTTTTCTTTTCCTCCTCCCCGGCAAAAGCACAATTGCGAAGATTATAATATAAGAGCACTGAAAAATATGAAAATTTAATAGTCGAGCAGTAACTTATACCGGAAGCTTGGGAGGGGGAGAGAGAGAGAGAGAGAGATGCTTGAGAAATTTCCTCTTATCTAAAGGAGGCCGGAGGGAGAACTCACTATTTATTCATGCAGCGAAACAATAACATTTATCCAAAGTGGAAAGGAGATCCGAAGTGGTAATGATAATAATTATGAAAGGCAAGAGAGAAAACAGATGGGAACAGAACTGCATACATGATCAGTTTATCGGGTAATGAAAATGAAGGAAAATACAGTGCTGTCGTACCCGAAGAGGTAGAAAGTGCATATCCGAAAGTTATAATTTCAACAGGGAGCTGTGACATTACACTGATTACAGCGAGTGACAGTTCATGAGGGACAACCCCTCCAAGAACACCAAGCAAAGCACAATAGCACCTCAGAAGGCCCCCATTCTCGAAAACGGCACCAAAATGTTGTTTTGTTTGACGAATTATAATACATAGCGTCTATAGGTGCCCCCAAACCTCCGCGCCCTAACAACATAGCAACCCAGACACCTCTCCCTCGCCCGGCCTGATCTAGAAGCCTCGTCCAATGTTGGCCAGGGCCCCTTGCCATAATCCACAATACACAACAATAAATTATTACACGCTCATAACACCATGGTAATCCGATTTCTATCGTATCACATCCCAATATCACCCACCTTCCTGATATCCCGCCACTCTAAGATAGAAAATATGTGTCTCCAACCTCTAATCTAAAAATGCGATCGCAGAAACTATCCACCCAGCAGTTCACCAAGCCCCCATCAGTGATAACGGTATTTCACCCCTCCAGTAGCCTTCTCCCGCCAGAGGTAGCAGCAAGAAATACACCCCTCCACCAAACACCCCACTCGAAGATTCGTAGTTTCAGGCTGATGCGCCAGTACTCTACAGTTGCAATTACGATATTCCAACCACCTAGTTCCACAGCCTCCTCGTATACCGCTCTTGCGCAATACCTCGCGAGGATTAAGAATTGACGTTCCGGACCGGTGCCCGCTTGCAAGTTCTCATCAAGACTACGAGTTAAGTCGTTTGTCTTCAAGATGAGGAGGATAACGCTAGGGACGCCGGCAAGAAGTTGAATCAGCTGCGCTAGAAGTCCTTCGCCAAGGGCTTCGGTGATAACTTCTTTTTCGTTTTCGTCTCGTGGACTTGCCACTCCTTTTTGTAACGCCGTATAGTCTCGCCCCGTGATCGCAGATGCGAATAATGGGAATTGCTCGTCTGTTATCCCAGCGACTTCGCCGGCATACTGTCTCATTCGGCTTTCATCGCCATCAATTACGGCGAGCCAAAGTTTCGCGTAGGAGCGACGCATTTGCATTGGAATGTTCCGGTAAAGGCCGTGGTCGTACAGGATGATTTCAAAGTTGGTTTTCCTCCGGCGGCCAAAGATTTCTTTAACCCAGCTCCTATTGTTGATATTTGGATCCGCTAAACGGATGGCGAGGTTGCCACCATGGGGATCGCAGTGGAGTGGTGCGTCCTTCCCAAAAACCATCTCATTGAATATTCGGGAAAGGGCAGCCGAAACTTCCTCGCGAGAAACACCATTTGAGTCCAGGAAGGCGAGGTCGTCTAAACGGTGCCCGGGAAGATATTCCATTACCAGGATCCGTGGCTTGGCCCAGATAACTGATCTATGTCAGCTCACACACACCCCAAAGAAAGCAGCACGTTTTTAGAGTTACCGTTTGGGATAACAAGAGGTGTGTTTTCGACATCCTCGAAATACTCTCTGACTCGGAATATATTCTTTGCTTCCATCTCAAAATTCAGTTCCTGTGGGAGGCTAAGACCTATTAATCATTTCCTCACAAAAGCAAACATATTTCCAGATGGGGGCATACGATGCTTCCATCTCATCACTTAACCATGTCATAGGATACTCCGGGAAAAAGTATTTAATATTCGTAAAAGTAAACTTCGTCAACGCCATATCCAAGGGAATCCATTCGGCCAATGCCGGATGTTGCAGTTTTACTGCGACTCTAAGACGTCTAATTAGCCCCTTCCCCACGACACGGAAAAATAAGCATACTCTTGGTCGCTATCCCTCAACTTGGCTCTGTGTACTTGGGCCAGCGAAGCTAACAACGACTCAGCTTCTATCTATATCCGATAACCGATAACCGGGATGGGAAGGGCTTAAACCGTACCAGCTCCAATAGGATTCGGGTCGAATTCAGAGAACAAATCTGTGACGGACTTTCCAGTATCGTCCAATATCATCTATACATTGTGGTTAGACATAGGTAGGATGGGTAACGCCCAAAATCGTACCTTTTCAATACTCTCGAAACTTGAGACTGGGCACCGGTCTTGTAGTGGAATGAAAGTATCCTAGACAATAACAGCAATCAGCTCACAAACCCTGCGTAGAAATAAGACCCGAGATCCAGTACTGTCCACTCAGCCGGTAATAAGTAACCCATGGCTGCAAGATGTTGCCCAAGCTTAATGAATATTGAACCATTCTTTTCGAGGACCTTATAAGTCCTAGAACATCCAATATCAGCTTAAACACTCCACTCGCATCAAAAAAAAATTCCAGGCCAACCTCTCAGCACATCTCTTATGACATTTCGCCAATAGCCTATCACTATCGTCCGGGTCGAGCTCCAAAGCTCTTAAAGTAACGCGGTAACTATGAAGGCAGTCAGCAACTAGGATCCAAAACCAAGCATCCATCCCATCCTCTGCTCACTCGTTAATACACAATGCTAGCGCGCTCGCAACTCTTGTAGCTCTCTCTACAGCCGCAACACTATGTCCCACATCCGGGACCCCAAAAGTTACAGCACCCAACGCCGTCCCAGCAGCCGCGCCCATCAGTGCCTTCCCCCCCCTCCCTGGCCTCCGAGAATACACCCTTGTGGCTGATAGACACCGACGGCATGTCCATAGAACGTTGTTCCGGAGGAGGACCCTCGGGAAGCTCAGGGCACGCATGTCCGCTTAGCAATTGGACGAATGAAGGAAGTCGCAGAAGCTATCATACAGTTTGGGAAACAGTGCCAAATTTAGATGGACCAAATGAGTGTGATGGTACGACAGCGGAAAGTTTGCGGGAGATAAGCCAGATCTAAAAGGGATAGAGAATACGTGGAAGAAGCCAGAACTTTAAGGTTAGGGGAAATTTATGAATTTTTTTTCTTTTCGTTGGGCCCTTCGCTTTCCCCGGGTGGCGCTATACCCTGTAGGGTTTGACGTGAGCGAGCATGAAAAGAGCCTCATCCCCCGATCTCTGGTCCACCGGAGGTCTCCGGTTCGGTCACGGCAAATCATTCGGTCTCGCCAGACAGCAGAACAATAATCTGAAAATTCACATGAAGCCCTGAAACCACCAAACAAATGCTAGACCCAGCACCAGTGTATACATACAAACAGAAATCACCCTTCCCTAATATTCTCCATACCCAGCAGCAGTCCCCCTGCACAAGCCCCCATCTTTAAACCTGGATGAAAACAGAAGGGGGGGTAAACTCGAGAAACTGTATAGCCCTACAATCGAGAGGAAGATATACTTTTTTTGCAGTAAAAGAAACACATTTTTATATTTATTTATTTATTATTTTCCGCCAGCTGCAGTAGTGGCGCTTGTGGCAGCAGCGCCCGCAGCAGCCGCGGCTGGAGCAGTGGTAGTGGTTCCGAAGTTGGCGCTTGCCAACCTGTTGGATAGATCAATCTGGGTTCTGATAGTATTCGCCAAGTATGCCACGAGCAGGACGTCCTGTATATGGGTGTTGAACATTCTCTCGACGTCTGCGGGTGAGACTTTAGGTGCCAAACTGAGCGTGTTCATCAAGAATTTCCCAATCGCAACGGAGGCCGGGGTATTGCCAGCCTAGTGCAGACGTCAGCACCTCCTCTCATTTCTGTCCTAAGGGTAGAAAACATACGACGACTTTAGCCACATATTCACTAACTCTATCCAGCATTTCCAGAACCTCTTCAAGCGCCTTCTCAAGTGCGTGGATATCCGTAGTCACTTCTGCACTTCGATTTCCGTTGTTCTTGGCACTTGAGATCAACTCCAATCCGCTCCTCTCAGCATCGGCATACTTAATTTCGTACGGAATGGGAACAAATAAACAGCTGTCGGCAAGGCGATCTGGGTGAACACCGACAGCGGACGAGATATAAGTCCTAATGGCGATGTCCTGACCGGGGACGGTAGACATGGTAAGATGAACGGCAGGGTGTGGGAAGGTGCCATCACCATTGGAGGCATAAAAGTTCTGGATAAGAGCGCTGAAAGTGTTGAGCTCTGGTGAGGTAGCATACCTAAGTATATTAATTAGCTATATTGGAAGACACCTGACGCCCAGGGGAATCTATCCTGCGCAAACACACCATCCAATAAGGACCTCCTTGGGATTCGCTTTCAGATGAAGCCCCAACATGGTCTTGTGGTAGTCCATATCTACCTCAACCTTCACCACATTATCAATCAGTGCAATTTCCACAAATGGCGAACTCTGAAGACCCACCTGTTCTTGGCTCTCGTTATGCCCAACTGCGAAACAGTTTCTAATTTCAACTTCGGCCCCATCCTCATTCCTCACACCCAAAAGCGTTCCAATGACCCTCTCCTGATCAACATTCCTCCTTAACGAATGGTCCAAGATAGAGAAAAGGGCCTGGGCACTAATAACAACACTCAAAGGAGAGGTAGTGGCCTGGGCCGGCGGAACGCTGACGGCAGGAAGTGGTCGAGCAAGATGGATGTATGAATCCTTGTCGGCCATACTGGGCAACGCTGATTAGCGGGTAGCGATTATGGGGGGTAGCAGGTTGGCTGGCTTCGACGAAATTGACTGATGGCGGGGCAATTTTCAGAGCTCCAACTCTTTTTTTCTTCCCCTTCAGTTGTGGGGCAGCAGTGTTGGCTTGGCAGGGCAAGCCCTACTCCCCAGTTACCCGCCCTTACAACCCCTGCAAGAACTTGACTTTTGATGGGGCCATAATACTCGAGCACATGCTTATTCTTGCCCAATTCCTACAAGGTCACTCACTGACAGACAATCCTATAATAGGATCAACAAAGCTTTTAAATGCCACGCGGATCCAGAGGGCGCGGCAGAGGTAGAGGGGGGGTTAGAGGAAGAGGAGGCAGCCGAGGAGGCAAAGGCAGTAGTGGTGGCCGAGACGGTCGAGGCGGGAGAGACCGAGGAAGAATCTCGATTAGAACTGAAAATCGACCAAAGAAGTACGTTTTTCCTATCAACTAGCTCTAATATATGATCGCAGGCCCCTCTTTATGATTGGGGACCGCCCTGACAATTGCGCAATAGAATTCCGGAAGCTGAAGATCCCGATTCTGATCCCGAAACCTCAGATGATCCTGAACTGTACGGTTGCGAAGACCCTGAGGAAAACTTAGGTAGCGACGATCCCGAATCGCAATCGGAAGATGATATAGTAGCAGCAAAACCTTACAACCTCCTACTTCAGTCTCTGGTAACAAGCAACGAGTCTAACCAGCGCAATCCTAAACGCCGAAAGCTTGATCTCACACAAACCAAAGAGGATGTGATCATCTTGTCAGATGGTGGGGATGTAGCAGACGGGCCTGAGGAGGAGGAGGAGCCTGAAGAAGAGGCCATAGACGTAGGCTCAGATAACGAAGATCAATCCGACCCATTTGAATCACATTTTGCGAGTCCCTCGCCCGCTAGATTGGCTTCTATCTCCTCCGCTTCAAAAGATGAATGGAAGGACACTAAGCTACCTAAATCCGGACTACTTGGGAATGCCTACTTATCCATCCCCGGAGGCTTAGAGCAAACTATAGGTGGAAGAAGGATCGAAGACCTAAAAGACCTGAATTTGAAGAAGAAGTTGGTCGCTGAAGAGCTGACGCCGCTACAGAAGTCACTAGGGCAGTTTGCCTTCCATTATGTGGATGTTTTATACGGTGGACGAACACTGGGCAATGCTGAAGAGCTACGGAGGATGTATTCTTTACATGCGTTAAATCATGTCCTAAAGTATGTTCCCATCCGTGTACTAGAGCGGCTTCATACCAATCGAAACCTAGGACCCGAGACCGAGTTCTGAAGAACAATGCCCGCCTAGCAAAGGCTGCAGACGAAGAAACAGAGCTCAGAGATCAGGGCTTCACAAGGCCCAAAATCCTTTTCATACTACCAACACGAAACGCTTGCGTGGAGGTAATAAATTCACTAGTTGACATACTACAACCGGAGCAACAAGTAAGCTCATCCTCCCCCGAATACCTAACACATTACCAACTACTCTAGGAAAACAAAAAACGCTTTCAAGATACATACTACACACCCCCAGATACCGAGCGGATCAGCCCCAACAAGCCCGAGGACTTCCGTGCTCTCTTTGGCGGAAACCACGACGACCTCTTCAGGCTAGGCCTAAAATTAACTCGGAAAACTCTAAAGTATTTTAGTCAATTCTACAATTCCGACATAATCCTCGCTTCACCACTTGGGCTGCGTATGGCTATTGGTGATGAGTCCGACAAAAAGCGCGACTACGATTTCCTCTCCAGCATAGAATTAGTGGTGGTGGACCAAGCCGACGCATTGCTAATGCAAAATTGGGATCACCTAGAGCATATCTTCAAACACCTCAATTTGATACCCAAGGACCCGCATGGTTGTGACTTTGGGCGCGTGCGGAACTGGTATTTAGATACTAACGCAAAATATTTCAGACAGACATTAGTGCTCGGCGGGTTCGTGACACCGGAGATGATGAAGTTGTTTAACCAGAGTATGTTAAATGTTGCCGGGAAAGTGAAGACTCAAGCAGAGTATACAGGGTCTATGATTGATTTGGGGGTTCAAGTTCGACAGGCAATACCTCCCACCCTCCCCTCGCTCCTGATCTAACAGTTCCTCTTACTATCATAATACAGACATTCACAAGAATAGATCCCCCAACCCCAGCCGCAGACCCAGACTTCCGCTTCGACTATTTCACAAAAGCAATCCTACCCTCCCTCCTCCGAAACACCTCCACAAGCACATTAATCTTCATACCGAGTTACTTTGACTTCGTCCGAATGCGGAACCACCTCCACAACGCCCCTATCTCTGTCGGCGCCATCTCGGAGGAAACGCCCGCGTCCTCCGTCGCGCGCGCACGGTCACATTTCTTCACAGGCCGTCACTCGGTTCTTCTTTACAGTGGGCGAGCGCACCATTTCCGCCGCTACGACATCCGTGGAGTCACAAGCGTGGTATTTTACGGACTGCCGGATAACTCTCTTTTCTACCGCGAGATCGCGGGTGGCTTTATCGGGCGGAGCATTGGCGAGGGGAGAGTTACGGAGCAGCCGAAGGTGCGTGCGATATTCTCCAAGTGGGATGCTATGAAGCTGGAGAGGGTCGTTGGTAGCAAGAGGGTTAGGGTTATGTGTACGGACAAAGGTGACACGTTTGAGTTTGTCTAATGGGCTACAGTAATTGTATGATTGATATTTAAAAGCACTGTATATAATATTGTAACTTGTTGATAGAGTTCGGTAGATCAGAGGGTATCATGATATACCATAGAGAAACTCTTGCAATCTTAGACTCCTAGCGAAATGTTGAATAATCCGTGCAAGTAGAAACACATCCACGAGCCTTAGGCTCCCCTTCCCATCTCGCAATCCTCAGCCGTAATTATTCGGAATTACCGGTAACGTAGGTAATTCCAGCCATACCCTCCCCCCCCCCGTGAATCAAAACGCCAAAAAGAAATCCCCACAAATGCAGCAGCGCGCCCCGTGTCTTTTTTTTTCTTCTTTTCTTCTTTAATGCAAGGAAAAGGTCCCATTCGCGCTCTTAAGAAACGAAAGTAACAACCTAGAACCACCATCCCCCCCTCCCAATTAGCCCCATTCACCCACCCATCCACCACCACCCCTCAGAAAAAGAAAGGAATTAATCTACTCACAGCCATAATCATACAGCAAATGCTAACGTAGGGCGACAACCGCTCCCCGATACGCGCGAACTTCCAGAACACACCGAAGAAACTATGGTAGACGAGGTCAGTCAGACGAACTAGAGGGGAAAAGAAAAGGAAGGAAGGGAGGGAGGGAGGGAAGGGGGGGGGGAACAGACACATTCTTATCCTTCCTCGAATCGACCATTCCAGGGACTGTCTGGCGGACGTATGTACATGTACAGATTAATAGGAGGATTACTAGGAGTAGGGCGTCGAAGTGGAAGAGGGCGGACTGCATTTTCGTTTAGTTTAGTTTTTTCTTCTTTTTTTCACGTCCAAGTAGAGTGAGGTAGTAGTGTGTAGTGATAGGAGGAGCGGAGGGGGGGAGGGGATTGATACCATCGCAGCTACTCGGGTATGATAGTTACTAGTGAGAGAGTGGGATAGTGAGCACCGGTAGCGTGAATAGCGGGGGGGTTTACGTCGAGTTGAGGTATGTAGCGTCGAGTTGAGGTATCATACGTAGGAAGCTTGAGCTTGAGAAACGGAAAGGGTTCGAAAGAGGGTGAGGGTGAGGGTTAAAGAAGACCCTGCTTCTTAAAAGTTATTACGCAACGGGTCGAAAGCTTACTTTCTAGGGTAAAATCTTGAAGGAAAGACGTTGCACCAAGCTTTTTTCTTTTCTTTTTATTTCCTTCATCCTTAACAACCAACTCCGGTTACAAGTACCGTACTCGAGCACACAGCCACAATGGATTCCAACACACGTGCCGGAAGTTCCTCGCACAACGACACAACCTCCAGCCACACCATCCTTAAATCCTCCCATCATCATCATCATCATCAGGCATCCAAACATTCAACATATAACACAACGAAGAAGATGGCCACGGACGCAGGAATCCGTCGCCCGCGCACCCGGCGTCAGCATCTATTCGTCAAAGAACGTTAGCCTTCCCCTTCTCTTCTTCTTCTTCTTCATAGCCCCCAGCTAACCTAACCGCGCGACAGTCAAGTCCCTAATGTACGCCTTCGGCGACGACCCAGATCCGCTCCCTGAATCGGTCCAGGTCCTCGACGAGATTGTCACGGATTACATCGTCGATATGTGTCATGACGCGGCAAGGATGGCCTCTAGGGGTGGAAGGAATAAGATCAAGGTGGATGACTTCAAATTTGCGCTCAGGAAGGACCAGAGGAAGTTGGGAAGGGTAGAGGAGTTGTTAATTATGTCGAAGGTTATTGCCGATGCCAGGAAGCAGTTTGATGATAAGCAGGAGGTTAATGATGTCGCGGGTGCTGGGAAGTAGGAAGGAGAGGGACGGAAGATGGATTGGAATTGGGGTAGGAATGGGAGTGGCCTGGAAATTATGGGTGTATTATTATGATGAGGTGTTTTACAGGTTATTTCTTCATCTTTATTTTCTTACATAGGGGTTTTTTTTTTGTGGGAATGGCGGGTCTGACTTTTTTGACCTATGTACAACATACATGCTATTATGACACGGATATGATCCTCTCTCAAATCTAATGGTTTTGTCTCACGCCGTCCTCGGCTTTTTGCTTTTGTTCCTCTAACCATGCATTCCATGCAGCTCCCCCCACTATCTCCCTAGCTATACCCGCAGTGTGTTCGTCTGGCTCCTCACCATCGAACACCCGCTTTGCCACCATAGCCTCCCAGATCGTGAATACCCTTGCCCGACTATTATACACCCTTGCAACTGTTTTTAATATCCACATTGATAGATTTGGCCCCAGTTTATGCCCTTTCTCTCTGTCGAATATTAGTCGTAGGAGTTTTTCCAACTCTGGGGCATTCCAGTTGGAATAGCTTGTCCCACCGTGCCAAAAGAACCCCTTGAGCAGGGACAGTGAAATTGTCGCGTCGTAGTCAACCTTGCACTCCCTCATCTCCTCCACCAATTCCATTGCCCGTTCGTAGTTTCCCACTTGACACTGGAGGAGTATAAGCATGTTGAAGGTGATGATATTCGGCGCAAGAGAGACGTTGAACGTCTTCATATAGTCCTCCACGACCCTCCTATTCGTCGCCACCCGCGCCAGATTCCTTGCCCACCTTCTCTGACCTTGGAAATCATCAAGGGGCGGCGGTTTCTCAGTTGTTCCGGAATCAAACAACGTTTGTCTCATTCTCTCGTATATGTACTCGGCGGACCCGTGCTCCTTCGCCCTGATCATGGCCGTCATTACTGCGTTTAGGACAACTGTGTCCACTATCTCCCCCGAATCCACCAACTCCCGATATACCTCTCTGACCTTGTCCCCGTCCCCGCATATCCCATGGTAGGTTATCAGCGTGGTGTAGGTAAATCTATCAGGCTTCAGATCACGGTCTTGCATCTCTTTAAGAATCATGTCTGTAAGCAGCGGCGTTGGGGATCTTGACGCCACATCGAGAAGGACATTAAATGTAGTGGTATTGGCTCGGATTCCTCCTTGGTACTTCTCAGATTCGTCCCATAAAGCTATGGCTGACTTGGATTCTGTGGCTGTAACATCATTGAAAGAGCGAGAAACGAAAGAGATGGCTGCATTCCACTCATTTCGGGATATGGGCAAATCGCAGGCCTTCATCTCACCTAGAATGGCGAGATACCGAGCTGTAGCTTCCATATTTCGTTCAGGGACCGACATAAACCTTGCTACCAACATATCCACCTGCTCCTGATTCAAGAGGATGGGCCGAGGGGGAGGGAGTTTGCTATAGAGTTCGTAGAGTGTGCTGTGTGGGGTCTTGGGGTCGGTGAGATACTCGAGAAATTCTTCCAAGTACTTCTGCTCCTGCGGGTCATCAAGGTATCGTGCAGGCAGTACTCGACCTTGAGTAGCCCTGGCTCTTTGCAAATATGGCGGGACAGGTGGAGGAAATTCCAGATGGCGACGCCAGTAAGGGTCGGCGATTGAGCGTAGCTCGTCCCTAGTCTCTTTCCATGATATTGGCCTATCATCAGGCCCACATTTGTAGGCGTCAAAACTTCCACCAGAGATGACCAATGATCTTCTTTGTAGGAAGTAAAAGCTGCTACGACTAACCGATGGGTAAATGGGGGAGTGGTTCTTGCATGGAGTTGCCCTTGCTAGGGAATTGTCAAAAAAGGTATCCATAGAACGACACCGAGCTCCAGGAGCAGTAACTCGCTGGGGGGAAGAAAGGGCCGAAATTTTGCTGGTGATGGATGAAGTGGGGCGGAAACAAATATATCGGAATTTCGACAGAGAGCGATTGAAACGACCGGTATGATTGGAAAAGTGAGTATTGCGAATGAAGTTATAGGGCCCTCGAATACCCCCACTTAAAACTGTAATTGTCCTGTTTGTCGAGAGATCCACTAGGTACAAGGGGAACATGGGGGTCCGAGAAGAGGACGCATTGTGTGTGTTTCTCAGACAAATTATGGTAGGTCAATCAAGCAATTGTTCGCATTGAGAAGTCCGCTGTCGACCAAGAATTTTTATTTTTTGGTGAGGGTGACCAGGAAGAAGAGTTGAGGTTATAGCGCGGGTAACTTGGAGGAGAGAGAGTACGATAGTGGGGCCGGATTTCGCTTTTCCCATCGAAAAATTTGATATCATATCATACTCAATTAAAGTTGGTGGAGCCTCAAAACGAACCACTGAACTCCAGCCCCTGTTCCGGGGCTGCCAACTTTGGGAACGATTTGGCTCGCTGGCCTGCAGATCCTGAAGTCTGGAAAAAAAAAACCCGTTTTCGAGGATTTCAATTATCCTCTGACTCCAATTCGCCAAGTCTCTCCAAAAAAAAAATTTTTTGCGCAGCCGCAGGGCTCTATTCGCGGGAAGGCCCTTGGAATCTCTGATACAGCATTCGCACAAAGAAAGCACAGTCTGGCTCACTTGGGGGTGCCGTTTTAACCCCTCCTCCTCTTTACCCCCTCCACACCACCAACCATGATTAATCTGCGGCGCTTCCGGTCTTTACGAGTTCACCAGAATGCCTCACAAATGCTTGAAGCTGGCCGCCTCCAAGAGGAACCTGCCTGGTACCGCGTCGTTGGATCTATTCCCCCTACTACATCCCTCGTTCGAATAATTCCACCACAACTAAAAGATCGAAAAAAGCCGTGGACGAAGAATCATAAACCAAGTCGAATGTATACACCTCAAAAAATTGAATACCCTGAAGACAGGCTACGTACTCAATTCTACAGAGATCATCCGTGGGAATTGGCGAGGCCGAGGGTCTTGGTGGAGAACGATGGGAAAGATTATCTAAAATACGACTGGAGCAAGATGCCGCAGAAGGGAAAGCCGTTGGATGGCGAAAGGTCTGTGTGGAGTATATTTCCCCTTTGTTCCCCCCCCCCTGCGTTTCCCTCATGAGTTTGCTAACTTGTCGACAGTGTGGTGCAACGGCAGTTATGGCTAAGGGGGGATGATCCGGAAATGACTGCGGAAAAAGCATACGACATTGCTCGAAAGGAGTTTTACGATCTCCGTTTGAAGGAAGATATTGAACGTCGTATCGCTATTGAGGAGGCTCGAGCATGCGGAGCCACATTCGGAAAGACCTATCTAGAGCTGGGGATCGAGATGGAAGGGAAATATCTGGAGCAGTGGAGGAGAGATACAATTGCCTTTATTCTAAGGAAACGACAGAGACAGTCTACTTTTAAGGTTATCGAGTTCACATCAGCTAGTACCGAAGAAGGGTTTATACCAGCAATTGAGGCTGAGGAGGTCGAAGGAGGAGAGGCTGTCGAGCCAGAAAAGGCAGCAATTGTTACTCCATAACCCTTGTTTGCCAAGTGTTGCCATAGGGAGTGCAAATTCGGTCTATCACGGTCCCTGTAAATAGTGTACTTTTATCTGAGTCTGCAAATATACGTCAAATCACTCTTTGTATCGTCTTCCTCAGGGGGTTACGAGGGACGAGGCAGAAAATATTCTGATGCAGACATGGTTAACTTAGGCTGCTAGCTTAGATGGGGAGCGAGGCTCAGAATGTTACTTGCTTGTGAAATATGTCGTATTGATGTCCGCTGTGAATGTGACAATAGTCTTGACGGAAATAGAAATGAAGGTGGTGCAAAATACAATATCGTGCTGCTCTCCAGGAGTATCGGTAATGTGCAGACGGTGTGTAATGTATTGTAATATTTTATAGATAGAAAGGGGTCACCGCAACGATTATAAATGAACATTGGCACTTTTGCTCACGGCGATTGGGTGAAATGCTGCGTAACCACGGTCGTCTTTATCCTCATTTCTTTCGTTTCTTTTTTTGTTTTTCTGCTGTACAGTACTCGTCTTTTTGTCGTCAAGTCTCCTCCTCGTCGGCTCGAGTTTGAGGTGCGACAAAAGCGGTTGAAGGGGAGGGAAGGGAGTGGGTGATGATATCGATCCATTATTGGAGGGCGGGTACGGCTCCTGGCGCTCGGTGCAACAACTTTTCTGCACAGGAAGTTTTACATACAAGACAGTCGGGGGCCAGTCAACGGGCGGCCACTGGATAGAAGGAGGAGGCGCAGAAAACCAGCCAAGTTCTCCAGTATCATAGCACAGAGAGGGAAGGAAGGCAGGGAGAAAGAGGTAACGGCAAAATATCATTGCTGGGCATTGATCCATGTTGCTACTGTACTCGAGTACGGTACTTCTTTTCCTCCCACTCAAGGTTGCAAGTACCGTACTTCTCCGGCTGCCCCATACATGAGTAGACTGCCTCGTGGTGACACGGGACCCCAGGAACGAAGAGAGAAACGGGGCCCTGCACGGTACCGGTAGTCAGAAAGCTCGCCGCTCCACTACTCTTCCCTACGACTCCCACCACCTCCTTCCTCTTCAATCTTACCCTCGAAAATACGAATAAGGCAGAGGACACAAGCAGGACGGGAGGAGGAAACAAAAGGTTCCATCAAAGAGCCCACCGTGCTCAGCCATTCATAAGCTCCCCAGCTGAACACGCTCCAAGCGTTGTTACAAGACAAGTGTGTGCTGAAAGGATCACCGGATAAGAAAGGAAAAGGAGCAAACGGGAACGGAAGAAAAAGAGAGAGAAAGGAACCTTGCAAAAAAAAAAGAAAAGAGTTGGTGTTTTCTTTGTGGCTGTCGGGTCATTTGTGGCCTTCCCTCGTTCCTCCTCTTATATTCCATCACCTGTCTCCGACATCTCATCCAAACAGGCATACCCCTGGGCCTTAGAGTTCATTTATTCTCCCCCTTCGATCCCGTAGTGTACCGGAACAATCCTTCCACGATGAACGGTTTCGAACTCTCCTCCTACAAGACATCGACTATGCGTAGCGACCTCTCCACCATTTATCATCCCTCTCTTGCCCCGTCGCTAGCGGGCAATGTCTCCTCCGGCAACACCATCGGATATCATCAATCACCACCGGTCCCAATAGACAAAACAACTTGTATAGCTCTTGTCACCAACGCCCTTAAGGAAGCACGAGAAAAGAACCGGGAGGCTGAGCTGAGGGGGAGGGGCAACAACTCACCTGACCTGGGTGCACAGCAACAATTCTACCAGCGATCGGGAGTGACAATTGATTTGAGCCATCAAAAGATCTCAAACATCCCACTGGAGGTGATTGAGCTTATTAAGGACGAGATTGAAAGGTCAGAAAACAGAAAAACTCTGATAACCCCAAACCACAATTTACGCAAGACATACTCCCCACTCCTTCCGCTGCGTCTGTGCTATGAAGCCCAGTGGTGGAGAATAGGCCCGCCGGAGAAACACATTGCTCAGATAGTAAGGGTTCGCTAACGTCCTGCCTTCCATGTGCGCACCCCTTGCAGATTGGCCTTAGCTCATAATCAATTGACCTCGTTCTCGGAGGAATTCTCAAGTTTACCTCGCCTTCGATATCTAAACCTCCGATCCAATTTTCTTAGAGAGTTCCCATTGCCAGTACGGTTGCTCTTTCTTTGTTTGCATGCTTAAGACTGACAGCTGATGTTTGTGTGTAGCTCACCAAACTGCCTTCGCTTGAGATACTAGACGTTAGCCGAAACCGACTACGATCACTGCCGCAAGATTTTGGGAAGCTCCTGTCATTAAAGGTAAGAAATTTGCGTTCACATGTTGCCCCCCCGCCCCCCGAACACAGCTACAAGGTCTCGGGTACGTGTTGGATCATTTTCTAAGCTGATTGAGTGATCAAGGTTCTATCAATGTCGAAGAACAAGATCAACGTGCTGCCAACGTATATAGGAGACATGAACGAGCTCAAGATACTGAAATTGGACCACAATCCTATTCTATTTCCACCAAAGGATGTTCTGGAAAATGGGGAAGCAGATCGGGATACATGGTTAGAAACTGTCAAACGGTTTTTAAAAAACCACGCTGAGAGGTCCAACCCGTCGCAGGACACAGAGTCCGGATCCAGGTAGGACTACTCCTTTGTCGGCAAGGGGCAATAATACTACAGTATTTCATGCCAAGCGCAAAATTGTGACTGACAAATGACATGTGATTGGGCGCAATTCTAGCAGTGATGAGGGTGGAGGTGACAATGACTTTTCTTCGCTTAGCACCACGGTTGCAAGGACCCCAAGCTTCGAATCAGAAAGGCCTGAGTCCAGTTTGTCAACAATCAGACCACTAAAGCTAGTGGGTGAAGTAGCTATGTCGGGATCTAATGGCCCCCAAAAAGGTAGCCTGCCTCGAAGACCACAAAAACAGCCTACTCTTTCGCCATCACCCGCACTATCCACGTCTACATTAACCAACCTACCTCAATCACAGATAAACTCTAGTGCCAGTTCCTCGCAAACGGAAAGATCGCGAAGTAACAGTGAATCTACTGTTCAAGCTCACCGCGGTAATCGGCGCATGGGCATGCTAGGGCCAAGAAAAACTTCTAACATTACGGCTGCCGAGGGATTAAGGACTGTGGAAGAACAAAAGACTCTCAAGCATCAGCGAGGATATTCTCACGACTCTATCATAGATTCCGCTCAACGTTCTGCCCAAATTGGGAAACCAATTGATGGTAGCTCACGTAGCCCCACTGATAAAGAGAGGCAACCAGGGCCTTACTTTCGAAGACTATCCTCCCTCCCAGAACACAAACGTGCATCTCTATCTTCTGCTCGAGTCGGTGAAGCTGCCCGGGGAATATTATACGCCATGTCAACGTTGCAGAGGCCAATTGAGCAGTATGTTCAATCAGCTGGGGATCCTAACGGTGGCCCTCATCACAAAGTGGAACGAGTGCTTTATAACGGGAACCTGCATATTGGCTCTCTTGTTGGTTCATTAGAGGCCTATGAGGAGAAGGATGATGAGGCTGCAGTGGATAAGGTTGTGGATGCGTGTTGCGCTTGCCTCGCCGCATTCAAGCAAGTTCTGAATATGGTTCAGTCCGACTCGAGAGAAATTGGTGCTGGTATGGTTGGTGCTGATGCGAGATATATGAGAACACTATTGTTGATAGTGTATGGATCATACGTCGAGATTCAAAGCTCGTATGATATTATCAAGCCATTGATTGTGGGACATGCTTCTGATAGTACCTTACGTTCTTATAACCCAGGCAATTTGATAGCCCGTTATGCGCCCAATTCAAATGGCAACCTTCGGCTTAAATCTGCGTCAATTGCTTCATCTACGACCTCCGTTGCTACTTCTGTCCTCTCAATTTCACAATCGGCGGTGGTTCCTCCAGCGTTATCGACGCCTCGAAGTGACATATTCGCAGCACCTCCTACCCCAGGATTTCAACCTAATCTCTCACATTCCTCTGATGGCGGGTTTGATCATGACGAACCGCTGTATGGCAAATTCCAAGCTGCCACCGCTGCCGCACTTTCAACCCTTCCGATTATCGATAGGGAAATCAAAACGGCTGTGACCCAGAATTTACAACCTAGCACTACATTGAAACTACGTGAGGTTTCTTCACTATGTGCCACAGGCGCGGAGGCGGCTAGGAGGCTCTCGAAAACTAAGTGGGATGCCATTCGTGACGGTGACATTGTTGAACGGAGGAAATTTTGGGAAGATACAAATAAGTTCACTAATGTTAGATTACCCTCCCCGAATTGTAAAAGCTGAGGTGCTAATAAATTTACATTCGATCCAGCTTGTGATTAGTATCGCCGAACTCATCAAGTCAGTGACCCAAGAATATGCCTTTCCGAGGCCCACTCTAGCCGCAGTGGGTACAGTAGTTCGGCCAACGAAAGACCTTTATATCCTCATGAATAGCTCTTCTTTCCGCCACATGGCCGAATCCCAGCAGCCCTCTCCTCATAACGGTGGATCTCTTTCTCCAACCCCCTATTCCGCATCTTTTCCCTACCAAACTATGACTGCTACCCCACTTTCCGCTGCCCTGGGGCATGCTGCGCAAGCAACAATGCCACAAGGTTACCCTGGCCACGGCCCAATGGGCATGGGTAGTGCAAATGGTTTCGGCAGCAGAAGCGCTACACTTCTCAGCCAAAACCACCCAACAATGACCAGCGCAGTGGGGGAAATGGGAATGCAGTTCGGGAACGGCATCATGCCAGCTGGTTTAATGAGTCCCGGCGCAGTTCGAGATATGAAGTCCCAGCACTCACTCAAGTAGCTCATTTGGGCCCTGCACAGTTGTTTTTCTTACCTTATACCATTCAAATTGACCAAGCTTTATTGGTTAATATCCTTCATCACTGTATTACCTCACAACTAAGCAACGGGACACTTCCGTTGAATCATCCTTTTCTTTATCTTGTTTATGTCTACACGGTGTTGGAGTTGCTCTTTCTCTCATCCATATCTTTAGCCGTTAGGCGTCGCGCTTGACCTGTTTGAAAATGTTTCGGTGGGAGGATGATATCTCAGTATTGGGGCGCGCAAAGACCATGGGATGTTAAATAATTGTCAATGTTTATTATACTGTATTCCTCCAGGCAGCGAGGAGGGTAGACCTATATTAAAACCACTGGCTCATGCAATGTGCTCGCAGAAAAGAACCACGCAAATACCGCCAGAGAAAATACTTCACCAACAATCACTCGAAGAACGGGGTTGTTAGGAATTAATGTATTGTTTGGGGCTGCAGGGGCTGTAGAACAATGGTGCATTATATGCGATATGAATAGTAGATCTCCCTGAGATCTAGGAACAATGGAGTATGTATCTTCGCAAGATTCGCAAATCTCAAACTGTCCCCTCGCCAGCGCACCCTGTAGAGTACAGTGCATCTTCAAGCCAAAATTTCTCGTACAGGTAGTCCTGCTTGAATGACCCGAGTTTGTAGGCATTTCCAACGCAAACCCAACGCAAACATCAAATAAAAATAAAAATTCCGCGCCCATTCCAATATGATCATACAGTAGCTCATCCAACAGAACTCCAAACCTAACTAAGCAAACCCGGCAGCACAGGTACGCCCACCCCCTATGTCGCCCCATTATTCAACCCCCCCGAATTCGCCAAAGCAAGCGAGCAAACCGGCCACTTGGGATCCAGAGTAGTCCTGGTACTTCTAGCCACGATCCTGCCCACAGTACCATACTTTTGCTGCATTTTGTTCTCCTTCTCGTCCTGCCTGCCCATCCCGTAATCCCCATCAGCATTCCCCTTCTCCCTCCCTTTCCCGGGATATGGTATGTCATAGACTAGGCTTACTTCTTAACATGCTTTTCCATAACCTCGATATTATGGGCCTTGATCTCCTCCAGCGTCATACCCTGCAGTGCCTTTATCTCCTCCAGCTCATTTTTTAGCACAACGCCCAGGCGTTTGAGCGGGTTTTTGGACACCCCCGCTGTGGCGGATTTGTACCTGGGGGGCGGGTCGGGCGGGGAGTACTCTGGGAGATCCTGCTGCGACATGATGGATGGAGTATAGCCTCTGCGGACCAGGCTTGTCGTTGTTGAATCCGGTTTTCTTGTCCCCGAACTTGTTCCTTTTGCCGTGCACGAGTACTATGCGCTGTGATGATAAGATACAGCACATACCGGTATCACCCACCCTTAGCCATGATTATATACTGGTTCTGGTGGTAAGCAATGGTGGAACCTGGGCGCTAAGGGTTAGGTTACCCGGATAGCCAAAAAAAAAAAAAAACCCTTATGCAAGGTATTTAAACCCCATCTTTGTTGTTGTATTCCTCCCCCTTCCTGCTCCTCACATATTTTTTTTTTCCCATGATCCTCAACATACCCTTGCGATGACTTTTGTGCCTCGACGTCTTTTGCAAATTTTTGGTTTTGGGATCTAGATTAATTAATAAGGGGCCTTTCACAATTCTGGGCTCTCGCTTTTTGTGAACGGGAGTTTGGATTCGCTTTTGGCGCACATGCATGTTTACCTGCTCGGTCTGTGTACTGTAGATTCTTTTTTTTTGTAGGCATTGTAGGGGATCGATGAATGGATTGGAGTCCGGTTGGGGTCTATGAGTTGTTTGGATTGAATGAATTGAGTCGAGTCGTCGGTGGATGAGTGGATGGATGGATGTTGAAGAGGGAGGCTAATGGTGAGTGTGGTACTGTACTAGTACAGTGCCTAGTGTAATTGCTTTGGCTTCGAAATGTTGCGGGTTACCCATCCCATCCCACTTCCCACTTCCCATCTCCCACACCAGCACACGCTGTTGGAATATGTGGCTTCTCAGGATCGAATTACTTGGGGTTGACCGCATCAGATACCTCTTGTATATGGATGTCGAGATGGAAGAGTCACTAGTGCGTCATGTCAGGAGAATGGTCTATATCGTATAGGACACAGTTGTATATAAGTAGCTCTTTCTTGCATGAGATGGAAAAGGTGAACGAATAGGTGAACGCCCCTTTTTCGAAGAACATCAAGCATTTTTCTACAACACACGCCATAGCCCATGCCCCAAGTGATTTCCCATGATTCAATCTCTCACTTCAAACAAGTCCCTCGTCTAATGCTCCATAAAATGCGCATGATAGGCTCTGACAAAAGATTTTTCCCCCTCCGACCGCCTACAATTTGGTCAAGTTAGGTATTCCACAGAGCAAGTGTCCCACCACAGCCTTACCAGATCCATACCGGAAGCGCCGCCTTGGCCTTAAGTATCCTCTTCACCCGTGAGGCATCGACTGAAGTCTGCGAGGGCTGCGGGTTGGACTGAAGTTCTACCTTGCTTCTGGGTGGTGAGTTTGGATTCGATGCGAGGGTTTTTCAAATACGGTGGCTGGAATAGGAGGAGTGTTTGGTAGGAGGGTGTGTGTGTGCCAAGGACAGTCATAACTGAGAAGCAGTTCTAGAGTATATGCAGAGGAGCTACCACCTAGACAGGAACTGTGCATGGGTTTAGATTACTTATGGCTTTTCGCTCTCAGATTTATTGGAGGATGATTCATATTCATTTTTTTATTCGTATTTAACCTATTGGTAAGGCCTACGGACTCTACTCTCCGTAACGGAGCCCCGGAGATACTTGTTGAGGGAGGACTGCAGAAAGTGCTCCAGATCACTGTAGCATCAATATGCCAATTCCCGAAGCATACAATCCTCAGGTACATCTGGGTGTATACCCGGGGGGCCGCACTAATCAACTCGATGCCTCAGGGTAGGATTGTTGAGCGAGATACTGCAGTTTTCCAACGGCATGCATGGTCACTCGAAGCTGCCAATCTGCAATTCCCCAAACCTTGTGAATCACGGAAAAACGATAATCCGTCGTCTTTGTGTTGCTCCATAAGTTACTGCAGAACACACAAAAGTTTTTTTTGAAAAAGGGTTAAAAAAAGTTGCATACTAAGTTACCGTGCATACCCAGGAATTTTATAATGAAATGCTGAAATTCTCGAAGTACTCGCAAGCTGAGAAGAAACCGCATCAAAAGAAGAAGGTCCATGAATTCGACGTAGTTTCCAGTGGCGCAGATTTCCTCTTCTTCCCCTGCTTAGGGGGTAACCGGTAGGTTAGACAAGGCTCCGAAATAGCTGGAGGAGCCGCTTTCGCCTCCGAAGAAAGAAAGGACGCCCTAGACCACACGAGCAATCACCATTCACAGAAAAACGCAAACTCGCTTTTCTAACATAACCATCTGCCTTTTTTTTTCTTTTTCGCCCTCACCTTTACTTGAACGTGGGATTCTTCCGGATCGGTGGAAAACTCTCTTCTCTTTTTGGGTACTCGTCCTAGGGGGTTTCTTTCTTTTCTCTTCTCCTTGGGCTAGGACTGCTGGCATCGCCTCTACATCATCAACAAAATCCACGGCCCTCCCTGACGCCTCCTGGAAGTATTGCTCTTGCCGTACCCTAATCTCCGTCAACACATCACAAACGCGAAAGGCACCGGTAATATTGCAAAATGCCAAAATCTGCGGATTTATCTTGGATCGATGAAGCATTCCCGATACCCTCCCAGCACAGTTTAAATAAATCGGTTCGGGACATTATAGGTGGGCTAATCCCCTATTTTTATTTTTCTATATTTGTTTTTGTTTTCTTCGCTTTTGATTCACCCCCGACAACTCGCTGATTCCATGGGCAAAATGCAGCCAAAGAGCCAAAACACACGACAGTTTTCCAGAACATCGGGAAATACATACTCTCGCTAAAAGGCGCGGAAGAGCCACCCTCCAAGAAGCGGAAGGTCGAGGACGAGAAGAATGGTGTTAAAAAGGTGATGAAGGGCGAGGGAGATGTGGGGTTGGGGAAAGGGGATATTGTGATTACCGTTAAGGAGATTAGCTTCTCGGCTCCTGCGCGGAAAAAGTTTTCTTTGCTGCTCACGAATGGCTCTATGAGTGCTGTCAATGTAGCCACCGGGGCGGTGGAGTTCGGGGTTCCTTGGAGTGAGATTCGTGAGTATTTCTTTCAATTGACTTTTTCACTCTATCTAGTGGTATGCTGATTTCCTACCCATGCGAGATAGAGTATGTTGCATGTCTCCCTGTTCCAGACAAAGCTACGCGACAATGGAATTTCTGCGTTTTCCCCAAGGGAGCGGAAGGTCTTGGGGATGGGTCCGCGGATGCCCTGGTGTTTACTATTCCGGACGGTGCGCCCAAGACTGCGACCGGAAATGGAATGGGCGCGGGACATGACACAAGTACCTACAAATCCCTGCTCATTTCTGTCTTTGATAGCCTCCTTGATTGGAGGGCGAGGGTTTTGGAACCGGATGAGAAAGTCTTTTGCAGCGCTGTCCCGCAAAGCCACAGGAAGGGGGAGAAAGCCTTTCATGTCAAGGCACATGTTGGAAGTAAAGAAGGTAACCCTCTAGTTTCCCTTGATTCTCTAGAGAAATGGCGAGCTAATGGTCGAGCGAAATAGGTTATTTGTTTTTCTTGAAGAATGGAATTATGTGGGCTTTCAAAAAGCCTCTTATATATTTCTCGTTTGCAGCGATCGAGTCGGTGTCGTATACCTCAATTACAAAACGAACACTTAATTTGTCTATCCATGTCGCGGAGGAGCGTGGCGATGCGGAATTCGAGTTCAGTATGATTGACCAGGAGGAGTACGGCGGCATCGACACATATATCAAGAAGAATCGGTTGAACGACGCATCTATGGCTGAGGCAAGGCGTGCTAAAAAGCATAATGTCAACGGGAAGGAGGGGGAAGACGGAGAAGATGCAGGCAATCTACAGAAGGCTCTTGAGGAATTGGAAGACGAGGAGGAGGAGGACTATGTTCCAGGCAAGGATAAAGACGATGGTGGTAGTGGGAGCGACGATAGTGAGGAGGACGATGAAGACGAGGATGAAGGAGGTGATGACGACGAGAATATGGGCAGTGATGACGAGGGAAGCGTTGATTTGGAAGACGAATTGGGGAGTGAGCTTGAAGACGTGAATCCCGACGTTCCGAGGGCAAAGAGGGCAAAGAGATGAATTCTCGCTCTATTATATATAGTGTATAGGCACTGGTGGTATTTGGTCGCGGGCGCGCGCGAGAAATGGGGAAATTGGGTCAAGGCAGCTTTGTTTGTATTGCACAAATTCTGTTTCGTTATTCATACGCCATGTAAATTAGAAAAGCCCAATGTTTTGATATCCCTGCAAAGTAACCTTCCACTGCTCTTATATATCTCGAATCTTGGTAAGGCCCGGTATCTTCCCGTCCTCAATCCGGCTCCCCTTTCCCCCCTCGATAACCGATCTACCCAGTCGGGAGTGCTAACCTGCCCCACCATCTCGATAAGCTCCCCGTTAACATATCTAGCATGATTACCCACAAAAAATTTACCGCCAATGAAGTAGCAAACCCACCCACCTCCCCACCCGCAGCGGAGGGGCGGGAACTCACTACTTCAGCGAAATAGAAGTATAATTCCACCCTTCTCAACACGCTGACGAAAGCCCTAAACTATGCCCGCTATGAACAATGAGAACGGGCTCGTGCGCCTCGGTCAAGCACTCTAGTGCGCGCTTCGACGGCAACTAGAAGATTTCCCACGCGCTCGTTCCCCGGAGGCCAGTGCAGTCCCGGTCCACGCCATGTTCTTCCGCAAGGACGCACAGCGGCTCCTCCAGCAGTATCCTCGCAGCGTGGGGATTTTACTGTTTTGAGGTGGGAGTGATATTGGGCTTGAGGGCGTGTCGGTTATGGAGGGTTGTTGCTGGCGGTTGGGAGCGGAGGTGGAGGTGCGTGAGGAGGGCCGAGTGACGGAGTTTTCGGGTGAGGCTTGAAATAAGCTTTGTCGTGCAGATGCAGGTGGCCCGCGCATTCTTATCTTGGTTTAGCTTAAAAGATTTGGAAATGGACTTGTATCGCTACTGTACGACATCTCCATAACCACCTACCGGTACTTCAGGGCTGAAATACGGTACGGTGTCCACATCAAGGGTCTTTAATTGGCACTTTCCTTCCTAGACATTCATTTCTCAGGAACGCCCGGATTGCCACACCTTTTGCGCTACGGAAATTTGTGTTTTTCGGGATTACTTCCATTCAGTGGTGCGCCGGTTCGTGCGTATGGTGAGTAGTGCTTGCCAAACATGTTGGAGATGTGGTAAGTCTTTGTGAGTATAGTATCATAGTTGGAGAGAATATGATAGGACTAACTCGTGAGTTATGAGTCCGCTCCACTACGATAGTAGAGTCCGCGCGACAGCATTCCAGACAAGCAAAAAACTTCACAAAACCCTCCATAATTCACCCACTATGCCCTCCTTAGCAGGAACGATTTATATCGGTGAATTATTCGCCCGCTTCAAGATGTTTGAGTATAATGGAACCCAGATCCCAATAGAAACTGGTCATGATCTTCATGTCCAAACATCACTTCTCGATTCCGAGTCCTCTTTCCTCTCTTCCATTGCGGACACTGGCACAGTGATTCCAAAGGTTGCATCAATTCTCGGTTGGGCATCCTGTGCACTTAATAGTATCTACATCCCTGGATGTCGCATTCACTGCTGGTATCTCAACTTTAAGCAGAATTACACCCGTTCCTCTAATTACCCCATACGCCTCGCAGTGGCTAAAAGAGTCCTTCGACACCTAAAAGGTACCAAGGCCCTCGCATTGGCATTTGGTTCCAAATATGTCGGGAGCCTTCTTGTAAGATTCTCGGATTCTGATTGAGGATGTGGTAAGGATGATCTGGAGTACACTCCCGGCGATATTTTCCCCTTGACTGGCACAGCTATATTGTGGAAGTTGGAGAGATGGGCAGTTGTAGCACTTTCAGATGCTGGGGTAGGGTGTATAAGGGTATCTGGGGCCACTCGAGAGTAGTGTTCACACCAGGGCCTGCAGGACCCCGTTCCCATTATCAGCACTGCCCCCCCCCCCCCCTGCCTATTCATGTCCCCGCTATCACCCATTACCTTCCTATATTTGAACACGTCACTCTACTATATCTGTGAAAGATCGTATACCTGAAGTCATAATGAGAAGGAAGACCTGCCCCGCCCATTGCTAGACATGAGCTCCTCCCTGAAACGAACACTACCCGGGAAGCAATTTGGCTACAGCATCTCTTTCGCGAAATCACTGGATCCAACCAGCCAACGAAACCTCACCCACTTCCTCGTTGATAGCAAATCAAACTTACGAAAAATCCTCTCTTTCTTGCGAGAACGAGATATATATCAATATTAAGTATCACCTCATTCGACAAGCCTATGAGGACGCCAGCGGTCTTGTCAACGCTCAGTATCTACCCACAAACAACATGATGGCACCTATTAGCCGCGCATTGAATGCGCTTGGAGGGAGAATAGGACTTTCCTTTTGAAAAACTACTTTATGCTACATCTCCCCTAGACGGATGTTTCTTTTTTCCTATCAGTCCTCAATCAACGAGGGATAGGTTTTCCTTGAAAAACAGAACTGTTCTATGTTTTCTGTATGGCTTATGTTTTTTTTCTTTTTTTCTTTTTTTCTTCTTTTTTTCTCTTTCCAACATGACTTTTAGCACTGTGAAAGTAGGAGAGTGTTGAATATATTACCTTCCATTGTCCAAAAGCAATATCTTTGTCTCACATGTTACTTTCCTATATCCTTCTTTTTATATCATACTGGGTTGCATTCCTTTAGATGGCGAGGCGGGTTTTTGCCGGGCCCGTGGCTATTTTGTACAGTAGAGGTCAGATATCTTTATCCTCGCCAGTTTTGGAGGCGTATATACCAGCGTGGAATTGACGATGTATTATATAAGTCGAAGTCGGGAAACGGATTTCTTCCCGGGCTATCGAAGCCGTCCGAGCCAAAGCTACCCAAAAATGCCGCGGTTCCTCTCTCACATATCTGAGCTTATTCCAATACCGGCCAAGATTTTTTTTGAAACCTGCTATAGGCTTGTGGGATCCGGTCTGGGGGGATCCGTATATACAATGCCCTGGACGTTCTGGCCAGGGGCATGACCACTCCTCTATTCAGTCGATCCTACTAAGCCGCGAGCCATCGAGTCTATCCACGGCTAGGGAAGCATGGGAATGCAATACCCAACAAGGCAACATTTCCACATGCTATTATGAGAATCGAAGTATTGGCAGGCAAAGAGGCGTGGTAGCAAGTAATCCGAGTGACAAGCAGCGGGTAATAATAATAATAATAATGTGCGATTCGTGAATTGCCATACTATATCAGAAAGCATGATCGTTTTTGTGTCTCTCCCAAAAAATCCCGATAAGTGGCTAAATTTCCTTAAAACTCTACTAAATGGGTTATCTCCTATTATTACATTAGTGTTACCCCATACTTAGAGTTAGAGAGAGCGTATGTATCTTTATCTATCTCTGGGTTTTGAGTCATTCACCCGATAGCTGCGGGTTCCCGCAAGTGTGTATTTCTTTGTCATCTAGATATCGGATGATTGCCACCGTGCCTGACAACGGCAATGTGCTACCCCTCTGGTAGTGGTATCGGGTTGGTCATTGTGTAAGTGATAGGGGAGAAGAGGTCTTTTTTTTTTTGCACAAGAGGAGGAGGTGAGGGGACCATTCTTGCACTACAATCAACTCGAAGGACAAGCTTAAGCTGTGTGTTTTTTTTTACTGAGCAACCCACTTATTGGTTAGATCACTGACAAGGAGTCTAGGGTTGACCGAACCTATTAGCAGTAGTTTTGGTGTGCTGAGGGGCGGGCAAATGGATTCCAACCTCTAGATTGTTGGAATATGTGGCTTCTCGGGATCTGGTGACTGGTGGTTGACCTCATCGTATACTTTTGGGATATGGAAGCCGACTTGAGGACACGAGTACATTTAGTTGTGACTGCTGCTTTGTAGTATATTAGAACTCCGCTCTCCCAGCAAGTAGAAGGTCGAAGGACGGTTCACCATTTTTTTGAATGAAGATACGCTATTCATTACAACAGGTTATGAGCCCGGACTGGCGCACCTACAACCATGATGTCGAATACTCTACTTAGTGGAAATGCAAGTGGCATCTCTCCGGAAAATATCTATCGCTGCAAGTACGGTCAAACGCATGTACTTCTCCCAACCAACTACCA
>Ga0307509_10000669_pt1 | contig 58279 bp, 70 predicted proteins | sample 10_EM_MG_FD_202245 | JGI IMG/M metagenome (GOLD analysis project Ga0307509, IMG submission 202245) | Populus trichocarpa ectomycorrhiza microbial communities from riparian zone in the Pacific Northwest, United States - 10_EM | ecosystem: Host-associated > Plants > Roots > Unclassified | place...
CCCTCCGGCTGGCACCCTACTGCTCATCGTCGTTGGCTGGCATCCCCTCTGCCCGGTGGCTCCGCTCGCCCACCTGCCTCTCTCCCTCCTGCGATTTACTCTACGGTCGCAATCCTCGCTTAGGTTACGGTTGATCTTGGTATTGCACTGCCTCCTTGGTCTCTCCTACACGCCGACGCGTCGCCACCTTCCGGTCACTCCCGACCGTTGAGCCGCCCCCCCAACCAGATTTCACCCTACGGGTTCTTGGATTTGGCATATTGGCAATAGTAGTTATATCTAGGCGTTTCTTTCATTCTTTTCTTAGTGTTACCTGGGGGCCTGCTGAAGGGTTTGGGTCTCTCTCCTGTTTCTTTTCTATGAGTTGTTTCCCTACGTGTCTGAGGTGCGAGTCTTAGGTGCTAGGCGAGGGAAGTTTCTTCTATGCGCTCGGGGGGTTTGATTTTTCCTATGATGAGGTGAAGCTGGCGGTTGTTATTGGGCTTATAGGTTTTTTTCTCTTCATAGCTAGCGCTGCATAAGGCTTTTTGTACCTCAAACAAATAACGCATAATTAGAAAGAAAAAAAAGAGAAAAAAAGGACCAAGAGGTAGGCACGAACCATCTCCTCTCCACCTCCGGCGATTGAAATCTCAACACCACGGGAAATCATCATCACTTTCCCCCACCCACCTCTCTTCTCCCACGATGGCTACTGCCTCGGAGCTGACGTTAAGCCAACCTCCCTCCTGTTCTCAGGCCTGTCGGCCTCCCCTTCTTGGGGTTCTCGTTCTCGTTCGTCTTTGACTCGCTCATGATGTTCAGTTCTCCCCCTTACCCTGCACTTGCTTTGCACTTCGCTTAGCATTTTGCGCGGTCGGAAAGCTTCTCGCTTCGTTCACGGTCGGCGTTACAGTGTCGGACTCTCGGTCGAAGTAGGCCTCGCCTTGCTGGGCTTGTACCTCTGATGGGGAAAGCCTCGGTTAGTAACATCTCGGTCTCGTCTCGGTTTCATCGTCGTCCCAAATGCCCTTGCAATGGCCTGTTTGTCGGTTGTGGCTAGCCTGTTCACGATCCTTCCTTCTCCCACCTCGCGGTTCTGTCCGCTTGCACCGTTACTGCTACAGTAGCCGGCACCTTACTGCCTCCTCATCCTCCCTGATCGTTCGTCCACTCTTCGGTTACGCCCAGTCGTGGTATTGCACTATCTGCCTGCCTGGTGTCCAATGCCTTGCATTGATGTAATTACCAGCGCGACCGTACATTTATGGTTACAATGTCGGCCCACAAGTCCAGTGGTTTTCTCTCGTAAACGGCGATCACACATCCTCCCCCCTGGGCCCTATCGGGCCTTCGCGAGCGAATCTTTTCTCTTATTTTTAGCGGAGCCTGCTGAAGGGTTTGGGTCTCTCTCCTGTACGTCTCTATGAATTGTTTCCTTACCTGTCAGAGGTATTATTGTCTTAGGTGCTAGGCGAGGGGGATTTTTCCTATGGATTCGGGGTGTTTGATTTTTCCCATGAAGAGGTGAACCTGGCGGTTGTTGGAATTAAGGTTTTCTTTACACCATATCTCACGATGCATGCGAGTTCTTATACCTTAACAATGAATACATGATATAAAAAGAAAAAACAAAAAACAAAAAACAAAAAACCAACCAAGAGGTAGGATCTTCACGCAACTATCTAAGTACTTTTCTATACTCAAGATATTGCAATACCATTACTCTTTACTCTCTTTACGAAACACTCCTGCACCACGGGAGCTTACGCTCTAAGAACCCGGAGACTATTGTGATAGTCTCAAATGGGCTGCTTGAACATAGGACTATTGTGATAGTTCTATCAAGCACGACAATCCACCCATCTTACTATCTGACGAGGTAGTATCCTCCGACCGATCACTCAAGACGAGCAAGCCAGTTCCGTACTATTTGAAAAGATTGTATTTCCATAAGCCCTATTATAAAAATAAGACTACTTACTTTAGTATACGACTATCGTTGCCTGTTGCATAACGACCTAACGATAGGATTGTTACAGATACCACCTCTCCAGAGGAGGTAAACAGGGCCCTACTCGCTCACTTCTTTCCACCCAAGCCACTCTCCATTATTCCCTCCATCCTCAGACCTCACAGAGGGTATGACCCTTTCCTCCCAGGTGAAATATTGACCGCTCTCCGACAGTGCTCCTCATCCTCGGCCCCTGGACCAGAGACCATCCCCTACTCAGTATGGAAAAGGGTACACCTTGTAGCACCCAGGCTCCTGACCGACCTCCGAGGCCCCCTCTTGAAGTTCGGCTATCACCCAGTCTCCATGAAAAAGGCCAATGGCATCGTGCTTGACAAGCTGGGCAAGCCTTCCTATGACTCGCCTACATCATTCAGGGTTATTCTCCCGACAGTCATTAAGATCCTGGAAAGAGTCATTGCATCCCGCCTCTCCCTAATCGCCAGGCCACTAAAGCTTGGCCACCACAATCAGTGTGGCTCTCTTCCCGTCCTTTCGTCATTCGATGCTGCTCTTTCACTAGTGGACACAGTCAGGACCCTTCAGCGCCCTGGTCTCAAGGTCTCCACCCTCTTCCAAGACATCAAAGGGGGCTTCAATGATGTAAATGCCTCCTGACAATGCTCCTCCCTCAAAAGCACTGGAGTACCCCACTACATGGTCGTGTGGAAACAGTCGTTCCTCTCCGAGAGAACATGCCGCCTATTGTTTCAAGGGTCACCCAGGACCTTCCCCCCAGTACAAGTGGGCACGCCGCAGGGCTCTCCGAGATCTCCACTGGTGTTTGTCATATGTGTGGCATCGCTTTACATTGACCTTCCAAAAGGACTTTCCCTATCCTACTTTCATGATTTTGCGCTGTCAGCGGCATCCCTATCATACAGGACGGAAGTCAGAACCCTTTAAAGGGCATTTGGGCAAATTGGGGCCTGAGCCAGAGCTCGTGAGGTAGGCTTCAGCGTCTCCAAGACCGAACTCATCCACTGGAGGACTCCCCTGCAGAGGAACCCCCCTGGTGCTCCCTCCGCACCACCAATATACCTTGATAGCCAGACCTTTTCCTCCCTCTCCTGTGTCACATGGCTTGGATACTGGTTCACGCCCAACATTTCCTGGTCGGCACACTTCTCCAAACCTCTAAGCCTGGCCCAAGGGGCCTTCCCTACAGTCAAAAGGCGCTCCCCTCCCGGCTCAGGCCTCTCACCCCACTTCTCTCACCGCCTGGCGATATCGCTGCTCCTCCCCACCCTCCGGGCTGGGTCCGACATCATGGTCCCCAGCAGAGGCATGCTCACCAAGATGGACGTCTACTGGCACCAAGTCCAGCGCTGTGTGTCGAACTGCTTCAGGTTAACCCGATACCTATCCTAGCCGCAGAGGCCTGCATTCCCCCCCTTCAGGCCATCATCCTGCATACGCGATGCATGGCCGCCGTGAGGATGGTTGGTGCTGCACCCACTATTAACCCTGCGGTGGGCCGCCTCTGTCTGACCTTCCCCTCCCTTCCTAAATTCAGGATCCTGGACTCCCACAGAGCCCTCTGCACCCGCCTTCCTCCAAACATGATGCCACTCTCGTGGAAAATCAATTGCCCACCCTCAAAAGTCAGGTCCCATCTCTCGCTGGCTAAGCTCGCCAACCTGGCACACCCCATCCTTGGGTCCCTCTCCTTCGCCCCTCTCACCAATACCACCCTCGTCCCAGCGCAGGCTGCACTCCCTTCCCATGTAACATTTCCTTATCGGTTCTCGGTACACTGAGAACCTTTAAGAAACCGTCCCGGGTTGTGCACTTGAAATCCGAGCCAAAGAGTGGCCTAGGCGGATTGATCAAGCCGAGGCTCCGAAAGGTTGTTAGATAAAACCTTTTACTATATCGCTAAGGTCTTGAAGTGTTTGGCTACTTCTCACTATCGTGGCGAACTGAAGAGGTAACTATCCAACCAAGTATATTGAAAACTCTGTGTGTCGAAGTCTGCCCTTTCTAAGTCCGAAAGATGCAGCCTTTAAATACATGGCCTGCTTTTCCTAAAGCCTTATTTCTACGAGCACAGCTCGTATCATAAAACAACTATGGTATCAAATCAATCCTATCAAACAATACATAAAACATTCAAGGTATCAAACGATCCCTTGAAACAAAACTTCAACCAACCGGAGTATCAACTGATACTTCCGAAACACAATCAGGAAGAGGCACAACCGCTCATCCCGAAACCAAACCTAAAACAACTTAGGTATCAAACGCTACCTCCTGCATAACAAGGCTACAGGCACAAGGCTCGTATCCTGAAATCAAACTAATCCTTAAACGAAATCCAGCAGTAACCATAGTACCTGTACCGGTTACACCCCATGACACCATGTCAAATACTTACAAAGGCCTCAAAGAGAGAACGTAACTCCTATTCCTAGAAGAATGAAGACGCCTAATACTACCCCCCCCCTACTAGACTTTCCCACTATCCTTGACTCCCCACCCGTTTATGGGTCTGGGAAGGTTCATGCATCAGCAAAAGAAATGCCTTGCATTCGGGCTCTCCCCGCTCACCCTGTGCACCGGACGTTCCAGGCACTTATAACGTAAACTCCTGTTCTGAGTACGTCCGCCGGGCACATTCCATCCGGAAGTGAAAGGGCCGGGCACATTCCGTCCGGAAGTGAAAGGGCCGGGTCCAATCCGTCTGGACGGGCAAGTCAGCATCCAGACGCATTGGACGCGGCCCTTTTGCGTCCTGACCTATTTGACCCCCCCTGGCGCAGCCACCCCCGTGATACTCTACCTCCAGCGCCCAGCCTCTTCATCCCTTCGCTCCCAATGCACGCGTTCCCATGCTGCCCTTTTGCGGACGTCTTGCAGGCGCAACATCTCTCCTTCCAGCCTCCCTCCCGGATACGTCCACCCACCAGCTTCCTCTCCATGATACCCTCACGCCTTTAACCCTGTCACTAACATCTCCCTGAATCCATTTCTCATCCGGAACCCCACCAACCTCACCTCCCCTTCTCCCACACTCCCTGATTCCCTCAGTCCTCTCGTGTATTCGGCTGATGTTTTCCTGTCATTACTTCCTCCGCCCTCATCTCTGCCAATACGTTCAGCCCTTTCTCCTCCCCCCTCTGATCCCAGCCCCTCTTCTCCCATGTCCGGCGGACCTTCCCCCTCTCTTGCCCTTTCATGCAGCTCTCTCATCATCTCTCCACATCCTATCTTGTCTGTTCCATGTCTCTCACCACCTCCCCGGCCTCTTACAGTCCGCTCGTGGGCTCCCACCATCTTCCCCGGCCTCTTACAGTCCGCTCGTAGGCTCCCACCATCTTCTCCAGCCTCTTACAGTCCGCTGGCGGGCTCCCACCGTCTTCCCCGGCTTCTCACAGCCCCTCAGACGCATTCCCACGCCTGTCAACCTACAGCTCCCCACTAGACGACTTACCCAAGCCGGCGCAGTTTATAACCGTCTGCCCAACACATTCCCATGCCTTCCGAACCTACAATTGCCCGCTAGATGCCTCACTCATACTTGCCCGGCTTATAACCATCCGCGCAATTCAATCTCATGCCTTTCCTGCCCACCGACTCGCACACTACTATTGTTTGACCATTCCTGACTCTTTTAGCACGCGTAATTTAATTTAATTTTATTACATATATATACATGATCAGCAAGTGGTGATAAAACCATTCTCTCTATCTTCTCGATCAGTTTCTTCAAAATGCAATTCCGCCTTCCCACGGTCTTGGAACTGCGCTGCACCAACCCTGGCTGCCAGATTGGGCCCATGTTCTCGACGCGGCTCGTGCCGACCATATCCTCCTCCTGTATCCATGAGGCCGCCAGCGGCCCCCAATTCCTCCAGCTCAGTATCACTACCAAACTCCTGCCTCAATGCGTCCTCATCATTGTCATATGCCGCTGTCCTCTCGACCCGCTTTCCCCGCTCCTTCGCGATTCTGGCCTCCAAGGTCGTCCTTATCCACAGGATTATTCGCCCTTGCCAAACTCTTCCCGTTTTGTCCAGGGATCGTGTCTGACGTTCTAGCAGGGCTATCTATCCGTTAGCTAACCTTTCACCTAACTCGAGTACTTGCTGTTTTCAAAAGTGTCCGTATACCCGGGCCGTCGGGGGATCCGGACACTTTCGAAACCGGCCAGTACACATTGTTTTTCTTATCCCCGGAAGTGGCCCTTGTGAAAGCCACATTATCGATACAGATGCCAGTCCACCAACATCACAGTGAATGACATAATATGGTGGCTGTCAGACAGATAAACAGGACATCAATCTTATCCAGGAAACCCTCATCCGTCATGCGTTTCCTTATCAGGCCAGAGTATTATTGAGCAAATATCACACCCGCAATCTAGGGTGCTAGGAATCTAAGACAAATTAGCTCTCCCCCAGATTAGATCAATTTGCTCTTACTTCGATTAGAAACAATCCCGACAAATGTCAAAAAGATATCACATAGCTGCCCGGCGGGCACATGAACCTATCCTCCTCCAGTAGGTATTTCACTCTTTGTGTGCAGGCTCTAGGATCCTCAATACTGAGCTTATAGAGTTCTGTTATAGCCTTCTTTGCTGTATGCAGATACTGAGATCTGCATCCGGTGTGCTTTGCCCGGATCTGCAAATCAGTGACCAGCTGCCACTGCATTTAGTCTAGGATTGGATCTTGGTTATCGATTAAGAGTAACTTACCTGATCATTTGAGGGCAAAGTAGCATCAGCAAAGTTGGGAAAGACTAATTTGGTCCGGGCCTCGCTCCAACATGTGCGGACCTCTTCCGTCAGGGTAATTATGTCTGGAAACGGATTGACGATAATCCTCCAGTCCCACACCAGGTTACGGGATCTGGCGAGAATGGTACGCACAAGCCCGGTTGCCATATTTTGTCTACTGCTGGCTGGGTATCCTCCGCTATCCAATTCCCGCAACGTTGGATCCGGGTGACTTGGGGTTATCACCGGCATCACAAGTGGATTCAAGTCTGTGGGCGAACGGGAGGGAATGGCAGATGTAAAACTGTTTTGGCTAACTCGTACTTGAGCAGACGTTCTCCCTCCGGAGTAACTAATCCTCCTGCTCGAATTCTGGGTATTCCCAGGGGTGATTGTCAGTATCCAGCGCTGCGAGATAAAGAACTCACGCCCAATTGGTCTTTGCGCTCCCCAGGCCGATGGATGATCCGTATTGTCCCCATGCTAGCCTAACTCGTTCTCCTTACTCTCCTCACTCTCGTCACCCTGGCCATCATTACCTGTATATTCCCCATCATTATAGTGTAGACTCTCATCCGCTGACTCTAAGACCTGCTGCCGGTTGTAGAGGACAGGCTCTGGTACCTGGAGTTGTGAAGAAGCTAGCTCCCGCTCGGCATCCCTCCTCCTACCTACAGCGGACCCAGCCATAACAGACTCAACACTGGGTGATGTTATTATAGTTAATCCGTCCCTGGACCAAGATCCCCGGAAACGTCCGCGAAGGACCACCCTTCGCCTTTGCCTTTCCTGCCTCGATGAAGGCGCTTGGTCCGCCATAAGCCGCCGCTGTTGTTGTGACATACTATGCAGGTGAATAGTGATAGAAGATAATTGCAGTGTATGACTTGAGGTGTAGGTGGTGTCAGGAAGCCTCTATTGGTAGGTAGCTAGGGGCACGATATGGGGCGTGAACTTGGAAGATCGAAATGGTCGGCCCAGCTTCCTTAAGAACTCAGGACATTCACAGTTCATCACTCGCTTTCATGTCTGCTGGCGTCAGCACACACCGCGCGTCCAAATTGCAGCTTGATACCTGATATAGGAATTTGCACCCCAAGACTTCGCTGCACTGGGATTTCACTGGGGCAATACGAGTGTTAAATACTTGGGGTTCCTGAACCAGATGACAGAAGGTTTATCGGAATGTACCGACAAATCTAGTTTGAGTAGGTCTGCCAAGCGGACAGAAACAAATGCGGGTAATGCTAGGGCTGAGGCCCGGACGCTAATCTCAGAAAGTGAAACCTGCTGCACAGGCTCAATGGATGTGATATAAGATGAAAAGCTAGGAGAAAAATAGTAATAAAATGGGCGACCCCGAACGAAAAACAGCTAGAGAAGAACAAGAATGATCCACACAAGTCCAAAGACCAAACCACTAAAGCCAGCAGAGAGAACATATACCAAACGAAAAAGAGCTGAGAAAGAGAAAGAATGATCTGCGAACATTCCGAGAGCAGGTCCCACAAGCCGACGAGGGTAAACGCAGAACACCTAGTGGCACACAAGAATGGTCTGCAAAACTCTAAGAGGGAGCCCGTAGAGCAACAAAGTGTCCGTAGACTCCATTCAGTTTGGGCAACCCGGAACGGCAACCGCCGGGCCAATCCAAACAAGAAATCTGCGGGAAAAAATTCAAGGATAACTCGGAAAACTCTAAAAGTTAAACTCCAAATGAAAAACATCCAAAGGAAACACCAACAGGATCTGCTGACAGTCGCTGGTCTAAATTAAGTATACTGATCAGGGCAAGCAGCCCAGACGTAGTGGGCTAATCTCAAACAGAAATAGTCAGGAAACAAGGAGAATAACATGAAGTCTGGAAACAAAATCGAAAACACCAACCTGAAAGGTCGAAGGGTCTATCGTGGCCTGGTACTTGTAAATTGCTTGAAATGGACCTGCACCCTCAGCTAGCTAGACATTAGCCACATTGGGCGGGGCAGGAGAGCTTTGTTCACAGAGCTAGTGAGTGTTCAAAATCTGAACGCCAGGGGCACAATCTATTCTATGTGAATAATACTGAGCAAGTGCGAGGGGGGTTGCGAGGGACGCTTGGTGAGGAGTAGAAAGCAGATTTGGTAGGAGTCCCGGTTCTTAATTATTCCAAAACACGTGGGCGGTAGTAAGCATATTTATACAAAAGTCTGCGCCCTTATGTATGAAAGAAAGATAGGGAAAACTATGTAAGAAACATAAGTGCGAACATGTTTGACCCTGAGATCCTGCCAAGTAATCCTAAACAATGTGCGTGAAACTATGAGGGTGTGATGAGAATATTAGAAATATCATGACCAATACTAGTGCATAAGAGATGCATAAAATCCTTAACACCGGATAGAAAAGCACATGTTAAATCCCCAAATATTATCCCAAAACAATCAATAAAACACCATAATATATATCTTAGCTGTAGTAATGTAATCGGTGTACAGGTGGAGCCGAAACACAAACTAAGTAAAGGAATACACGGTAGTGTTATGAAATGCACATAGGAAATATAACGGAATTTCAACAATGAGCCAGGACAGAAATGGACTTGAGCGGACTCCCAACGCGTATTTCTGCCGGAACTGCAGCAGACCTTGCCAACAGAATAGAAGAAAACCCTGGTAGTTGTGATCGGAACTTACCAGGTGTAGAGTATACACTCGAGTTGATTGGGGAGTCAGCGCCCAGGTTTATTTCTCGTCCGACTTCTTCAGTTGTCGCAATATCCGCACACACATCGCCGGTACACGGATCGGAGTGGGAATGGCCTCTGCCGGGTGTATCGACTTGTGTCGCCAATGTGTTGACAGGCTGCTTGGCCCCTGAGGCCAGCATCAAAAGATGCGCGGCTGACCTTCTTGCCTCTGCCAGCTCAGAGGCTGCAGACGCGTGATGGTGCCCCGGATTGGGAGTAAACGGAGACGGACTGTTTGTCGAACTAGGCCTGGCAGCAAGTTGCCGACTCAGATTATGCTCTCCAGCGTGTCTGTCCGGCTCAACCTCAATGCCGGCATGAATTGCCCCCAACTGGCTGGCCACCTTCCTCTGGGGTTCCCGACTTCCATCAGAACAGTATGGCTCATTGGCCTCTTGCATGACAGCGAGGTTGCGTTTACCACTGTTATTGGCTGGGGTCTAGGATGCTTTCTTTAAGCCAGTTTCCCGTGCTCCTTGTCTTCTAAACCTCAAAACACGAGTGCCCACGTTAGCATGAGGGACCGAAGCTTGCATACGAGAAGACTCTGGCTCTGATTCGCCAACGTCCGCCCAATTGATGTGGTGTGTTCGCCTAGTCTTTTTTGTGGTATTACCGCTCCTGGTGATCCTTGATGAGGTGGTTCGCTTTGCGGCCGCAGCGGGTGACTCTGGCTGGTGGCCATCTGAGGTCTGTCCGTCATTGCTACTGGCGGACTCGTCATCCAAGGCGTCTGGAGGGGGGCCCCGGTTATCACGTAGAGCAAACCTGATCTCACCAGAAGGAGGAGTGCTATCCTCTGTATCATTCCTTCGATGGCAACAGAAGAGCAGATCCATTGGTTCGCTTGGCGGATTCAAAGACCACCATATGCGGACAAGGTAGCTATTTGTGATTCGGATCATTTCGGCAAGCGGCAGCGGCTCCTCTGGATCGCCCTGCAGCAGAGGTGTATCCTGTCTCGTCACACCAATAAGTATACAAAATCCGACTCCCGGTCCCATGGTTTTGTCTATGCCCGCTAGCAGGTTCGGAAAGGTGGGCTCAGTTAGCTCCATCCAGTAAACATTTCCACAACCTTGCCACTGTATCTTGTCAATCCCGACAGGAAGTGGGCTGCTTGGGTGGACTACAGATGGCTCATCTATCCAGAGACGGACAGACCGCGGACCGGCGAGACCTGCTGGAGCTGTATTAGCATATATGGTACATCTTTATTGCCGACGCTTGGTGATAACTTACTATGATTTCTGGTGGGGGTGGGGTCCGCAACCGGAACACCGGCAACAGGTGCTTTCAACATGTCTCTTAAGATATTCTGATGTTTGTTTGCTATGTCCTTTAGCAAAAGGTCGAGGCATTCGGTAAAACGTTCGCCACAGAGGTTATCATCCTGCCAGATTCCAGACCTCTTCCTAACAGGCCGGAGGGTAAGAGCATGTTTCTGGATCGCCGCCCATTGTGCGGCAGTACTCTGCTTCCACACTGGGATCCTGTCTTACTCCATCTTACGTTTCATAGCATTTCGCCAGGCTTCATACTCCAGACTATAGGTTCGTGGGTGGGGGAAGCCGAAAACGTGCTTACATCAGGTAACATCGCCCTCATTTTTAAAGGGCGCCAATTTTTCGAAAGTGAGACCAACCAATGAGGCTGTCATTGTAATAGTCATCGGGGTGGAGGGGGGTTGATGGATCAGAAAGAGGCTGCTTTTTCGTGGATTTAAATGGTCCCTCAGCAGATGGAGGATGGCCGCTAGTAGATGCTGGTACCTTTGAGGATGGAGGATTTTGGAAGATCTGAAAATGGAAAAAGACCGGGCCTGGCAGATGGTAAAGGGAGTTCTGCGGATGGAAATGGCTGTGAAGGGGTTATTGGCTAGGGAAACGCAGATAGGTAATCTGAAATGAGCTGAGGATACACTGGTGATACTACGGACCAGTGAGAGGTTGTGCTGAGCTTTGTGGGTCTTGTTAGGATGGGCTGGCTGATCTAGGATGTAATTGTAATTGGGGAAAGGATTATGGAGAGAAGATGGAAGGGGGGGAAGAGAGAGCTTATATAGGCCGTACGAGGACGGTTTTAGTGGGGTTCGCAGGATTGTACCCTGTACAAACTTGAATATAATGAAAGGTCACGTGACCCACCCACAATGACGATAGGTTTCAGATAAGGTTTTAAGCCACAACGGAGCCGCATGGGAGCCGCGACCCATGAGCCAAGGCTCCCATAGTCTCATCTCAACAAAGAACATGTTTCATAAGATAAACCGTGAATAACAGTTGGCAGGTTGAATATCTGGACCCGTTCGTCATCCAACTAAACAAACGTGAAATTTTCTCGATTTACCCCTTGAAAGAAACCTACCCTTCACTTTGAAAGACTGAGTCCCTTGCAGCCGCTCAGCCCATCCGGTTACGCATCCGCCAGACTACTTGAAAGAGAAACATCACACACGATGACCTCAAAGACAACAAAGGGCCCTTATTGCAGGCGATATTATCAACAAGCACCTGCATACGAAAAACACCTTCATAGAATACATCTTGATATCGTTCTTTGCCTCAGCGCGATTGCGGATGCGTCTTCCATGGGACCTACTTTTGTTCGTGATGATCTTGAAAACCTGACCCACTGAGACTACAATCTGATTGCAGGCTCGAGATCCCAGATTTCCATACAGCAAGTGGTGAGATAGATGATATGCAGAACGATTCATACACGGAAGAAGTTTCCCACGCACCAGTCTTCGTGCGCCCTTCAGGTCAAAAAACTATTCCCGATGCCGGCACACCACTCGGCGAAGTTGGTGGCTATTCAGAGCTCAACAAGGCAATGACTGATGACCCTTGGAGCCCTTTCCCATCTCAAAACGACTTTAATTTGGCGTGCTGGTTTGTCCGGAGCAAGCTAGCCAAGTCGCAGATCGACGTGTACTTTGCGCAAGATATAGGCGGTACAGATAGCTGATCATTCCGGTCCGCATATACCTTGCGAGAACACCTGCACATACTGGACCCATTTCCTCAATACTTGGTGTGGGCGGAACCCAGTATTGATGATGGTCGACATGCAACAACTTTCTATTATCGAAATATTATTGACTGTGTCTGCTACATGATCCATCAGGTCACGTATAACTCAGATATGGTTTACGCACCTATTCGAGAATATAATTCAAGTGGGGAGCGATTATATTCAGAGATGCATACGGCGGACTGGTAGTGGGATATGCAGGTATGAGATAGGTCCTGACAAGGTCTTGGAGTGGTGTTTCCAGTGCTAACAGCCTACTCCATTCCTTGGTAGAAAGCTTGGCCCGCCGGGTCCACAGTGGCTCCCATTATCGGATTGTCTGACCAGACGCACCTTATCAATTTCTCCGGAGCTAAGAAAGCCTGGCCGGTATACATGACGATCGGCAATATCCTTTCAAGAACAAGAAGCTTCCCTGTCAAGATGCCAATCCTGCTTCTGGCATTGCTTCCAGTACCGCCAAAGTTTACTGGCGAATCAGCCCGTGCCAACGAAGCCCAGCAGCAGACCAACGCGGATGTCCTGCGGGCTGTCTTCGATCTTGTCCTCTCACCATTTCCTCTCACCATTTCCTCTCACCATTACCGCAGGTTGCCCGAGAAGGAACAGTAATGGATTGTCCAGACGGCAAAACACGACTTTGTTTTCCCATTTTGTCGGCCTGGATCGCGGATCATGCTGAGCATGCAGCCTTGAAAGGAATACGTAGCAAGTCATGCCCAAAGTGTGAGGTTCCATGCGAGTAGCTCGGTAGGGATCCGCGGCAGATATATGAGACCCGCGACTACATGCCATATAGAGCGAAAGCCTTGAGGCATGAGCCTGAAGAAGCAGCCAGCATTGCAGAATACTTTCAGCGGTTGGGGGTGAAAATAGCAAACAATGTATTCACCGGACTCGACCTAGTAAGCCCCTGGGACCTACACAAGCCGGACCTCTTACAGAACATCTACCTTGGCTTATTCAAACATACGATAGAATGGGTGGAACGATTCCTGAAAAAGCATAAACGGCAGCAGGCGTTGGACGATGCTTGGCAAGAAATTGCTCATTACCCCAGATTCAGCGTACTGAAAAATGCCTATCGCGGAATCACACAATGGCAAGGAAAGGAGTTGCGCAATCTCGGCCATTGTATTTCAGCCATATTGGCGTCCGCATTCTGAAATGCGGACAGTTCTCAGTATCAGGATTGCAAGAGCGCTTTGAAGTGTGTTAGCGCGCTAGTGGACTTCACTCTCATGGCTCAATATCACAGTCATACACCAGACACACTTTCCTTCATGGATAGCTACCTGCAGACATTCCACCGGACAAAGGACATTTTTCTTGAGTTGCATACCTCGAAGGCTACGCGCGCTCAAGCAAATTGCCAGCATCAGGAGCTAAGGAAACTAATGGCAGATCAGCATGCTAAAGCAGTCCACCATAGAACATTCGCTAATCGCGGTCGGCTGGGTGATCACGAGAGGGTTGAAAGGTCTGATGGGCGTGCAGATTTGATACAGCGTGAGAACCACTTCAACTTCATCAAGATGCACTATCTGACTCACTTTGCCTCCCACGTACAGCCTTTTGGATCCATATCGATGTAGTCAACCGAGATCAGTGAACTAGTACATAAGGATCAGATTAAAGATGGCTACAGCAGGTCAAACAAGAATGAAGCCGCCGGACAGATCTTGTTCCACTATGGCCGCCAGCATGCCCTAGGAATAAAGTTGCAGACAATAAAAGCACTTTCGAAAGTTGAAGGTGTGATCGTGGTAGAAGATAGCAGGATGGAAATGCAGACTGTTTCAAGTCGCAGTACACCTCGCCGGGTTCTTAAAGGCCGTATGAAGAACCCCAGCACGCTGACCGAATTATCCACAGCCCTCGATATCCATTATTCCAACATGGTGGAGAAGCTACTGCGTTTCATCAGGCAGACTTCTGGAAAGACCGGCAGTTGCCTGCGGACCCAGCCGAACTAAAATTACTTCCCCTAGAAGGATTTGCTCAGCTTGAAATGCCAGTGTCTAACATTCAGGAAACTGACAGGTTCCAGATCGACCGGGCTCGCTGTACTGGAACAAAGCCATTCCACAACGGTGCCTCTAGAAACGATTGGGTGTGGGTCCAGACTGGTGGGGATGCGAACTATGGAGATTTACGAGGATGCGTGGTGGCTCAATTGCTAGCACTTTTCAAGATAAGAAATATTCTAAGTGAGGCCGCAGCTGTCCATCGCCTGGCATTACTTCGCATACTCGATCCAATCAATTGTGATAGATTTCACATTCCGAGCCGATATTTTCGAGTCGGCAACCGGATCAATGGTCGAGACATGCAAATAGTCAGTATACAGGCAGTAATTAGACTGCCGCAGGTAATTCCTAGCGGTGAGAAGCAATGGATAGTGAATCACAGGATTGATCTGAGGACGTTTAATGAAATATATTAAATTATTCTATCCAATTATGTACAGTATTTATTCAGCCGAGTTGAAACTGGGCACTTAAGGTGGCAGTTCGCGTATTGAGTATCCTGCTTCAACTTGGCTGCGGGAGTACTACACGATCCGCGGGCATTTAAGGGAATGTTTTAAATAGGTTGAATTGTTCTGCATGAATATACGGCCAAGTTGAAGCCGTACGCTTAAGGTGGCAGTGCCCATGTTCAGTGTCCGGCTTCAACTTGGCCGGGGGAGTACTACAGGATTCGTGGGCGTTCAAGGCAATGTTTTAAATAGGTTGAATTGTGCCACACAAATATCCGGCCAGGTTGAAGCCGGACACATAAGGTGGCAGTTCCCATATTGAGTGTCCGGCTTCAACTCGGCCGCGGGAGTAATACATGATTCCCAGACCTTGAAGGGAATGTTTTAAATATTATGAATTGTTCCGTATGAATATACGGCCAAGTTGAAGCCGTACACCTATGGTGGCAGTGCCCATATTGAGTGTCCGGCTTCTACTCGGCCTCTGGAGTACTACATGATCAGTGGGCGTTTAAGGGAATGTTTTAAATAAATTGAATTGAATAGGCGGCCAAGTTGAAGCCAGCGACTTAAGGGAGAGATTCCCGTAGAAAGTGTCCGGCTTCAACTCGGTCACCTGAGTTCTGCGGATGATTAATACGAAACTATGCTCTCCTGCGCGGAGGGAAGCCAACCAAAGTAGGAGGTATGCATGGCGGCCACGCCAGGCCTCGTGTGAACAGTAACGGAATTATGGAAGTGACCGTATGGTGCAGACTAAGAAAAAAGCGACATAGGATGGCAGCGGACTGAAGCGGATGCAAGCGGACTGATCTAGGTCGCCAGAGGTGGGAGGGTGACAGAAATGGCCACCGGACGCGCGCAACTGCAAGGAGTAGTCAGGAGGCCAGTAGACGAGAGGTTAAGGGGGCGGATACAAGGGGGAGGGACTAGGAGGGGGTGGGGCCGCAACAAGCGCGTCGGACGCTGTGGAGGGAAAGTGGGGCGTCCGGGTGCACCAGACGCAAGAGATGAAAGGCAAAGAAGGCACAGGAGATCTGGGAGGACAGGACGCAAAGAGCAGACGCTATTGGTCCGGAATCGGGCTCCGTCCGTCCAGAGAAAAAGGCTTTTTTGCTGATGTCGCTGGTCGCATCCATCAAATGAGAGCACCCAAGAGCCACCTCGCCGCCAACCCCTCATAGTCAAAGGTGAACGAACCTAAGCACTGCCCTAGGTGCCATGAAGTGAAGAAACCTTTAGTCATGCCATCCACCGCTGCCGGTCAACATCCCACCACAGGGAAAGCCTCATCCAAGGCCTTTCTGACATGGGCCTCAACTCCCTCCTCTGGACATCAAAAGACCTCCTCCTGGCCCTGGCGACCTTCATAAGGGCCACCACGACCAACTAGCCACCCGATATGTTCTCATCCCTCCCTCCCTCGCCGGACTCAATGGTCTTCCCGTCCTCTTTTACTTCGGGCCCCCATGTCTTTTTTCTTCCTCCCCAAGTCGCGCTATGTAGGTCTTCCCCTGTGGTCGTGGTTTATATTTTTCAGTTATCAGTAGGAATTTGTTATGAGTTTCTATAATTATCCTTTCAATTGTTAGCCGTGTGTTGGCGATGTGTCGAGTACTTGACACAATTTGCAGCTGGTTTGATAATTTCGTTTATATTTTGGTTTTTTGAGATTGAGGTTTTGTTTACGCCATAGATAGCGCTGCATGCGAGTTCTTGTACCGTAACAATGAATACATGATATAAATAATAAAATAAAAATAAAAAACCAACCAAGAAATAGGCACGAACGATCTCTCCTGGACCTCCGGGGATTGCAATCTCAACACCATGGAAAATCATCGTTGGTGGCATCCCTCTCCTCTTTTCTGATGGGCTTGTTGCCTAGAAGGGTGCAGCTCCTCCCATCCTCCTCTCCCCTCTGGCCTCTCCTGATGGCACCGTCTATGGGCAGCCTTTGTCTAGGAGGTTATGGTTACCTCTGCATCCTCTTTCCTGCACTTGCTTTGTAGCCCTTCGCTTAGCACTTGCAACGGTTGGGTATGGTCGCAACTCGTCAGGGCATGGCTGCTAGTTTCGCGTTATCGGTGAAGTAGTTGCCTGGGTGGGTCTTCTCCCGGGTATTGCCCCTTCTCCTGGGAAACGTTTCGGTACGGTCGGCTTGCGAAATATCATAATCCAGTCATCATCGGTCGCATCCGCACTTCTTGTCGTTGTAGTCCCTTCCGCCCTTCCACACCTCAGTTATGTCGGCTAGCACCCTACTGCTTCAATACTGCGGCTACGCCTCCTGCCGCCCCTCCTCCTGTCCTCTGTCTCCTGCTGATCACCTGGCTTAATGATCTTGGCTGCATGCGCGGTTGTTTCTCCTTGTCTGTAGGGAGTTCATGGTTACCGCCTCTGTCCTTTCGGGGACATGCAACACCCCCACACCGTCTTCCCGGTAGACTCAGGCATCAACTTCGTCCTGCCATACACTCTCATAAGTGCTGGCTCGGTTACCAATCTCCCTCCAGGGTTTGCGCTCGCCTCGGCTTTCCGGTCTATATGGCCCTGGTACATCTACCTCTCCTGTGTGATGCCGTCCTATGTCTTTGTCCTGCGGGCTCCTGAGTCCATCCCCCTTTTTGAAAGAATGGTATTCGTCGCTGGGCTATAGGTAGGTTGACTACAGGTTTGGGCTTAAGTGTATTTCCTTTCTCGATGGGCTTGAGGTTTTCCTTGTTTTGCAAGTTTCTTTGTTCACTGTCAGGGGTTTCTTTCTTTGGGTTGCACATCTGTAAAGGTTATTTGGTTCGTTGGATTCAGGCCCATGGTTTCCTTGTAGTTTCTAGCCATAGTACCCAGCGTTGTTTCCACCTCTACTCAAAGTGGTTAACGGGTTGGGCAGGGTCAGAGGGTTTTAGCAAGGAGAAGGAGGATGGACTATAGTTGGAGGTTTTTTGTCTATATAGCTAGTGCTGATGTGACCGTTGTACCTTAAACAAATATAACATGGGAGATAAATAAAAAAAAGTAAAAATAAAAATAAAAATAAAAAACCGACCAACAGATAGGATCTTCACGCAACCATCTCAGTTCTTTTCTATACCTAAGTTGCAATATGATTACACTTTACTCTGTTTACATACATTCTTCCTCTACGAAACCCTACGCTCTAAGAACCCGGAGACTATTATCATAGTCTCGATGGGTAAGCTCGAACATAGTACTGTTGTGATAAGTTTATCAAACATAACAATCCACCCATCTTACCATCGAATAAGATAGTATCCTTCAATGGATCACTCAAGACAAGCAAGCCAGTTCCGTACTCTCTGAAGCCATAGAATACCCCTACCCCTTGGTACAAGAGAACAAGACTTGATAATGCAGGAGATGACTGCCGTTGCCTGTTGCATACTTGCTCAACTCTAGGATTTTTAGATTGAGCCCGCGACTACATGTTATATAGAGAGAAAGCCTTGAAGCATGACGTGGAAGAAGCGGCTGGCATTGCAGAATACTTTCCGGGGTTGTGCATCAAAATAGGAAACAATGTATTCACCAGTAAGTCCTGTGTACCTATCCAAGCTGGCCCTCTTGCACAACATCTACCTTGGCTAATTCAAACATATGATAGAATAGATGGAATGATTCCTAAAAAAGGATAAACAGCAGCAGGCATTCGACGATACTTGGAAAGAAATTCCTCATTACCCCCGGGCCGGATTCAGTGTACCCAAAAAGGCATATGGCGAAATCACACAATGGTAAGGAAAGGATATGAGCAATCTCAGCCGTTGTATTTCAGCTATATTGGTATCCATACAATTACGAAATCTGGACAGTTCTCAGTATCATGGTTTCAAGAGCGCTTGGAAGTGTGTTAGCGCGCTGGTGAACTTTACTCTCATAGCTCAATATCGCAGTTCTACACCAGACACTCTTCCCTACATGGAGCGCTACTTGCCGATATTCCGCCAGACAAAGGACATTTTTCTCAAGTTCCGTACCTCGAAGGCTACCCGTTCTGAAGCAAATTGCCAGGATGGGAACCTAAGAAAGCTAATGGCCAATTAGGATTCTAAAGTAGTCCACTCTCGAACCAGCGCTAATCGCCGTCGGCTGGCTAATCAAGAGACAGTTGAAAGGTCTGATTGGTGGGCGGATTTGATTCGGCGTGAGAACCACTTCAACTTCATCAACATGCACTACCTGAGTCACTTTGCCTTCCACCTATGCCATTTCGGATCCATACAGGTATCTCCAACCGAGATCGGTAAACTAGCATGTAAGGATTAGATTAAAGATGGCTACCTCATGTCAAACAAGAATGAAGCCGCCTGACACATCAGCAAAAATCTTATTTTGCGCTCTATCACTCCCAGCTCACCCTGTGCGCTGGACATTCCAGGTGCTTATAACATAAACGCAAGTTTACAGTATGTCTGCCCCGGCTTATTCTGTGCTCAAGTGAACGGGCTGCCTCCAATGGGTCTGAACGACACAAGCAGTGTCTGGATATATTGGACAAGGCCCTTTTGCGCCCAGACACCTTAGACGCCCTCTGTTACAGCTTCCCCCCAGAAACCCTCCCTCCAGCACCCATCCTCTTCCTCCCTTTGCACCTAAAGTCCCCTTTCCCATGCTCCTCTTTTGCGAAAGCATTTCAACCGCAACCTCTCACATACCAGCACCCTCCTGACATGCCTGCCCGCCACCTTCCCTCCCATGATACCATCTCTCCTCCAACTTCGTCACTAGCCTCTCTGTGAATCCGTTTCTCACCCAGAACCCCTCCAACATCACCTCTGTTTTACCCATACTGCCGGATTCCCTCAGTCTGCTCGCATATCCACCAGACTTTTTCCAGTCTTTATTTTTCGCCCTATTTTCTCCCAACAACCTTAGCCCTTGCTCCTATACCCTCTGATCCTACCCGTATTCTCCCATATCCGGCGGATGTCCCCCACCCCCTTGCCCTTTCACCAGAGTCTTTCCTCAGCTCTGCGCATCCTATCTCGTTCGCCCCATTCCTGTCGCTGTCTGCCCTCGGACTCTTCCTGTCCGCTGGCAGGCTTCCACCCACATCCCTGGCTTCTAACAATTCCACCGCCATATTCCCGAGCCTCTTCCCCCACAACTCCCCTCGACGACTTAACCAAGCCTACCCAGTTTATAACTATCCCCTGACATATACCCATGCATAGCGAGCCTACAATTGCCCGCTAAACGACCTACTCATGCTTGTATCACTTATAACTATCTGCCCAGTTTGTTCTCATTCCTTTCCTCCAAGATGGCCTGGCCGGTACACCACTATTGTTTGATTATATCTTACCCTTTTTGCACAAGTAAACCAACTTGATTTTATTACAGATAGATATAGGATTAGCGAGTGGTGATAAAACAATTGTCCCTATCCTCTCGAACAGTTTCTTCAACCTGCGATTCCATGTTCACAAATTCTCGGAACTGCGCTGCACCAATCAGTGGTCTCAGGTTCGCCCGATGTTCTGGATGCAGCTTGTGCGACTGTATTTTCATGAATCTGCCTGGCTGCCAGCCCTCTCTAATTCATCCGACTCCTCACTACTACCAAAGTCCCACCTCAATACGTCCTCATTATTGTCATATCCCAGGATCCTCTCTACCCACTTTACCCGCTCCTTTGGAATTCTGGTCTCCAATATTGTGCTTATCCGAGGGATTATTCAACTCTGCCAAACTCTTCCTGTTTTGCCCCACGATCATGTGTGAGGTTCAAGCAGGGCCATCTATCCATTAGGTAACCTTTTACACAATTTGAGTAGAGCTGGTTTTCAAATGTATCCAGATGCTAGAGTCGTCTGCCGATCTAGCCACTCTTGAAACATGCCAGTACACATAGTTTATCTTACCCCTGGAACTTGCCTGTGTGAAAGAGAGATTATTGATGAAGATGCCAGTCCGCTAACATCACAGTGAATGTCATAACATGGTTGCTGTAGGACTGAAAAATGGGCCATCGATCTTATCTAGGAAATCCTCATCTGTCATGCCTTTTGTTAGGCGCACGGACTCCTGCTAAGGATTTCTGGGACAGAGTTACCCTACCTTGATGTGCACAAACTTCGCAGATAAAAGATAACACCCCGCTCCAGCCCCGGCGTTGGGACAGCATGTCATTCCTGGCCGCCTGGGTAGTTGCGTCCCAACACCAAAGACCACTATTATTGGGATACACCTTATAACACTGTATACGTCGCGGCCGTCAGTCCGACTGGATCCTGTTCACAGGATATATGATGGGAGACCTCCGGGCACCGGAAGCAAGTGGAAGCAGGTTAACCGGACCACAGCACATAAGGTTACACATACTTGAAGACACACAGTCAGGAGAGTGGGTCAAAGGTAACAGGACATTTTGCATACAAGTTAGACCCCTCCCGCCTACAAAGACGCATCGGGCATGAAGGAGGTAACTATGCCCAGTAGCTGGAGCGGGTGACTCCAGAAAGGATGGGTTGGCAAAGGATGGAGTCTGAGGGACAAAACCGATAGGTGCGATCCCGAGGACAAGTCATATAATGCCAGAGGACAGGAATACGACATGCGGTCGCCGGTCGACTTCCCTACGGAGCCAACTAAAGAAGAATGGCCATCTTCTGTCTGGCGAGTGAGACTACCTTTGTAAAGTACGGGGGCAAGATAATTCGTAATCATTGCTGTCAACGAATAAACGGATGAGGTGACACCTGACGTGGTCTCCACACCATCAGGAATCACGGGAGCGCAGGCCGATAGGTTGATGATGGGAGCAAGAAGGTATGGTAGAGAGTTTTCAGATTCTCCGAGTGTTCGCACTCGGAAAGTGTTCGCAGAATGATTAACGAGATACTTAGTTAGTATAGAGATAGCATGTATACCACGATTACTCAGACGCGGAATATAAATATAGAAGCATCTTCCCTGCTATTAGACACAACAAGCATGGAGAGGAGATCTTATCAATATAATAAGTTTTTCTACTTTATCATTACTAACACTTCGATGATCTATACCAAAGTCGCCCATTATATCTAGTTTACATTACTCGTATCTTCTTAACGAGTTCTCCGATATAAAACAATTCAGGTCCTAGCTGTTGGAATTCTTCACACCGAAGCTACCACCTAACACCTTTCCTCTTCGGGCCAGAGTAATATTAAGCAAATATGGTGCCCAGAATATGCGGTGCTACGACTCTAAGAGAGATTGGCTGGCCGTCAGATTAGATTAATTTGTCTTACTGCGATTAGAAACAATCCTGACAAATGTCAAAAAGATACCTCATAGCTGCCCCGCTGGCAAATAAACCTATCCTCTTCCAGTAAGTATTCCACTCTTCGTATGCAGGCTCTAGGATCCTCAATATTGGGCTTATAGTGTTCTGTTCTTGCCTTCTTTACTCTATGCAGATACTGCAATCTACATCTGATGTTGTTATAGGGTAGCTAACACTGTAGGATTCTGAGCTAACTATGCCGAGGATATTCGCGACAACAGATTATGAGTCAGGAAGGCTCGTAGGTAATCGTTTGGTAAAGGTAAAGTAATAAAGTGTAATCAAATATCAAAAGGCTAAAATATACCTTGCTAACTTGTTATATTGTGAAAGTCTTTTCTCCCTTGGTTGATGATTCTTCAGCCACTGGGGGAGAGGCCTACTATTTATACGAAGGTTTATCTACTTCAACTTCTTTACTTAAGAGGTATCTTCTTAACAATTCATTTTGTCAGAACAAAGTGCGAACACCGTTTGACCCTGAAAACTTGCCCTGCTCAACTCAGAGAATTTCCCGAACTGCTATTTCATCTGAGGGTGTCCCCACTCCACCAGTAGACAGTCTTCGATCTCTTCATCATGATAGACTATATATGAATATGCGGTCCAAATGCCTACATACCAATAGTAATATGTAATATGGAGTGATCAGTTCCGATATCTAACTATCAAAGCATTCTCCAGTTAAGGCATATATAACTAGAAAATGAGAGGAGTAGTGTTCTCTAAACATCATTCCAATCAGTTAAACATAACTTGGAAGATGCTCTCATTCAGTATTCAGAGTAGTCTTCCAAATGACTTTGAGAAGCTCATAACATCGGGAGCATGCGTTCGGATATATGGTCATCTTATGAAGCCATCTACCTTACTCTTGAATATAAGGTAAGCTTACCTGGTCATTGGAGGCCACAGTAGCATCAGCAAAGTCAGTAAAGCCTGATGGAGTCTAGGCCTCGCTCTAACATGTGCAGACCTCTTCGGTCAGGGTAATTGGGTCCACAAATGGGTTGAAAAAGATCGTCCAGTCCCACATCATATCACAGGCTTTGGCCAGAATGCTACACTCAAGCCTTGTGACTATATTTTGCCTGCCGCTGGACTGCTGTCCTCCTCCACTATCTAATTCCCTCATTGTTGAATCTGTGTGACTTGGGGTTATAGCCAGTATCACAAGTGGATTTAAGACTGTGGGTGAACAGGAGGGAAGTGCAGAGGTATAACCGTTTTAGCTAATGCGTAAGGGGACAGGAGTTCCCCATCTGGGATAACTAATCCTCCTGCTGGAACGCTGGGTATTCCCACAGATGATGGTCAGTATCAAGGGCCGCGAGTTGAGAAACTCAAGCCCAATTGGTTTCTGTGCTCCCCAGGCATGATTATCTGTATCATCCCCATGCTGGCTTAACTCGTTCTCCTCCTTGCTCTCCTCACACTGCTTACTCTGACCATCATTGCACAAATATTCTCTATCATTAGAGTCCAGAATCTCATTCACCCACTCCAAGACCTGCTGCCGATTGTTAAGGACCAACTTTAGTACCTTGAGTCTTGAAGAAGCCAGCTCCAGCCCGCCATCCCTCCTCCTACCTAGTACAGCTAACCCAGTCGTAACAGACTCAAAACTGGGTTATGGTATGATTGTTAAATATCTCTGGACTCAGATCTCCAGAAACATCCGCGAACCTCTCTTCGCCTTTGCCTTTCCTGTCTCAATAACCACGTTTGGTACTTCATAACCCAACCCGGTTATTGTGATATTGTATGCAGGTGAATAGTGACAGACTAGAATTGGTGTGTATGATTTTGGGGAGTAGGTGGTGTCAGGAAGCTTCTGTTGGTATGGAGCTAAGGGCAAGATATGGGACGTGAACTTGCACGATAGAAATGGTCTATCCGGCTTCTTAAGAACCAAAAACCTTCGTAGTTCACTACTTGCTTTTATGTTTGCTGGTGTCGGCAGACACCCGCACGTCCCAATTGTAAATTCATACCTGATATAGGAATTTGCACGTGAATCGTCCCGCTTCAATGTAGCCATACAACTAGTTCTCTTGGGCAACGCAATTGTTTAGTACTTGATATTCTTGAGGGTAATGAAAAAAACTTTATCAGTATTTACAAACTAATCTAGTTTGAATAGGTCTGCCAAGAGGACAGTTACAAATGTGGGTAAGGCTAGGGCTTGGAGCCCGAACCCTAATATCAGAAAGTGAAAGCTGGCACTAAGGCTCAACAGATGGGATATAAGATATAAAGCCAGGATGGAAACAGTAATGAAAGGGGCAACCTCGAATGAAAAAAGAGCTAGAAAGGAGTGAGAATGATCGGCACAAATCCAAAGAGCAAATCTCTAAAGTCTGAAGAGAAAACATATTTCAGGCGAAAAAGAGCTGGAAAAGAACAAGAAAGATCTGCCAAGCTTCCAAGAGCAGGTCCCCAAAGCTAACCCGGTTAACGAAAAATAGCCAGTGGAACAACCTGTCCGTCGACTCCATTGAGTTGGGGTAATCTGTCACGGCCGCAACAAGCTAATCCAAACAAGTAATGTGCTTGAAAAAATGTAAGGATAACCCGGAAAACTCTAAAGGCTAATTGCCATGAAAAACATTCTCAGGAAATGTCCACAGGAGATAGTCGCAGTTCTAAATTAAGTGTACTGAACTGGGCAAGTAGCCTATACGTAGCGGGCTAATCTAAACTGATATAGTCAGGAAATAGCAAGAAAAACACAAACCCTACAAACAAAAATGCAAACACCAAAAAAGAAATGACCAAAAACAAAACTCGAAGGGTCCATTGAGGCCTAGAATGTTTAAATTGCTTGAAATAGACCTGCACCCTCTGCTAGCTAGACATTAGCCACATTTGTCAGAGCAGGAGAGCTTGTTTGGCAGAGCTGGTAAGCCAGGACAGAAACGGACTTCAGCGGGCTCCCAACACCTGTTTCTGCCGGCGGTACCAACGTAGATCTTGCCAACAGCATAGATGAAAAACCTGATAGTCGTAATTGGATATTACCAGGTGTAGAGAATGCACTTCATCAGCAAAAAAACTCGATTTTGCATCCACACGCATCTGAACGCACCCTGTAGTGGAGTTTGCATCTGGTCAGCATCCTGTGCATCCCATGAATCAAGTTTTAAACTTCAGAAGCCAAAATGGACATGTAAATGTTGTCCGTTAGGGCTGAAAATTCATGTTTGTCTACGTAATTGTTAGATTAATCTTAAAATGAAACGGGTTTTTTTGATTACATAACTTCAAAAAAATTGTCCCACAGAACGCAGCCAGAAGATGCAGGGTTCGCTGAAATGCAAATAACGCAAACTGATTTTTTTTGCTGATGTTGTATCAGTTAGAAACTCAGTGGCCGGGGTTAATTCTCGTCCAGCTTCCCCAGCTGCTGGAATATCCACTGACATATCACCTGTAGCCAGATGGCAGGGGGAATGCAGTCTGCTTGGCATTCCAACTTGGGTCACCAAAGTGTTGAGAGGCTACTGGCTCCCTGAGGCCTGCCTCAAAAGATGCTCGACTGAGCTACTGACCTCTGCATGCTCAGAGGGAGTAGAGGCTGCAAGGCCCGGATCGCGTGTCAACGGCGGTAGACTGTTTGGCAGACCAGGTCTGTCAGCAGGTTGCGAACTCATCTTAACCTCCCCATTGAGTTTGTCTGGTTCAACCCCAATGCTGGCATCAATTGCACCCACCTGGTGGGCCACCTTCTGCAGGGGTTTCAGACTTTCAACCGAACTATATGGCTAATCAGCCTCTTGCATGACCGCGAGATTGTATTTACTACTCTTATTTGCTGGTGTCTGAGATGCTTTCTTTAGGTTGGTCTTCTTTCCTCTTTGTCTACTAGAATTCGAACTCAAAATACTAGAGCCCAAGTTAGCACGAGGGACAGAAGCTCGCTTACCAGAAGATAATGGAGGGCCCGAATCCGTCGCCAGGATCGTCCCATTTGCCAAATTGAAGCTCCAATCAGCAGTACCAGCGGACTCTGGCTCTCATTCACCACTGTCCACCCAATTGATGCCATGTGTTCGCCTAGTCCTTTTTGCGGTATTAGCGCTCCTGGTGGTCCTCAATGAGGTAGTTCCCTTTGTGGCCACACCTGACGACTCTGGCTGGTGGCCATCAGAGTTCAGCTCCTCATGACTACCAGGCCACTCCTCCTCTGAAAAGGTGCCCCGATTATCCTGTGGGTCAAACTGGAGGTCGCCAGGAGCAGGGGTGCTCTCTTCCATATTGGTGCTGCAATGGCCATCCAAGAGCAGATCTATTGGTTTGCTTGGCAGTTTCAAGGACCACCATATGGGGACATTCCTACAATTTGTAATTCAGATTATATTCAGCAAGCGGCAGCAGCTTCTCCGGATCGTCTCACAGCAAACGTTTACCCTATCCCATCGCACCAACCAGCATACAATATCCCAATCTACATGACAAGATTCTGTCGATGCCGCAAGCAGGTTCCCAATAGTGGACGCGGTTAGCTCTATCCGGTAAACATGTTCATGGATTTGCCACTGAATTTTGTCAATCCCGACAGGAAGTGGGCTACTTGTGCAGACATTGGATAGCCGATCCACTCAGAGACGGACACAGTGGGAACCAACAAGACTTGCAGGAGCTGTATTAGTATATATGGTACATTAATACAAACCCTTGGTAATAACTTACAATTATTTCTGGTCGGGGCGGGGTCCGCAACTGCAACAGTGGCACCCGGCTGCACTTTCAACATGTCTGTTAAGATACTCTAATGTGTTTTTACTATGTCCTTGAGCAAAAGGTCAATGTAACAGGGTCTTGGCACTGGACGTTAGTCCAAGGCACACCACAACAGAAAGGTCCTAAACGATGACCGTCGTTTAGCCTGAGGGTTCGGAGATAACAATCTCAGATCAAGGATCATCGCGTAACTGCAGATCAGGATCAGTGTTCGCAGGTTCTGGGCGTGGATCTTGAATATCAGATAGAAGATGTTATATTCTGAGGTACAGGAGTCGTGAAAGAAATACCAGGTAGCGTAAAGAACCAAGGAAATAGTGTGTGGAGCCCACTTTAATTAGAACAAAATCCTAACACAGCCTTTTGCTGCCCGACTCATACCCAAGTATGAGTCCCATATCCACGTAATCAAGAAAACAATACAATTTGTCGTAAACCTTAGAAAGCAAATCCCTCATAGCAACAGTGTAATAAAAGGAAGAACACCAAAGTTATCCCACTGGCAATACATATCTCACCAAGGGACCGTGAGAGCAGGGCCCTCCCCACAGCTGAAGTCCCCTGATGCCTATTCCAAATTTTCCAGTAATGGTCCAGGCTTGAGCACGTACAGTTCATGGAATTCATCAACTGCCTTCCCTTCATTAATCGATTCAGCCAGTTCCCAGGTTGTTTCATCGTAGCCATCCCATTTTACCAGATATCGCAGACGATTCCTAACGCATTTGCAATCCAAAACTTCCTGAACCTGGCAGGCTCGATACATCTGGGGGGGTAAAAAAGGTTTTTTTGCTAATGTGAAGAAAAGTTAAAAGAGCTCCATCGCATTTGAACCATTGACACTTGCTGGTATATGGGGGTGGTCATGTGGATGCTCATTATTGGTCTCAATCCGAAGAGGCTTCCAGTCTTCCCGTAGCGGATCTGGCTTTGAAGACGGATTTGGCCTGCCCTGCCGGTTCTTGGAGCACTCTGGCTACGATACTAGATCAAGATCGTTGGATCTCCTAGCATCTGATATATATTTAATAGATATTTAATAGAGATTTGATATAGTTTAGAGCATACAGTTTTGAATCAAATTGAGATGTTTGTGGAGAAGCTGTACACATTGCCAGGTGGGACATGACATATAAACACGCAAAATGTATTTTGATACAGATTATTTCTTGGTGTGCATACAGGTGACTAAGCAATGTGACCTTACCCAGTTAGTCAATCTTACCTGAATGGCAGTTTCTGGCAGTTCAGGGGATAGTCTTCAGATAGCATGCGGTCAAGGAGTAACATTGTGATAGAGAAGGTGGCTCTACTAACCCTGACTTGAGCACATTTAGGATACTATGGATATCAACTATGTTAACACTCTAAATTGGGTACAGGACCTTTAAGGAAGCTTTTTATTTTGTCACATCCATCCACTGTGAAAGTATCATACAATTTTCATACACAACATCTAGGACAATATAAAACAGAAAGTACTCAAGAAACTCAAGCAAGCAAACAACCATAAACAAGACATGAGCTGTGGTGATCTGAGTTAGGCCTAGGAAAATCGACCAGTGCCATAGTGATCTGAAGTCCTATATAGCATTCCTAATCCTAAAAAGGAAATTGTGAAACTCTTGTAAAAAGGAAACGGGAAATTCGTCGCAACCACCTATCGGATCGACCTTAGGACTTAGTAAAGTCATACCCCCAATGAGGGTCTAGTATCTACAGTACTAGGGCAAAAGTATTTGTCCGATGCCCTTTTTACACCAAAAGTGCCCACCTTCACCACCCTCTCTTCTTGCGCAATATCTATGAGGATCAGCGAAAATTTATCCTAGCATTAGCAAACTTATAGATAACCTGAAGAAAGTTACAGAATCCTTGAATATTACCAAGTGAGAAAGAAAAGGTCATTTATGTATCTTGTAGCTCTTGCCATGTACTTTTTTGTATGGAGCCCCATACAAAATCCTAAGTCACTTTTACACTAGTTGACACAATTATGAACCCTGAAGACAGATTTGATTCCTTACACTTCTACTTTTATAGGTTTGAATAGATAGTGATTCCCTAGCTGATGGAAAGATTTCAAGTGTTTTTATATAAGCAGTGTTGAGAATTGTTTATTTGAAAATGTCCATTTTTAGTGTAAAAAGGGTATCGGACGAGTATTTTTGCACCCGTACTTTACGATCTGTCATAACAATAATCTCTTTTTTTGGCTCTAATACAGACATTTACTTGATATTCCGGGCTGGGGGCAGCCCCTTGTGGAATACAATGCCACAATATTGCTCACTCTTCCCGCATTGGAACAAATCCTGGGAAGGCCCTACCATACATGTGCAGCGCCCCGGAAACTCCCCAAAGAAAGAAAATTCCCTCCCCCGCAGAGCACCGCTCAGTAACTATAATTCGATGCGATTTTCTGTAGTCTGCTAGCTCTCCTAAACGTATTGCTGCTACAATTGTTTGCCTCCTGGCAGGATGCCAGCAAGTGTGGTCCAGCTTCTCCCAATTAGGTGATTCCCTCGGTACCCTTCAAATTGGAGGTGACCATTAAATTAATGGCTTCTTCTCCGAACTATTAAAGGTTCCAAAAGTATAAAAGACTTAATGTTGAATAGTTAATTTCGCACAGTCCCTAAGAAGGAGGCTACCAATCTCATCGAACCCCATCGGGTTCCGAAACCCAATCATCAATCCTCACCATGGGTTGCCATTAGTGTGTGGTACTCGTGTGAGGTACTCGAGTAACTTACAGTACAATCCTGTGAGTGAAATGCCTGCATTGGTCTCTTAGCTGAGTGACGATCTGGCGGGGTCGTGAATTGAATGAAAATGACAGGCTGCAAAGTTTAATGCTGATCTGTTATCCCGCCGAACAACATGCAATACCAGTAAGCTGACTTGAGGCCAACATCCGTGCTCTACGGTTTGCCTTTGAGTATTGGTGCCGCAAGGTACTTTGCCTTGCGCTAAATCTCCCTTACTGCAGACGGGCAGTCTGCCACTCCACCGTGCTGTACAGTACCCACCGCATGTTCATTGTAACTGCCGAGCCGTAAGTTACAGGCCGACCAGTGGAAGGGATGGGAATAAGCAGCTCACATACATGCGGTACGTTGTGCAGAGTCTGGGGATCGATGCCCGTTCAAACCCCCGCTAATCGCGAGAATTCAGGGCAGAAAAGCACTGGAAACAATATGATTGTCGCTAATTTCCCACACCGAAGGGTTTCCCGGTCAGAGGTTTTGGTCTGCGGTTGTTCGCTTCCATTTTTGCTCTAGAGGGAAACCTCTACTCCCCTGCAATCCTACAACCATACGGTACCATCCACTCCCCACCATCAAACATCCCTCCCCAAGGCACACAAACACACCCACACCGTCATCGCAATCAACCGAGAACATCAATCTCCCCTAATTTCCTTCCTCTCTGTAGATACCAGAATTCTCAGCAATGTTGCGCAACACAACCCTACGGGCAGCAAGATTGGCTGTCTCCGCTTCTCCGTCCACCTCTCTCCTCGCTCGTCATATTCCCACCGTCACCAGAATCGACCAATCCCGCAGCGCTAGTCACGCCGTATCGAACGTTACCCTCGCCGATATCGAGAAGAGATGGGAGTCCATGCCTCCAAATGAGCAGGCCGATTTGTGGATGTCTTTAAGAGATAGAATGAAGGGCTCTTGGGGTGAATTGACTTTGCAGGAAAAGAAAGCCTGTATGTTCCCTTCAGTCCTCCGGGCCCGGCCTTTTCGCTTGCTAACTATCCAACTACAAATAGCCTACTGGATCGCTTTCGGTGCTCATGGCCCCCGCGCTGTTCCCCCTCCAGACGAGAACAAGAAAGTTCTTTATTATACCCTCGTTGGTCTTGCTGCCTCGTTTGCTCTCTTCTACGGTACCCGTGTCATGGCAAGACCCAGCCCAAAGACCATGAACCGGGAATGGCAAGAACAAACCAATGAATACCTCAAAGAACAGAAGGTAGAGCCCCTTACTGGTTATGCGTCACCGGATTATAAGGGCAAGGGGGCGGTACAGAACTGATAATCACGCCTCTTGGTACCTGGTTGTGGTGGTTTTCATGGTGGATGCGATTCAGTATTCGGGGGATGCTATTAAAACAAAAGGAAAAGAAAGATAAAGAGATAAAAGATAAAACAGTACAGACAGATATCTTTTGTGCGAATTATCTTTTACCTAGTCAATTGCAAAGCGATCATCCATATCTTCCCCAAGCCTCCACTTTTCACCCTCCCGCGCTTCCACCTGTACCTCCCGCTGTAAAATCTATTTTTCATGGTTCTCGGTTTGTTTTTCTTTCCAGGTCTTTTCTGTAAGTAGCATTGAAATAGAAGCCCCTTTAGCTTTCTCCTATCATAAATCATTACTCTTCGTTAAAAACATCTCTCGTACCGGTATGTGGGGTTTGGGTTACAAACTATAGGTGGGGTTGAGCCCTTTTTTCTTTTCTTTTTTTAAATTGAGTTTTCCTACCATTCGTGTGCAACCAGTTATGATACAGTTACCAACAACCACCCACTCCAAGCTCCTAGAAGCATCTCCACAAAACACCTCCACCATCAAAATGGTCCGCAGCAGAAAACGAAGGCACGACGATACTGACGCCATCACTGTCAGTAGTCCATCGAGAAAGGAGCCCAAAAGATCAAAGGGTTGCTCCGATTACCTCACACGGGGCATCCCGACAACGAAGGGTTCACCTCAGAACGAGAAAAAAAGACAGGAACAGCTCCATGAAGCTAATGAGTCTAGCCACGCTCAATCCTCACCACACAAAATACCAGCTCCGGATATCTCCCAGAAGTTCGATGCCTTTGGTTCTGCCTTTGCCGAGCTCATCTTAGCGGCTCCTAACGTCAACATCGAGAAGTGTCTTGGTGACGAGAAGGCAAACTTCTTTACAGCTGTGCGGACGATGTTCGAGACCGGAGATCTACCGTGGTTAGATGAATACATGGAGAAGGCAAAAGAGTCACGAGGAAATTCCGGGAAGCCAAAGGAAACCTTCCCCGCAAATGGAAATAATCCACCGGGACCGCTCAAAAACGAACTTCCCAATACCTCTAACAGCTCCACTTCAGCATCTACTTCGTCATCGGCCGCAGTCACAGCCTCGCTCTCCTCGTCGTCCTCCTCCTGGCCCCCTCCTCTCCCGGAGATCCACAATAACGAACTCCGCCAGCAAGCCTTTACACATAAGTCCTTCATCAAAGGGGAGGATGCCGGCCTCCCCGGTATCGAACAACAACACTATGAGCGTCTAGAATTTCTCGGCGACTCCTACCTTCAATCCATCACCTCTCGTGTCCTCTATAACCGCTTTCCTAAACTCCGCGAAGGCCCTCTCTCGGATATGCGGCAACAACTAGTTGCCAACAGGCCCCTCTCCACATACGCGACAATCTATCGCTTCCATGACAAAGTTCGTGAGTCCAAGGGCCAGAACACAGCGGCACCTGTAGCTCTAATCCACAACTCCCGCGGAACGCTCAAAGACATAGCCGTCAATAAGACCCTCGCGGACTGCTTCGAAGCATACATAGCCGCTATCGTACTCGACTCCCCGAACGGCGTGGACGTTGCGCAGAGCTGGCTCACGGAATTATTCGAGCCGAAATTGAAGGAGATGGAGACCCAGCATGCGTCTCTTGGTCCCATTGACAAAATGGCAAAACAAACGTTGAACATCATCGTTGGGGGGAATAGAGCTACAGTGGAATATAAATGGACTGACGGAGAAGGTGGGAATAAAGGTGGCTATTGGATCACAGTGTACTTGACTGGCTGGGGGTTCAATAAGAGGGAGATTGGAACCGGATGGGGGAGCAATAAAGGGTACCATATCTCCTCCCTCCCCTCTTTCTTTCTTTCTCCTCATAACATACAGGCTCCATTCACTTAGCTAACATTCCGGGAAAAACAGCGAAGCGACCCTCCGCGCAGCAATGAATTGCATATCCAATCAAGAATTTTGCAAAGAAATGACTACCATTAAGTCTAAGTACCTTGGGCCAAAGCCTCATCCTCTCCCACCAAGCAACGCACCATATATCAGACAAATTAGTCCGGAGTACATACCGCCGGAGTAATCTCCCCTCCTCTCTCTCTTCTTCTTCCATTAGGAGACACCTACTTTCGCCTCCGATTTCTATACTCTTTCACCCTTTTTCCCCCATTAGAACTGGATGTCCCATCTCGTCTCATCTCTCACTCTTTTGTTCTTCTCTTCCTTTACTCGTTTATATCTTACAGCCCATCCCCTATTCTTATTCCTTATTTATTTTTTCTTGATCCAACGCTATTTTATTTGGCACGGCTAGAGAAACAGGGAGAAAAGAAAGGAAAAATTGGGCCCCTATTTCTAGGGAGTGACACATTATGGGCGTTTCTTTCTATCTAGGTTTTATTTCCCCTTTGGGGTCTGGGTTGGTTTACACATCCTCCTACGATATAATCTTATGTTATGAAATTATGGATCCGAGGGGAAGGGGGATGATAGCTGTATTATAATAGCGACCAATAGGTATTCATTTCACCCTGGGGTATATCTCATTAGTTTATGGCAACCGAGAGCTTGGAAGACGTGAAGAGAGAGATTCTAGAGACATAATATATAATGTAGCTAATTACTAGACAATATTACTAGTATCTATAGACTACCATCCCCATCGTCATCAGGTTTCCATAATACCAACCCTGCGAGGTGGATAGTGTATAACGGCATCCGTATAGCAAACGGTATATAATGTCCGACGTAAATGAAGTTTATAATTACAGTAAGAAATGACCCCCTACGACAACACGCCAGCTGTATAAAGTGTGCAAAAATGACAAAAAAGTCAATAAGGAGAAAAGAAAAGAAAAAGCAAATATAGCATTCATTTTTATTTAACAATGGCATCTAGGTTACCCGCCAGCGGCGTACGCTGCCTCCCCAGGGCTAGGATCTTCCTCGATGCCGCTTCTGGCCATCTTTGCAGCGGAGCATCTGGACATTGTCGGGGAGCTATATGCGCACTTTGGTCAATACTGCTCCTGCTACCGCGTTTGGAATGGGTATTGAGGCGGGGGAACAAACCTCCTAGATATGGCATCCGTAAAGTAGAAATTCTCAATAACCCTCCTCAGTGGCGCCCTGCTGGTCTTCGCACCCTTATTCGCATCCACAATCTGCACTTTATTACCCAGCGCAGCGAGGGATGCTGGCTCGACGATGTCGTAGTGCGTCAGTGCCGGGGAGATCTCCTCCATGCGAGTCCTCAACCCGGCCAAGGTATCGTAGGGCAAAGCGGCACCCAAAAACTCACTCGCCGCGCGGATGATTTTCCAGTCCTCACGGGCGACGCCTGGGGGGTTGGTTGCTGCTCTAGTTAGCTGGACGCGGCCTTCCGTGTTAACATATGTCCCGGACTTTTCGGTGTAGGCCGCGCCGGGGAGAACCACGTCCGCGTATTGGGCTCCGACGTCACCGTGGTGGCCTTGGTAGACCACGAAGGCGCCCTTAGGGATATCATTAAGAGTTATCTCATCAGCACCTAGGAGCCAGACTATCTTGGGCGTGGTTTGGGAGATTGTGGGGGAGGGTGAGACGAAGCCGACGTCGTAGGCTCCGGCACGAGAGGCGGCCTGGACTTATGTTAGAGAATTATGTATGGTAGATTCGGGCTGAGGGGTCATACGCGTTGGAGAACATTGTATCCGTTCCATTCTGGGGTAATTATTTTGTTAGCGTTCTTATCTACGAATTGGCCAATTATCTGGTAGAAGGCTTTTCCGTCTGGGTGCTCTGTGACCCCGCTGCCGACGATGATCATGGGCTTCTCGGCCGCTAGCAGCTTCTGGCCGAATGCGCCAGCTAGAGCTTTCTCCAGGGAAGCGGCGTCTTGGCCGAGATGCTCGATATCAAATGTGCTGTCAAAATTTTCGCCAACAAGTCCAACTTCAAGGTCAGACCGGAGCCATTGCTTCCTGATTCTAGCGTTCAAAACCGCAGCCTCGTGTCTGGGATTGGTTCCCACAAGGAGGATGGCATCTGCTTCCTCTACGCTGAAGATCTTAGAGTTAAATAGATAGTTGGAACGAATATCGACACCATGCACTGGGGGTTGGTTTCCAAGTGGCTGGTCAAGAGCGAGATTCTCTGATCCAAGTCTGTTGAGCATGTCCTTGAGCGCCACCAAAGACTCTACTTCAACAAGGTGACCAGCAATAGCCTTAACCTCATCGCCCTTAGGTTGAAGTTTCTGGAAGGCCGAAGCAACTTCCGCAAGCGCCTGTTCCCAAGTAGCCGGAACGAACTTGCCGTCCCTCCTTACCAAAGGCATAGTCAATCTCTGAGTCTTAAGCCCATCGCAAGCAAAACGGGTTTTATCGTTAATCCACTCCTCGTTAACGTCGTCGTTCAATCGAGGGATAATACGCATGACTTCCATCCCCCTAGCGTCCACACGGATAGCCGATCCCAAGGCGTCAAGGACGTCAACTGATTCAACGGGCTTTAGCTCCCAAGGCCTCGCACGGAAAGCGTATGGCTTCGAGGTCAAGGCTCCAACAGGGCAAAGATCGATAACGTTTCCAGAGAGTTCCGAGTCGAGATTCTTCTCCAAGTAAGTGCCTATCTGCATGTCGTTCCCTCTCCCAGTAGATCCAAGCTCCGGAGCACCGGCAACATCATTGGCGAATCGAATGCAGCGGGTACAGTGAATGCAGCGATTCATAGACGTCTTGATCAGGGGTCCGATATTCTTATCCTCCACAGCGCGCTTTCCGCCAACCTCGTGGAAACGGCCTCTATCACCACCATAGCGCATTGACTGATCCTGCAAGTCACATTCACCACCTTGGTCGCAGATAGGGCAGTCCAGCGGGTGGTTGGCAAGCAAGAACTCCATTACTCCCTCCCGGGCTTTGTGTACTATCGGAGAATTAGTCTTAACTACCATGCCAGCTTGTACAGGCCTGTGATACAGTCAGCAAGTATATTTCCAAATCAAGATCCCGTTTAACCAACCAGGCACAAGACGCCGCCGGCTTAGGCACCCTCTCAACCTCAACCAGGCACATACGGCAATTTCCAGCAATCATCAATTTTTCCTGTTGAAGCCATCAGCCCCCTAATCCGATATTTTGCTTAATTTTTTTGCTGAAGCAGTAGTCGAGGAATGTTACATGATAGCAGTACCGGGGGATAGTAACTCCCGCCTTCTCGCAAGCTTGAATCAGAGCCGATCCCGCTTCAATAGTGACCTTTTTTCCGTCAATGGTGATTTCTACCTCGGCGGGGGCGAGCGGAGTAGAGGTGAAGGCCCTCCGTGCTGTCGGTGAAGTCGCAAGGAGTCGGCCCGAAGGTTTCAGGCTCCGTAATACCCTCTGCCGCATCATCGTGGACGAATTGAGGTCGACAGAAAGGAAGGAGGGGAGGCAGGTCAAACAGACAAATGAAGGAGGGGAGGATGGAGGGGACCTCAAGTCGTTGCAGTGGAGCGGGACCAATGGCATCCTAGCAATACAAATCATAATATTATTACTAATCGACCATATTTCGGTTCACGGATGGTCACTCGCCAGTTGTCAATGTGTATCATAATCAAGTGATTCTAGAGTGCCGATGTAACCTAGATTGCTCCTGGTGTCTCGCCATCTACTAGTAGACTGTGCCTTATCCTATGGATTTTTCCACTTTCCCGAAAGAGCCGAGCCAGGCGAAGGTTAGCATAAGAATACAGACTTGGGCGAAAACCCCTATATTCAACTCCAGAACTAATCTCACCCATAGCTATGCTGCCAGCAATATTTCAGGACGGTAAGAGGACATTATATTCTCTCACCTCGGGCGGTTCAAACCATATATGGCGCATGGAGAAGGGCGCAGCGCCTTGCTGCTATAGCACCAGAACAAAAAAGAGAGATTTATCAAACTTTCCGGGAAATCCTATTTATAGGCATTTCAGGATACAAATTAAATCCCTAGGCAAAGGGACGCTGTATGCAGTGCCACTATCAACACTTTAACCAGGGAAAGCCCAGGATAGTCCCCTGCCCATTTTGCAACCCAGAGACCAGAACAACGACCATAAGTTACATAGGCCACACCATGGTATTAAGCTGGATTAGACAATAGTATTTCTAGAGTCAGAGCTAGCTATACCACCCAAGTTCAATAACCATTTCGACAGGAATCATCCCCAAGAATGACTCTATTACCCACTGATTCATCCTGTATCAATGACTGTGGAATAAATTACTGATTTACTTGTACGGGACGCCCAATCCCATCAATCACCCTTCAAAAAAAATATGCAGAATTGATCAACCTATGCATCTGGATTAAATAAGAATTCGCAAGTAACAGAACGTTCAAACGCAACCTCCCTCACAAAATAACAACCCCCCACGAAATAAGCTAGACCACAGCAGCTCTCCGGACAAATCGGTAACTGTCCTACTCTGGCGCCCCTCGAACTCTGTGTGCAAAGGTTCTGACATCAAGATAAAATTTGTGGACTCTCGTTCATACACGTTCAGAAGTGGGCCAAGGCACAGAGTCGGAGTAGTTGGTAGTCGTTTTGGACAAATCCGGATAAAATTATTCAACCAGCAACCCGTTACTCCTCCAATAAAAACTCTTCACTACTCCACTCGTATCTGAGAACAAATACAGGAATGAATACTCGTGCTTCTCATCCAATATTTGCCTTCCCGGTTTGCCGTAGTACGTATTGGCGGCTGCTTTCCACCAAAAAAAAAAAGGATAGTGTTCTCGTAGTGTAAAACTAGTGCACACTAATATCAGGAAGATCAGGATCGCGTAGATGTATGGCAAGAATGCTCAATCTCATCAAATTCAATTCACGATGCCTCTTCATTGAGAGAGCCTTTCTAAGGCGACTAAGTTTAATACATAGCCGCATATTATAAAGGGCGATTCATTGGCAATGCTCATTGGCTAGCACAGATACACGAGTACCACTCCTGTCCAAAAAGTTCTCGCTGATCCAAAAGTACTCCAGCGGGGCTTGGCAGCAACAGAAGTATCAAAACAGTCTACGAGACTCCGTTAAAGATGCTCCCCAGTCCGGAAGACCAAAAATATCACATATTCAACAAGTGGAAAGAGCAATCCCTGCCAATCCTCATTCCTCCTTAAGAGAAATTATGGACAACTCGAATATGAGCTACTTAGTATATGAAAACCGACTCTTACTCAAGTACAGTACTGGCACCTCTGCTGCCGCCAAGCCCCTCCAGAGTACTTTTGGATCGGCGAGATCTTTTTGGACAGGAGTGCATATCAAGCCAAAGCCCAGAATTCATGTCATGAGCACCTATTTTCTCAGAATCTGCTAGATTTCGCCCCCTCCAGTCTTGCACTGCTCGAGTACTTGGACGCGATATACCTCTTCAGTGCTCGTAGAAAAGAACTACCTTACGTACTACGACAAATGGGGAAGGGAAATCTTGGATGAGAAGCACGAGTAATTGAAAGAGGAGTGCCACCTATCCGGTAACTTTACTGCAGAGTGAGTTTTTTTCGCTCTTGTGGTTGCGAGTACGGATGTCAGAGAACTTCGTGCTCCCTTAGCTACCAAGTGCAGTATCCCTTGCTACGGTATTGGTGTGACATCCATTCAGTTTTGTGCCACGATCGAATGCCGAACCTTAGAGGGCAACTATCTAGTCACGTGCTAGCCATTGAAAAAGCTCCGGGATGAGCATTTGTAGAGTAAATAGAAACAAAATTTAATGTAAAAATAAAAAATCTCTACCAGTGATAATATCTTTTATTGATTCCGTGGCATCAGATTAGGCACCTCCTAAAAATCGAGCAATCATAAAATTTATAGTGGACTAGGGGCGAGGTGAACAAGCCGAACCCCTAGGCCCGCTCCCACACACGCTAGTATGATACGCACCTGGAAAAGAGCAAAAATTAATAAGCGACAAACCTTCTTTCTCTGTCTCTTCTCCCACCTTTCAAGTTGACGACGCAGTAACTCAACAAACATTCATTCACCTCCTCCACAAATTCTCTCCTTGCTATTTACGCCCTCTCTGCGACTACTCCTTAAAGCACAGGCCATCTCGCTTTATTTCAATAAACCTCCTCGCTGCGGCAGCCCTCTTTCGCCTCGAGCCAGCATTTCATCAACGGTCACTTTGCTCCCCGCCACCCGAATCTTCCCCCTCCACCGTCATACAGTATCTATTCGAATTGACCCGCCTTACCGTTTAGGCCTTTTCCGCAGCCACTTCAACACAGTCGGTCATTGTGGAATAATAAGCCACACCGACTGTGTCGTAGTAGCTGCTTTCCTTGGGGCCCTGGGTCCCAAAAAACCGGCATAATCATGAACAACTATATTGCGGTGCCCGCGGTTCCAAGCAGCACCCAGCTCCGGGGGAGAAGAGAGAGCACTAGTGCATATGTTCCGCCTCCAGCCGTACCAATGGGTCTTGCACCTCAACGTCCAGCGATGCAAGTGCCGTCTCCCCCGGTCGTTGTTACGTCTTATCCGACACCACCACCACCACCTATTCACCATATTCCCCAGGTAGCCCCTCCCCCTCCCCCTCCGCCGCCACCACCACCGGCACCCGTGCAATTTTCTAGGCCGGCATACGTTGAGGTACTTCCCCCGAATCTCCACATGTTCATCTGTGTCTGCCTAACACTTCTTATTCTAGCTCCCATGGTACTCCTCCCCCGACGCACCCTTCCCGGCCAGAGGAAGACGGCGTCCTTTCAAGGGTGTCGAAACTTCGACAAAAAATGACACGAAAGTCCCAGTTATTCCAGTCGATCTACAAGTCCAAGAGACCCCCACCATCCCAATACCGCAGCCAGATATTTCAGAATTACCTACCCCAGAGACCACGCAACCCTCGTCCGAGATAGGATCTGCGAACCCCTCCACCCCAACATCTACGGCGCCCCCATCTGCTAGCACTGCCATCGCTCACAAACTGGTGCCCGCGCTACCTCTGACTCCGCCAGCTGTGCCCATAATAAAGCCTAGGGCTCCTAAAGCGCCAAAGCCCACGGAGGCCAAAGAAGCCCATATTGAACCTCCCTCATCCACCCCTCCCTCAGAAACCTCCGTGAAGCCCGCCCCGACACCGCCTGCGGCGGTTGTACCCGCAGTCCCCAAATCATGGGCTGAGCTAGTCAAGACCGCACCGGGAAAGGACACCGAAGGCACTAGAGTAGCAGTCATTCAACCTAATGGGACATCAAACGGGAAGGCAGGGTCTATTCCGCAAATCTTGAATGATTTCCAAATTAGACCTACAGGATCATTTACCATTCCATTTCTTGAGCCACGTGGTCTGGTCAACACTGGCAATATGTGCTTTATGAATGCTGTATGTAAAATCACCCTCTTTACTCATTGATACCAAAAACTAACCATTTTACAGGTTCTGCAAATGCTAGTTTTCTGTGGCCCTTTTTACTACTTTTTGGATCGTGTCGGAAAGGAGGCTGTTCACAGTTTCAAGAGCGAGACTCCGCTTATTGACGCCATGTTTGTCATCCTAGTGGCACTCAGAATTCAATAGTTAATAGTGTATAGGATAATGTTTATGCGCGAATTTCGCGTCACTCCAATGACTGTTAAGCAGGACCTAGAAGCTCTAGGAGAGCCATTCGTTCCAGAATTCCTCTACGAAGTCATACATAACATGAAGAATTTCACACATATGAGGGTAAGTCACTTATTCAGGAGCCCAGGATGTACGGATTACTAACTATTCGCAGAGAGGACATCAGCAAGACGCAGAAGAGTTCTTAGGATTTTTGTTGGATGGGCTCCATGAAGAAGCCGTCAAAATGATGAGGAAATCTGATGGGAACGGCGCCTCGAGCGTAAGCGGCGACTCTTCAATGGACGATACAGACGAGTCCGGGTGGATGGAGGTTGGTCACAAGCAAAAGACCGCGACAACCCGCACCACTGAGATATCAGAATCACCTATCACCAAAATATTCGGAGGAAAGCTTCGATCAGTGTTCCAAGTTCCCGGACTCAAGGTTTCCGTTACACTAGAGCCATACACCCCACTGCAGTTAGATATTCAAGCGCCAGAGGTCCGATCTGTGGTCGATGCTTTAAAACATCTAACCACACCCGAGAAAATTCAAGGCGACTTTAAGTCGCCCAAGGGCCCCAATGTCGTCGCCAAAAAGCAAGTTTTTATTGAAACCCTTCCTCCCGTCCTAATCTTGCATCTCAAGCGATTTCAGTACGATAATACTGGGGGCACTCAAAAAATTTGGAAAAAGATTGGGTACCCCCTAGAGCTTCAAATCCCTCCTGAGGCTATGAGTCCAACACAGAGGGCAGGGCCATCGGCGAAATATCGACTAATTGGGGTTGTTTACCACCATGGAAAATCAGCTAGCGGTGGTCACTATACAGTGGACGTCCTGCGTCAGGATGCCAAAAATTGGATCAGACTTGATGACACTGTGATTAGAAGGGTACGTTCTGAGGAGGTTGCAGTCGATGTCAAGGACCTCGGATCACATAACACAAATGACGGAGAAGAGAATGAAGGTTGGGTCAACGGATGGGAGGAGGTGACGGCCAATGGGAGCGGTACTACAAATAAGGGGGAAGGTGCTAGATACATCGGAAAGGATAGTAAGGTGGCGTATATCCTTTTTTACCAAAAGCTTTGATTTCTAAATCTTGCGAAAATGTTGTTTAGCTTTCCTGATACATTGATTCTTCTTTATTTCCCCTCTTCCTTTTCCAATTACTTTCTCTTTCTCTTTTCCCCCACTATTTCTTTCCTGTCAACCTCATTCCTCGGGCTTTCTTTTTGAGCTCCCTGATCTGGGTGTGCGATGAAGAACTAAAATTGGGCACTGAACGGAAAAAGATTCGGAAAAAGGGTCATGGTGGTTAGGGTAGGTGCATGGTGCTTTATTTATTCCTTTTTTCCTCCTCTTCGAATCGATCCCATCAATCAGAGTGTTTCGTGTGCGGTCACGATATTTGGTTCCTTTTGTGATTGTCTTGATTACCTTGTGTACTATGATTGTTTTTGTTTTGGGGAATGGCCAGAGTGTCTTGCAAGCCCTCGGTCCTGTTACCGATATCAGTCTTGTAAGAATGGTGAGGCGATAGTATTTGCTGGGTGCTGAAAAATCAAAAGACCCGCGGGGCTCGGTGCCAGGGATGGACTTTTCGAAACTACAAGTGGGTCAGCGTGGATAGAGGTGGACATGGTCCGTTTGCATATCAACAATTGACATGTAGGTTAGCGCGCAATCCAAAACCAACTAGTTAGTCTATGGCAGTAGTCGAAGTCATTGGGCTTCAAACACAACTTCGACAATTGGTGAATGGGATTTTTTTTGTGGAATTCGATGTTGGGAACTCAGTTAAACTTATCTACAGTATGTAATATTGGGTCAGAATGGGCGGGGCGGTGTTTAGCAAACTAGGAATACTTAAGATTCTGGATGGTGGTTCAAGTTATGAGTGATCGATCGTGATGATATAAAATAATTCCAAGGATGGACTAGGATGACCCAATCTGGCTGAGCGCGTGCCTAGGATTTGGAGATGAGATGGACGGAAGAGAAGAGATGTGGGGTTAAGGTTGTCAGCGTTGCGATGAAGTCTCCCGCGTCAGAGCGTCTTTTGCAGCACAGCACCCTACTGTACTTGTACCACCAACTCGCACCATCATTGTTATCATTCAGGGCCAAACAGGCCAAGCGAGTAACCGGTGGTTACAGTAGACGCGGAAGTTACGCAAACACGCACACACATCCACACACGTGCCTGATGAAATTTCAGTCATTTAAGCGAGATCCGAGGGATATGGGATGCATTCTACGCCAGTGCAAGTACGCACCCGTACTGGTAAACTTAAGGTATTCAGGCAATCACAACTCCCCAGTGTCACCAAGGTTGGACCCAGCTACAATTGAACAATCGATAACTCTTCCCTCCCCCTTTTAAGAACATCTCCCCAACCAGAACGACTTCAGGATAACCAAAGTGGGAGAAAGATTACATCGAGACAAAGAGACAAACATTCAGCCATACATAAAAAACACCTCAAATTCAAGATTAAAGCCTCCGATCGGGAAATCAGAGACATTGGGATGGTCAGATACTGGACCAGCCCATCCATTCTACACGTAGCAACCTCCCAGCCTATCACACTACTCCCCTCCTATAACAATCAATAGCCCCTTCCCGTTTCCCTCTCGCCGATGGCCAGTCTCTCCAAACTACATCCGTCCCTCACCATGTACGGCGATTTCATCACAAAGAACGCTGGTGCCGTTTCCCAAATCGAATCAGCACTACGGTCCCTGACCTATATCGTCCCAGGTTAACAAGAACACTCTCCCATAGTTTAACGCGAGTTGTTTGCTGACCGAAGAAACAGCCAGGTTTAAAGATGTAGAGTTGGCGTCCGAGTCGCTCCACAGCGGTATACAGATACTTTCGCTTTACCATGACTCGCTTCTGGCTCGCGCCGTCACGAAGATGCCCCCCGGTGCGCAGAAACCGTCGCCGCATAATCGTTATACCAGATTTTGGACACAGAAGAGCCCCGGTTACAAGAAACTCGCGTTGATTGTTACTATGATACAGTATACTGAGCTATTGTGGGAGATGTCGGCTAAGAGGAGAGGGCAAAAGATGCGTTGGAGAGCCGTTATTATTCTGGAGGCGATAAAGTACTCTTCCCAATAGCCTTCTTCCAAAAGGGCCAAATATTAACATGAAAATAGAGCAATCTGCCGACTGCTCCTCCTGCGTCTAACAAACTCACGCCCACTACTCACACCTCCTCTTCCCGAACGGGAAATCGATCCCCAGACACTTGAGGAAAACTTGGGCCCAGAATCCTCTCCTCCCGAGGAGACGTGGAAAATGCCACGCACGGGCCTTTCCCTTCCCTCCCTCCCCGCAACGAACCAAATCTCGCAATACCTCCTCACAAAGGTCCTCACAGCAGAAGATATCAAGCCGCCATCACAGCTTCTTCATCGGATCCGCGGCACAGGCTACTATGCTGAGGTTCTTTACATAATCAGACCAGTCATATATGCCCTTGCCATGAAGAAGTGGGCACAGGATAAGAAATCGTGGAGGCCTTGGCTCATCGGCTTCAGTTTGGAGTATGCTGCTAGGCAGTTGTCGAAGAGAGACTTTGAGATGAATGTTCCTGGTGGAATGAAGGGATTGACTGCGTTGGAGAGGGAGGAGATGACCAGGAGAGCATGGGGGATGGGTTGGTGGGGTGTCAGAGGTGCATTCTATGAGAATGTTACTGGGTAAGTCCTCTTCCACAATCCCTGCTACAGTTGTCGGAAAATTAACGTGATCCATAGACCCTGGTTGAAAGCAATTTCCACCAAATTGGCCGACAAGCCCGCTCTAAACCTTGTATCAGGTCTTCTCGATGATTATCAATACCTCTGGGACAACTACTACTTCTCTACCGCGACACTATAACCTAGCCACCAACTTGACATCTTTGTCATTCTTTAACGGCCACACAACCCACATGACTCTATTTCTCTCTTATGTCCATTTGAAGATGAAAAAAACAAAATCTTAAAGCATATTTTGCTCCCTTCTTTTCTTTCATGTATTTTCTATCTGTACGAGTAGTTGGCTAGGGGCTCTTATTACCATTACCACCATCGATCCCTTCTTTTTCTCTGTTGTCTACCCCTTATGTTCATTGCGACGGGGCGCCGATGGAAAAGGAGGGCAGGTCTCCTTTGTTCTTGTTTTTCTCTTATTTTCCTCTCTTGGACTTTGGGATTATATCTATTTTGTAATTCTTTCATGTAGCCAGAAGATGTCCTGTCTATTAAACCCCGACAGTTAAAGTAATAACAAAATACCCCCCAAATGAATAAATGCAACCAATCAAATAAAGCCCCTCGTATCCTCTTTTCAATCTTATGCATCTGAGGTTAGAATACAAGCAAGAAAAAGAAGAAAAAGAAGAAAAACGGCAAGAGGAATTATGGAAATACTCCACACCTCACCCGGGAGAAAACCTCCCACGCCCAGAGTATTCCATTCTTCCTACACAACCCCTCACTCGACCCACCCCACGAACTCCATCCCAACCTCCTTCTCCGCTACCACCACCACGCCCTCCTCGCATTAGTCAACCCACTCAACCCCCCGCACCCGCGCAACAATCAACAAATCCGTGATGCACAACAGCAAGTACAGCACCCCCCCCGCCGAGCACCATCGCAAACGCAATCGGCAGGAGACGGGCCCCAGAGGGTGGATGGTAGACGGCATTCGTCGAGAGCATACCCGCCGCCAGCGAACGGGTCGCCGCCAGGCCGTGTCCTAGCGCTGCGAGGCATTTCTGGGATGTGTGGCCTGCTTTGCGGATGTACGAGTACATTTGTTGGCGTAGCCTGTAGCCCTAGTAGGAGGATTGTGTTTTTGTTCTTTTTTTGTTTTTGTCGTTGTTAAGGTTGGTGGAGGTGGGAGTATCATATATAATTTACTTTCTCTTTTTGCTCTTTTTGTTTACTCCCCTTCTCATTTGTGGGGAGGGAGGAAATTCCTGGAAGGAAGGGAGACAGGGAAGGGGGGGGAGGGAGATATAGCCACCAAAGGCCCCACCCCACGATGGTTGGGGCTTGCCGCATATATCTCGGTCTCGGATCATCCGAGACATCCCCTTCCGTGGAATTTGGATGTACCGCCGTTGCTAGGACCTCCCTGGATATGAGAAGGTCTGGATTGACCGAGTGCCCGCCCTTATGTGTCGTCGCCTACAGTGCACGCTGGTGATTAAGGTAGGTGGGTGGGAAAGGGATCTGGGATTGGGGTCGGACAAGCAATGTTTATGTTTCATTCATACATTCATCCATATTTATATTGACCGCCGCCTCACAGGACATGATCCAGAAAGCCCCGGCTTGTGTAAGGCAAAATAGGGAAGAACAAACTCCCAGACCAAAAGAAAGAAACGTTATGATACATTGTGCATATCAGCTCACCGTGATAAAGGATTGGAGGAAAGGGAGGGGAAAAAAAATCTAAACACGCTCTACATAGCATTACACCACAATTGGCCATAACTCACTCAATCCACCTCCATAGGATCGCCTCTACCCCCGGCGCCATTAGAAACCTTCCCTTTAGGCGCGCTAGACTGGCAGGCGGGACAATTGTATAAAGTCTCGTGACAAAACACATCACAGTCGATGCAAAAATGGTTGTGGCATATCGTGCAAGCGTATCTACTTGAGACAGAGGTCCCCGTAGCGGTCTTTGCCGGCGCGGAGAGTTCCTCGGGTTTTGTCGGAGGGTGGGGGAATGGGATTTGGCAGGCGTAGCAGTGGGTTGACTTTGACGCTCTAAAGAACGGTACAGACGGTTAGCAGAGCCGGAAGAGAGAGGAAGTGGGAGGTTACGCTTTCCAGGGAACCTCTATCCAATTTTTTAAGGGGAAGAGGTGGTGGTAGGACCTTGCAAGATGGGTGGAGAGAATGAGGGTTAAGCCGCAGGCTGGACATTCCATCGGTAGCGCGCAGACCTTTGTGGAGCAGCGGGAGCAGAGGTAGCCACCTTTCGTCAGCGTTGAGTGGCTGGTGTCTTAAAGTTAGTCGGCATTTACGAAAGTTGGAATAAGTGATCGGACGGACCATGCACATAACGAAGCTGTTTTTTCCACCATGCGAGAGGGGAAACCCATCATGAGCAGGCTTGAAGCACTCATCTTCGCAGAGCGCGTTATTGGGGGAACAGTTGTATCGAGAAGTAGCTCTCTGAAATGTTTATCGTCCAGAGCGACGCCGTAGACACCTGTGGTATCGATTAGCAGATATCACGATCTCAATTAATAAAAAGAAACCATACTCTCATCCCCAGCGTTCGTCCTCTTGCACAGCTCCCGGCACACAGCGACCTGAGCCGACAATCCCACAACACTAACCCGAATCTTATCCTCAACCAAGTGATTAATTGTCTGATGTATGTCCCCAGGATCCGAACTCAAAAGCGCACCAAACACGATAACTACCTCCCTCGTACCGTGTGACGGCGCATGACTATAACAAGAAATAACCACTTAGCCTTTTATCTCTCTCTTTCATGCAACCTCACTCAACAAGTCTCGGAAATACCAACAATAACGCAGCCCTCGACATCTCCAGTGCATTCTGCAGCGACGGTGCACCTTTCCCTTCGTCCAGGCGGAGCTTCCCTATGGCCTCGATATGGTCCACAGGATTCCCACTGAGATCGCTAACTCGTACCGCAAGGCCATCTCGCATTCCCATGACACCGAGCTGCGAGATGGGGTTCTGCTCGAAGTACTCCCGGACAAAGTCACAAGCGTACCGCAGCGAGACTAGATAGCGTGTAGGTCGGAAGTCCTTCTCCATCATTGCAGAGGAGAGGTCGAGGATAAGGATTAGGTGTCGGATAATACCTCTTTGTAGAGGAGTGGTATCTTTCAATAGCCTGGATCAAACACACATCCCCCACCAATCATTAGATATCCCCTAAGAAAAAAAGGGGGGCATAATTTCTTGTCCCCTAACCTCTTCCGTTTCCCAGCTTCCAACAACCCCGCGACGGTGGAAGACAGACTCCCGTCTTCCCCTTCAACGACGTTATCCCAAGACCTCTTAATGTCCTCCCATCGTTCTCGCTTCTGGGTGCCGCCGGGTTTGCTGCCATTCTTCGATCGAGCACCACTCCCTCCTCCTCCTCCTCCTCCTCCTCCTCCTCCTGCTCCCGCACCCCCTCGGTGACGCCCGCCCTTGCCGACGTTGTGAGCTCCTATCTCCTCGTCATCGGTGGCGATGTAGTCCTCGTCTGAATCTGCCATCGTTCCTCCTAGAAAACCCTCAGGCCAGCAAAGAATTCCCCACTCTCGTCAAACGCGGTTCGTTCGTGAGCTTGTTAAATTAGTAGTAGTAGTTGTAGCAGTCGTACAATAGCTGCCTTGTTGAAGGAAAGTTAAAATCGGGAGCAAGTTACTCATCAGAGCCCAGATTACGAAAGCAAAAGAAGCAGAAGCTAGTTCGGGAGTGGAAGAACGTTTCTCCGATATTCATTGGAGAAATAACGGTTTATGGCATCCCTAGGGCGAAAGAGTGCATCAGCAGTCCCAGCCCTACCCTACAACAACATTCATCCCCACACAACAAAGTTGTTGGGTGAGCTGCAACTGGGCAATTTCAACTACACGCCTTCACAGCGAACGAACGAAAGTTAAGGCCCATCGCAACCCAACCTCACGCCCTCTTCTTGTTTGACGACTGATTAACGAACTCAGTGAGCAACATCCCTCCCTCCCTACAAAAAAGTTCCGCTCATCAACTGATCCACGATTTCCCCCACAGCATCCCAAAACCAAGCTTCCGAATCCTCCAAAATCGTTCAAAATGGAAAACGACAAGGGCAAGCTCTCCCTCCCCCAAAACAAATCTTCCTTCACTCAACCCAACCGATTAATGAATCTGTTAACACATGATATACAGGAGAACTCGTCGACCTCTATGTCCCCCGCAAGTGCAACGCCACCAACCGCATCATCAAGGCAAAAGACCATGCATCCGTGCAGATCTCAGTCGGGAAGGTGGACGAGTCCGGCCGCTATACGGGCGAGAACATCACCTACGCGCTCTCCGGGTTTGTTAGGAGCATGGGCGAGAGCGACGACTCGCTCAATAGGCTCGCCCAGGAGGATGGGCTGCTGAAGAATGTCTGGTCGGCGTCTCGCCAGCATTAGGGCGGTTGTTGGTGAGTCCTTCCTTACCTAGGTTCTACCCTGGGTGGGTAAGGGAGGGGATGAAGGCTAATTTGAGACACTTTAAGGGTGTGATAGTGCTTCATAGGATGCTGGCGCAGTAATGGGGGGTTATCAAACAAACAACATATTTTAATAGAGGGATTTGCTCACCAAAAAACTGTCCTAACGTGCTATACATTTTTTTTCTCATTCGAGTTCTCAAATCTAGCCCCCTCCGTCAGCCAGCCTACCCAATCCCCCCCCCCCAATCCAAGCAGACCAATCTATCCTATTTCCTACCTCCTCCCCCTCCCAATAACAAAAGCCGCCTGGTACCACCCTCTCTAACATCCCCATGGAGAGACCCGCAGTACCCCCCACCTCCCCCTTCCCCCTCCTTCCCTCCTTCCACCCCCATGGGAACCTCCCAGGAGCAACCATAGCACGAATCTCTAATTCGCAAGGATTTCAAGGAGTCCTTCGCTCACTCCGAGATTCCGGTTTCTCTAGGGTTTTTCCTTAAGTGCGGGTGTGTGAGCGAGGAGAGGCGAGATAAACGGGGGGGAGGAGGAGGAGGCCGCAAGAGCAAAACACAAAAGGTCTGCTGAAGAGCTGTTATGCAAAGAACATGCGTTTGAGCACAGATACGGATCTTACATTTCATATCAGCCAGCATAGCGAATGGGAAGGAATAAAAGGGAGAGAAAGCGGTTAGGAAGGTTCGTTTATTTATTAACGTATGTTCTAGCATGACCGTTGAAATCTTTAGAAAGAATGAAATGAAATGAAAAAAATGAAAAGTAGTAACTACATGTACATGATATATCCCCATCCATCCATCCATCCTCCCATATACCAGATTGCAGCCTTGCTCCTTTTTCTCGGGAGGCCCAGCCCATCGTAGCTTCTCTCTTTTTTCCCTTCAGCAATGAATGGTAAAAAAAAAAAAGAGTAAAAGGAGACCATCACAAAACACTCCCCTCAGGCCACCCCCTCCTTCCTCCAATACCGCCAAAGCCCATTACCAAGAGTATGCACCAGTATTCCATAAAATATTACATACCAAAACCAAAAGCGAAAAAAAAGTATTAATCCCCCCTCCAATACCAATATCGATATCGAATCCCAGACATGTAAACACCCTATCCTAAACGCAAATATCCACATCCCAAACACATCCCGTTCCTCCACTGGCCAAAACCAGAAAGTAGAAACGCAGACGCAAGACTTCCCCTTGAAAACGATTGAGCCAAGGGTGTCACGCTGGGCAAGACCAGACCAAGCTAGGTCAGAAATAAACAAAGGCGAGACGAGAAGTAGAAAGAAGAAAAACACGGAAAACAGAGCCCCGGTGCTGATATGCTTCAGACTGCTTGATTGTCTGCTTGCCCGCCAGACTATCAGTCACAAGCTTTCGCAGACTCCGGGACTTGCTTGCGGGAGGAAGATTGAGACGGGTATCATAGGTATCATTCGCTGTACGAGAAGGAACAAAGACACGAACCAAGGATAACAAGAACGGTCAAAGGAAAAAGGTTTTAGAGTTATAAATGGTTAACCGATTCGGTCGCGGATTCGAGTTCGGCAGTGGTAGTTGTTATGGCGGCAAGTAGCTTATAAGATATTCACCCCCCTGGCAATCATGCATGCATCTTGATATAGACCCGTTATCAAGCAAAGATACCGCTCGCACAGACAAACAAAAGAAAGGAAGAAAAAAAGGAAACATGATCATCAAACCCAAGCTTTTTGGCTTTTCCTTTGCCTTTGTCCTGTAATTTATGGAGGATAGACTGATTCGGACATTTGGTTCATCGGATGATCATCTGGCCATTCGTCTTCCGTGATACTGCTCCAAAAGAACCACACAGCGACTACAGCGGACAACGTGAATAATGTCTCGAAGAGAGCACCGTCGATCTTGCCGCTCGAAGCACGGCAGATGTGAACGCTAATAACGAAGTTGAAGATCTGGCCGATAGCGAAGAATAATGCTGCGGCTCCCAGGCGGACTATTATCTTATTGTTAGTTTTTAACGCCCTAGCTGGGGACGCATGTAAACTAATAATTTACCTATCGGCATTATTTCTCCCAAAACCCTCAGTACCAAGAACGCTTCCAGAAGAATAAAGGCGACGATTGCCACCAGCGGAAACAGTAGGTACAGGACGTATAAGGCGTAATTCTTCAGTTCACCAGGATTCTTGATTGGAAAGTTTCCTGGTTTGTCAAAGCCGGTGTCCAAAGCGACATATGCTATGAGGGAATTTAGATCCCGAAGCTCAATGCTCAACGCTAACAGATGAAATGCGCCTTACCAGTCCCGATGAAAAATGCAAGCGCAGATCCGACCACCAGTCCCACGGATAGCGGTGTCCCATCATCAATCAACTGGAATCCGACAATGGCGTTTAACAATAGAACCCATGTTGTTGCCACTATCGCGCCCAAATGAATGCCAGTAAACCACTTTAAACCCCCCCCCCCAAATCCATCAGCAACTATCCTTTCCACCGGGAAAAAAATCAAGTCATTCTTCTTCTCAAAACATACCACCAGCACCGTTTGATTAGTCAGAAATCCTCCAACCGTAAATATCTCCGCCAGAGACACTAAAATATAGAATATCAAGAATATTTGCATTTCCCTGCATTCCCCAGCCCAGCCTCGTTAATGCGTGTTTCCCTCCCACACCCTGCACCAGGAATTCCACAAGAACGCGCGTTCAGAACTAACCTTCGCCCCACTGCAGCCCTCTTCCTTTGCGAACGCAACAGCAGTAACACCGAGACTATGATTGCAAGGGCACACAGTAATATTGAGCCTATCATTGGATACCGGGTCAGTGGCTGCGCATAAACTCAGACAATCGATCGACCATCCCGTGGAACGAAGAAAGAAAAGCAAAACGGTGTTCGCCTGAAAGAGACGGACCTAAGTTTGCTACGCGTCCATCGCCAGCCCTGAATCCCTTGAGCACGCATTCTTTTTCCACCACCCATTCTTCTTCCACCGCCCCTGAAGCCCCTAAAGCATGAGAGAATAGCTAGAACTCAAGATCAGAAACCCTCCTCGGTTACAATACCGTAGATAACGAAGAATGTAGTGGGTGCGATGGCAGGCCAAAAACGTACGTTGCATACAGGTAATGTCGAATCTCGACAAAAGTCCTATTTAATCAAGCGCGTTGAATCAGTCATCTAAACTCTTCCCGTTCCTCCGCCATTCTCTATTTGGCGCGTAGTCGCAATAGATGGGTGGATAAGCCAAAGGAAATACAAGACCTCACTCAACCACCCATTCCATTGAAATTGAAACAAAAAAGGGGGGAGGAGAATGAGAAGAGAGAAAGGACTTACATGAAAATTCCCGAACTGTGACATGATTAGAATTCCTCTCCGCAACTCTCACGGCCGACCGAAGCTAGACTTGCGGGGAGGGAGGGGAGAGAGGAGGGAATGGAATGGAACGGAGAGGAGGGAGTGGAAAGGGCAGAAAGAAATGAGATGGGTAGGACTTGAGGGAATGTGAAAGGCGGTGTGTTGGTTTGGTGCACCCGTCAGCGTTCCTCTTGGGTGTATGTTACAGCCAGGCTCTCGTAGGGGACGGAAAAAGGCGTCTTGGATGCTTGCAGGCTGCAGGGCACAGCGAATGAGAGAGTGTGGGAAAGAGTGGCTGGGTGTTTATTGGGGGCGGGGGGTAGGGGAAGGGGAAAGGGAAAGGGAAAGGGAAAGGGAAAGGAATTGAAAGTTTTGCTCAAGCTTTTCGAACGAGCGTGTCTACTGTAAACCGAATCTGTTGGCAGTGTCGCCGTGCTGTTTAACCCCCGCCCACGCCCCAGTCCCTCCCTCTCCTGTCAGGGCCGGTATTGTGGTTTTCCCCGGGACGATGCCTTTGGCACTGAACCCGTCTCCCCAAAACCTTGTGTTGAAACGAACGAGTGCGGGAGAAGGATCAGCAAAGGGAACTCTGGGGAAGCAGTAACGCACGAAATAGAATGAACCCTATTATCATAGGATTGGCTTCCTTCGAATCTTAATTTGTGGCTCACCAACCAACTTCCTTCCTCCCTTCCCTTACTTCCTTCCCCTTCGGTCTAAATTGGCCAGACGTACAGAAGTAAACAACGGGTGGGGGAGCAAAGGGCCGAGATTGAGTCTCTCGAAAAAGAACAGGGAGAGATATCATCACAGGTATTATTATTATTATTATTATTATTATTATTATTATTACATCTACCAGTATTATGATACCATTTCGATACAGTGTCACTTAGACCTTGGCCATCACCATACTCCTCCCTCCCTCTTCCTTTCTGCCAGCAGACAATACCGGTACCCGTAACACAGGACCAGCAGCCGTTACACCTTCAGCGAGGGCGCCAGGAACAGCAGCGGCCAAACAGGCTAAGGCAAAACGGAACCTTCCCCCGGGTCAATCCGGTCTTGAACTGTTCAACAAGCCCAAAGCAATTATCTCTCCTGCCTCTCTTGGTGAAAGACACAAGTGTGTTCAACCATCCAAAAGTTATCGGCCCGCTCACCTCTTCCTCCTCCCTCACTTCCTCTGTGAAATAACGGGGCCATCAATTTTCAGGTGCCTGACATAAACTTGGTTAAAACAGTCGTTCTATTTTGCGCGTGCTTTCGTTCAATTGGCCAGAGTGAATAAAAGATCACCCACTGTTTTATGATGGCCGGACTTCCTCCCCTGATTCTATTTTTGGGCCTTCTGTTCTTGCCAATTTCGCCACAAGGTGTGTGGTTTGTTTCGTCAATCAATCCATCAATCAGTAGGCATCCATCACACCGTTTTATTAAAACCAGCTCCGCAGCCTGACTGACGACCGACCAGCATTAGACTCTCATTCTCTTGTCTTATTACTGGTATGATAAGTCAGCGATGAGTAAGAGCGAGAAGGGAAGAAAGAAAAAAATTACCACAAACCCGGAAAATTGATTTTAACTTCTGATAATGTTCTTGGCAAACGATCCCTTTCCCGCTCTCCGAAAGCATATCTCTTGCTTGCGGTTAGAGAACCATAAATTGATTGACACTGAACAAGCCTTTCTTCACTTTAAAGTTATTCTAGGAAGGGGGGAAAGGAACTCTGCCGCGTTAGGACTTCCCAATCTGATCTCCAATGCGTGGTGTCGTGCGCCACGCAACCCGCGCGTTCGGCTGCTCCCGCCCACGGTCCAGGCACAGAACCCCATGGCTCACAATTGCCTATGGCTCGTCCACAAAACTCTTCCTCTTGTCTCATCTCGCCAAGAGATTTGTCTCTGGTCCAATGGCCCTCTCCCTCTCCACCTGTGGCTGGTGAGAGTGAATGGATCCTGTTTTGTTATCAATAGGGTAGAAGGAGTTGAGGCTCTTTCACCGCCGCTTGCCCAGGAGTGATTTTCCGATGATCAAAACTCCTCTCGCCCACCCTGCAGTCGGCAGAATCGATTGCTGCCAGCTCCGACGGTACGAAGCGGATGAGACATAGAAAATACCGGTATCGTATGCATGCAGAATGCACCCCGGGACACCAAACCTTCTCCGCTCGGAGGTCCTGCAGCTGAAGGTAGGCTTTCGCAGAGACTTGGTTCAATACAACTATGCAGCAACTTTGCTCAGACCTGTATTTGGCCAAATCTTGATCTCCGTTCCTAAAAGTACCTCATGCCTCCAATCACTTAAACAACACGGCGACCCCCAGCGTAACTGATAGAGAAAGGGGCAAAGAACACATTAGACAACATATGACAGCCCCTTGCTACAGCCACGGCGTCTAACCACTTTACAGAGCATCGCTATTACTCGTGGTAGTTTCAATACGGTAACTCAATTGGCTGCGCAACAAGGTATCTAATATTTGGTTAGATCTGAACGAACAGGGTAGTCAAGCGACCATCCACCCTTCTCTTATCTTACAAGCTGAACCATCACAATACCATAGTACTCGAGTATCACCCGTGTTGCTTTTTCGACCACAGGGGCAGGGAAATCGAGCTGACGACATTCTACCCGGAACCTCAACCCTCGCACACCGGCTTACTGCGGGATTACAGTAAGTACTTGTGCGTTAAGTAAGTCGCCAGACCCAGTCAGAGGCGACCAGGTTCGTCTGTCAAAAAATTCACCTTCCCTCCCTCTCTGCCCAAGCATGTCGCCATACCCCTCTCTATTCGCCAAAAATCACTATTCTTCGAGTCGGCGGGTCGCACGACTCCCGAACCACCACTCGGTATATCTCGGGTATTGGTTAAATCCCTAGTTAATTCAATGCTATAGACAAGATATGGTATGCCGGTACTGTACTGTATGAGTACGGCACATCTACCCTCGTTATTACCGTATCAGGAGGAAGGAGGGACCCTTTTTTTTTCCACCCCCTGCCTGGAGGATATCCAACCCAATGTTCTGGAAAGAGCATTTTTGATACAAGAGTTTCACGCTATAATAACTAAATACTATTTACAGTGCGATAGCTAAAGGGAGGCGGCTACCGTGGCCCGTAACTTTCTCGGCGGATAGGGTAGATGTTATAGAATGAATCTGAGGTAGGGTGGAGGTTTTGCACAGGACAGTCGCTGCAGCGAACTGTTTACCGTGCCCGCTTTGGAAGTCTGAAGACTTAACAGGAGTTGTGAAAATAGGGAGATCTGCCAAAGCCAAACTAGTGGCCGGTAGGATGTACTCGAGTATTTATCTGGCTCGGAAGAGTATCGGATCCTGCCGTAAATTCTAAGCCGGGTCTTGGAATTTCTAGACAATACTGCAGCTTTGTTTGCTATGGGCTTACAAGGGGGGAAGGAAAAAAAGTTCCCCGAAAAGGACAACCCCGAGTGATTTAACGTGACGCAATTGAGTGCAGCAGGGATACCCTCCTTTGATTTCGCAGTCTTGTGAAATTTGGGCGCCATACTGGGGAAGGGAATTTCTCAAAGCTTTTTACTTGACTCTTTCACAGGTTACAGAAATATAAACTCCTCTCGCGGCTTGGAGCTCATGTCATACTATTTTCTCTTCCACAATAGCCGACCCGTGGTTCTTCTCTAGCAGTAGCCTCTGTCGAGAGGTATTGGGAGTGTATGAGTGGAAGAGAGCGGTATCACGAGTTCAAAAGGAGAGCGGTCTCCAGAGTAAGTGAACAACTTGTATTACTTGTTGAACAACGAGAAGAAGATTAGAAAAGAAAAGAAAGAAGAGAAGAGAGGGGGGGGGAAGAAAGAAGAGGGGTGTAGATATCGAGAGGGGACGCGAGCGGTCACGAAGTGTCACTCGTAACCACAGCAACAGAGAAAATGAGAGCACAACCATGACCACAGTTTCCAACAGCCTGTACGCTCAAAAGCTGTGAATTCCGGGATTGAACACGAAGGGATTTCTAGCAGGGCGTTATAGATCTGTTGTATTTCGTTAGGAGAAGATAACACTAATGACTCCTTGATGCCAGACACAGGGGCGTGAGAACACATACTCGTGCCGGTATGACAGGTGCCAGCACTCGCTTACCATTTGTTTTGCTAGCTCGCCGCATACCGAGCCCGTGAGGGGTCGTTAGAATCGGTATCGTTATCCACCGGCCAGTGTGGGAATCTAAGCCAAGGGGAGACTTCACAATGCTAGCAAGCTTACGAGAGTTCGACCTTTGTTCTTGATACAATTTGTGGCGGTTGGCCATTTTAATATCTTCCCTGGAGGGCTCTCAGGAGGCTCCATGGAGATATTATATGTTTCTCTCTTCTCACCTTGAGGTTTGGAGGCCCTTGCAGTTCGAAGGAGTGGGATCTGAATTTGGGTTTGGAGGGGGAATGACTGATAAAGACGCTGCATCGAGGGCTGGTTTGCTATTTCGACTAAGCGTTGCATCTAGGGGGGTTATGTGAGGTCTTCTATGCCCACAAACTTCCATTGATCCCGTGGCCCTCGATATACAGCACTTTACTTATTATAATGGTAGCAGGTGATCGGTTGGAGCTAGTATTGTTTTATCCCCTGCTGCGTTGATAGCGCCGAATTTCCCCACATCATGCTAAAGAGGCACTAGTGAAATTAGGGTATTTTCTTGATTGGTGAAATCAACATCATAGAGGTGTGATGTTACCACATGATTCCGGGTGCTGGCTAGGAAAAATATCGAGAGGTGCATTAGTTTACCTCACAACTACCGATAAAATCACTCTTGAATTAGGTTTAGTGCTCCTATTGATTGAAAAATATCTGTATGATATCATGACTTGACCTGTAATGCTTTTGGTATCACTCGATTGACATTTCTAGAAAAGTGCCAAGCTAGTTTTTTAGTTTACATTTTAGGGCCCGGTGGGAGTCTACCGTAGCCCACAAAAGCCATCCCATCGGTGGCCGCTCTCAACTGGACATTCTACCAGCAGGTATTTGTCACCGATCAAAAATAACCGAACATGCCTAGGTATTAACGGGAAAGACCCCCGCTTTCATACAGTATTAAGCCATTAATGCCAGTAACTAATATTTGGTATATAACCAGCCCTCCGCTTCAACCACAGTTCGTACTCCGTCAACCATACTCTCATCTAACCTTTAGAAGATAGTTCCCGGGGGAAAGGCTTTCCCGAAATTCTTTTCTCCAGCATTGGTGAAGGGGAACACTCATTGTCAATCGTCAGATAATGACCTCATTGTATATCTAGTTGCCTGGTCATATTCGCTCACCTTTTTGATCGGCGGCAATATGATGGGAGAAATATTCTTGAATTCTCCTCTTTCTTGAGCTACCAGGATGGCCAGCTGTTGATGCGTTGGGGGTTTGCACTCATGGTACGGTATTGTCGGGCATATATTATACACAAATCCTAGGTTCTTGGGATGGAAATCAGACTCCCTCATGTCAGAACTAAGCGAGTCACAATTTATATAACTCGTAGTATTATCCTTGGATGACTAAAAGTTCGCTTCTCCTAGTGTAGCAGTACGGCGATTGGGAGCCCAGGGGAGTTCGCCTTGCCGGTATTGATGGTTTCCCCAGATCTTTGCATGGTGTATGCTGGCCTGGTCTGGATATTTGGAGGTATGGAGTTCATGGTGGATTGCTCCTGTGGCTCCTGGGCCAATCTTTTGTCTTTTGGGCGGTCTGAAAAAATACTCAAGTGCTGGGTTGGTCACGTGATCTTCGATTCTCAATGATTCCGATGATTCCTCGATACAGGAAGTGAGAGGGACGTTCAAAGGAAAGCTTTGACCCTCCTCACATCCCTACAAAGAGCAGCCCTCAATTGCCTATGAAAATCGTTGGCAAATCTGAAGAGAAGATCACGTGACCAACTCAGCATTCGGCAACATGAGTGTAGTTCGTTCCCAGGACGCTACGACCAGCAGCGTGCTGTACAAAGTACTGTACGAGTACAGTGCAGTTAGAAAAGTTCGGGGACAAATGCCAAAACACACCAAAAGTCCCACTTTTCAGCACCCCAGAACAGCCCCATCTCACTTAATTAGAGCCTTTAATTTTACTGACACCACATATTGT